>Ga0255089_1000382_pt1 | contig 17191 bp, 6 predicted proteins | sample Colum_Miss_RepC__2_FD_188468 | JGI IMG/M metagenome (GOLD analysis project Ga0255089, IMG submission 188468) | Freshwater microbial communities from Columbia River, Oregon, United States - Colum_Miss_RepC_8d | ecosystem: Environmental > Aquatic > Freshwater > River | place: USA: Oregon... | reverse complement strand
TTCGACATTGTGGTGCGCGAGCTGAATCAGGTCCCGGTTTGGGTAACGCCGGCGTTGACTCGGCGTGTGAGCGAAGGGGTTTTGCTGTCGTTTCCAGTGGTGGCCACGGATGCTGATTTGCCAGCCCAGCCGCTCACCTACCGCGTGGTGAGTGCGCCCTGGGGAATGACGCTCAGCACGAATGGGGTTGTCTCTTGGCGGCCCACGGAGATTCAGGGGCCCAGCACCAACCGGGTGCGAATCACCGTGAGCGATGGTGTCGCATCGGTGCCGCTGGAGTTTGATGTCATCGTGCGTGACGCCATCACCGGGTCACCCGGCCCCACGCTCAGCCTATCCCCACGCTTGGACGGTTCCTGGACCCTGCGCGTCGCGGGAATCGGCGGTGGCCGTTACCAAGTGGAGCAATTGACGCAGCTGGGTGGAACGTGGGTGCCTGTTTCTGGGGTGCCTGAGGTGGTCACACAAGGGGTCAACACTCCCGTGGATCTGCTGTTGCCGTCACAATCGGTCTCTTCGAGGTTCATTCGCTTGGTGAGGAAGTGACTCGGTGGGGCCGCTTTGACAGAGGTGCGCCGTTACAAGGAGAATGTGAATGGTGTGAACAAGAAAAAAACTACAGCTTGGTAAAATTGTGGTGGATATGCAGCATGCGATAAGTTGATGAAGGGAACAGGGAAAAATTGGTTTAATCTTAGTTCAAATGAACTGACCAGCCGCTGTCGTAACGTGGTCGCGACTGGGGTTCTTGCGTTTTCCCTGATGCCCTCTCACGGGGCAGCGCCGTTGACGGGAACTTCAACTCCGGCGTCGACCGCGGTGATTGATGCGAAGGCCGAGTTCATTTCCTACCAAGGTCGCCTGACAGACAGTGGTTCGTTGGCCAGCGGTTCCTACGATTTTCAGTTCCTCCTGAAAGATGCTGCCACCGGCGGTAGCACGGTCGGCGAGGTGCTGAAAATGGCCCTTCCGGTGCAGAACGGGGTATTCTCAGCCTCGCTGTCTTGGAACTCCAGCCTGTTTTCTGGGGCTGCTCGCTGGATTGAAGTCCGCGTGCGTCCCACTCCTGCGACCGGCAGTGCCACTGCGGAACCGGATGCTCCATACGCTGTTTTGGAACGGCAACGCATTCTCTCGACTCCCTACGCATTCCGATCGCTCACCGCGGCGACGGTGGAGTCGGTCTCCGTTCAAAGCCTCCCGGCCAGTGTTCCTCTCATCGGCTCCGGGGGAAAACTGGACAGCACTTTGCTGGGCACCGACATCGCGCGGAGTTCTGAGGTGGACGCGAAAGTCGCACTGCTGACGAAAGAGGACGTGGCCATCAAGGGTTCCATCAAGGTTTTGGAAGACGCCAACACGGCGCGGGTGTCCGATGTGGCGACGCTGACGGGGAGCCTGAAGACGGCCCAGGAAGCGCAAACCGCATCGCTGGCGACGTTGAGCACGCAGGTGGACGCGAAAGTGGCGTCCTTGGCTCAAAAAGATGGGGTTTTGCAGGGTTCCATCAAGGTTTTGGAAGACGCCAACACGGCTCGGGTGGCGGATGTGGCGACATTGACCGGGAACCTCAAAACGGCTCAGGAGACGCAAACCGCGTCGCTGAATGCGCTGAGCACTCAAGTGGATGCGAAGGTGGCGTCGTTGGCGAAGGAAGATGTGGGTCTGAAGGGTTCGATCAAGGTTTTGGAAGATGCCAATACGGCTAGGGTCGCCGAAAATGCCTCCCTGAGTGCCAGTTTGAAGTTGCTTCAGGACAGCACGGCGACCTCGGTCAACACCCTCAAAGGCCAAATCAGCGCCCAAGGTGAGGCCTCGGCGAAGGATAATGCCGCGATCCAACAGTCCATCCAATCCCTGAACGGGGCCAATGCCGTCCGGATCTCGGACATTGCTGCATTGACCGCCAATTTGCAAAACCTGCAGGCCAAGTTGACCGCATCCCAAGAGGCCATGGACGCCAAATTGGCCGCGCTCACTGCAGAAAATGTGGCATTGAAGAAGTCGGTTCAGGTCATCGCCGCTCCCGCTCGCTCGGGTTGGATGGTGGCCTCGATTCAAGCCGGAGACCCGGAGTTGGTTTCGGCCGGGTTTTCACTGGTTTCATCGACCTCGGCTGCTTCATGGGCGCCCACCGCTTCCGTGGGGGCCCCGTCGGCGCGTTCTTCCAGTGCCTCGGTCTGGACCGGTCAGGAATGGATCATCTGGGGTGGATCGGTCGCCTCGCAAACTGCCGTGGCCACCGGGGCCCGCTATCGGCCGGACACGGATACGTGGAGCGATCTGACCTCCGTGGATGCTCCGAAAGCCCGAAAAGGTCATACCGCGGTCTGGACCGGCTCACAAATGATTGTTTGGGGCGGTTTCAATGAAAACAACCTCAACACGGGCGGGCGTTTGACTCCTTCAACGCAGTCTTGGTCGTCGATGTCCACAGAAGATGCTCCGACTGCCAGAACGGGCCACGGAGCCGTGTGGACCGGGAAAACCATGGTGATTTTTGGAGGCAGAAATTCCGGAGGCCTGCTGTCGGATGGTGGGGTGTACGATCCGGCCTCGGACCGTTGGACCGCATTGCCGACTCAGGGAGCTCCCAGCCCGCGTCATTTGGCTTCGGTCATTTGGACCGGGAAAGCGCTCTTGGTTTGGGGTGGGGAGTTGGCGGATGGCGATGCCAATTCCGGAGCGCTGTTGTCGTTTGATTCAGCCGGCAAACCGCTCACTTGGTCGTCCCTGCCCGTTCTGGACGGATTCGCAGGCCGATCCGGCCATGCCAGTGTTTGGGAGGGTCAACGATTCATCGTCTGGGGCGGGCGCCACCGTTCGGGTACAGTGCTCGCCGACGGAGCCTTCTGGGATTCCACCACTTCGAAGTGGACTTACCTCGAAGCCGCAGGCGCTCCGCCGGCCCGATTCGATGCCTCTGCGGTCTGGGCCGGCGACGAATTGGTGGTGTTCGGTGGTTCTGGCAACCAAGGACCGTTGTCCAGCGGGGCTGCCTGGAGTCTTTCCACCCGGAAGTGGCGAGCCCTGCCTTCTCAGAGCAGCACTGGAGCCCGGAGTGGGTCGTTGGCTGCCTGGACTGGATCCCATTTGCTGATTTTTGGAGGGCTTTCTTCGAGCAGCATCGCCATGGCTGATCCCCAGCGGATCGATATTCGTCCGCCTTGGTACATTTACAGCCGCGGAGCCCTTCCCGCCGAATCTTTGCCGATATCCTCCCCATGATCCCCGTCTCCCGAATGTTCGGCCGGCTCGGCCGTGTCCTCGCCTGGATCCAACTCCTTTGGATCTTGCCGGCAGGCGCGCAGTGGATCACCCAGACCAATCAGCTCAAGGGCGGTTGGAATGCCGTGTATTTGCATGTGGACGCCAGCCACGCCGCCATCTCGGACGTGATGGCTTCGGCGACCTCCATCGAAGAGGTGTGGATGTGGATGCCCGCTTCGACGCAGCAATTCATCGATAGCCCGCAGACTCCGTCCGCGACCAGTTCCCAATGGTCCAGATGGACCCGCAGTTTGGGGGCTTCTTCTCCCCTGCAACGGTTGATCCCCAATGCGGCCTACTACGTCAAGGTCACCGATTCACTGCCGACGTATTCGTGGGCGTTGAAGGGAAGACCCGTGGCTCCTCAGTATGTCTGGACCAGCTCCGGCCTGAATTTCATCGGTTTCCCCACCCCGTCTTCGCCGGTGGGCTACGAGAGGTTCCTCCAGCCCGTGCCGTCGCTTCTGGATGTTTCTGAGATTTATCGTTCCAGCGGCGGGTCCTTTGGAGCCGCCAACCCGGTGCGGGTCTTTGATTTGGCTCGCACCACCATGAATCGGGGCGATGCCGTCTGGATGCGGGTCTCGAGCGGATACAATCGGTATTTTGGCCCGTTTGAAGTCAGTTTGCCCGGTTCCCAGAGTTTGTCCTTCGGAAGAACTGGAACCCAAATCAGCTTCCGTATCCGCAATCAAACAGCCACGACCAACGTCATCACGCTGAATTTGATCCCCTCGGAAACTCCGCCCACGGGGCAGTCGAACATCGTGGGAATCCCGTCTCTAATTCTTCGAGGTTCGGTCATCCCCAGCACACTGCAGTACAACTACCAGGAATTGGCGACCAACCAACCGGCGACCTTGACGCTACTGCCAAAGGGTCAAGCAGGTTCAGATGTTCAAGTAGTGCTGGGATTGGCCCGGAACCGCTTGGCGGGTTCACCTGGAGACTTGAGCGCGGCCGTGCTGCAGTTGAGTGATACCAATGGGTTGTTGCGGGTGGATTTGGGGGTTTCAGCAACCAAGTCTTCCACGGCAGGTTTGTGGGTCGGCGAAGCCCAAGTCACCAAAGTGGTGCAATACCTCAAGACTTTCGACCGTGATCCGGTGGGTAAACCGGTGGTGAAGCTCACGGGCAATGAGGGCGCTTACTCGGTTTTGTATACCAACGAGGTGGTGGGAGGCGTTGCCAAAACCTTCCCGCTCCGGCTCATCGTCCATGACGACGGCACCAACGCCGTCTTAATGCAGCGAGTGTTCTTGGGTTTGGATGCTTGGACCAATTCGATTGTTGCGGCCCAGCAAAAATCCCTGATGACCGAGCGACTGAGCAGCGCGCGCCGCATTTCTGCGGCCCACCTGCCATGGTCTGCCACCAACGCCTTTTGGCCCATGACCTTGGTCAGCAACGTGTACCGGGCTCAGATAGTGACTCCGTACGATCAGTCGAGTGTCAATCCCTTCATCCACCAGTACCACCCCGACCACGACAATCTCACGGCCACCTTCAGTCAGGTTCAGCCGAAAGGTCAGGAATCCTACGGCATCACCCGGACCATTTGGTTGAGCCCTCAGGCGGCTGGAACGGATTATCAAACTCTCACATCGGGCTCGATGGATCGCAATGGCATCTACGATGAGACCATCGCCATCGAGGGTTCGGGTGCCACGGCCCGGACTTTCCGAGTGATCGGCACCTTTAGCCTCAATCGCATCAGCGATATTTCCACCCTGACCCGTTGAACGACCCCAACTTTACCACTCCTTTCTGCAGCCACCCCCAACCCTAGAAGTTATGACCCAGTCCTCCCAGAGCCAGCCTTTCCTGCGGATTTCAGCCTTGCCCAACGGTCGCGGCAGGATGGCGGCCTTCCTCGCGCTGTTGCTTGGAATCTTCGCCGGCCTAGCCCACGCCCAGAACGGCTTCCCCCCCAACTTGATGTCCTATCAGGGGTATTTGGTGGACGCTAATGGGGCAGCGTTAGCTCCGACCACTCCGGTCAACTACTCGGTGGTCTTTCGGATTTACGCGGTGTCTTCCGCCGGTACGAGTTTGTGGACCGAAGCTCAGACCGTGACCGTGGACAAAGGTAATTTCTCAGTGGTGCTCGGTGAAGGCGGTGCGGAGGGCAGTGAGCCCCGACCGGTTTTATCCACCGTGTTCAATTCAGCCACTGCCTCGGATTTGTACCTGGGCATCACGGTCAAGGGGTTGAGCGGCAATAACACGGAAATCGCACCCCGGTTGCGCTTGTTGACCTCGCCGTATTCTTTCCTGGCGCGTACGGCCAATTCCTTGGCGGGCAATGATGGGGTGTCACTCATCACCTCGGATGCGGGCCGCTTGAGGATCAACCAAGCGCTGCAGACCACCGGTGGCAATGCTCGTGGTGCCAATGCGGTGGATTTGCAAACCACCAGGGCCGGTGCATCTCCAGGGCAAGTCGCCAGTGGTGCTAACTCAGTAATTGTGGGTGGCCAGAACAATACGGCCTCGGGGCAGGGCGCGGTGATTGCGGGGGGTAGCGCCAATACCGCGTCGGGTTTGTGGTCGTTTATTGGAAGCGGTGACAACAACGTGGCAGGGGGCAATTATTCGGCGATTCCTGCCGGACAAAACAACGTGGCGAATGGTGCCTATTCGTTTGCTTCGGGGCGTCGGGCCAAAGCCAATCACTCAGGAAGCGTTGTCTTCAGTGACAGTCAGGATGCCGACATGGCATCCACCGCGGACAATCAGTTCTTGGTCCGCGCCAGCGGTGGTATGGCCATCAATACCGCACCCGTCTCGGGTTCTGCGCTCACTGTTTCCGGCAGGGTCAAGGCCGACAGTGCTGAATTTGGAAGCATGAATGTCACCACGCTGACATCCAGTTCTGTGTCGGGATTTGGTACCATCCCGCTCGGTGGTATCATCATGTGGTCGGGATCTGTGGATTCCGTGCCTGCGGGTTGGGCTCTCTGCAATGGTCAGACAGTCAACACCCGGACGACACCCGATCTTCGAGGGCGTTTTATCGTGGGTGCGGGTACTGGTGCAGTGGGTTTGACGAGTCGTGACCCCAATGTCAGAGGCGGCAATGAGACCACCACGCTGACTGTGGGTCAGTTGCCGGCGCACAACCATAATGTCACGGGAAATACCAGTGAAGGTGGTGCACACACGCATAATTTTCGCACCTATCACGCAAATTTTAACCATGGAGGGGGTGCAAGCGAGGGATCCACCAAAAATGACGGTGACGGTGAATTTACCGATACGGGCGCCGTTCTTTCGGCGGGTAATCACTCTCACACCTTCAATGTGACTTCCGGAAACGCGGGTAGCGGCGAATCATTCAGCAATCTGCCTCCCTTCTACGCATTGGCCTTCATCATGCGGGTTCAGTAATTACGGCCTGCACTCAGTCGTTCACTCAACGCTGATATCATGAATCTAACTCTGCGATTGCGGGCCCTCTGGTTGGTCCCTTGGCTGTCTCTGAGCCTTTGGGGTCAGGTGCCCAAAGGACCGTTGGAATTGAGGCCAGATCAGGCGCTCCTCAATTTGTCCTCCAGAAGAGGTGTTCCGATCTCGAACGTCGCCAACGCGACCACGGGTTCGGATGGGCGTGCACCCGCTGAGGGGAGTCAGTTGCCCCCGCTGCCATCGGGAGCGGCCACGGTGCGACAGTATCAGTCGGTGGTCACGTTCGGAGGCGGTGTGCGCCCTGTTGCATCGGCGCAATTGAATACCAACAAGAGTTTGGCAGGCAACGCCGTGGCGCTGAATTTGCCTCGATTGGGGGGCGGCACGCCGACCTACATCCTCCTTCGCTCCCGCGTGGGCGCTCCGATGATCAGTCGGGGCGTCAACTACCTCTTCGGATCCATGATTCCGGTGCCGGAAACCGATGAGAAAGGGGTGCTCCTGTCGTCTCTCAATCTCCGCCCGGAGGATTATTGGAGTGCCGAACCCTATTCCACCAATAATCACTCCGGTGCTTCTTATTATTGGAGTCCGAATGCCCGGGTGGTGTTCGCCACGAAACCGGGTCCGGTGGAAATCACTTGGAAGCGGGTGAACGGATTGAGCTCACAACCCACCAACAGTGCCTTCCTCGAGTCGGGCTTGTGGTACGTCACTTTCACACAACGGGTGGTGGTATCGGGTTCCTTGGTAAAACCTTCCAGGTCCATTTATTGGACTCAGGGGGACTTTGCCCAGTTGGGTAAACCGGTACAGGTACCGGGTAATCGGGTATCGGATATCAAGGTGGTGTTCAATGAACAGGTGCCGGAGCGTGTGCCCAGAGAATATCGCGGTGGCTCCCAGATTACCGATACCAACCGATTGGAAGAGACTCGAACCCTTTGGTTTGATCGGTCCACTTCCCAAATTCTGGCCTACAATTGCGAAGGTCGGGTGTTCTTGGAGCTTTTGGGCGATACCAATGCCGATGGGTTGAGTCGCAAGCACCTCGGTTTTGAGATCGTGGACATTCTCCAGCAATCAGCACCTCAAACGATTTCTGTCAGTTTGGGCGACCGGATGCGGGCTTTCACCGATTTGACTCGCGATGATTCCACGCTTTATCCGGAACCGATCATCAAAATGGGCGACAGCTTCTACGAGATCAATTCTCCAAACAGTAGCGTGCCCAATGAATTGTATGCCATTCGAGAGACCAAGAATCTGAATGATGTGCTGGTGTATTGGATGGAAGAGGGGACGGAAGGATTGCGTTGGCCCCGCGTGATGTCGCGTTACGAAATGCGCTGGCCGACCGATGTGGTTCGATACAGTCATTACCTCCGTCCGACAGTGGCTTCCAAGGAGGAAGCCAAACAAACATCGGTTTTGATGACAGCGAGCAACGTGCCGTTTCTTGTCTACCAAGATCCGTTGGACCAGCCACGAGCGTTCCTGGATGCAGATCTGACTTTCTACACCTACCTAACCACCAATGCTCCGGCTCACCGTTCGTTGTTGAAGTACAGCAATGGCTCAAAACTGATTTTCGAGCGGGTGTTTTCTTGGTTGGATTCCAATTTGGCTGCCACCAATTGGTCGGGAACCGTGGTGACCAATTTGACCGCGTGGAACACTACCAATTCATCCATCACCTTCCCGTCGACCATGGAGTCGCCTCGGGTGATTTCCGAAGTGGTCGATGTCGGCAACCGAGTTCAGGCCCCATCGGGTGAACTCGGAGCGGGTGGAGTGGGGGGGTACATGGCCGGATTCATCCGGAATGGCACCGCTTACCACCCTGGTGCGTACCTGAACCCATTCACCGAAGGGTTCGATGCGGCTGCCAAATCGGCCATCATCCCGGTCAATGCCAAGCCCGGCATGAATACCTTGGAGATCTGGTGGTTCCGCAAGAGCACCCCTCTTTTCCAAGGGGGCATGGTCCCCGTCTCGTGGCCAGCCGTTTATGGACGGTACACCATCCAATACCCAGTCTCGCCCCGCGAGATTGTGATGGCCAGCAATGCCGGAACCGGCGGGTTGGATAGCTTGGAAGCCAAGGGAACTATCTACTACCAGAATGATTCGGCCGCCATCGGTTACAACCCGAATGAAGAGCATGCGTTGATGATTGGTGGCCAGGGCTATGCCTTGCGGGATGACCTGAACATTACGACTGGAGCGAGTTTTTCATCCCTGCCGTTTGTGCTCATCGACTATACCGGATCCGACGGGCGCCCCAGCATGGCTGTGTTCAAGGTGCTGCGTGAGAAGCCGAGTGCGGGTCAGGTGTTTGATTATGTGGTCGAGGCGGGGCGCATCATCCAGGCCCCCATGCCGCTGCCGCTGTTGCCGCCGCCCACCGAGGGAGAAGGGGTTGGTTTCATCAATTACAACCAGGAGATCGTTCCGGCGGCAGGACTCGGAAATCTTCCGGTCAATTGGACGGAATCCCGCGACACCAACGGTCCGTTCCGACACTACAAATCCTTCAGTTACCGCGATCGGAAGGATTCCTTCTGGGTTTATCGTGGGTTGCACCAAGAGCCCAACTTGTCGTCAGGTCGTTATGTTACCACCAACGGGGTTTTCACCAATTTATCGGCGGCGGTGGCCATTTCGGGGCGTGTTTTCAAGTACTACATCCATGCATCCCGCCGAGCCGAGGGACTGATTTTGAAGCCCGTTGGCACCACTCTTCCTGACTGGCTGCAGCCGAATACGGATATCAACGGGTTCCTTCTCACTGGCACTCCGCCGGCGTCGGACATCGCTGCCAGGAGCTACACGCTGGATTTGATCGATGTCGGTCTCAATCAGACCAACCGTCACACGTTCTCCTTGCAGGTGCGGCAGAACGGGATCGAGGCGACCCAAGCTCCATTGATTCTCACCAGTCAAACGGTCGATGGGTCATCCATCTCGTTTGTCGGTCGCCCGCCATTCTTGGCGGCGCGCGCCAATGAAACGAACAGCTTCACCATGCGGTATTATTACAAGACTCAGGAAGGGTTTGCTTGGCCGGCGCTGCCGCCGGTTGCGGTGGGTTCGATTGTTCCCTACCTGAGACCTCCCAGCGCAATATCGGGAACTTATGTCGGTGATGCTGCCAGCAAGGCCACTGCATCCCTTTCGGTAACCTACCGTCCGGCTTGGCCGGCCCTGCCCGCGGTCATGCAGCCCGGCCAGACGCTGAGCGCGGCGGTCAACGGATTGCCGGCCATCCGCGGACAGTCCAGCGTCGAGGTGCTCTATCAGCAGTCCATCGCGACCAACATCACCTTGGCCAAGGCCAGCGTGGTCTTGATTGATCCGACGCAGAAGAAGACCGCCTCGCTGTCTTCGGTGGGACTGAGCAAGCTGCCCTCCGGCGTGCTGACGGAAGCCAATCAGGGACTCACCTATTTCCCGAACTTGCCCCCTCATCTGGCGTCCCGGGTGTATTACGACCCCAACACGGGCACGGGCGGTTCCCTTATTCTCAAGGGTGAATTCAAGGATGAAACCGTGGGAGAGAAGTATCTCCAGTTGAATGTCCTGCGTGGGGCTTCTACGGGTCAAGATTTGCAGTCGGTGCTCAATCTCTGCCCCAGTTCGCCTGCCGACGAAAAGGCCAAGTGGGATCTATTGGTCAACGGACTCAAAGCGGTCGTCGACACCTTTCAGGAGAATCCCAACATCCCGGGGCAGTTCATCCCGGATTTGTCTCTCCGTACCAATATCGTGGTGGGGTCGATGGTTGAGATTTCCAATGACGACACGGCCGTTGATTCGTATGCGCTGAGCGCTTCGGGCCCGGGCTACGGCATGGTCTCGGTGATTGCGGGTAATGGTCGGGCATTCACCCCTCCGGGTGAGCCCGTCTCAGTCTATGTTTTCCGGGTGAATGGAGGATTGTGGCCTGGCGAGTTGAAAGTGGTGCCGTCGGCGAACCCCCTCAACGAGATGCTGACCCTGCAACACACGGCAGACCTTGCGGGCCGTTTTGGTGAGTACGAATACGAGTGGAAGATCGCGCCTCCGGTCGATGGCGCGCCGCCGTTGACCGATGCCACCATGTCGCGTTGGCAGGCTTTGCAAACGGGGGCCAACCTTCCGAGATATACGCTCGGCGGAGCGGGCGTTCAGGTTCTTTCCGATAATTATCTGACGATGCGTTACCGGTCCACCAACACCAGTGACCCATTGATAGGTCAGTGGTCGGCCTGGACGACTCCGCAGTTGGCCGAGGGCTGGATCAAGCGCGTGTTGTCGGGCATCAACCCCTTTCAGCAACGGGTCACGGATCTCTACAACAATGCGGTCAACACGGATGTGAGCGTCATCAGTCAGGCGGGTGCTCGTTGGGAGGGTGCTGTCGCTCTCAGCCTCGACAACATCAACAACACCGGACTCATCCCGATTTATGAGACGGTGCTTCGACGGGGCCGCGATTTGAGCATCAATGCCGGCATCAATTATGGTCCGGCCAACGACGCTTTGTTGCTGGTGGCGGGTTACCTCAACGATCTCTACTCGCTCGTCGGTGACGAGGCGAAGGCGGATGCGGCGAACCCGACCATTGCCACCGGTGCCGGTGGTGCGACCGACGGGAGTGTGGCGACCGCCAAGTTCAGTTTTGCCGGACAGATGTCTTCGCTGCTGGAAGAGGAGTTGGCCCTGCTTCGTGGACGCGACGATTTCATGCAACCCGGTGTGGAGACTTCTCCCGCCTACAACCGTTTGTTCTGGAATTTCACCCGGGGCATCAACTCCGGCGAGGTCATCTACACCGAGAACTACAACATCAAGGACCTGAACACCGATGGCGTCATTGACGCGGTTGATGCTGCCAAGGCCTACCCTCAGGGCCATGGCGACGCCTACGGTCATTACCTCACGGCTTTGAAGGGCTATTACAGCCTCCTCATCAACAACAGTTTCGATTGGGTCCCCCGATCCGAGGCGGTCACTGTTTTGGGCAAAGCCATCCAGGTGGACTATGCGGACGAACGTAAGTTTGCCACATCGGCTGGATTGCTGGGACAGACGGGGTTGGACGTGATGAAGCTGGTCTTCCGCCAATCGTATCGCTCTGGAGAGATGACGGGATGGGATCGCTTCGGCGAAACCCGCCAGAACACCAATCGTTTGGTGACTACGGTGCGTCACTGGGGTCTGGATCACTGGTCCACGCGGGTAGGACAGGGAACCTACATCAATTGGGTGGTGGGCAACTCCATGCTGCCTGAGGTCGATCCCGACCCTGCCCACGAAGGGATCCAGAAAATCGACAGAACAACCGTGCTTGAGTTGGGTCAATTGCCGCTTATCTACCGCGAGGTCCAACAAACCCTCGACAATGCGGAGGCGGGTTTGACGCCGCTCGGGCTGCCGCGCGACAGCTTGGCGTTGGACATCAATCCGAACCTCATCACCGGAGCCAATCCCAAGGGTCATTTCGAACAGTTGTACGACCGCACAGTGGGGACACTGGAGAATGCGGCCTTGGCCTTCGAGGAAGCTCGATCGATGTCCACGGCCATCCGTTCCGAGGGCAACTCGCTCGAGGAGTTCAAAGCGAAAATTCAGGACAATGAGCGGGCGTTGACTGCCAAGCTCATCGAACTCTACGGAACTCCATACACAGACGACATGGGTCCGGGTAAGACCTATCCGCAGGACTATTCCGGCCCTGACCTTGGCCACTACATGTATGTGGAGATGCCTGAGTTTCTGTTCCATGAAGACTCGGGCGCCATGAACCGAGAGTTCTTGGACGATGCCGGCGGAGGTGTTTTGGTGTTTGGGCTTCCGGAACTATGGGGTCCGGACACCAATCCCAATTTTTTTGATCGGTGGGAGAAGGAGTACCCGACGCTCGGAGAATTTGAAAAGGCCGTCGAATTCCCGCATCTGGGCAATTACCCGGTCGAAGTCAAACGGGAGGCCAACGGCTACTTTTTCAAGCCGGATGATTGGACGGGGAGTCGGGCTTCACCCGGCAGGATCCAGCAGGCGATCTCTGAGCTGATGTCCGTCGAGCAGGCCTTGTCCTTAGCGTGGGACGACTGCATGGGCGCGGGTGAGGACTTCCAGAAAAAGTTGGACCTGTTCAAGGCAAATTGGCAGACCTCCGAGGAGATCGATTCGAAGCGTCGGGACCTCCTCATTGCCAACCAAGCTCTCAAGTCCGTGCAAATGGCCAGTGAGATATTTGCGATCTTCACGGAAACCAAGAAGGAACAAATCTGGGGCGTGGCCGACACGCTCATTGAAGCGCTTCCGGATTCGTTGATTGCCGGCGTGGCCGCGGGTGGTGACTTGACCTCGGGTGGGCGTGCCGCCATCGAAGCCGCAGGCGGCGCGGTGGTGATGGTGCTGGATGCCTTCAACATCGCCCGCCTCAGCACGGTCAAGGCCCTCGAATATGCCACGACGACCGCTGAGCAATGGTCCGAAATGGATTACATCGTGCCGCGACAGAGGCTCATTGAGTTGCGGCAGGGGTTGTATGACCTGTCCATGCAGGTGGATGCCAACCAGCGGATGCTGTGGGCGGTGAACGCCAAGATGATCGAGCTCGATCGGGCCAAGTTGAAGTTGAAGAGTCTCGTGGCAGAGGGAGAGCGCATTCAGGCCGACCGTCAGGCTTTCCGATCGCGTGCCGCCGCTGCGATCCAGGGATACCGCACTCGGGATGTCGCGTTTCGGTTGTTCCGCAACGAGAAGTTGGATCGGTACAAGACGTTGGTTGATCTGGCCTCCAGCTATTCACTCTTGGCAGCCAATGCCTTCGACTACGAAACCGGTCTGCTCAATTCGCAGGGTGGACGGAGCTATGTGGACCGCATCATCCAGGCGCGGGCGCTGGGGGTGGTGCGCAACGGTCAGCCCCAGTTCACCGGAAGCGCTGTCGGCGATCCCGGTTTGTCCGGCGCTTTGGCCGAAATGAATGGCGACTGGCAAGTCCTCAAGGGACGTCTTGGTTTCAACAACCCGGACAGCTACGGAACCACCGCTTCGCTGCGGACCGAGAACTTCCGCATCCTTCCCGGCACCGATGGTGACACCAATTGGAAGGACGTGCTGAACCGGGCGCGTCGGGATGACCTCTTGCAGGATGTGGACGTGAAGCGTCTGTGCATGCAATTGGATCGCGGGGACGGTCTGGCGGTGCCGGGCCTCATCATCGAGTTCTCAACCACCATCGCCGACGGAATGAATCTCTTTGGTCTGCCCTTGGCAGCCGGAGACCACGCCTACCATTCCAGCTCCTTTGCCACCAAGATCTTTGGCTTGGGTGTGGCTCTGGAAGGGTACAAGGGCATGGACACGCCGTCGCCGAACAGCACGGCGATCACCGGGTCCGGGGCCGTTTCGCCGGCCGATCCCAACCTCGCGTTCATGGACCAAACCGCCTTGGCGGCCACTCCGTATGTGTACCTGATCCCCGTGGGTCTGGACTCCATGCGCAGTCCGCCCTTGGGCGACCAGAGCACCGTGCGCACTTGGTCGGTGCAAGATGTGACCGTGCCGATGCCCTTCAACATCGGTGGCTCCGACTTCTCCACCAAGAAGCTCTGGCAGAGTTCCGACTCGTTGACCGAGCCGCTGTTCTCCATCCGCAAGCATCAGGCCTTCCGGCCGGTGCCGACCGCGACATTCTTCACTCCCAACATTTATGGCGGGAATGGTGGGTTGGCCCGGTCTCAGTTCACCAACTCACGGCTGATCGGGCGATCGGTCTGGAACAGCAAGTGGAAGCTGGTGATTCCTGGCCAAACCTTGCTCAACAACCCGTCCGACGGTCTGGATCGATTCATCCAGAGCGTCAAGGACGTGAAGCTGCACATCGTCTCCTATTCCTACTCGGGCAACTGAACCTTCCGGACCATGAATTCTCTGCGATATCTCTTCGTGGCCATGTGGATGGGAATGCTGGGCCATCAGGCCTGGGCCTTCCCGCCCTTGCCGCCCCACACGGTGTATGGATTGGTTCGGGATGAGTTCGGCAATCCGCTGATCTCCGCCGGAACTGAATTGACCCTCGAGACATTGGCCGGGACCACGCTCACGACGACGCTGGTTCCCAAGTTGGATGACGGTGTGAACTACCGAATCGAGGTGCCTATTGATGCTGGTTTGACCTCCGACTTGTATCGGCCCACGGCCATGCGGCCCTCGGCTCCGTTCCGGATCCGCGTGAGGATCGGCGGTCGCACCTATGTGCCCATTGAGATGAAGGCCAGCATGGCGCTGCTGGGGCAACCAGCGAAGTCGTCTCGGGTGGATCTGACGCTGGGTGAGGACACTGATGGGGATGGACTCCCGGACGCATGGGAGCGGTCGGTGATCGCCGCCGGCAACCTTGGTCTCTCGCTGGAGGGTTTGAAGCCCAGCGATCGCCTCAATGGCAATTCGCTCTCCGTGCTGGAGGCCTATATCGCCGGCACCTACGCCTGGGATCCGAAAGACGGTTTCCGTCTGGATATCGTCGCGTTCTCCGAGACGAATCCGGTTCTGGAGTTCGTAGCGTTGCGTGGGCGCAGTTACACGGTGTCCGCCTCGGATGACCTCCTGGTCTGGAAGCCGGTGTCGTTCCAGGTGCAGGGCGCGACGACGAGCAAATCTCAGGCGTTCTACCAGTCCACCCAACTCCAGCGGGTGCGAACCGTGGTGGCCGGTGAGGCGGGGCAAGCCCCGCCCAAGTTCTTCAAGTTGCTCGTCAAATAAACCCGGAATGAGCGGTGCCACACCGAGGGAGCAAGAGCTACGAGTTCGATCACTGTCCGGAGGAACCCTTCGGGCGCTGATCGTGCTCACCGTGTTGCTCGGGGTCGGACTCACGGCCTATCGGGCCCTGCGGCGGCAGTCCCCGGTTTCCTTGGAGCAAGTGAGCCGAAACAATTTGGTGCTGCAATCAGGACGATGGATGAAAACGGGTGAGACCAACGTGTTCACGGGTGTGATGGTGGAGTTCTATCCTGATGGAACTCTGCAGTCCCGGTCCGTGGTCTCCAATGGTCTCCTCAACGGAGTGTCTGAAGGTTGGCGAACGAACGGGGTTTTGGCGGTTCGGGAGATGTTCAACGCGGGTCGTTCGCATGGAGTCCGGACCAAGTGGGACGAGAGCGGAAACCGGATTGCAGAGACCGACATTCGGGCGGGCGAGATCGAGGGCATGCACCGTGAATGGCACACCAATGGAAAACCCTCGTTGGAAGTGACCATGGCCCGAGGCAAGGCCCAAGGAGTGGCCCGGAAATGGAGTCTCGAAGGCCAACTCGCCGGCCAATGGGTGATGAGCAACGGTGTCGTAATTCAGGCGATCACGAACGCAACGGAACTCGGCGCGTTGACTCAGACCGGAGGTCGGCCGTGATTTGCCAAGCAACAGTGCGAAACTGCGGTATCGCGTTCATTCGCTGGCTCACGGTCCTGTGCTTGGTTTCAGGCAACTCGGAGTTGGCTTGGGGTCAGTCTGTTACCCAACTTCTGGAGAATCCCAGTTTCAATGGGATGGTTAATGCAACCGATCCTTCGGGCTGGATCTCGTCGCAAGGGTTTGTGCCGCTTGTCGGGTGGTGCTGCCAAGGTGACGACTACCGCCCGTCCGTGACGGGCGGTAATCTCTATTTTGGACACTTCGATTCAGTTACGGTTTCGCAGGAGGTTTCGGTTTCACAACTGGTGTCGCAAATCACGGATTTCACCCTCAGTTTTGAAGTCCAGAAGAACCAGATGAACGGAGAATATTGGGTTCTCGCCGAGTTTTTGGACGTCGAGGGAGGCGTTTTGACGGCCTTGCGCTATCCGGACCAAGGTGTCGACCTAGCACCCGTCAGTTGGACTCCTAGAACCCTCAGGCTTGCTCGCACGATTTTTTCTGATTTCGCTTCGATTCAAAAGGTTCGCATTTCCGTGTTTGGTCGGCAGGAACCGTATTACTGGTACGGTCACTACGGTCCCATGTTTTCTTACGTCAGTCTGTATGACGGGTTGAAATCGACCCTTTCCGATATCGACGTTTTTGGGTTCGAAGACACCCCGCTGACGTTTTCATCCGCGAACTTTTCCTCCCGGTTTACAGATCCCGTAGATCCTGCGCTTTCGAGCATTCAGATTGTCACCTTGCCAACGAGTGGCGTGTTGAGCTTGAACGGCGAACCGGTGATTGAGGGTCTAGTCATTCCAACAACGGATTTGGGTTCGTTGACCTATACCCCGGTCGCCGATGAAAACGGACCCAAGACCTTCACTGTGATTGGTTCCAACGGAATTCGCTCCTCAGTTGCTGCGACCGTAACGATCAACTTGGCTCCGGTGAATGACGCGCCGCTGTTGAGCGCTTCCCAAGGCCCGACGGAAGCCGTTGAGCAATTAGCGGTGGTAGTCGATGGCGAGATCACCGTTTCAGATGCGGATAATTCGGCCTTGTCTTCAGCGACGGTGGCGGTCAACGGCGGTTACCAGTTAGGTGAGGATG
>Ga0255089_1000379_pt1 | contig 17320 bp, 13 predicted proteins | sample Colum_Miss_RepC__2_FD_188468 | JGI IMG/M metagenome (GOLD analysis project Ga0255089, IMG submission 188468) | Freshwater microbial communities from Columbia River, Oregon, United States - Colum_Miss_RepC_8d | ecosystem: Environmental > Aquatic > Freshwater > River | place: USA: Oregon... | reverse complement strand
GAGTACTGCAGCACGACCCCGAAGACGACTGACGTCACCCAGCGCACCGCGGCTAAAACCTAGCCCGGCCTCGGGTTTTTGACCTATCATGCGGCCCTTTTCTCTGGGGCTCGGGTCACCGTGAACAGCAACGAACTGCGCGCAAAGTTTCTCGCCTACTTCGCGCAACAAGCCCATACCGTCGTGCCCTCGTCACCGCTGGTGCCGGGCAACGACCCGACCCTGCTGTTCACCAACGCCGGCATGGTGCAGTTCAAGGACGTGTTCACCGGCCGCGACAAGCGGCCCTACACCCGTGCCGCCAGCTCGCAGCGCTGCGTCCGCGCCGGCGGCAAGCACAACGACCTCGAAAACGTCGGCTACACGGCGCGCCACCACACGTTCTTCGAGATGCTGGGCAACTTCTCGTTCGGCGACTACTTCAAGCGCGACGCGATCCAGTTCGCCTGGGAGTTCATCACCGGCCGCGACTGGCTGGGCATCGACCCGAAGCGCCTGTGCGTGACCGTCTACCAGGAAGACGACGAGGCCTACGAGATCTGGAACAAGACGATCGGCGTGCCGGCTGAGCGCATCGTCCGCATCGGCGACAACAAGGGCGCCCGCTACGCGTCCGACAACTTCTGGAGCATGGGCGACACCGGTCCCTGCGGCCCTTGCACGGAAATCTTCTACGACCACGACCCCGACGGCTCCAAGGGCATCTGGGGCGGCATGCCCGGCTCGCCCGAAGAAGACGGCGACCGCTGGATCGAAATCTGGAACGTGGTGTTCATGCAGTTCGACCGCAGCAAGAGCGGCGAAATGACGCCGCTGCCCGCGCCGAGCGTCGATACCGGCATGGGGCTGGAGCGGATCAGCGCCGTGATGCAAGGCGTACACAACAACTACGACATCGACATCTTCAAGACACTGATCGATGCCGTTGCCGCACTGGCCAAGGTCGCGCCGGATTCGTCGGCCTCGCTGAAGGTGATCGCCGACCACATCCGCGCGACCAGCTTCCTGATCTGCGACGGCGTGATGCCGTCGAATGAAGGCCGCGGCTACGTGCTGCGCCGGATCATGCGTCGCGCGATCCGCCACGGCTACAAGCTGGGCTTGAACGACCCGTTCTTCTACAAGCTGGTTGCGCCGCTGGCTCAGGTCATGGGCGAGGCCTATGGAGAGCTGCGCACACAGCAGGCGCTGATCGAGAAGACGATCAAGACCGAAGAAGAGAGCTTCGCGATCACACTCGACAAGGGCATGGACCTGCTCGGCCGCGAACTGAATAAAATCGCGGCAGTTGGTCTGGCCGCTGCCGAGAAAGATCTCGCAGCCGGAAGCACTCCGCGGGTTTCGGTTACCGAAAATCTGCTCGACGGCAAAATTGCATTTCAGCTCTACGACACCTACGGATTTCCCCTCGATCTGACCCAGGATGTATGTCGCGAGCGGGGCGTGCTGGTTGATGTCTCCGGCTACGAGCGCGAAATGGAAGCGCAGCGCGCTCGTGCACGCGCCGCGAGCAAGTTCGGCGGCGCCGATGAACTCAAGCACGAGGGTGAGGCCAGCACCTTCCACGGCTACGACGCGCTGACGCATGAGCAGTCGCGGATCACGGCGATCTACGTCGGCGGCCAGAAAGTCGACACGCTGCCGGCCGGCAGCGAGGCGGTGATCGTGCTCGATCACACGCCGTTCTATGCCGAAGGCGGTGGCCAGGTCGGCGACCGCGGCGAGCTCAGCGCCGGCGATGCCCGGTTCACGGTGATGGACACCATCAAGGTCGGTTCCGGCGGCTTCGGCCATCGCGGGCGGCTGGAATCGGGCACGCTGACCAGCGGCCAGATCGTCAGCGCCGCGGTCGACGAGGCGCTGCGCGCCGCCACGCAGCGCAACCACTCCGCCACGCACTTGCTGCATCGCGCGCTGCGCGAAGTGCTCGGCACGCATGTCGCGCAGAAGGGATCGCTGGTCGACGAAACCCGCACGCGCTTCGACTTCAGCCATGGCGCGGCGCTCAGCGCCGACGAGATCAAGCAGATCGAACAGCGGGTCAACCGCGCGGTGCTGGCCAACGTGCCCGTCGGCGCCACGCTGATGCACTACGACGCGGCGATCGAAGCCGGCGCGATGGCGCTGTTCGGCGAAAAGTACGGCGACGAAGTTCGCGTGCTGGCGATGGGCGACTACTCCACCGAACTGTGCGGCGGCACGCATGTGACGCGCACCGGCGACATTGGCTTGTTCAAGATCGTCAGCGAATCCGGCGTTGCCGCCGGCGTGCGCCGCGTCGAAGCGATCACCGGCGAGAACGCGCTGGCCTACGTCGGCACGCTGGAAGCCCGCTACAAGCAGGCTGCCGATCTGGTCCGGGCGGGTCGCGACGATCTGGCCGACAAGATCGAGCAGTTGCTCGACCGCAGCCGGCAGCTCGAAAAGGAACTGGGCGCGCTGAAGGGCAAGCTGGCCTCGGCCGCGGGCTCGGACCTCGCCGCGCAGGCGCGTGACGTCGCCGGTACGCGTTTGCTGGTGTCACGCCTCGACGGCGTCGAGGGCAACGACCTGCGCACGCTGCTCGATCAGCTGAAGAACAAGCTCGGCTCGGGCATCGTCGTGCTCGGCGCCGCCAGCGCCGGCAAGGTCAGCCTGATCGCTGGCGTAACCGCCGACCTGACCGCCAAGGTCAAGGCCGGCGAGCTGGTCAACCTGGTGGCGCAGCAGGTCGGCGGCAAGGGTGGCGGCCGGCCCGACATGGCCCAGGCCGGCGGCACCCAACCCGAGCACCTCGACACGGCCCTGGCCAGCGTCGAAGCCTGGGTCACCTCCAAGCTCGGCGGCTGACACGGCACCGGGCACTATCCAGCGCAGCCTGCCGAGGGCTGCGAACCCACTCCTAGCAGGTAGCAACAACGTCATGGCATTGATTGTCCAGAAGTATGGCGGCACCTCGATGGGCTCGGTCGAGCGTATCGAGCATGTCGCCAGCAAGGTCGCCAGCTGGCGCGCCAAGGGCCACCGCGTCGTCGTCGTCGTGTCGGCGATGTCGGGCGAAACCGACCGCCTTCTGAAACTCGCCAAATCGATCGACCCGCGCGGCAGCGAGCGCGAGTTCGACCAGATCGCCTCGACCGGCGAGCAGGTCACGATCGGCTTGCTGGCGCTGGCGCTTAACAAGGTCGGCGTGCCGAGCAAGAGCTACACCGGCTGGCAGGTCGCGCTGCGAACCGACAGCGCGCATATGAAGGCCCGCATCCAGGCCATCGACAGCGACCGCCTGTTGGCCGACCTCGACGCCGGCATCGTGCCGGTGGTCGCCGGCTTCCAGGGCATCGACGACACCGGCGCGATCACGACGCTGGGCCGCGGCGGCTCGGACACGACTGGCGTGGCGCTGGCAGCGGCGCTGAAAGCCGACGAGTGCCAGATCTACACCGACGTCGACGGGGTCTACACCACCGACCCCCGCGTCGAGCCCAAGGCACGACGCCTGGACCGGATCACGTTCGAAGAAATGCTGGAGATGGCGAGCCTCGGGTCGAAGGTGCTGCAGATCCGCTCGGTCGAGTTCGCCGGCAAATACAAAGTACCGCTGCGGGTGGTGTCGACCTTCGTCGACGGCCCGGGCACCCTGATCACGCTTGATGAAGATTCCCTCGGAGGGAACGTGGAAGACGCACTGATTTCCGGCATCGCGTTCAATCGCGACGAGGCCCAGCTGACCATCGCCGGCGTACCGGACCGGCCCGGCATTGCCGCCGCCATCCTGGGGCCAGTCGGCGACGCCAACATCGAAGTCGACATGATTGTGCAAAACGTCGGCGCCGATGCATCCACCGACTTCACCTTCACCGTACACAAGAACGATTACGACCGAGCCAGCGATGTGGTCAAGGCGCTGGCGGTGGAGTTGGGCGCCAAGGGCGTGCGCACTGCGACCGACATCGTCAAGGTCTCGCTGGTCGGTGTGGGCATGCGTAGCCATGCCGGCATCGCCAGCAAGATGTTCAAGGCGCTGGCGGCGGAGGGCATCAACATCCGAATGATCTCGACTTCAGAAATCAAGATCTCGGTCGTTATCGAAGATAAATACTTGGAACTGGCGGTACGGACGTTGCACCGGGCGTTCGAGCTGGATCAGGCGAAGAGCTAGCGCCTATACCAAATCGCCGGTCCTGGCAATCATGCATTGCGAGGACTAGCGACGCCGATCCCGCCGGGCGAGACTGAACACTGAATGCAGGAGAGCAACATGTTGATTTTGACCAGGCGGGTCGGCGAAACAGTGATGATTGGTGATGACGTGGCCGTTACGGTTCTCGGCGTCAAAGGCAACCAGGTGCGGGTCGGCATCAAGGCGCCCAAAGACACCCCGGTGCACCGCGAAGAAATCTTCGAGCGCATCCGTCGCGAAAACGAAGAGCTCCCCTCGGTCGTCAACGGCTGAACGCCGTTTTTTGCGGCCCGAACCTGACAGCCGACTCTAAAGTCGGCGTCATCAGGACCTCGCAAAATAGTGCTGCAAAATCGCTTGTCGCAGCGGGGCTGGATGGATACAATGCGCGCCCTCGCCGGCGGCAGACACATAGCCCCTCGGCATTCGGAGAGTTGGCCGAGTGGACGAAGGCGCGCCCCTGCTAAGGGCGTATAGGGTTTATAGCCTTATCGAGGGTTCGAATCCCTCACTCTCCGCCAGTTAGCATTGGCGACAAGAAGTGAGAGCTTCTTGTGGTGGTTGTAGTACCTGCAGTTTCATGCGGGCCCGTAGCTCAGCTGGATAGAGTACCTGGCTACGAACCAGGTGGTCGGGAGTTCGAATCTCTCCGGGCCCACCAATTCGGTGGATCGTTGTAAACAAAAAAGCCGACGAGCTTCGCTCGCCGGCTTTTTTGTTGGCCGTCGGCCGCGGCGGGCTACAAGGCGCCGAGACGGAAGCGGTCGACGCGTACCGTCGCCGCGTAATAGTCGGTCAATGCGGCCAGGTAGCCGAGGCGAGCTTCAATCTGGCGGACGCGGGCATCAGCGGCTGCTTCTTCGCGCAGGTTGACGACGAAGAAGTCGCTGGCGCCGTCCTCGAACTTGTCACGCTCCGCGGCGGCCAGCAGGTCGGCCTGCTCGACTTCCTGGGCAGCCAGATCGACGAAGCGGCGCGCAGCCAACAGCTCGTTAGCGATGTTGCGGATCTCGATGGCGATGCGCTCGTTGAGCAGCTGCTGGTCGAGCGTCAGCCGGTTGAGGTTGGCTTCCGACTCTGCAATGCGCCCGCGTGCGCTGCGCTGCTCGATCGGGATCGTCACGTCGAGTTTGACGATGGCATCGGTGCCGTCGCGCGTGCGGCTGCCGGCGCCGAAGTCGCGCGCGGCTTCCAGGTTCAGATCCACGCGCGGCTTGAGCGCGTTCTGGCCCAGCGCCAGGCGGTTGCGCTCGCGTTCGATGTCGGTGGCGATCAAACCGACTTCGGGGCGCACCGTCAGCGCGGCATTGATCGTCGGCTCGATCGAGTCGGGATCGACGCTGCCCAGATCGGGCCATTGCGCGGGGCGCTCATCCGGCTGCGGCTGGCGCGGAAGGCCACGGTCGGTGCGCAGGAACAGCGACAGCTTGTTGGCCGACTCGGCGAGCTTGCGCTCCCCTTCGGCCACTTTGCCGCGACGCTTCAAAATGTACTGCAGGTTCTCATTCAGATAGACCGACGCCAGATCGCCTTCGGACACGCGCGTCTGCAGGCCGCTCTGGCGCGTTTCGGCCAGCGCCAGCAGATCACGGTAAACCGACAGTGCGTCGCCGGCGGCAAGCCAGTCGATATAGGCTCGCGAGGCTTGATGCTGGACGCGAACCCGTGTCAGCGTCGCTTCGCGTTCGGCCTGCTGCAGGGCCAGACGGCTGTCGTACAGACCACCACGACGCTCGTCGATATCGCGGTCGCGCCACAGCGAAAAGATCGCGCCGACCTTGACCTCGCCACCGCTGAGCGTCGCGAACTCATCCTCATAAACCGGGAACAGACCGTCGGCGATGCGGTAGCCGCCGTACAGCCGCGTACCCAACTCCGGCAGCGGCTTGACCACTTTGGAATCGAGATAGCGGCCGTCGTAGTAGCCGCTGAGCCGGTTCTTGGTCGACTGCTCCAGCCGCGCGTCGAACGCACCTTCGCTGGCCAGCAGTTTGCCGGCCTGGGCCCGTGCTTTCTGCAGCGCCGACAGAATCTGCGGGAATGAGTCGCGGGTGCCGTCGAGCAGCGCTTCCAGCGTCAGCGGCGGCACTGCCGAGGCCTCGCCCGGTGGCGCTTCGGCAGCGACCGCGGCGCCAACCGCCAACAGCGCGCTGGCGCCCCAAGCGCGCCATGCAGCGGCGTAGCGGCTCAGCCTCATTTCGACGACGCCTCGCCCGAACCCCCGCGCGGGTCGGCGGCAACCGTCGGCTCCGGCGGGAAGTAGTTCAGCTGTCGCCAGATCTCATAGCCCAGGCGCACTTCGTTGAGCAGCACCCAGCCGCGCACCTTGCCGCCCAAGCGCAGGTAATGGTCGCCGGGCCACGGCTCGCCAGGTGGCTCGACAACGACGATGCGGTAGCGGCCATTGATCGATACGGCGGGGTCGACGTACTGGACCACGCCAGCAAACGTGCCGACCGCGACCGACGGCCAGCCGCTGAACTGCACCGCCGGCCAGCCTTCGAACATCAGCCGCACTTGCCGGCCCGGCCGCACCAGCACGGCGTCGAGGCCGCTGACGTAGATTTCGACCGCGCGCGATACCGACTGCGGCGCGAACGTCACCAGCACATCGCCTTCCTTGATGTAGGTCGAGGTATCGGCATTGGCCGTGCGCAGAATCATGCCGTCGCGCGGCGCCGTGATCAGCTGCGTTGCCTGACGCGACACAGCCGTCTCGGCCTTGGCCAGATCGGCAGCTGCACTGGCCTGGTAACCGCGCAGTTCTTTGTACTTGATCCGCGCTGCTTCGACGTCGCGGCGAGCGGCCAGGCCCTTCTTGAACAGCCGCTCCTTGCGCTCGACGTCGATCAGCGCGGTTTCGGTGGCGATGCGCGACGCATCGACGCGGCTGCGCACGGCGTCGAGTTCGGCTTGCAGACGCTGGATGTACTGCGGGTCGTTGTCAGCGATCTCCACCAGCGGATCGCCCTGGCGGACGATGCTGCCGTCGCGGACGTGCCAGGCCTTGATTCGGCCGCCGGTCAGCGCGGTCACCGACTGCACGCGATCGACCGGATTGAGTGCGATCAGCTGGCCGCTGCCGGGCGCAGTCTGTATCCACGGCGTCAGCGTCAGCATCAGCGCCAACAAACCGAGCATCGCGAGGATCAGCGCGCCGATCGCACGCGTCAGTCGCGGCGGACGCAGTGCCTGAATCGATCGAAACGGGGCCTCGTAGCGGGCGTCGAATTCGTGTTTGACGTTCATGCGGCGTCTCCGTCGCGGCGATCCAGCGGATGACCCAGCGTCTCAGGCCCCTGCAGTCCTTGTACGTCGTCGCGATGCGTAAACAGCACGAAAGTGAGTGACGGCTGGGCCAGCACGGCGTCAATCACGGCCTGCCGCTGGCGCTGCGACAGGCGATCGAGCACCGGGGTGACGATCAGCACGCGCGGGCGAGCCAGCAAGGCGATGGCGATCTTCAGCCGGATCGCATCCTCGGGCGACAGCGGGTAGCCGGTGCGGGCCAGCCGCGTGTCCAGCCCTTCGGGCAGACGCTCCAGCACATGCCCCAGGCCCAGCGCCTGCAGCTGGTCGCGCATTTGCGAGCGCGTGATCGACTCATCGCCCAAGCTCAGATTGTCGGCAATACTCTGCTCCAGCGGCTCGGCATCATCGACGACGATCACCGCGTCGCGCAGTTGATGCACGTCGAGCTCGTCGACGTGCGCAGAGCCGATGCGAAGGCAGCCGCTGTCGGCGACGTGACGACGCTGGACCAGCGCCAGAACAGCAGCGCGCAGATCATCGTCGTCGTCCTGCACCCAGATCTTGGCACCGGCCGCCAGTGCGTAATCGAGCTGGTAGCCGATGCCGGCCCACTGCGTGTCGACACGGTCGAAGTGCAAGCCCAGCGGGCCAGCCGGCAAGGGCTCGCCCTGAATCTTCGATTCCTGCGGCGCTTCGAGCAGCTCGCCGAGTTTGTCGACGGCAGCGCACAGCTCGTAGTACTGGTCGAGCAGCGACGGCAAGCGCGTCAGCGACGTGAACACCGCAGCAAAGATCAGTTCCGCGGCGACCAGCTGGCCGAGCGTCAGCTGGTTGCGGATCACCAACCAGCCGCCGACGCCCAGCAGTCCGGCGCTGGCCAGCGCGTACAGTCCGTAGTAGCCGCACAACTGCGACAGCTTGAAGCGGAAGTGGCCGCGATGCTCTCCAACATAGGCAGCGATCAGATTCTCGGTCTGCTGCGCGGCGTAGCGGATCGTGCGCTCCGACTGGAACGATCCATGGACGCGGCCGAGTTCGGCAATCCAGCGCGCCATCTTGAACTTGGCGCGCGACGCGGCCAGCTTGGTGGTGACCGCGTCGTCGACCCAGCCGCGCCAGATCATCCAGGCGATCAGCAGCAAAACCGCGCTGAACACGATGAACACCGGGTTGTAGGCCGCCACGACGACGATGCCGACCAGCGACTGCAGCAGCACCGAGGTGCCGTCCAGAACCAGCTTGGGCACGTTGCGCTGCACGGTGACGACTTCGAAGAAGCGGTTGGCCAGCTCTTCGCGGTTGAGCCCGGGCGTCTCGATCACGCGCGCATGCAAGCTGCGCAGCACCGCGGTCTGCGACAGCCGCGCAAAGAAGCGGCGCTCGAAGCGGTCCATCAGATGCGATTGCACCGCGTACAGCAGGCCATACATCAGCAGCAGCGAAAAAAGCACGATGGCCAGCACGACGACCGGCCTCAGCAGCGCGGTATTCGACACCGTGCTGATCAATACCTGTACCGAGAACGGCACCGCGAGCGCCAAGACTGCAGTGGCCAAGCCGTAGACGAAGGCCAGCCAGTAGAAGCGGCGGTCGGGGCTGATGATCGAACTGAACAGCCGCGACAGACGTTGTCGTTGTGACGCGACATCCAACGGCGCGCCCATCAGCCCAGGCCTCCACTGCGAACGACCGCCGTCATCGACAGACGGCCGCGAATCGGTAGAGGCGCGTCGTGGCACGCGCCGCTCAAGCACACGGGCAGCTTCATCGGTGAGATCGCTTCTGTTTGTTCAGCTCAAGCCATTACAAGGGGGCGATTGGCCGAGATTCAAGCGGGGCCGCCAATTTTTTTGTGCAATGCGGCAGCGGCGGGGACGTCGGGAGCCGACCCGGCGACGATCATCTGTCGCATGAACGGCCCGTCAGTTTGGGTGGGCATCGGTTTTGACGGTATCCAGCTGCGCCGCCGCTGCTTGGCGCTGCGTCAGCTCTTGGATCAGCGCCTCGGCCTTGGCATAGCCGTAATACACGCTGCCGTCGGGAAAGATGCTGACCGGCGTACCGCGCAGGCTCAGGTCACTGGCGACCTGATACTGCTGCCGCACCGGGTCGTCATCGCACGCGACTTTGCGACTGCTGACGACGCCGGCGCGCAAACCAGCATCGAGCGCACCACGACGATCCTTCTGACACCAGACCACGCGAGCGCGCTCATACGGCTTGGACCCTTCGCCGAAGCGCGAAAAAAACAGATACCGCACGCCGACACCCTGCTCGTTCAACCGCGGCACTTCCTGATGCAGCAGGCGGCAGTACTGGCAGTCGATGTCGGTGAACACTGTGATCCACTGCCTCGGTACTGCCGGAGCAAATTCGATAGCGCCGGACAGCAGCGGCGCGATCGTCTGCAAGCGGTCCTCGTTGAGGCGACGCTCGGTGATCCGCTCGCCGGTGTCGATGTCGACCAGGCTGCCCGACAGCAGAAATCGGCCGTCGGCGGTCACGTAGCCGATCGTGTGCTCGGCCCGCACTTCGAACAGGCCCGGCGATGCAGAGCGGACGATGTCCTCGCGCCGGACTTCGGGCAACCGGCTGGCGAGGTGATCGCGCATCTGTTCGAGCACCGTGTCGACGGGCACCGCTGGATCGGCAGCCGCCGCTGACGCGGCACACGCGATCGTCAGCAACAACCCGGACAGCAGCGCCTTGCTGGCGCCCGGACGCGCGACCGTCCAGGGCATGCCGATCAACTGGCCGGGGTTTCGCCGGCCGCCTTCTGCAGCACGGCCAGCAGATCGTCAGGCGGACGATAGCCGGGCACCAGTTCGCCGTTGGGCAGCAGGATCGACGGTGTACCGCGCAAACCCAGCGCGGCGGCCGCCTGCAGCTGCGCCATCACCGGGTTGTCACAGGACTTGTCACCCTTCAGGTCGGCACCGGACTTGGCCTGGGTCAGTGCGGCCTTGCGGTCGGCCGAGCACCAGACTTCCTCAGCTTTGTAGAACGACGGCGTGTCGGCGCCGGCCCGCGGGAAGAACAGGTAACGCACCGCGATGCCGCGCGCGTTGTACTCGGCGATCTGGCGATGCAGCATCCGGCAGTAGCCACAGTCGACGTCGGTGAACACGGTGACCGTGTACTTGGCGGGCTGGGCCTCGGGCGCAAACTCGATGTAGCCGCTCTGGTCGAGCTTCTCGACGAGCGCGATCCGGGCCTGGCGGCGACGGTCTTCGGTCAGTTCCTTGCGCGTCTGCAGGTCGGTCATGTCGCCCGCGATCAGATAGCGGCCGTCAGCGGTCACGTAGCCGAAGTTCATGCCGATCTGGATTTCGTACAGACCGGGCATCGGCGTGGCGCGCACATGCTCCGGCAACAGCTCCGGCATGTTGGCGACGACGGCGGCGCGCACCGCTTCCAGCTCGGCGCTGGAGGCCGGCGCTGCCGGTTCCGACGCGGCGGCAGGCTGCGATGGCGGCTGATCGGGCGGCGTCGGCGGCTTGCAGGCGACCAGCGACAGCAATAGCAGGGCAGGCAAATAAAGGCGCAGTTTGTTCACGGAACGATCCACGAGGTGGGGGACCGGCGGGCTCGCCACCGGCCCTGCATGATGCCACCAACGCTGTGACGACGACGACCGCTTAGGCCCGAGGGTGGTGTCGCTGGTGCAAGTCGCGCAGGCGTACCCGGGTGACATGCGTGTAGATCTGCGTTGTCGACAGGTCGGCGTGGCCCAGCAAGGTCTGCACCACGCGCAAGTCAGCGCCGTGGTCGAGCAGATGCGTTGCGAACGCGTGGCGTAGCGTGTGCGGCGACAGGTGCTGGCGGATGCCGGCTTTGGCCGCGTAGCGCTGGATCAGCTGCCAGAAGTTGTGACGTGTCATCGGCCCGCCGCGCGAGGTGACGAACAGCCAGTCGGATTCCTGACCTCGCGACAGCTCGGGGCGTGCCTGCGCCAGATAGTCCCGCAGCCATTGCTCGGCAATCTCGCCGATCGGCACCAGCCGCTCCTTGCCGCCCTTGCCGACCAGCTGCACCAGATTCTGCTGCAGGCTCAGCTGGTGTCGCTTCAGATTGACCAGCTCGCTGACGCGCAGGCCGCTGGCGTACATCAGTTCGAGCATCGCGCGGTCACGCAAGCCGCGCGGGCTGGCGACATCGGGCGCGTCGAGCAGCTGGTCGACCTGCGCCTGTTCCATGTGCTTGGGCAGCGCACGCGGCAGCTTGGGCGAGGTCAGCCGCGCACTGGGGTCATCCTTGCGCTGGCCGTCGCGGACCAGAAAGCGGTAGAAGCGCCGCAGTGCCGACATCAGCCGGGCTTGCGACCGAGCCGAAAACTGCAGGCTGCGGTCCTTGCCGCGCATCTGCTCGTGCAACCGGCCGCGCATCGCCAGATAGTCGCGGATGTCGGCTTCGCCAGCCTCGGCGATGGCAACGTCGCGGGTCGCCAGCCAGCGCGCGAACAGCATCAGATCAGACCGGTACGCGGCCAGTGTCTGCGTGCCGCTACCGCGCTCGATCCACAACAAGTCGAGCAGCCGCTCGATCGCCGCTGCATCGTCGGCACGGGCCTGCTCAGCAAACGGAGAGGGGTCGGTCATCGGCGCATTGTAGAAGCGGATCGTCGCTCGATCCCCGATAATGCCGCGCCATGGCCACCGACACTCCTTCCCTGCCCGCGCGCCTGCTGGCAGGTCTCTACACCGCGTATGCCACGCTGGTGTTCTGCATCAACACCTTTTTGCTGATCTGCCCGCTGATCCTGATCGCGCCGGGGAAGACGCTGCGCCGTCACATCGGCGCCTATGGCGTGCGGCTGGGCCTGATGCTGATGCTGGTTCCGCTGCGGATCCGCGGCGCCGGCAATCTGCCCGCCGGGCCCTGCATCGTGGTCAGCAATCACGCCAGCTACCTCGACGGGCTGGTGATGACCGCCGTGCTGCCGCGCCGCTTCACGTTCGTGATCCAGCACGGGGTCGCCAGCTGGTTCTACGCCGGCACCGTGCTGCGTCGCATGGGCTACCGTTTCGTCAATCGCAGCAGCGCGCGAGCCGGCGCCGTGCAGACGCGGGCGATGCTGCGCGATCTGCACAACGGCGAGTCGCTGGCGATCTTCGCCGAAGGCACGTTCAAGGCCGAACCCGGCCTGCTTCCATTCAAGAACGGGGCCTTTCTGCTGGCAGCCAAAGCCGGCATTCCGGTCGTACCGGTCACGATCCGCGGCACGCGGCGCTTACTCGGTGGCGGCTCGGTCCGCTTCCGCTGGAGTGCGGTGGAAGTCGACATCGCGCCCCCGCTGCCAGTCGGCGACCACGCTGCCGCATTGCGCGACGCGGCCCGCGCCGTGGTGCTGGCCCGCTGCGGCGAACCCGACGCAGCCATCGCGCTCGCTGGCGCCGAGCCCGACCCGATCGCCGCCACGGCAGAACCCGCATGAGTCTCGAAAGCCCCGAAACCCCCGCTGCAGACGCCCTGTCGCCGCGCCAGCGCTACCAGCAGGACCTGGCGCGCAGCGGCTTCGTCGCCGACGCCTCGCAGGCGGCTGCCGTCGACGCGCTCGACGAGGTGTATCGCGAACTGCTCGCGCATCCGCCGAAAAAGAAGCTGCTCAGCAACCGGCTCAGCTGGCCGCCGGTGTCAGGCCTGTACCTGTGGGGCGGCGTCGGGCGCGGCAAGACGCATCTGATGGACGCGTTCTATGACTCGCTGCCGTTTGGCTACAAGCAGCGCACGCACTTTCATCGCTTCATGCTCGATGTCCACGAGCGCCGGCGCACCTACTCGCACAAGCGCGACCCGCTCAAGCTGGTCGCGCTGGAGATCAGCCATCAAGTGCGCGTGCTCTGTTTCGACGAGTTCTACGTGTCCGACATCGCCGACGCGATGATCCTCGGCAAACTCGTCGAATACCTGTTCGACGAGGGCGTGACGCTGATTGCGACCAGCAACTGTGCGCCGGACGAGTTGTACAAGGACGGCTTGCAGCGCCAGAACTTCGTGCCGGCGATCGAGCGCATCAAGCAGCGGCTCAAGGTGCTGAACGTCGACGGCGGCGTCGACTACCGACTGCGCGCGCTGACGCGGGTCAAGCTGTATCTGGTACCGGCCGACGGCGACGCCGACGTGCTGCTGCCACCGTGGTTTGCGCAACTGGCCGGCGAAGCCGGCAAGCCGGACGCAGTGATCCAGGTGCAAGGCCGGCCGCTGCGCACGCGGCGCAATGCCGGCGGCGTGGTCTGGTTCGACTTTGCCGAGCTGTGCGAAACCGCGCGCTCGGCCGCCGACTACATCGAGCTCGGCCGTGAGTACCACACGGTATTGCTGTCGAACATCCCGCAGCTGAGCTTCGAGCACGAGGACGGCGCGCGGCGCTTCATCAATCTGGTCGACGAGTTCTACGACCGCGGCGTCAAGCTGATCCTGGCCGCCGCCGTGCCGCAGGATCAGCTGTATGCCGGCCGCAAGCTGCGCTTCGAGTTCAAGCGCACGCTGTCGCGGCTCAAGGAAATGCAGTCCGAGGAATACCTGGCCAAGCCGCACCAGGTCTGAGCCGTGCGCGGCGTTACGGCAGCTGCGCCTTGCCGTTGCGCTTGTAGACCAGGCCCTCTTTCATCACGAACTGCACGCGCTCCAGCTCGCTGACGTCCTTGAGCGGATCGCCGCTGACGGCGATCAAATCGGCGTAGCGACCTGGCGCGATACGGCCCACGCGGTCGCTGCGACCGAGCAAGTCGGCCGCATGTCCGGTGGCGGACTGGATCGCCTGCATCGGGGTCTGGCCCCACTCCACCTGCTTGGCGAACTGCTTGCCGTTGTCGCCGTGCGGATAGACGCCAGCGTCAGTGCCGTAGGCGATCCGCACGCCGGCCTGCACGGCCTTGCGGAAGTTCTCACGCTGCAGCCGGCCGACCTGGCGCTCTTTGTCCAGAATTTTTTCCGGGTAGTTCAGACGCGCGTATTCGGCCAGGATGTAGTCGTCGTCGTAGACGTCGGCGACCAGATACGTGCCGCGCGCCTTCATCATGCGAATGCCCTCGGCATCGAGCAGGCTGCCATGCTCGATCGAATCGACGCCGGCGCGCACCGCCATCTTGATGCCCTCGGTGCCATGCGCGTGGGCGGCCACCTTGCGGTCCCAGCGATGCGCTTCGTCGACCAGCGCATCCATTTCGGCCTGGGTGTACTGCGGTGCGCCGACCGAATCTTCTTCGCTGAGGACGCCGGCCGTGGCCACCATTTTGATCACGTCGGCGCCGTACTTGACCTGCTCGCGCACCTTGAGCCGCACGGCTTCGACGCCGTCGGCGACGCCGGTGAATCCAGTAAAGCGCAGCGACGGCGACAGCCCGGTGAAATCGGCGTGACCGCCGGTGGCACCGATGCCGTGCCCGGCAGCGACGATGCGCGGACCGCGCGTACGCTGTTCGTCGATCGAGCGACGCAGGGCCACGTCGACGAAGTCCGGCGCGCCCAGATTGCGCACCGTCGTGAATCCGGCCAGCAAGGTGCGCTCGGAATAGAGATGAGCATTGACGGCCACGTCGATCGAGCTGTCGCGGACCAAGGACTCGTAATAATCGCCAGGATCGCCGGTGATATGCGTGTGGCAGTCGATCAGGCCCGGCAGCAGCGTGGCGCCGCCCAGGTCGATCAGCTGCGCGCCTTCGGGGATCGGCAACGCGCTGCCGACCGCGGTGATGCGCCCGCCTTCGATCAGCACCACGGCGTCACGCAGCGGCTGGTCGGCGACCCCATCGATCAACTGCGCCGCGCGGATCGCGGTCACAGGGTCGGCGGCCTGAAGCGGCACCGAGGCCAGAGGCCATAACGCAAGCAGCAGCATCGTGGCGGTCGCCATGCGGCCCGCGCTAACCAAAGTCGTCAAAGTCCGTCCTCATCGTGATTGCGACCGTGACCGGCCCGTTCGGCGGCAGGCTAGGCCGGCGCCGAGAAGGGCGTCAACGCAGGCGGCGCGGTTGCCCCCGCATCACAGGCGCGCGGCCATCGCGGCCACCACGGCGGCCACCCGCTGCCGCAACGTTGGGCATCGATGCACCCGCGCCCATTCAGGTCAGGGATTGTGTTGTCACATGCCAGCGCGGCGCCCGTTCACCGATTCGGCGTCAGCAAATTGCCTACAGATCGCGGTGCGCCGCTGGAAGTTTACAGACGTGCACAAAGCGGACCATGATATTCGATAACTGCCCCCGTCTCGGGCAACAGGGAGAGAACCCATGACGTCTGTTTCGATTAGGCTTCCGCTGTTCACGGCCGGTCTGCTGCTGATCGCCACTCCGCAGGTCGCGATGGCACAGGCGCGCGCTTCGGCGGGGGTCAACGTCAACGTCGACGTCAATGCAGGGCGCGGCGTTGTTCGCCCGAACGATCGTTACTACGACGAGCGCTACTACGACGACGGCTATTACGACGATCGTCGCGCACCGCCGCAGCGCGGCTTGGTGGGCGGGATCGTCGGCGGCGCGCTCGGCATTGCCGGCGACGCCACTCGCGGCGCACTCGGCATTGCCGGTGACGCCACCCGCGGCTCGCTGGGCCTGGCGCGCGACGTCACCCAGGGCGTGCTCGGCGCTCCGCAAGGCGGCCGCGTGTACGGCCCTGGCCCGGCGCGTGGTGGCAGCGTCAATGTCGGCGTTGGCGTCAACGTCGGCGCCGGTGTCGGCACCGTGCGTCCCGCGCCGCCGCGCTCGCCTTATATCTACCGCCACGATGACCGTCGCGACGATCACCGCGACAACCGTCGTGACGAATGGCGTAACCGCGACTGATCCTCGGACGCATCGGCGACTCGGCTCAACCGGCTACAGTATGGAAAAGCCAAGAGAGCGACCCGATGCGTCATGTCTTCGTACTGGCGGCGCTGGCTTGGCCAGCGCTGCTGCAAGCTGCGGCGGTTGAGCGCTTCACACCGACCGGCAGCTCGCGCGACGTACAACAGGCCGTAGCCCGCTTTTCGGAGCCGATGCAGGCTCTGGGCGACGCCACGGCCGCTGCGCCTTACGACGTCGACTGCCCCATAGGCGGGCAAGGCCGCTGGATCGACGACCGTCAATGGGCTTATGACTTCATCGAGCCCCTGCCCGCTGGCCTGCGCTGCCGGTTCACACTCAAGCCCGGCCTGACCACGCGCTCCGGTGCCCCGATCACCGGCACCCGGGACTTCGCTTTCGACACCGGCGGACCTGCCATCCGCCGCTCCCTGCCAGCCGATGGCGATCGCAGCGTCGACTCCGCTGCGATCTTCCTGCTGATGCTGGATGCATGTGCGACAGCGGCCAGCGTTGCCGAGCACGGCTACTGCAGCGCCGACAATCTGGCCGAACGCCTGCCGCTGCAAGTCTTGCAAGGCCCCGAACGCGAGGCGGTACTGAGTCAACGTCGTGCGCTGGGCTATCGCTACTACGAATTGCTGCGCGACGAGCAGGACCAAGACTGGAACCCGATGCCGGCGTCGGAACGCGAACAGCGCGAGCGTCGCTTGCTCGTGGTGCGCTGCGCGCGGCCACTGCCCGAAGATACCGACGTCGCGCTGACCTGGGGTGCCGGCATCCGCAGCGCCAGCGGCGTTGCCACGACCCACGATCAGGTGTTGAAGCTGCGCACCCGCGCCCCGTTCACGGCGAGCCTGGGCTGCGACCGGGTCAACGCCAATGCCCCCTGCGTGCCGGTGTTGCCGCTGCATCTGAGCTTCAGCGCGCCGGTGACCGCACTGCAGGCGCGTCAGATTCGTCTGGTCGGCCCTGGCTTCGAACGCGCCGCGCGCTGGGACGAGCCGGACTCGGGCGGCCCGGTCGAGCGTTTGCGCTTCGATGCACCGCTGCCCGAAGGCGCCCAACTGCAATTGCAGCTGCCGGCCGACTTGCGCGACGACGCCGGCCGGCCGCTGGCCAACGT
>Ga0255089_1000378_pt1 | contig 17390 bp, 17 predicted proteins | sample Colum_Miss_RepC__2_FD_188468 | JGI IMG/M metagenome (GOLD analysis project Ga0255089, IMG submission 188468) | Freshwater microbial communities from Columbia River, Oregon, United States - Colum_Miss_RepC_8d | ecosystem: Environmental > Aquatic > Freshwater > River | place: USA: Oregon... | reverse complement strand
GTCGATCGCCGCGCGCTGGCGCTCGCTGAAATCGCCGCTGCCGATCACGCTGTCGTAGGCCTGCTTGGCCATCACCAGCAGGTCCCACCCGCGGTTCTTGTCGACCGAGCCGATCCAGGTCGAGAACGTGCCGTAGACCCAACTGCCGGCCGTCAGCCTCGGCAACGGTGCGTGGGGGACGCCTTCGGCCAGCGCATCGCGTACCGTCGTCAGCCGCAAACGCGGGTGGTGCGCAAGCCGTCGGTACAGCGTCGACAGCATCCAGTACGCATTCATCGGATAAAACTCCCAGGCGTTCTCGCCATCCAGATAAATCAGCACCACTCCGTCGGTGCCTTGCTGGTCGGCGCGCTGCTCCAGCCGCCGGACCAGATCGTCAACCGCGTCGTCGGCGTGCCAGGTCTGGTACTGAAAGCCGACCGCGTCGGACAACTCGTCGTCACGGAACCAGCAGGCCAGCGAGCGCCGGCCGAACTGGATCGGCCGACTCGCGGGTGCCTGCACGCCAGCATCGCGAGCGCTGTGCGCCAGTACATTGCCGCCCGAGGCGGTCCATGCAAAACCGAAGTCCGGCAGCAGATCGAGCGTGGCCTCGCTGATCGAGCCTTCGGAACACCAGCAACCGACGGGCCTGAAACCGAAGCAGCGCTCGAAGACGGCCAGGCCGCGCTCGAAATGCCAGCGGGCCCGCGCCTCGCCGCCCGGATAGCCGGCCGCGTCCGGCAACGGTGCATCGGGCATCGCCTCCTTGACCGACCGAAGATCCAGCAGCAGCGGCACGATCGGATGGCCGTAGGGCGTCACCGTCAGCTCAACCCGGCCAGTCTCGGCCAGCGCCCGATAACGCGGAATGATGCTGGCCGTGATCTCGCCGATCAGCGCGAGCAACTGGCGCCGCTGATCCAGGCTGAATGCACGGCCCTGGGCTTCGAGCGCCTGCACAAAGCCGTCATGGCGCCGGATCGTCTCGCCCATCCACGCGATGTGCAGCCAGGTCAGCAGATCGGCGATGTAGGCGTCGGACAGGTATTCGGCAAACGCCGGTTCGTCGCGCGTGCGCGCTGCAATTTCGGCGAGCGCCTGGTAGGCCGGGTAGCGCGCGATCAGCCGCTGAGGGTGGCTGCGTAGCCCCGCGTCGATCAGCGCCAGCCGCGCCGCGGCATCCGTGGGATAACGCTCGGCGACCAGCGCTTCGAGAACCGGCTCGCATAGCGGAGCGCCGCTGGCCAGATGCGCGGCGATCGTCGCCGCGCGATCTTCGATCTGCTCGAGCAGCAGCGGCGCGAAGTTGACCACGGCGCGAGCATCCGGCTCATGCTCCAAGTGCGCCGCCATGTCGGCGTAGTCCTTGATCGCATGCAGGTAAGTCCATGGCAGCGACGACACGCCGTCGGCCGGGTCGCGATATTCGGGCTGGTGCATATGCCAGCCGACGACGACACGCAAACGCTGATCGCTCATAGGATGTCCGCTCGGTCGCAGAAAGACGAGAGCCGAGCTTACCCGTGAACGCGGCGAGTCCCTACATCAGCAGTCGGTACACGTAGTGGTCGACCAGCAGCGCCGAGAAGATGCCCATCAGGTAGACGATCGAATAACCGAAGGTCTTCATTGGCAGGCCAGGCCGCGGCGCGAACTTCATCAGCACGGCGTAGCGCAGGAACACGAAGTTCAGCACCAGCGAAGCCAGCAAGTAGACCGGGCCGCTCATGCCGATCAGATACGGCAGCGTCGTCACCAGCACCAGCAGGATCGTGTACAGCAGCACTTGAGTGCGGGTGAACTCGATGCCGTGCGTCACGGGCAGCATCGGGATGCCGGCCTTGGCGTATTCGTCGCGACGCTCGATCGCCAGCGCCCAGAAATGCGGCGGCGTCCAGATGAAAATGATCAGGAACAGGATCAGCGCATGGGCGTGCACCTCGCCCGTCGCCGCCGCCCAGCCGAGTACCGGCGGCGCGGCACCGGCAGCGCCGCCGATGACGATGTTCTGCGGGGTCGCACGCTTCAGAAACAGCGTGTAGATACCGGCATAACCGACCAAGGCGAACTGGGTCAGCAGTGCGGTCAGCGGGTTGACCAGGAACCACAGCATCACAAAGCCAGCCAAGCCGATCACCGTGGCAAAGGCGATCGACTCGGTCATGCCGAGGCGGCCCGTCACCAGCGGACGGCCACAGGTGCGCGCCATGTTGGCGTCGATGCCGCGGTCAATGATCTGGTTGATCGCCGCCGCTGACGCCGCCTGCAGTGTGATACCCAAGGTGCCCCAGGCCAACGCCGCGATCGGCGGCAGCAGCGGCACGGCCAGGAACATGCCGATGATCGCCGTGAACACGATCAGCATCACAACGCGCGGCTTGCACAGCTCGTAGTACTCGTTCAGCAGCGAGCCGTTGTCGACCGTCTGGGTCATGGCGTGTTGTTCCGTCCGGCTTCAGATCGTAGGCGCAGAGCGCAGCCGCTGATTCAGTGCGACCAAGCAGGCCAGGAACAAGGCGGCGCCCCCGTTATGCGCCGTCGCCAGCAGCAGCGGCAGCTGGTACCAAACCGTTGCAATACCGATGACCACCTGCAAGGCCAGCACCGCGAGCACCGCGTAGCCGAAGCGACGCCGCAAGCCGGGCTGACGCAGCAGCGCCACGGCCAACAGCAGCATCGTCACCGTCACCACGGCGGCGCCGATCCGGTGCGTCCAGTGGATCGTCACGCGCGCCCGGTTGTCGAGAATGCCGTACTCGTAATTGATGCCCAGGCCATGCCACAGCTTGTAGGCGGTGGCGTAATCGGTTTCGGGCACCATCACACCATGACAGGTCGGCAGATCCGGGCAGGCCAGGGCTGCGTAATTGGTGCTGGTCCAGCCGCCGAGGAAAATCTGTATCGCCAGGATCACCAGCGCGAACGTCGCAAGCCGCAGCAGCGGACGCGGCGCGTCGACGGCCGCCGGCGCGCGCGTGCTCAACCACAGCCACAGCAGCAGCGAGAACGTCGTCAGGCCGCCGAGCAGATGGCCCGTCACCACCAGCGGTTTGAGCAGCAGCGTGACGGTCCACATGCCGAGCGCGCCTTGGAACATCACCAACCCGACCAACACCCATGGAAGGACGCGCAAGGTTCGCGTCGGGCTTTTCAGCCGCGTGCTGAGAAACGCCAGCACGACGATCAACAAACCCAGCGTCGATGCCAGGTAGCGGTGGATCATTTCCTTCCAGGCTTTCGGCGCTTCGACCGGGCGCTCGGGATAGGCTTGTTCGGCCGTAAGCACTTCATGGGCGGCGTCGGGTATGCCGACATGGCCGTAGCAGCCGGGCCAGTCGGGGCAGCCGAGGCCGGCGTCGGACAGGCGCACGTAGGCGCCGAACACGATCACGGTGAAGCACAGAGCCAAAGTGGCCAGATTCAGACGGCGAAACCAGAGCATGGGATGGGCACTACCAACGGCGTGAGAGGAGCGCGACCGCGCTGCTGCGGGCCGCATTTTAGCCGGGCGACGGCGGCACTGCCGGCCGCGCCCGGAACCGGTCGGGACGCTAGCCCGACTGCGATAGCTTCAGCAGTTTTTTCAGATCTTTCTGCAGGCCTTTGAAGTCCGACTGCGTGCCGCGGTCGGGATACAGCATCAAGTAGTTTCCAAGCGGGTCGATCAAGTACAGCGCATTGGCGTCGCGGCTACCAAAGAACGCGGCATCCAGCCCCGGCGCGTCGGCGCGGAGCAGCAAATCGCCATGGTCAGCGGCCAGGCGCTGCTGCAGCGCCGGCAGCGCTGCCGCATCGGTGACCAGCAGTACGCGCTGCACGCGTTCGCGGTCGGCGTTGAGCGCGGTGCGCAACTGACGGGTCAGCAACACGCGCTCGCCGCAGGCAGCGTCGCAGTCTGCGCCGCCCAGTTGGAGCACGGTCCATTTGCGGTTCAGTTCGCTGGTGACGGCCTTGCTGCCGTCGGGCAGCGTCCAGCTTTGCTCGGGCACCGGTTTGATCGGCGAAACCAGCTCGCCGTAGTTGGTCGTGCCTGACGGACGCAGGTCAGGGAAGTAGAAATACAGCATCCAGGCGGCGACAAACGGCGTGAAGAACAGCACGGCCAGCAGCACGAACTGGATACGGCCGGGAACGCGCGAGCGGGTTGCGGGTGTGGCGGCATTCATCGGGGCGAACGTCTCAGGTTGAGCTTCACGAACAGAAACAGCAGCGTTGCGGCAAATGCATACCACTGCGCTGCGTAGGCGTAGTGCCGCTGCGGCGGCACCGAGGCATTGACACGCCAGTCACGAACAAATCCATCGTCCTGATCGGGATCGAGTAGCAGCAGGCCGTCGAGCGGCGGCGCGCCCAAGTCGCCATAAAGACAACGCAGATCGCTTGCCGTTGGGTATTGGACCACGCGCGGCCAACTCGTGCCTGCGCAGGCATCCGCCGCGAAACGCATGCCCGGCTGCGGCAATGGCCGCCACAGGCCACGTACTTCGCGAGTGACATCATTTACGTCGATCGCCGGCAAGCGGTTGCGATCACCGTCCTGCGCAACCCAGCCGCGATCGACGATCAGCAGCGCACCGTCGGTCAAACGCATCGGCGTCCAAACGCGGTAGCCAGGGCGACCCTCGTTGCCCTGATTGTCGAGTAACAACTGCCGCTGGCTTTGATACACACCGCGAGCGCTCACATGTGGCGCCCGTTGCTCTTCGCCAGCGGACGTCGCGGCCGTCAGCGGCACCGGCGCTTCGCCCATCGATTGGTCCATCTCCGCTTGCAGACGGGTTTTGTACCAGCCGCGCTGCATCTGCCAACTACCCAGCGCGAGCAGTAGCGCTAGCGCTGGAATCACCGCAGCGATGGACCACAACGGCGGACGAAATTGCCAACTCATCGTGCGTTGCAAACGGTCGCACAGCGGGTCGCAGCCGGACTAACATGAGTGCCCTTTCTCGCCGTGATCAGCATGCTCGTCAATCTGCTCATCGTCGTTTTCCTGTTGGCCATACTCGGCTCGCTGTTCGCGGGCGGATACTTCGTCGTGCGCGACCCTAGCAGCAAACGTCGCGCGTTCTGGGCGCTGTCGTGGCGCGTCGGACTGCAACTGGCGCTGCTGCTGTTCCTGATCCTCGCGTTCACGATGGGCTGGATCAAACCACACGCACTCGGCGGCTAGTGCGAGCGCGGCCGGCGCTACCCATACGCGCCGGCCGCACTGTCCATCCTTACATCGGCCGCGAGCAGCGGCAGACAAGAAAAAGGCCCGTCAGACGGGCCTTTTTCTTGATTCGTATCGAGGCCTCAAGCCACGTAGACGAAGATGAACAGGCCGATCCATACCACGTCAACGAAGTGCCAGTACCAAGCGACGCCTTCGAAGCCGAAGTGCGAATCCGGTTTGAAGTGGCCCAGCATCAGACGCACGGCAATGATGGCCAACATCAGCGTACCCAGCGTCACGTGAAAGCCGTGGAAGCCGGTCAGCATGAAGAAGGTCGAGCCATAAACGCCGGAGTGCATCGTGAGATTCAGCTCGTGGAACGCATGGACGTATTCGGTCGCCTGGAAGTACAGGAACAGGCAGCCCAGAGCGACCGTCACCCACATCCACGCGATGCAAACCTTGCGGTGGTTTTCCTTCAACGCGTGGTGCGCCGCTTCGAGCGTGAAGCCCGAGGTCAGCAGCAGCACGGTGTTGATGAAGGGCAGGCCCCAGGCGCCCACGGTCTCAAACTTGCCGCCGAGCTGGGCGGGACCGTTGGTCGGCCAGGTGTTTTCAAATCCCGGCCACAGGTTGGTGTGCGTCGACAGCTTGGCGCCTTCACCCGACAGCCACGGAATCGACATTTCGCGGGCGTACCACAGCGCGCCGAAGAACGCGGCAAAGAACATGACCTCGGAGAAAATGAACCAGGCCATGCCCATGCGGTAGGTCATACCGACCTGGGTGTTGTACAGGCCGCCTTCGCTCTCCAGGCAGACGCCACGGATCCAGCGGAAGATGATGTAGATCGCCAGCGCGGCGCCGCCGTAGGCCGGAACCGGGCCGAGGCTGTGCTCTTCCAGATAACCCCAGCCGGCGATGATGCAGATCACCAGCGCGAAGGTCAGCACAAACGGCCAGGCCGAGGGCTCAGGAACAAAGTACTTGCCACCGGCCGGAGCGTGGGCGTGATCGGTATGAACTGCGGCTGGCGTCGCCATGTAACTCCTCGAAGTCGCGCTCGTTGCTAACTAACTGTTCGGTGACGCCGCTGCGGATTGGGCCGCGGACTGGGTCACGTCAAAAAAAGTATACGACAGGGTAACGGTATCCACTTCATCGGGAATGTCGCGGTCCAACACGAAACGGACCGGCATCATCTTTTCTTCACCCGCCTTGAATGGCTGGTTGTTGAAACAAAAGCATTCAGACTTGCGCAGGTAGCGGGCGGCCTCGACCGGTGCCACGTTCGGGATCGCCTGCGCCACCAAGTCCGCACTCTCCGTGTTGCGGGCGTGGAACACCACGGTAGCGAACTCCCCCGGATGGACCATTACCGACGACTGCATCGGCTTGAACTCCCAGTTGCGCCCGCCGTTAACCGTGGTCAGAAACTGCACCTTGATCGAGCGGCTGGTGTCGACCGCCGGCACGCCGGATTCGACAACCGCCTCGGTTGAGGTCTTGCCGTTGAAGCCGGCGATTTCGCACAGCGCGCTGTACAGCGGCACCATCGCATAGCCAAAGCCGAACATGCCGAGCACAACCGCCACCAGCGTCAAGGCATTGCGCTTGGCGGAGGTAACGGCGCGCTGGCGGCTGTCCGGCATGGCGACTCAGCGATGCATCTGCGCGTAAACGAAGCCGGCGAGGATCACCACGACCAGCACGACGTGGACGATCGCCAGCGTGACGTTGCGCTTGGCGCGCTTGCGATCGTCTTCGGTCATGGCCGTCACTTAGTGAGCCTTGGCGGTGTCGTGCAGGTTCGAGGTTTCGTCGTCACCGACGTACGGCGGCACTTCGAACGTGTGATACGGGGCCGGCGACGGCACCGTCCACTCCAGACCGTGAGCGCCTTCCCAGACGCGGTCGGTCGCCGGCACACCGCTCTTCGACATGCAGCGCAGCATGTTGAAGATGAAGATGAACTGCGACACGAAGAAGCCGAACGCACCGATCGTGCTGATCTCGTTGAAGTCAGTGAACTGCACCGCGTAATCGGGCACGCGGCGCTGCATACCGGCCAGACCGAGGAAGTGCTGCGGGAAGAACGTGATGTTGATGAACACGGCCGACAGCCAGAAGTGGGTCTTGCCCCAGAACTCGCTGTACATGCGGCCGGTCCACTTCGGGATCCAGTAGTACACGCCGGCCAGGATCGAGAACACCGCGCCCGGCACCAACACGTAATGGAAGTGAGCGACGACGAAGTAGGTGTCGTGGTACTGGAAGTCCACCGGCGCCATCGCCAGCATCAAGCCCGAGAAGCCGCCGATCGTGAACAGGAACACGAAGGCCACGGCGAACAGCATCGGCGTTTCGAACGTCATCGAGCCGCGCCACATCGTCGCGACCCAGTTGAACACCTTCACGCCGGTCGGCACCGCGATCAGCATCGTGCTGAACATGAAGAACAGCTCGCCAGCCAGCGGCATGCCGACCGTGAACATGTGGTGCGCCCACACGATAAAGCTCAAGAACGCGATCGAAGCGGTGGCGTAGACCATCGAGTCGTAGCCGAACAGCGTCTTGCGGGCAAACGTCGGGATGATCGTCGAGACCACGCCGAAGGCCGGCAGGATCAGGATGTACACCTCGGGGTGACCGAAGAACCAGAACACGTGCTGGAACAGCACCGGGTCACCACCGCCGGACGCGGTGAAGAAGCTCGTGCCGAAGTAACGGTCGGTGAGCAGCATCGTCACCGCGCCAGCGAGCACCGGCATCGTCGCGATCAGCAGGTAGGCCGTGATCAGCCAGGTCCAGCAGAACAGCGGCATTTTCAGCAGCGTCATGCCGGGGGCGCGCATGTTCAGGATCGTCACGGCGACGTTGATGGCGCCCGTGATCGAGCTGATGCCCATCAAGTGGACGGCGAAGATCAGGAAGGGGAAGCCCTCGCCCATCTGCAACACCAGCGGCGGATACATCGTCCAGCCGCCAGCCGGACCGCCGGACGGCATGAACAGCGTCGACAGCAGCAGCGCGAACGCGAAGGGCAGAATCCAGAAGCCCCAGTTGTTGATGCGCGGCAGCGCCAGATCCGAGCAGCCGATCTGCATCGGCACCATCCAGTTGGCCAGGCCGGTGAACGCCGGCATGACACCGCCGAAGATCATCACCAGCGCGTGCAGCGTCGTCATCGAGTTGAAGAACTCGGGATGCACGAACTGCAGGCCCGGATGGAACAGTTCCGCACGAATCACCAGCGACATCAGGCCGCCGATGAAGAACATCGTGAATGCAAACACCAGATACAGCGTGCCGAGGTCTTTGTGATTCGTCGTTTTGATCCAGCGCATGATCCCCTTCTCGGGACCGTGATGCGCATGATCGTCATGCAGATGCGTGGTGTGATCGGTGTGAGCCATGGTGTAACTCCGTAAATCTCGAAACGACTGATGTTCGTGGTGCGTAGCGTTCGGACGTTGGGGCTGCTTGCTTATTTGCGAGCGGCAGCGACGTCGGCAGCCTGAACGATCTCACCCTTGTTGCCCCAGGAGCTGGCAACGTAGGTCAGCACGCCGGCGATGTCGTCATCGCTGAGCTGGCTGAACGGCGGCATCATGTTCTTGCCTTTCAGCACTTGGGCAATCGCACCGGCCTTCGGTCCGGTCGCGACCTTGCTACCGACCAGAGCCGGGAACGTCGGCGGCATGCCGGCACCGGTCACCTGGTGGCAGGCAGCGCAATTGCCCTTGTAGACCTTCTCACCATGAGCAACGAGGTCTTCCTTGGATTTGCCGGCAGCAGCTGCCGGAGCGGCAGCGGCCGGAGCGGCAGCAGCCGGAGCGGCAGCGGCCGGAGCCGGCGTGACGGCCGCAACTTCGACCGGAGCCTCTGCAGCAGGGGCTGCGTCAGTCATGGTCGCTGCAGCGGGCATCACGCTGGTGGTCGCAGCAGCGGCGACCTGCTCGCCACCGCCCTTCTTCTCGGCCAACCAGGCCTTGAACTCGTCTTCCGGCAGCGCCTTGACGACGATCGGCATAAAGCCGTGGTCACGGCCGCACAGTTCGGCGCAGACGCCGCGGAACGTACCCGGCTCGTCGATCTTGGTCCAGACTTCGTTGATGTAGCCCGGGATCGCGTCTTTCTTGACGGCGATCTGCGAAACCCACCACGCGTGGATGACGTCGTTGGACGTGATCAGGAAGCGAATCTTCTTGCCCACCGGCAGCACCAGGGGGTTGTCGACGTCGACCAGATAGTTGTCGACCGTGTTGACGTCGACGCCCGACTGAAGCTGACGGGCCTTGTTGGACGTCTTGGCCAGGGTCGAGAAGTACGACACGTCTTCACCGACGTACTCGTACTGCCATTTCCACTGGTAGCCGGTGACCTTGATGCTGAGGTCGGCGTTGCGCGTGTCGTCCATCTTGACCAGCGTGGCCGCGGCCGGGATCGCCATTGCGACCAGAATGAAGAACGGAATGGCGGTCCAGATGATTTCGACCGTGGTCGACTCATGGAATTTGGCCGCCACGGCGCCCTTGGATTTGCGGTGCGCGAACACTGAATAGAACATCGCGCCGAACACCACGACGCCGATGACCACACAGATCCAGAACACCATCATGTGCAGACCATGCACTTCGTGGCTGATCTCGGTCACGCCTTCGGGCAGGTTCCATTTGGCGCCGGTATAAGCGAGCGCCGAACCGCTGGCGAGTAGAGAGCTCATCAGAGCGGCGAACCGCGCCAACCCCAGCATCTTCTGCATGCGTCTAATCTCCAAAAGGCTTGCCGACGGGCTCGACGTCCCGATCGGTGGCGAGTGGCCGGCCCCACGCCGGCTTCACTGACAACACTTGCTTGAGTCGCGCGGCGAGTGCCACGCGCTCTTCATCTGTCACACAGCGGGCGATGCGTACCCGTTGTCCCGAACAGCACACCATCAACCGGTTGGGATCGTTGCGGCGATAGCCGGCTTCGATCACCACCCGCGCCCACAAGCGCGGGAACTCGACACTGGACTTGGCGCCGCCCCGGCCTTCTGGCCCGGCCAACCCAAACTCGATCCGCACGCGGTCGTCGTCGATGCTGACCACTTCGCGGTAGCGGTTGCGCTTCAAGCTGACCCAGACCGCCGCCGTCACCGCCATCAGCTCCGCGCCGGCGAACGGCAATACGGGCCAGAAACCGATGTAGACGCAGACCAGAGCCACCGTCAGTGCCAGCGCGCTCAGCGAGCCGAGAAACCATACCGCGCCCCGGAAATCGAGGGACGCATTGGGCCCAATAACGATGCGCGTGGTCTGCATGGCGTGACGTGTGACCTGGGGATACAGACAACACATTCGAGCCCGGCGATTGTAGTGGATGCGGCCATCGGCAGCCAAGCATTGTCGGCATCCGGGATGGGCCGCGGACGCTTATCGATCGGCACCTTCCACGGCCTGTGGCCACCGGGCCAGCAGCGCGTCGATCAGGGCGCCGCCGACGTCGTCAGCCCGCGCGCCCGCCGGGACGCGAACCAGCGGCGGCGAACCGATTAGGCGGACCAGCGTGGCCACATTGGCCTCTAGCGCGTCTTGCGCGGGAGGCAGTTCGTTGGCGACCCAGCCGAGCAGCGGCACGCCGCGCTGGCGGATCGAATCGACCGTTAGCAGCGCATGATTGATGCAGCCCAGCCGCATGCCGACGACCAGCAGCACTGGCCAGCGGTGCGCGCTGACCCAGTCGGCAAAGCTCAGGCGATCGGTCAGCGGCACCTGCCAGCCTCCAGCGCCTTCGACCAACAGCAGCCGGTGGCGGGCCTGCAGGGCGGCGGCGCCGCGATCGAGGACGGTGGGGTCGATCGGCCGCCCCGCCTGCTCGGCGGCGATATGCGGCGCCAGCGGCGGCTCATAGGCACAGGGATTGATCGCCTCGTAGGGCTCGTCGACACCGGATGCCGCCAACAGCGCCAATGCGTCCTCGTTGCGCAGAGCGCCGTCGGCATCGCGGTCGCAACCACTGGCAACCGGCTTGTAGCCGCAGGCGTCGATACCGCGCGCGCGGGCCGCGGCGAGCAACACACTGCTGACGTAGGTCTTGCCGACACCGGTATCGGTGCCGGTCACGAATAACGTGGCCATCAGCTCAACGACTCCTTACGGATTGACTTGGTCGAGGACGGTCAAACTCTGAGCCAGGGCGTCGAGCAGACCGTCGATCTGCGCCGCGTCGTGGGCGGCCGACAGCGTGATGCGTAGCCGAGCCGTGCCCCTCGGCACGGTTGGCGGGCGGATCGCCGCAACCCAGTAGCCGCGCTCCATCAGTTCGCGGGACAGACGCAGCGCGCGCGCATCCTCATGGACGATCACCGGCTGGATCGGCGTTGCCACGGCACGCTCGCTGATCGGCAGCCCGCGGTCGCGCGCCCCGCGCACGAAGCGGTCGATATTGGCGAGCAGCCGGCCGCGCAACTCGGGTTCGCTGCGGATGATGCGCAGGGCTTCGCGGGCAGCGGCTGCGATCGCCGGCGGCGGCGCCGTCGAAAAAACCCAGGTGCGGGCCCGCTGCACCAGATACTCGATCAGCGTCTCGGACCCGGCGACCAAGCCGCCCGCGCAGCCCAGCGACTTGCCCATCGTGGCCATCAGCACGTCGGGCTCGATGCCGAAATGCTCGGCGCTGCCACGGCCGGTGGCGCCGAGCACACCCAGACCGTGCGCGTCATCGATCATCAGCGCGGCACCGGTCTGATGCGTCAGCTGGCGCAAGGCCGGCAGGTCGGCGACGTCGCCGTCCATGCTGAAAACCCCGTCGGCCACCAGCATTGCAAAACGGCCATCGAGCGCCGCTCGCTGCAGCGCAGCGCGGTAGCCATCGACATCCGCGTGGGCGACGCGCTGGTAGTCGGCGCCACTGGCGCGGGCGCCGTCGATCAAGGAGGCATGGTTCAACTCGTCGGCAATGACCATGTCGCCGCGACCGAGCAAGGCCTTCAACACGCCGACGTTGGCGGCCCAGCCGCTCGAAAACAACAGCACGCGCGGCCGGCCTAGAAACGCGGCGAGTTCTTCTTCGAGCGCGCGGTGTTCGGTGTTGTAGCCGCTGATCAGCGCCGACCCGCTGCTGCCGGTTCCACTGCGGTCGAGCGCACGCATCGCCGCAGCCGCCAGCCGGGGATCGGACGCCAGGCCCAGGTAATCGTTGCTGCAGAAGTTGATGCAGTCGCGGCCGTCGACGCGCATCTGCACGCCGTGAGCGCCGTCGACGCTGCGACGCACCCGATAGAGGGAGCGCTCGCGCAGGTCATCCAGCACCGGCGCCAGACGGGAGTCGAGAACGCTCATCGCCAAATTTGGGGGATGGCGCCAGGAACGGCCGACCGCCTCAGGCCGCCGCCGCCTCGGCCGCTGCCGGCGCGTGGTGGTCGCAAGCGACCGGGCAGGCGTGGGCGTCGCCGATGGCGACCTCGGTCGTGACCTTGCCCTCGATCGACATGCCGAGCCGCGCGATCAACGCGCGGTCACGGACGTTCTGAGGGTTTTCGGTGGTCAGCAGCTTGTCGCCGTAGAAAATCGAGTTGGCGCCGGCCATGAAGCACAGCGCCTGAAGTTCGTCGCTCATCTCGGTGCGCCCGGCCGACAGCCGCACGGCAGCGCGCGGCATCGTGATCCGCGCCACCGCGATCGTGCGCACGAAGTCGAGCGGATCGAGCTTGTCGCCGCCGTTGAGCGGCGTGCCTTCGACCTGCACCAGATTGTTGATCGGCACGCTGTCCGGATGCGCCGGCAGCGTCGCCAGCTGGCGGATCAACTCGCTGCGGTCGTGCTGCTGCTCGCCCATGCCGACGATGCCGCCGCTGCAGACCTTCACGCCGGCGGCCCGCACGTGCTCCAGCGTCTGCAGCCGGTCTTCGTAGGTGCGCGTGGTGATGATTTTTTCGTAGTACTCGGGCGAGGTGTCGAGGTTGTGGTTGTAGTAGTCCAGACCGGCATCGGCCAGGCGCTTGGCCTGATGGTCCTTCAACATGCCCAGCGTCACGCAGGTTTCCAGACCCAGCGATTTGACCTCGCGGACCATGGCCTCGACCTTGTCCAGATCGCGATCCTTGGGACTGCGCCAGGCGGCGCCCATGCAAAAGCGCGTCGCGCCGCCGGCCTTGGCTTCGCGAGCGGCCTCGACCACGGCGCGCACCTCCATCAGCGGCTCCTTGGCCAGGCCGGTTTCGAAGCGCACCGACTGCGGGCAGTACGCACAGTCTTCGGGGCAGGCGCCGGTCTTGATCGACAGCAGCGTCGACAGCTGCACGGTGTTCGGCTGGTGGTAGCGGCGATGCATCTGCTGGGCCTGGAACATCAGATCCATGAACGGCAGGTCAAACAGGGCCTGCACCTCAGCGCGGGTCCAGTCGTGGCGGATATCGTCGGCGGCGGCAGCTTGCGTCATGGCCTGTTTCGGTCGGGTCGCGGGAAGCCGTCAGTGTCCTTAGCCGCCACCGGAGATGTCAACCTGCGAATGATCGATCCAGTTGACAACTGCCGGCAGCTGCTCGCGCTGATCGCCCCGCCCCGCTGCCTGTTCTGCGGCCTGCGACCACATGCGGCCGCCGTGAACACCGTGGAGGGCTGCTGCCCGGGCTGCCGGCGCGATCTGCCCTGGAACCTGGAAGCCTGCCCCGGTTGCGCGCTGCCCTCAGCAGGCGCCCAGCGATGCCGGCGCTGTCGCGAGCGCCCCGCCCGGTTCGACCGCGCGTGGACCGCCTTCGATCTGGCCGAGCCGGTGCACGCCAGCCTGCTCGGGCTCAAGTACCGGGCCCGGTTCGCCGACGGCCGCGTGTTGGCACAGCTGATGGCGCGAGCGCTGCGCGACGACGGCCGGGCCTTGCCGGACTGCCTGTTGCCCGTGCCGCTGCACTGGAGCCGGCTGATGCGCCGGGGCTACAACCAGGCTCAGCGGATCACCCGCGTGCTATCGGCGGAACTCGGCGTGCCGATGGACGAGTCCTTGCTACGGCGCCGGCGGCGCGGCCGAGACCAGATCGGTCAGAGCGCCGCCGCGCGACGCGCCAATCTGCGCGGCGTGTTCGAGGCTCGCGGCAGCCTGCAGGGACGACGGATTGCGCTGGTCGACGATGTGATGACCACCGGCGCGACGTTCGACGAGCTGGCGCGGGTCTGCCGCCGCGCCGGAGCGGTGGACATCGAAGTCTGGGCGGTGGCGCGGACCCGGCTCGACTGAGCCGGGAGCTCAGCGCAGATGGCGGTCGAGGAACGTCAGCGCCGCATCGACCGCAGGGCCGTCGGTCAGAAACGCCAGGATATGACCGCGTCCGCGCAGCACGAACAGCTCGTTGGGCACGTCGGCCGCAGCGAGCAGCTTCTGATAGTCCTCGGCATGGTCAATCGGCACCAGCGCATCGGCGCCGCCGTGGTACAGAAACACCGGCGGATCACCCGCGTTGACGTAGCTGACCGGCGACGCGGCGCGATATTCGGCCGGCTTCTGGCTGCGGTTGCCGCCGATGAACTGCGGCACCAGCTTGCCGGCTGGCCATTTGCTCAGATCGGTCGGCGTTCCGCCGGCAACGACCGCCTTGATCGCGGCTCCAGGCTGGCCCAAGGGCCCGGCTTCGCCGATGCCGCCAAGCAGCGCCGCCAAATGGGCACCGGCCGAATAGCCGAATGCACCGATGCGGGTCGGGTCGATCCGGTAGGTCGCGGCCTGCGCGCGCATCCACAACACGGCCTGCTGCACGTCCTGCAGCTGTGCCGGAAAGATCGCGCCCGGCGCCAGTCGATAGGTCGTGTTCACCGCGACATAGCCACGGCGCGCGATGCGCTCGGCCAAGCCTTTGACCTGAGCCCGGTCACCGCTTTCCCAGCCACCGCCGTGAATCACCAGTACGGCCGGGAACGGGCCCTCGCCTTCGGGAACATAGACATCGGCCAGCAGCGCCACGGGCCAGCCCGGCGGCGTGAACACCTGGTCGCGGCGAATCTGGTAGCTGCTGTCGACCCGCAGCGGAGCCGGGCCGTCGGGGCGTCCTTGGTGGATCGTGCAACCCGTGGCGCCGAAGGCGGCGGTCAGCAACAGGCTTAGCAAACGGTACAAGGCAAGCTCCAGCGTCGGGAATGCACCCTTGTACGGCCGGCCCGCCGGGGCGGACGCAGCGGCCCCACTAGCGCAGCGCCAGCAGCAGGCCGACGAACACCAGCGCGCCAAAGCGGTTGTTGCTCAAAAACGCCTGGAAACAGACCGCCGGAATCCGATCGCGTGTAATCCAGGCTTGATGCAGCACGGTGACCAGTGCAGCGGCAAGGCCCGCCGCGTAAGGCCAAGCCAAGTCGCGCAACAGACCGACGGTCAGCAGCAATCCCAGAGCAAGCAATTGCAGCGCGATCACCGCTGCGCGGTCGTAGCGTCCGAAGAAAATGGCGCTGGATTTGACGCCAATCTTCAGATCGTCGTCGCGATCGGCCATCGCGTAATACGTGTCGTACGCCACCACCCAACAGAAGTTCGCCGCCATCAACAGCCCGGCTTCAAGCAGCGGCACCCGTTGCTGCACGGCTTGGTACGCCATCGGGATGCCCCAGGAAAACGCCAGGCCCAGCACCGCTTGCGGCACGCTGATGTAGCGCTTCATAAACGGGTAGATCGTGGCGATCGCCACCGCCGGCACCGACCAGTACAGCACCGGCACGTTATGTAGCGACGCGGTCAGGCCGAAGGCGATCAGCGCCAGCACCACGGCCAGGCGTATCGCCTGCTGCGGCGCCACCAAGCCTGCGGCGATCGGCCGGCTCGCGGTGCGCGCCACGTGCGGATCGAAATCACGATCGGCCAGATCGTTGACGACGCAGCCCGCCGCGCGCATCAGCACCGTGCCGAGCACAAACACCAGCAGCACCGGCAACGGCGGCAGTCCGCCAGCTGCCAGCCACAAGGCCCACAGCGTCGGCCACAGCAACAGGTAGATGCCGATCGGGCGGTCGAAACGCATCAGGCGCCAATACAGCGCGAGCTGTTCGGCCAGCGACGGAGTAGGAGACGGGTTCATCGGCATCGTGTGTGATCGGCCCTTGGGCGGAGACGGGCGCTAGACCTGCCCGTACTTTTCGACATCGCCGACCCAGCGCGCAATCAAGCGCTGGGCATCCAGCGGGTAACGCTCCAGCCAGTCGTCGGCCAGTTGTTGCAACGGCGGAATCAGCGCCTGGTCACGAACCGGGTCGGCGATGCGCAAGCCGATCACGCCGGTTTGGCGACGGCCGAGAATTTCGCCGGGACCGCGCAGCTCCAAGTCGGCTTGGGCAATCCGGAATCCATCCGTCGTCGAACGCATCGTTTCGAGGCGGCTCTTGGCGGTATTCGACAGCGGCAGCTGATACAGCAGCACGCACTGGCTGGCCGTGGCACCGCGCCCGACGCGGCCGCGCAACTGGTGCAACTGCGCCAAGCCGAGCCGCTCGGCATTTTCGATCACCATGATGCTGGCATTGGGCACGTCGACACCGACTTCGATCACCGTGGTCGCCACCAGCAGCTGCGTGTCGCCGTTCTTGAAGTCGCGCATCTGCGCATCTTTTTCATCGGACTTGAGACGGCCGTGGACCAGGCCGACGCGGATGTCGCTGAGCTCGGCCTTGAGCCGCTCGGCCGTCGCTTCGGCCGCTTGCGCGTCGAGCTCCTCGGATTCTTCGATCAGCGTGCACACCCAATACACCTGGCGGCCGGCGCGGCAGGCGTCGGCGATCCGCGTCAGCACCTCGTTGCGCTTGACGTTGTTGACGACCACGGTCGTCACCGGCGTGCGGCCGGGCGGCAATTCGTCGATCACCGACACGTCCAGATCGGCGTACACCGTCTGCGCCAGCGTGCGCGGGATCGGCGTCGCCGACATGATCAGCTGATGCGGCGAGCTGCCCTGCGGCCCCTTGTCGCGCAAGGACAAGCGCTGCTGCACACCGAAGCGGTGTTGCTCGTCGACCACGACCAGCGCGAGCCGGTCAAAGGCCACGCTTTGCTGAAACACCGCGTGCGTGCCGACGACGATCGGCGCTGCGCCGCTCGACACGCGTGCCAGACGCTGCTCGCGCTCGCTCTTCTTCATCTTGCCGGCCAGATATTCGACGTCGATGCCCAGCGGCGTGAACCAGCGCGACAAATTGGCGTAGTGCTGCTCGGCCAGCAGTTCGGTTGGCGCCATCAGTGCGCTCTGGTAGCCGGCACGCGCCGCGGCCAGCATCGCGGCTGCCGCGACCACCGTCTTGCC
>Ga0255089_1000375_pt1 | contig 17692 bp, 8 predicted proteins | sample Colum_Miss_RepC__2_FD_188468 | JGI IMG/M metagenome (GOLD analysis project Ga0255089, IMG submission 188468) | Freshwater microbial communities from Columbia River, Oregon, United States - Colum_Miss_RepC_8d | ecosystem: Environmental > Aquatic > Freshwater > River | place: USA: Oregon... | reverse complement strand
CCGCCGCCAAAAGAGCCCTCTCGATCTCGCGACCGGTGGCATCGGCCGCGTGAAGGATACGGCGTTTGGAATGCCCGCCTTCCTTGGTCAGATCCAACTCGCGTCGACCGCCACCCCCAGGAATATCCCGCTCACTGAACTGAGCCCCGATGCGCATCAACTCCGCGATGCGTTCGGGACCTTCTTCCACGATGGTGCGGACCGCCGATTCCCGACACAGACCCGCTCCCGCCTCGAGGGTGTCTTGGACGTGCAACTCAAAGCTGTCTTCGCGGCTGGTGACCGACGCGATGCCACCTTGCGCCCAATTCGTGTTGGAATCGGCGCGGTTTTTCTTGGTGATGATGGCCACCCTTCCACGAGTGGCCACCTTGAGGGCGTAGGTCAGGCCGGCAACACCGCTTCCCAAGACGATGAAGTCGAACGAATGGGTCTGTGAAGAAGACATCAGACCTAGGAACCACTGGCGCCGTGGTACTCGATCCGAACGATCTTGGTATCCGAGTTGTTACCCCAATCTTTTCCGTACTCGATCAGATACAGGCAGCCATCAGCTCCCAACTCCAGATCCATGGGACGCTTGAAGGTGCTCGCTGGCATGAAGCGCTCCATCATCCACTTGCCATCGGCTGTCTTGGCGATGTTGTCGTTGGCATCGAGTTTCACGGCGATGATCCAATTGCGGGACCACTCATAGATGAACAAGGTGTGATCGAACTCCTTGGGCAAGCGATGCGGTGATTTGTTCTTGGGATCGTAGTAATACACCGGTCCGGCCATGGCGGTCCGGCCTCCCGATCCCACGGCAGGGAATCGGGCCGAAGGCGAGGCTGGGTAATAGATGAAGGCGGGTTGGGCCGGCGGCAGATCTTGAATGCCGGTATTGTTGGGAGAGGTGTTCTTGGGATGCTCCGGATCAAAAACCATTCCCGAGGGATCCCAAGCATCCGGTTTGGCAGGCAGCGCAGGCAAATTTTCGGTCTGGCCCTTTTTCTTCAATTCGTCGATCTGCTTGCGAACTTGATCGTAGGCCTGCCGGGTATCAGTGGCACGCTGGCGATCAACGAAATTCACCTTGGTGTAAGGACGGTTGTCACCGACGAACATCGGCCAACCAAAGAACCCCGGCTTTCGGGCCTGGTTCACTTCGTCGAAACCGGCGGAGCCACGCTTGGCATCCGCATGCCCGGAATCGGGACCCACTTCTCCCCAATACAGATAACCCGTCTTGCGATCCACGGAGACGCGGAACGGATTGCGGTTACCCATCACGTAGACCTCAGGCCGTGTGCCTGCGGTGCCGGGCTTGAAGAGGTTGCCAGCGGGAATGTCGTACCCGCCTTGAGGGCGCGGCTTGATGCGAAGCACCTTTCCAACGAGGGAATTGGCGTTGGCTGCCGAGCGTTGGCCATCCCAAGGATAACGTCCTGAACGCTCATCATGTGGAGAGAAGCCGTCGGAGTCGAAGGGGTTGGTGTTGTCACCAATCGACATGTACAAGTTGCCCGCTGAATCGAAGGTCAAGGAGCCACCCACATGGCAGCATTGTTCACGTTGGGTCTCGACATCAATGATGGGCGTCTCCGAGCCCAGATCGAGTTGATCGCCCTTCACGGTGAAACGAGACACCCGAATGATGCCTACCTTGCCCTGGGAATTGGTGGTGGTCTCAGGCAGGGAACGGTTCACATAAATCCAATGATTCTTGGAGAAGCCCGGATCCAAGGTGATTCCAAGAGCGCCGTCTTCCAAGCCTGTGAAGGTCGGCAGTTTGGCAGCGACGACGGTCGTCTTTGTATCCGGCTTCCAGACCTTGACGATTCCCGCACGCTCCACCCAAAACACGCGCCCGTCTGCGGCGACCGTCAACTCCATGGGGTCGACAATGGTGTCTTTACGGGCTCCATCCACCAAGGCGTCCTCATCGAGAATCACCTTTTTGAAGGAAGCTTCTGGCGGAAGCCATGAATTGGTGGCTGCGGGTGCTTGTGCCAGAACTGGCCCCACCAGCGCCAATGCCATCGCGGCGCATAAACCGAAGGTGCTCATTGGTTAAATCCGACCGGATTCAGATCCAACAATCAAACCTGATTTGGAAATCATCCCAACAAAGTTCACGGTGACGCATCGCAGGAAGGATCCAACGAAGACTTCACCGGCCAGCGGCCGATCGACTACCTAGGCCCCTCCCCATTTTCAGACAGGCTCTGAGAAATCGACCATCAAGGGCTGCCAAGAATCTCCTGCTCCATGAGCCGCAAACGCTCGGTGGTGACTTGGACCAGAACCCGAATCCGCGGATCCACATCGCCTCTTTTGACAAGATTCCCTGAATTGCTTCGCTCCCGAAGATACGGATCCAAAACATCCATGAGACGGCGCACCTGATCAAAACGGGTCCGCAATTCAGGATCCACAGCGGCAGAATTCCGACGCGAGAAATATCGGGAACCCAAGACAGAAAGGTGCCGCAGTTGCGTCATCTTTCGCTCCAGGACCGGCAATTGGGCGGCAAATGGCCATTGCTCGATGGTATCCGAAAGTCGGAGAAGTCGCCGACCGACCGGAGAATTGGTCGAACGGGCCACCTCCACATTCTCCTGAAGGATGGATCGCAGGAACCGGTCAATCGTCTCCGTGGAGATTTCTCGAGACGCATTCTGCACATAAAACGCCGAAGCCTGCACCGCCCACCACTTCTCCACCTCCAGCAGGCTTTGAAATTCGGCTTGGTAGGTCTTCAAAAATCCTGTTTGCCAGTTCAACGATTGGTTGAAAGAAAAAACTAGGGAACCCAAGGAGCCACCGCCTCGGCCCAACAATCGGAGGTGATGAACCAACAACGCTGACGAACCCTGAAACAACTGGAATTGATTCGTGTTGCTCGTCAGGGAATCGGAGGGAAATGCCATCACATCGAATCCCAGCGGCGATCGTCCAGACGTCTTGGCGGCAATCGCCACCAAGGGATCCATGGACCGACTGAGATCCTTGAACTCTCGATTCATCTGCGGCACCAATTCCCGACTCGACTCGCCAATCAACAGCGTCGTGATTCCCTCAGACAACCAGAGCGGGATGGGATTCAGCTGATTGGGGTTTCCTCGGTTGGCTATTTCCAAAAGCAGTGCCTCGACCGTCGTTCGGACCAAGAGTGTCCAATGCACGCGCTCCTGAAATTCCAAAGTGTACCGCCAACCATCGGCATACTGAGTCGCAAAGATTCTGGCCGGAGGCAGCCTCGAAACCTCCGGAAGGATTCGTACAACAATGGAACCGTTGAAGCGGTCTTCAATTTTGAGGACGCGCAACAACTCCCCCTTGATACGCTCACAGGAAACAGAAAGGAGCGCCGGGGTCAGGTTCGCAATACCCTGCGAATCCATGGGCCTTAGGGGTGTCAACGAAACGGTGCGCTGAGGACCGCCAGGAACCAGAACGGAATTCCGCGATAGATCCTCTTTGATCGAGGACTCCCCAAGAACAATGAACTGACCGGAACGACTTCGAGTCGGGACGCTGGAAGGGCGTCGATTGCGAGACTCAACCTGAGAGTGCAAGCCACCGCAGAAGAAAAACAAGATCCAAGCCCAACGGAAGATTTTCAAAACGTTCCGCATAGAAAACTGGATCAAAGCACCATGCTCACGATGCGGACGGCTTGGGAGTCGGAGCCGGTTTAGAACCACTCGAAGATCCGGAATCGCTGGCTGCAGACGATTTGTAGCCCGAGCTGCGATAATCGGTGATATAGAATCCAGAACCTTTGAACAGAAGTCCTGCACCTCCGCCCACACCGCGCTTTACCTTACCCTTGCCCCACTTCTTTCCTGGGCAAACCTCTTTGGGGCATTGCGTCAGCGGCTCATCGCTCATCCTTTGAGAAACGTCGAACTCCGCTTGGCATTTCAAACAAACGTATTCGTAGGTTGGCATAACTGATTCTAGTTCCAGCAGTGACCGGGATTATCAGAAAAGTCAAAACACGGTTTTAAAGCCGATCCACATCTTCTGCGGCCTTCCGACGGACAGACCTCACGCAAACTATTGACCTTTCATCCGATAGAGAACGCCCCGAAGGAACGTACAAAGCAAAAAGCCGGACTCCCAAAGGAGTCCGGCTTGGAAAGGTTCGGCGGCTACCTACTCTCGCGCAAGCTATACATGCACTACCATCGGCAATGCGGTGTTTGACGGCCGAGTTCGGGATGGGATCGGGTCGGGCCACCGCTTTATGGCCACCGTAAAATGTTTTAGAGAACAGTTGATTCTCTGAAAACTGCATATGTAGGAGTATGAATCGTCGAAACGAGTGTGCTTTCTTTTTTGAAAAGAGAAGCAATCAAGCCTCACGACTGATTAGTACTGGTCCGCTAAACCCCTCACGGAGCTTGCACGCCCAGCCTATCAACCAGGTAGTCTGCCTGGTGTCTTTAGGGACTTACGTCCGGGAAACCATATCTTGGGATGGGCTTGGCACTTAGATGCTTTCAGCGCTTATCCCTTCCGCACGTGGCTACGCAGCGATGCCGTTGACACGACAACTGCCACACCAGAAGTGCGTCATTCCCGGTCCTCTCGTACTAAGGAATGAACCCCTCAAGTTTCCTCCGCCCACAGTGGATAAGGACCGAACTGTCTCACGACGTTCTGAACCCAGCTCGCGTACCGCTTTAACCGGCGAACAGCCGGACCCTTGGGACCTTCTCCAGCCCCAGGATGCGATGAGCCGACATCGAGGTGCCAAACCGGGACGTCGATGTGAACTCTTGGTCCCGATCAGCCTGTTATCCCTAGCGTACCTTTTGTCCGTTGAGCGATGGCAATTCCACATTCAACCATCGGATCATTTGGGCCTGCTTTCGCATCTGCTTGACTTGTTGGTCTCGCAGTTAACCGGGCTTCTACCCATACGCTCGACGCATGGTTGCCAACCATGCTGAGCCCAGCTTCGCGCTCCTCCGTTACCATTTGGGAGGAAGCCGCCCCAGCCAAACTGACCCGCACGCACTGTCCCTCGCCCGGCTAACGGGATCGAGGTTAGACTCCTAATTGACAAAGAGTGGTGTTTCACATTTCGACTCCAGCACAACCGAAACCGTGCCTTCAAAGTCTCCCACCTACGCTAAGCATCATCAATCAGAAGCCAATACGAGCTTACAGTAAAGGTGCATAGGGTCTTTCCGTCCTACTGCGGGCAGGCGGCATCTTCACCGCCATTACAGTTTCGCCGAGAACCTCTCCGAGACAGTCGTTCAGTCGTTACAAGATTCGTGCAGGTCGGAACTTACCCGACAAGGAATTTCGCTACCTTAGGACCGTTATAGTTACGGCCGACATTCACGGGGACTTAGGTTCGGAGCTTCGCCTTGCGGCTAACAACTTGCCTTGATCTTTCCGCATTGGTCACTTGTCACACCCTATACGTTGTCTTAACGACGTGGCAGAGTGCTGTGTTTTTGTTAAACAGTCGCTAAACGCAATTTACTGTGGCTCGCCGAAGCGAGCACCCCTTTTCCCGAAGTTACGGGGCTAATGTGCCGAGTTCCTTAGAGAGGTCTCTCTCGCGCGCCTTGGTGCATTTACACCCACCCACCTGTGTCGGTTTGCGGTACGGGCAATGTGGTAAAGGGCCGACAGCTTTTCTAGACAAGTTGTCCGGTGACTTGCTTCAGGTTGCCCCTAAGCTAGGTCTTTCAATGACCTTGCCACTTTTCTCCTTGCGTCACTGTCGGTTTGAACCACATCGGTGCTGGAATGTTGACCAGCTGTGCATCGATTACGTCTTACGACCTCATCTTAGCTCCCGACTGACCCTGGGAGGACGAACCTAGCCCAGGAAACCTTGGGTTTACGGCGACCAGAATTCTCATCTGGTTTATCGCTACTCGTGTCTGCATTCTCACTGAACGGCGCTCCACGTCCCCTTTCGGTTCTGCTTCACTGCACCGTTCACGCTCTCCTACCACAGCAGAATGGCGAACCACTCTGCTATCCGCGGCTTCGGTACGTTATTTATCGCCAATCATTTTCGGCGCGAAATCACTCGATGAGTCAGCTATTACGCACTGTTTAAATGATGGCTGCCTCTAAGCCAACATCCTCACTGTCTAAGTAACTTCACATCCTTTCCACTTAACAACGTTTAGGCACCTTAGCCGGCGGGCTGGACTGTTGCCCTTTCGACGATGGAGCTTATCCCCCACCGTCTGACTGCCGAGGTATTGGATCCCGTGGAATTCGGAGTTTGATTGGTTTTGATATCCTGGTGTGGACTCTAAGCCATCCAGTGCTCTACCTCCACGGTTTACTTTCTCGACGCTCGCCCTCAAGCGATTTCGGAGAGAACCAGCTATCACGGGGTTTGATTAGTCTTTCGCTCCTACTCTCAAGTCATCTCAGGATTTTTCAACATCCACGAGTTCGGTCCTCCACACAGTGTTACCTGGGCTTCAACCTGCTCAAGAGTAGATCACCTCCGCTTCGGGTCTATTACCAGCGACTTAGGCGCACATTTCGTACTCGCTTTCGCTTCGCATCCACCTCAGAAAGGCTGACGCTGGCCACTGATAATAACTCGCAGACTCATTATGCAAAAGGCAGGCCGTCACACCTTGCGGTGCTCCGACACATTGTAGGCAGAGGGTTGCAGGATCTATTTCACTCCCCTAGCAGGGGTTCTTTTCGCCTTTCCCTCGCGGTACTAGTTCACTATCGGTTTCCAAGTAGTATTTAGCCTTATCCAGTGGTCTGGACAGATTCACGCGAAGTTTCACGTGCATCGCGTTACTTGGGAATTCCCTAGGGGTTTGTCCACTTCGCTGACCCGGCTTTCACGGTCTATGGCCAGCCTTTCAAGACTGTTCAGCTCGCTTTCATCCTCCCACGTCGGGCTCCCACAACCCCAAAGAAACAAGTTTCTCTGGTTTAGGCTCTTCCGCTTTCGCTCGCCACTACTGACGGAATCACGTCGTTTTCTTTTCCTGAGGTTACTGAGATGTTTCACTTCGCCTCGTTTCGCTCTGACGGACTATGAATTCATCCGGCAGTTCCCGTAAAACGGGAGGGTTGCCCCATTCGGAGATCCATGGGTTAACGCCTGTTTGCGGCTAACCATGGCTTATCGCAGCTTACCACGTCCTTCTTCGCCTCTTGGAACCAAGGCATTCACCTTCTGCCCTTACTAGCTTGATCACAAATTACTAATCGGAGATTTCCGTTACTGATCTTCTTAAAGCCTTAGCTTTCAGAGACGTTCACAAAATCTTACCGGTGTCTCGACGATTCACTGTTTTACCCTTACATATGCAGTTTTCAAAGAACTCAGGGATTTAGATTCACTGAAGAATCTAAATCCCAAATTCGTATTCTTGCTTTGGTGGGCCTGACTGGACTCGAACCAGTGACCCTGCGCTTATCAAGCGCATGCTCTAACCAACTGAGCTACAGGCCCATTGTTGTTTTCACAAACGCCGAATTTTTAAGAACCTCCTCACAGAAATTCATTAAACTCTCAACGCGGAAATTGGGTCACTGCTGATGGTGGAGCTGGGGAGGATCGAACTCCCGACCTTTAGCTTGCAAAGCTACCGCTCTACCAACTGAGCTACAGCCCCTTTTATCAGGTATCCGTGTCTTAAATATTAAAACATGAGGATCTACCCTTTTATTGGCCACAGCTGCTCTCAGGCAGAACCAAAGCAAAATTGTTAAAGAACAATCAAAAAAAACTGAAATGCACGATGAGGAGAGTCAGCTCTTACGAGCTGTCGACCTAGATGAATCTAGCAAAACTAGCCATCTGGTTTTCTCCTTAGAAAGGAGGTGATCCAGCCGCAGGTTCCCCTACGGCTACCTTGTTACGACTTCATCCCAATCACCATCCATACCTTAGGCGCATGCTTCCTTGCGGTTGGCTTTGCGATTTTGGGTACAGACGGCTTTCATGATGTGACGGGCGGTGTGTACAAGGCCTGGGAACGTATTCACGGCGCCGTAGCTGATGCGCCATTACTAGCGATTCCGGCTTCATGCTGTCGAGTTGCAGACAACAATCTGAACTGGGCCCGATTTTTAGGATTTGCTCCCCGTCGCCGGTTTGCGCCCCTCTGTATCGGGCATTGTAGTACGTGTGCAGCCCTAGCCGTAAGGGCCATACTGACTTGACGTCATCCCCACCTTCCTCCCCGTTGAAGCGAGGCAGTCCGTCCAGAGTGCTCCATCCTTTCGAATGGGTGGCAACAGGACGTAGGGGTTGCGCTCGTTGCGGGACTTAACCCAACATCTCACGACACGAGCTGACGACAGCCATGCAGCACCTGTGCAAACTGGTATTGCTACCTCGTCACCCTTTCAGGCTCCTACTATTTGCATGTCAAGGCTAGGTAAGGTTCTTCGCGTTGCATCGAATTAAGCCACATACTCCACCGCTTGTGCAGGCCCCCGTCAATTTCTTTGAGTTTTAATCTTGCGACCGTACTTCCCAGGCGGCGCACTTATCGTGTTAACTACGCCACGAGCGGGGTCGAATCCGCTCACAGCAAGTGCGCACCGTTTACAGCCAAGACTACCGGGGTATCTAATCCCGTTTGCTCCCTTGGCTTTCGTGCCTCAGTGTCAGGAATTGTCCAGAGATTCGCCTTCGCCACTGGTGTTCCTCTCGATATCTACGCATTTCACTGCTACACCGAGAATTCCAATCTCCCCTCCAATCCTCTAGTCAGATAGTCTTCAAGGCATTTTCCGAGTTGAGCTCGGAGCTTTCACCTCAAACTTAACCAACCACCTACGCACCCTTTACGCCCAGTGAATCCGAACAACGCTCGGGACCTCTGTATTACCGCGGCTGCTGGCACAGAGTTAGCCGTCCCTTCCTCTTCGGCTACTATCAAGTCACGCTGTATTATAACGTAACACTTGTTCGCCAATGACAGGGGTTTACGAACCGAAGCCCTTCATCCCCCACGCGGCGTCGCTCCATCAGGGTTTCCCCCATTGTGAAAAATTCTCGACTGCTGCCACCCGTAGGTGTCTGGACCGTGTCTCAGTTCCAGTGTGGCTGGTCGTCCTCTCAGACCAGCTACCCGTCTTAGCCTTGGTGGGCTTTTACCCCGCCAACTAGCTGATAGGCCGCGGGCTCATCGCGAAACCACAGGTCTTGCGACCCATGTTTGAATTCCCTGAGATGCCTCAGGAAAATCACATGCGGTATTAGCTCGCCTTTCAGCGAGTTATCCCACACTTCGCGGCAGATTACCCACGTGTTAAGCACCCTTACGCCACTGCTAACACAGAATATTGCTACCCTGTATCAACCGTTCAACTTGCATGTCTTATCCACGCCGCCAGCGTTCGTTCTGAGCCAGAATCAAACTCTCCGTTTAAATATAACGTTGTAACCCTTGTTTCTTCTCAGCTTGTTTTACCAAGCCAGTTTACTCCAAGAGCATTTTTGTGGCAGCCGATTGCTCAGCTGCCGGGCTCTTCACTCATCGTGCATTTCAATTTTCAATGAACCGCTCTCAGTGAGAGCTTAGTACCAGCCCAGGTTTCATTTTCGCTTCAAATGTGAACTTCAGGTTTAATCAACATTAAGTTGATCAATCTGCCGTTTACACCAGTAATTTTCTCACCTTTCGATGAAAAACCGCCCTTTCAGGCGACGAAAAATGTGGTTGAAGATTTTTTCAGCTTCAACCTGCTTTGCTGATGAACTCAGCGACCTTTTGAATCGCGTTGTTCGTAAGAACGAGAACAGTTAAGCCCATGCCCTTCAGACTGACAATACCTTTTTGAAACTTTTTTCAAACCGAGCCGAAACAGGCCTAATTTGCTGAGGTTTTCGCTGATTTTGTTCCGATCAATTTTCGCTTCGATGCTAATCCTTCCACCGGTGTGTTGGTCAGGATGTTGGTCAGGAGTATCGGTTTCTGGGGGTTTTGGGGCGATTTCATCAGGAACATCTGAACTGCGTGCGATCTGAATCAGAGCAACAACCCCTTTTTGCAGGGTCATCGGGAGAACACGTTGAATTTTGAGTCAGTGCTGACTTTTCCCACTCCTGTGTCTCGTCTCCGCAAACTGGCAAACAAGCCGCTTTGACCCAGATTCGGGAACGCAACCGATGGAGCGAAACCTTCAACTGCGCTGGGTCTTCGGGTTAAGGTGTTGCCATGCTGATGCTGCGCCGTTCGGTGGATCCAGAGTGGGCTCCACGCGTCACCCGCTCCTTGGGGGATTTGCTGGTGGACCATGCCCATCTGGAGCGCAAGGCAGCCACCACAGCCATCCAGCTGGAGAAGTACCGCGAGCTCTTTCCGAAGGTGCACGCTCTCAACCAAATTGCGATTGAGGAGCTTCAGCATTTCGAACTGGTGCTGCAGATTTTGGAACGGCGCGGATGGCCCTTTGGACAGCCTCAGCGCAGCGAATGGATCACCGGAATGATGCGCGGAGTCCGGCAAGGCCGGCGTGAATCAGCCATCGATCACCTGGTGGTTTGCGCCCTGATTGAAGGCCGGAGTTGCGAGAAATTTCAGATTCTTTCGGCATTCCTTTCGGAATCGGAACCGGAGCTTTCCGGGTTTTATCGGTCGTTGGTGGAGTCCGAGGGCAACCATTACGCCACCTATCTCATCATGGCCCGAGAGATTGATCTCCAGGAAACGGAGACGCGGCTCGATTGGTTTTTGGATCGAGACGCCGATCTGATGGCTCATCGCCACGACCTGTGCATCCTTCACTGATCTTCACCAGCGTTGCATCGATCCGCGCCTAACATCGGACCCTAGGGTCAATTAGGAATCGGCAACAATTTCGACAGCCGGCAGTCGTGACAGGTCACAGCCTGGCGAGTGAATTGACTGCGGCACCTCGGGCAATATTGGGAGTTCGCCGGGTCATCCCGCGCGGGAGGTTTGTCCCAGTTTGCCGTGCTGATGCCTCGGCGATGGGCCAAAGATTCGATTTCTCCTAAGATTCCAGAGGCTTCCAGAGATGTCTTGGGATGGCGGGTGCTTTCGACCGAACGTTCCGTAGATTCGGAATACTTGAGGCGACGCCACTCTTCCGATGCCAGCGCCTCCCAGCCGTGAAAACGGGGCAATGCCGCAGCCACGGCCAGTGGATGAAATCCAGCCACAGCCTCCTTTTGGGCCAAGTCTGCGGAGCGAATCGCCGCCAAGGGCGATAGGCAGGCCGAGAGCACTAATCGCAGTCGCTCGTCATCAGAGGCAGGAAACAGGCGACGGTGGACGCGATACACGATCCACGCATTGGAGACCATGAGGATGACAAGCCCAGGCGCGACCACGTAAAGCATGGGGCCGATGCCCAGAAACTGGAGTAAGACCGGCGCTCCAGCCCAGATCAACGACATGAGCCCCCAAGAGACCCATCGGAGAGGTCGAAAGGCCTGCTCCACCCGTTGCCGTTGCCGCTCTATGGCCTCCAATGGATCGCCCGCTGCACCAGGCTCCTCCGGAGCCGAAGAAGGCGAACCGCTATTCCGAATGGGAGCGGGAACACAATACGCACGACTAAGGCCAGGGATCGGGTAAACCCAGTGCAACGAGCCTCTCGGAGTGGTGAAAAGACCACCCCGAGCGACTGCCTCCCAACCCTGCCCGCGACGTCGAAAAAACCAGACATCGGGGCGAACCCAGACAACGAATTCCGACAGATACAACAGGAGAAGGACAACCAGAAGCATCTGCACCGAACTCATGAAGCAGCACCTCGTCGGAATTAAAGGTCGAGCGCTTCGCCCGGGGCTGGCTGCAGCACCTTGATCCTGGGATGACGGGCTTGAATTTGCTCGCAAATCCAGCCCTTGGCATCGGTGTCACCGTGTCCGAGCACCACCACGCGCGGATTCACTTCGGCCACCATGGACATCAAATCGTCCCGGTTGGCATGCGCCGTGAGATCGAAATCAAAGACTTCGCAGTTCCGGTTCAACTTTCCGACCGATGGGCTGAAGTGGAAACGCTCTCCCGGCTTGGCGGCTTTGAGTCGACCCCCCGGTGTTTCTGAGTCGGCATATCCAACGAAGAAAATCCCATGCCGTTCCTCGCCCACGATTCGAGCTGCCAAGGCATGAGCCCCGGTGTTTTCGCTCATCATGCCGGCGGTCATCACGAAGATCCTGCCACCGCGCAGAGACATGGATTCAATGTCGTTGGTGGAGATCACCTGAAGATTCAGCGCATGGGTCAGCTTGAGATTCGGATGATGTCGGTTGGTTCTATTGGACTGGAGATCATAGATCTCGGTGAAGACACGACCCAATCCACCAATGTAGACCGGTTGTTCACGCAGTTTTCCAGATCGCATGAGCAACGCGAGGTACGCAAGAATTTCCTGGGTCCGGCCGAGTGCGAAGGCGGGAATGAGCACCGTCCCTTTGCGGGCCAGCACCCGGTTGATCCCGTCGGCCAAGCGATCCAGCTCCTGATCCCGGCTGAAATTGGGTGGCAACTGGCGGTTCCCACGGGTGGTTTCCATCACCAGCACATCCGCACGAACCCCCTCGAAGTCAGCCGCACGCAAAAGAGTCTGATCGTGGAAACAAACATCGCCCGAATAGAAGAGACTCTGCTTGCGGCCACGCACCAAGACTCCCGCTGATCCCAGGGCATGACCGGCATCGAACAACTCCAGTGTCGGGGTATGCCGGCGACCCGGAGCGGTACCGGTGCTCCGCGCGAACTGGGCCCACTCGATTTCCCGACGGTAGCCGAATCCTTGGAACACCGGAGCGTAGTCGTCCACTTCCTCGTGGGTGTAGAGGGGGTATTCGCGAATACCCAACTCATCACGCTGACGAACCATCACGTTGACCGAATTATGCAGGACCCGCTCGACAATGAAATAGCTCAGGTCGGTCATGATGACCCGGGCATGGGGGAAATATTGGAGCGCCACCGGCAGAGACCCGACATGGTCATGGTGGCAGTGGGTCAAAGCGATAGCGTCGACCTCCAGATCCTTCACTGATTCGTACAGTGGGAGAGAGGAGAGGCCTTCGCGCTTGGGGTGAGTCCCGGCATCCATCAGGAGCTGGTGCCCGTCAACGGAGAGCATCCAGGCGCTGGCTCCGATGTCGTGGTCCGGGTTGAGGTTCGTGATCCGCATCGCGGACATGGATAGACTCTGGCCACCCCTCACCGCAAACGCGGAAAGCGTTTATTCAGCAATTGAGCTTCCGCCCCGTCACGCCGTAGGAACCGGTTGAAGCACCAATGTGGCCACCAATCCGCACTCCCGACCGTTGGCCAATTCCAACCGGCCGTGACAGGCCGCCATGCAGCTTTTGACGATGGCGAGCCCAAGCCCCGTGCCCCCGGTGTCGCTCGAACGGGATTGGTCCGGCCGGTAGAACGGTTCACCCAATCGGAGCAATTCCGATTCGGACACACCGGACCCGGAATCCACCACCCGCCAGAGAACAAAATTCGCGGTGTCGAAAGTGGTCTCGATTCGGATCGGACCTCGATTTCCTGCATGATTTCGGGCGTTTCGCAAAAGGTTGCCCATGGCGCGCTCCACCAATTCCGGATGTCCTAGAGCTTCCAATCCCTCGGGGACTTCAACCGTGAGATCCGTGGTATTCGGCATTTCCCGAGCCACCACCCGGCGGGTGAGATCAGCCAACGAAACAACGGCCATCTCTGCGTCGGCCGGCTTCAAGGCCGCCTTGGAAAACTGCAGCAGCTCATTGACCAAACCGGACATGTGCCGCACCTCCTCGCGCACGTCATCCACATAGGGCCGCCCTTCGTCATCGGTGCGATGTTCCAAGACCCCCAAAGCCATTTCCATGCGAGCCAACGGGGAGCACAACTCGTGGGCGACATCGCCAAGAAACCGCTTTTGGCCATTCACCAATCCATCCAACCGTCCGGACATGCGATTGATCGCCCCGCCCAGTCGCCCCAACTCATCGCCGCGATCCTCTGGCACCCGCGTGTTGAAGCGCCCCTCGGCGATGCGCTCCGTTGCGAAGGTCATTTGCGATACCGAGCGGGTGATTCCACGCACGAATGGCAGCCACCAAAGCACCGAAACCGCCAGCACCGCCGAGGCCGCCCAAAACCACGACTGCAGGTCGAAAAACAAACCGCCCGCTGACAAACTCTCCGAGACCATGGCCATTCGGAGACCTCGCGGGAGGCCCGGTCCGCGTAAGGGATTTCCGTGGATCAACCAATACCGTGGAGGACGACCCGCCCGGATGTACACGCGCGGGCCACCCGAAGGGGAACGCATCCCGGGGCGAGAAGGCGGCGGGCCAGGGTTTCCATTGGGATCGGGATCGAAACGGTCTTCGGGGAACATCCCCGGTGGAGGACCTGGCCTGCGAACGTCTGGGCCTGGACCGGGGCCAGGACCTGCGATTTGTCGGAGGCGAAACAACAACTCGGGAGGCACTTCCAGTTTGGCACCCAAGAATCGGGTTCCATCTTCCCGGAGCAACAACACACGCACCGGATAGGCTTCCTCGAATCGCGCCATGGCCTTCTCCCATTCGGTGACCGGCCGGTCCCTCAATTCAGCCATGAGTGCATTGGCGGCCGCCATCGAGCGGTCCCCGGCCACCCGGCCCAACAGGGAATCCCCACCGAGTTCAGTCCACAAGAACACCCCGAACGCGATGCCCAGAATGAGCAGGTTCAGGAGCAGCCAAATCAGGATGCGGCCGAAAAGTGGGAGTCGAAGAGTCATTCCGGATCCTCCGGATCGACCATCATGTAGCCTGCTGAGCGGAGTGTGCGGATGAACCGCGGATGCTTCGGGTCGTCGTTGAGTTTCTTGCGGAGTGCCGAGATGTGCACATCGATGGACCGATCAAAAACGTCGTAATCCCGCTCGCGGATTTCATCGAGCAAGGCTTCGCGGGTCTTGACCCGCCCACGGGCCTTGGCCAGCGAGACGAGCAAATCGTACTCGACCGGCGTCAAGGTCAGCGGCACATCGCCCAAGATCGCGGTGCGGGAAGCCGGTCGAACCCGCAACGGCCCCACCACAAACTCTTCATCGGAGCCGGACTCCGGATTCTGGGAACGCACCGTTCGACGAGTGACCGCACGCAAACGCGCCAGCAATTCTCGAGTGGAGAAGGTCTTGGGCAAGTAATCATCGGCCCCCATTTCCAGGCCAACGATGCGGTCGGCTTCATCGCCTCGGGCCGTGAGCATCAGCACCGGCACATCCACTTTGGCCCGGATACGCTTGAGGACCTCGAAGCCATCCAAACCCGGCAACATGAGATCGAGGAGAATCGCATGCCACGGCTCGGCAACCGCCCGTTCCACTCCTTCTGGTCCGGTATGGACCGCCTCGACGGCATAGCCCATGGGAGCCAGATAATCGCGAATGAGACGGCAGAGTTTCCGATCATCATCGATGACCAAGACCCTTGGCAGCGCGTCGCGCACTGGTGAATCAGTGGTGGCAGATTTCATGGGAGAAAGGCTGGAGATCCGTCCATTTCAACGGGGCTGATGCTAACCGGACGATGAGTCACACGGACGCACATTTACGCCTGCTTAACAATTTTCGCTCCGGGACACATCATTTCATTACACGTTCGATGTCTCTTGTTGGCAGAACAAAACAGCGATCCTTCGCTGGGCATCAACAAGAACGACAACACACACATCCATGAACACACTCAATCGCACACTCATGGCACTGGCCTTGGCCGGCGCAACCCTCACCGCCATCGCTCAGGATGACCGGCGTCCGCAGCCTCCCGGTGGCCCCAACGGCGGACCCGGCGGTGGTCCCAACGGCGGCCCCGGTGGCGGGCGTCCGCGCATGGCCTCCCCATTGATGGAAGCTCTCGACACCAATCGTGACGGCACTCTCGATGCGGACGAAATCAAGAACGCCGCGGTCGCCCTGCTGAAGCTCGACAAGAATGGCGACGGCAAACTCACCCAAGAAGAACTGCGCCCGGCTCGTCCGCAAGGTGGCCGCGGTCCTGGTGGTCCTGGTGGTCCTGAGGGTCAGGATCGCGAGGGACGCCCGCGTGGCGAAGGACGCCCCCCGCGTCCTGACAAGGAATAATCAGCGCAGCAGCAGCCTCAGACTGGCGGCTTCCTCATTCAGGATGCCGCCGGTTTCGTTTCGGGGGTCTATAGATCCCGGACAACCGAGCAAAACCGTTAAACCGGCACCCAGCTCTTGGCACACATTGCGAATTCCCGAAATCAGGGACGACCCAAGATCCATCGGAACAATTGAAGCAAGGAGGCCGGCTGTCCGGTACGCAGCACGGCAGCTCGGAAGATGCGGCTGCAAGCCCAGAGAACGGCCACATCGGACAGCACCAGCAGAACCAGTGTGCCGATAACATCCCGAAGCGGCGGGTTGGCTGCGACCCGGTTCATCATCACGAAGGGCGTGTAGGGCGGTATCCAAGACAACACCGTGGCCACCGGGCCGTTGGGATCCTTGGGTATAAAAGCGATGGAAACCAAGGGCACCATCATCAACAGAGCGATGACTCCGGTGAAATTCTGAGCCTCCTTCAAATTGTTGCAGGTGCTACCCAAGGCCAGAATCACCGCGGCGTAGAACAGGTAACCCAGAAGGAAATAGAGACCAAAAGCGGGCAACATCCACGAATCTCCCAGCAAGGTGATCAACTCCATCGGCAGGCGGTTGGCGACGGAATCCGGCGCCAAGGCCGCGGCCCCCGCCGTATGCAGCGTCCAGAAAGTCATCAGTACCAAAGACCCGATCCAAGCCAACGTCATCACGGCTCCCACGGCGGCCACACCCACCAATTTGCCGGCCATCAACTCCAGCGGCGTCACCGAGGAGAGCAACACCTCCAGGATACGGTTGGAACGTTCCTCGATGAGGGAATTGAGGAGCATCTGGGAAATGCTGAAGACGGCGATCCAAAGGAGGTACACAAACGCGCTGGGTGCCCACTGTTTCAACAAGTCCGTCATCCCCACCTGCTCCTCTCCTTCGGCCTTGCGAGGATTGAAACTCATCAACTGCGCCTGAGCACCTTCGACACGGGCAATGGCCGATGGATCCATACCCAACCGTGAATATTCGCGGCTGCGAAAATTTCGAGAAAGGGCTTCCACGATGCGATCCTGCAATTGGGTGTCCGCCTGATTGACCGACCAAAACCGCAGGATCGGCGCCGCATTCGAGGAGGCCCCCTCCTGCAAAATGGCCACGGCGAAGAGAGGCACCTCCTCGTCGACGCCCACGGGCTTATAAAGGCGTTCCTCCCTCATCCAGTCCCGAAGGCGTCCTTCGAACTCCACAAGGTCACCGCGCCAAGTTAATTCCTCCGGCAGTGCCACCGGACGGTTGCGAGGCGCTGGTGGCACGAACCGGCCCGCATCGACCTTCATGTGCGGCCCCAAGTCTTCCTGCAACCGGGACCATGACTCGGTAGCCTTGTCGGCCATCGGAAGCACCTGGCCTGACTTCAATCTCGGAGCGGCCCATTCACGGAAATGGAACAGCTCACGACGGGATTCTGCGGTATTGAGGTGATTCAGAACCACATCGAATAACTGTTGGCCGGCCGTCGCATCAATGAGCGCGAAGTGGCGGGTGGGAGTCCCTTTTCGGGCCAGGAGAATCGGCACTTGGGAGGCCAACAACCAGAGCAGCGGAACCAAGAGGATCCCGAACCAGAAGCCGCGGGTCTTGGTGT
>Ga0255089_1000369_pt1 | contig 17868 bp, 18 predicted proteins | sample Colum_Miss_RepC__2_FD_188468 | JGI IMG/M metagenome (GOLD analysis project Ga0255089, IMG submission 188468) | Freshwater microbial communities from Columbia River, Oregon, United States - Colum_Miss_RepC_8d | ecosystem: Environmental > Aquatic > Freshwater > River | place: USA: Oregon... | reverse complement strand
CAGCAGGAGCTGAAGCTTGTGCTGCCGCAGGTGCCGAAGCCGCCGCTGGCGCACTTGCTGCGGGCTTGGCCGGAGCCTTGTGCCCACCCGCGGGCGTTGGTGCCGCTGCCATGAGCGCATTCAAATCAAAGGTTTCGTCCTTTTTATCACCCAAAACCGCGATCGGACCGCCGACTTTGGCTTTGCCACCGGCATCGACCACAAACTTAAGGATGAAGCCACTTTCGGTCGCTTCATATTCCATCGTCGCTTTGTCAGTTTCGATTTCGGCGAGTGGATCTCCTTCGGAAATTTTATCGCCAACTTTTTTCAGCCACTTAGCGATCGCACCTTCTTCCATGGTGTCGCTTAACTTCGGCATCGGCATGAGACGCGCCATAAACTTACGCTCCTGTTAGTTCAAAACAGTCCAACATCCACATCGACTCAACACTAAATGGCGTAACAAGCTTCTTTCGCCGCTCGCACGATCTTCTCAACACTCGGCAGCACCATTTCTTCCATCTTCTCATTGTATGGCATCGACGAATGCGCTCCCGAAATGCGGTGCACGGGCGAATCCAAATCGTCAAAGCAATGACGCTGGATGCGGTCACAAATCTCAGAACCAACGGACGCAAATGGCCACGATTCTTCGACGACCAACGCGCGATGCGTCTTGCGCACCGAAGCGAAGATCAAATCTTCATCCAATGGCTGCAACGTGCGTGGGTCGAGCACTTCAGCATTGATTCCTTCGCTGGCCAAAATGTCGGCCGCCTGCAAACAATAGCCAACCATGCGGCTCCACGCGATGATCGTGATGTCTGTACCTTCACGCTTGATGTCACCCACTCCGATCGGAATCAAATATTCTTCTTCGGGAACTTCGCCCTTTTCGGCATACATGATTTCGCGCTCCATGAAGATAACTGGGTTGTTATCGCGGATCGCCGACTTCAAGAGTCCCTTGCCATCGTATGGCGTTGCTGGCGCGATCACCTTCAACCCCGGAACGTTGGTCAACATTGGTTCCATAAACTGCGAATGCTGCGCACCAAGCATGTGTGCGGCACCGTTTGGTCCACGGAAAACCATCGGGATCGGAAACTGCCCCGCCGACATATAGAGCATCTTGGCAGCATGATTGATGATCTGATCGAAGCCCTGGATACCAAAGTTCCACGTCATCATTTCGATGATCGGTCTGAGTCCGCACATCGCCGCACCCACACCAAGTCCGGCAAATCCGCCTTCGCTGATGGGTGAATCGATCACGCGCTCAGGGCCGAACTTCGCCAGCAATCCCTTTGACACCTTGTAGGCACCGTCGTATTGCGCAACTTCTTCGCCCATCAAGAAGACGGTTGGATCCCGCTGCATCTCTTCGAGCATCGCCTGATTTAACGCTTCACGAAACTGAATGACAGCCATGTTGTTTCCTCCTCAGTTCGCGAGATTGTGTTCAAATGTTAACGAAAGATCCGCGTCCGGTGACTGATCCGCCCAATCCTCTGCCGCTTTTGCCTTGGACTTCGCTTCTTCGTCCCAAGCTTCCAGATCAGAATCTTTCGCGATCTTGTTCGCCTTCAAATGTGCCGCCAGTTGCAAAATGGGGTCTTTTTCTTGGTATTCGGCGACTTCTTCTTTCGTACGATAATTTCCGGGGTCGGAGACAGAATGACCGCGGTATCGGTACGTCATGATTTCACAGAGATGCGGACGCTGCGTCTTACGCATATCGGCCACCAAACTGCGGAAATGCGAATAAACCGAAAGCACGTTCATGCCATCGATCTGCGAGTGCTCCATGTCAAACGCCAACGCGCGCTTCCACAAATGATCAACGCTGGTTGTACGATGAATGTCTGTACCCATGCCGTAGCGGTTGTTTTCGATGACGAAAATCACCGGCAATTTCCACGTCGCCGCCATGTTCAACGCTTCGAAGAATTGACCTTGGTTGGATGCTGCATCACCTAGATAGCAAATGCAGACATCATCTTCTTTGCGATACTTGATCGCAAAGCCCGCACCCGCCGCGAGTGGAACTTGGCCACCGACGATGCCGTGTCCACCGAGGAAACGAAGTTCGTTGGAAAACATGTGCATCGAACCGCCCTTGCCCATGACGGCGCCTCCGGACTTACCGAAGAGCTCGGCCATGACTTTCTCCGCAGGAATGCCTTTCGCAATTGCCTGCGTATGCGAACGATAGCCGCTGATCATATAATCAGATTTGCGAATCGCTTTTTGCACACCCACACACACCGCCTCTTGGCCAATGTGCAAGTGGCAAAATCCCGCAAACTTGCCCTTGGTGTACGCGCGATGAACCGTCTCTTCAAAACGCCGGTAGAACAACATGTCCTTGTACATTTCTTTGAGCATGTCAGGGCTAATATCCACGTCGCCCTTGCCCTGCGTTGAACCATTCTTCTTCGCCATGTTCACTCCCACTCATGCGTAGCTTGACTCATCCAAGCCCGCGTTGTGACAACATCACTCAACAAACTTTTTGAACACGATGGTTGCATTGGTGCCGCCAAACCCAAACGAGTTTGACATTGCCACGCGGATATCTTTTTTGCGCGCACCCTCAACAACATAATCCAACGTACACTCTGGATCCTTTGTCTTGAAATTCGCAGTCGGCGGCATGATACCGTTGTGAACGGCCATCACGGTGTACACCGCTTCAATGCCACCAGCCGCACCCAGGCAGTGTCCGGTCACGCCTTTGGTGGAGGACACGCCGATCTTTTGTGCGTGTTCACCGAATACACGGCCGATCGCCAACGACTCGTACCAATCGTTCAGTTTGGTCGATGTCCCGTGAGCGTTGATGTAATCAACGTCGTCATATTTCACGCCCGACGAGTCAAGTGCCATGCGCATGCAACGCTCTGCACCCTCACCTTCAGGAGATGGCGCCGTGATGTGATGCGCATCGCCCGACATGCCGTATCCGATGAGTTCTGCGTAAATTTTGGCACCGCGTTTTTTCGCATGCTCGAGCTCTTCAAGAACCAAGATGCCTGCGCCTTCACCCATGACGAATCCGTCGCGGTCTTTGTCGAATGGACGCGACGCTCGCTCAGGATTGTCGTTGTCTGCGCAGAGCGCTTTCATCACCGCGAAGGCGCTGATGCCGAGAGGGCTGACCGCCGACTCGGCTCCACCCGCAACGACGACATCTGCCATTCCCGAGCGGATGTACAACAGCGCTTCACCGACACCGTGCGTACCCGACGCACAGGCGGTCGTCGTACACATGTTCACGCCCTTGAGGTTGTAAACTTTGGAAACTACACCTGCCGCCATGTTGGGAATGGTGTAAGGAATGAAAAACGGAGAGATGCGACGCGGCCCCTTGTTTGCAAGGATAAGCGTATTTTCTTCGATGTCCGACAGTCCGCCCAAGCCGACACCGATTGAGCAGCCCCACTTCGATGTGTTAGCGGTTTGATAAGGAAGTCCACTCATCAGCATCGCTTCACGAGCAGCGACCGCGGCGAATCGCACAAAGCGAGAAACGCGCTGCGCTTCTTTGGGATCGAGAGCATTGTCAGAATTGAGATTCTTGACTTCGCCAGCGATCTGCACCGGAATGTTTGCTGGATCAAATAGAGAAATGCGAGCAATGCCGGTCTTACCATCCAATGCACGCTGCCAAGCACTTTCAACATCATTACCGGTCGGCGCTACCATGCCCATGCCGGTTACAACTACACGACGCATACCCAAGCCTCCTGAGAGCGGGACGGACTATCCAAAAATGATAACGGAACAGTATAAGTCGCACGGGAGACAATGAAAATGAAAAAACCTAAGTGCATACAGGCACTTTTAGGCAAATAGCACAAAAAATAGGCATTTCCGGATATAATGCTGTTCCCGCGGGGGCCGTCATTGGTTATCTTCAGTATTCACGAGGTAAAAATGAAGATTTTCATCACAGGTGGGACCGGTTTCATTGGACGCAGCCTTTGCGAACGCCTTGTACGAGACGGGCATCAAATCACCGTCCTCACGCGCTCTGCTAGCCGAGCCAAGCTATCTTTACCGTCGCAAGTCACAGCTATCGAGGGCGACCCGACCATTCCCGGTCCGTGGCAAAAATCTTTGATGGGACATGATGCGGTTGTCCACCTCGCTGGCGAATCCATCCTTGGTTATTGGACCAAAGCTAAAAAAGAAAGATTCGAACGCTCACGCATCGATTCGACTCGCAATGTGGTGCAAGCGATCGGCCACGCCGAAAACAAACCCGCGCTGATCTGTGCATCGGCCATCGGTTTTTACGGAACGCATCCGCATCATCAATTCACCGAAAAATCCGCCAGCGGATCCGATTATCTCGCGTCGGTCTGCCGAAAATGGGAAGAACAAGCACGCGTCGCCGAGCAGTTTGGCGCACGCGTCGCCATTGTGCGCATCGGCGTAGTTTTGCATCCTATGGGCGGCGCCCTCAAACAAATGCTCACACCATACCGTCTGGGGTTGGGAGCTCGCATTGGCAAAGGTGAACAATGGATGTCGTGGATCGCGCTCGACGATCTCACCGCTATCTTTGCCAAAGCGATTACCGCAGAAAACGCGCGCGGTGTCTATAACGCGACGGCACCACAACCTGCGACGCAAAGTACCGTTCACGAGGCGCTTTCGGCCGCTCTCAAACGAAGGAATCCTCTTGCCGTTCCGGCATTTGTATTCAAATTGCTTCTGGGTGAAGCCTCGATCATTTTGACTGAAGGCCAACATGTTGTTCCCGCTCGCGTACGCGAACTCGGTCATTCGTTCTTTTACCCCAGCATCAATATGGCGCTAGGACACATGTTGTCAGAGCGGCCGGCGTATGAGTTGAATAAATCTAAATAGTTCGACGAAACGAATCGTTGTCGTCCGCGGCACATTCAAGTCAGAAAGTAATCAATCGGAGTCTCAAACCATCGCCCCGAAGTCCACCATCTTCAAAGTGAATCTTTCGGTAGCGGATATTAATCGCAACTATTACGAATCACATAATTTGACGATTGCTCGTCATCCTTCCGCAACAGACGTCCGCATGATTGTGAGTGTCATGGCATTCGCCCTCAACGCGCACGAACATCTCAAATTTGCCAAAGGCATGAGCGATCCAGAAGAACCCGATATGTGGGAGATTGATCTAACCGGTGAAATTCAAAACTGGATCATGCTAGGCCAAGCAGAAGAAAAACGCATCAGGCAGGCGTGCAGCAAGTCTCGCCGCGTCACCGTCATCACCTACCAAAAGGGCGCGGCGACACCGTGGTTTGAATCGATACGAGGCGATCTCGAGCGTTTCAAACATTTACAAATTTGCAGTCTGTTCATTGCGGATGAATCTATAGTGGAGTCCATGGTGCAGCGAACTATGACGCTGAGCTGCACGATCGACGAAGAACAAGTGATGCTAAGCAATGAAACACAAAATCTGATCGCCGAATATAAGACACTTCAAGCCTCCGCTCGTTGAAGATTTTTTCCAACGAGACCGACGATATACACCACGATGAGTCTCTTGAGAGGTTGCAGGATCTGGTGGATCTATTTGCACGGTATCATAACGAAGTGATCGATGGGAATTTGCGGCCTATTAGGATCTGAAGCGATGTTTATTTCAGATCCACAAGTAGGGATCAGTTCTTGGCGTCTTCTTTTGAAGATTGAGAATCAATGTCGTATAGATACTAAATTAGAATTTAGAAAGTCTGGAACTGCTTCTACTGGAAAATATGTATGTTTTTTCAGGGCCTAGTTCCTGTTCAATCTCGTCGCCGTTATCATTAAATTTCATTCTCAGATTGTTGGATTTTGTTGGGGGGGGGGCTGTCGGACTTATTCATACAAATAAAGTACAGCCAATAAGCGCTCCCATACTCAGTTTTTTCTAGTGAGAAACCCACTTTGTCTGTCACTTCTTCATATTCTTCGTATTCCCAAGTTGAGCTCCAAAAAAACATTTGGTTTCTTCTTTGCTATTGAAAGAAAACTCGCCTTTGGTCTTGAGTGTTTCCAGCGCAGAGTCGAAATAGATCGTGTTATCAAATCTTGAAAACTGACTCATAACTTTTGTGCCATTGCATTCCGTACCATCGCAACTGATTGCTAAGCCCTGTCCTGAAGCTGCGAACGATATTTCAGCGTCCTCAATTACGGCAGAATTCGGCGAAATAAACACTTTATATTCCTGGACTGAGGCATCTACGTCGGAATAGCTGAACTCCTCACCAAATGCAGGCTGCTCAAATCTCGCCATTCCAGAGTTGGACTAAGAATTCTGCAGCTGGCAGCACCATGATTCCATCTTCGGTTTTTCGCGCTCTTGGTTCAAGTGAAACAACGATTCGCTTTTGAACGGAAGGATAGTCTTTGACCAACTCGCGCAACCCTTTCAAATGATCGGCGTGGATATTGTTTGAGGCCTTTGCTTCGATTGCGGCGCGCATATCATCAAGGATGAAATCAACTTCGACTTTGTCGGAGATGCGCCAATAGCTTAACTCACTGGAGCGGCTTTTATAAGCCATCCAAGCCTTTAGTTCGTGAAAAACCCAATTCTCGAAGGCTTTGCCATAATCAAAACTTTTTGGCTCCAGAAATCGGCGCTTGGCCAAATGGTTCACGACTCCGACATCGTCGAAGTAAAACTTTGGCGAAGCAACCGTCTTTCGCTTAGGTCGTTTTCGCCAAGCCGGCAACCATGCGCCAAGCAGTGTGTCGGTCAAAATTTCAAAATGATCTTTTACCGTCTGGCTTGACACGCCGACGTCGCGAGCGATGGTGGAAAAGTTAACCACTTCGGCATCACTTAGTGCCGCAGCTTCAAGAAAATTGGAAAAGCCAGGTAGATTTCGGACTAGACCCTCTGCCGCAATCTCTTCTCTGAGATAGTCACTGACGTAGCTGTTCAAGTATTCGTTGACTCTATCTGGATTCAAGTAGTGACGCGGGAGATAGCCCGTGTTCAACATTTGCGTGAGGTTGAATTCTGGAATTTCAAATCCACTCAGACCGGTCAATTCGTATCGCAGCGCGCGACCGCCGAGCAAATTGGCATGTCCACGACGAAGCTTGCGGGCACTCGAACCACAAAGCCCGAAACAAATGCCTTGGTCCTCAATCAACAAATGGACTTCATCGAGCAAGGCTGGAACTTTTTGCACTTCGTCTATGATGACCATTTTCTTTGCGGGCAATGCGCGTATCTCGTCCCGCAGATGCCTGGGATGTGTCGCATAGCGAGCAAATGTATCGGATTCGAGTAAGTTTATGCGAAAGGCATCAGGAAACCGCTCTTTGAGCAGGGTTGATTTGCCAGTTTGTCGAGCCCCCCAAAGGAAGAAAGACTCTTGCCCTGAAGTTTGGATTTTTAGAAGTCTTTTTAGCATGATATGGATTATAGCATGATCAACTTAAAAAACAGGCTAAAATTTCAAGCGCTGGTTAATATTTTGCGAAAAGAGGTTATTACCATGTAATATCGGGTAGTTATATGTTTAGACCTACCCGCATTCGTGGTACTCAATGGCTCGCGGTTCGACCCACCATGTGGGAGGCTGGGCTGCACGATCGACGAAGACCACGTGATGCTGGCCCTCATGGCTATCTTTCATTGGCGCTCAGGCGGGTAGATTCGTTCAGGGGCTTGGTAAAAATTCTCCCACGAGTTCACGGATTTTGGTGGCGGGAACGACGTAAGTCAGCTGTTTCCAGACATCGTCAGAAGATGAGTCATAAATCGTCTTGAGATAGGACGTGTCTCGTACGCGGGGATCTTTGGGGACTTTTCCCGTAGACAGAAGTCCAACAACGTCGCCCGTAGCGAGATCGACAAAAGCTGAGCCGGAGTCTCCGTGGGATACATCACAGCCGGTGGCAAACATGCTTGTTTTATAGGGGCCGGGGTTTAATTCATCTGGATCTGCCATAAAACGAGTTTCATTATCTGGAGAGAAGATTTTACAGTCTTCATCCGAGCCGAACATAAGGTTATGTCGTGGATTGGAGACCGCTCCGTATCCGAAGGTAATGAGTCGCGCGCCCTTCTTGGGAGCGCCGGCTGAAAACGAACTCGCTACGTTTAAAATAGCGGCCTTTGTGGTGTCGTTAACTCCTGACACCGAGAAAATCGTCAGGTCCAGATCTGTATTGGTTGTGACGATTCGCGCGCACCGAAGAGTTCCGACACGAAGATAATCAAAACGAATTTTAATCGTTTCGCACGATTCATGGCTTTCGATGACGTGGTGATTGGTGGCAAGCAGAACCTCTCCGTTTTTCTCACCAATCGCGAACGCGGTAGCCACGAAATCTGAGCCTATAACTTTCGCGGTAGCGAGCGCCGCTCTTTGAAATATGGGTGATTGGCTGGTGAGGATGTCATCGGTCAGAGCGGTTTTGGACCACGCCTCACCGATTTGATAGTCGTCAGTGGAGACTTCGCTGTCCATGGTTTTACTCAAATTGCGTATGCCCTTGGACGAATTTCTTTTTTTGCAAGCTTGAATGGGTGAAATTGAAAAAATCGCGGTGAGCGCTATGAATGTCTGTCGATTGAGTTTCACTGCAATTCCAATGTCTGAGAGTTGTCGACGAAAGGCCTGATTTACCCAGAGTTTATAATACCATGGTTGTGGTTCGAGTTAGATTCTTTGGCGGGATATCAGAATTCGCGCGCGTTAAAAAAAACCGATCCGCACGCACGCACGCACAGATAACGTGTGCTTCCACAAAAATAATTAGGCGCGTAACGTCCAAAAAATCATGCTGCCATGCCACAACTGACATTCAACCCATCGACCTGTTTTCCACACGCTCTGGTAGATACCCGTCAGCACGGCGATGAACGCCCCCTTGCTTTTTTGCATACATGTTACATTTGGGCCAGAATGTCTTCGTAGCAAAAATAAGAAAAATGCTGCCGCTGGAATGCTGCAACGGTATTGATGACTTTAGGCAGTACATAAAAGGGAGGCTCTCAAGACTGTTCGTGCGCATGAGTCTGCAATGTACGTTATCGTCGGTGGTTTGATGTGTTTACAATTTGTGTCATCTTGTCGGTCCCGAAGTATTGATCGTCAGGAGCCAAGCGCAGTCCCCGAGTCTACTGGGGCTGAATCTATAGGAGAGGCTGATGAAGTTGAAGCTACAGAAGAACCATTAACAGCCGAGGATGAAGCCCTTCTCGCAGGGTCGACAGCAACAGTAAAAAACCCATCGACCCTTTCGATGACAGTCAATCATTGCAGAACTTTGTCAACGACAAGAGCGAGGGTCACAGTAAATTCGCAGCTTCACTCGAGCTCCTTGAACTGCAAGTCGGCGGATTCCGACAATTTTACTATTGATGGCATCGATTGCCGCGTCAGCAAAGTTGCTTGTTCGCGATTGACCAAGAGCGCTACTGTTCGTGCCAAGTGTGGCAACCGCATAACAGTAGCGCGAATCAATTGTGTCGCTCCCTAAGAACTGGTCACTATGTCTGTGTTTGCGAGAACGAACGTCATGCGCTTATCTCATTGAGTTACTGGCGTGTCGCGGCGGCGGCGCGCCCGTCTTTGGGGTATCGGAACCATTCAACAGTCTCGCTATTGACTTCAACCTCGTTACATCCCACGACATGGCAACTTGCAATGAAGATGTGGCTGGAGTCCGTCCATTTGTCAGCAGTGCTCGACTTTTGGCTTTTATTGATTGCGAGTGCCATCATCGGAACGGCATGCGAGCCAATTCGCAGCCATTTTGCCGAGACGAACAGCCGATATTCAAAACACCCTTTTCCCCCAAAAAGGCAAATTCTCTTTGGCAAAGATCTGCTCAGAAGGCGGCAATCGATTTTTCTGGTAAAGCATAAAGCCTCCCAGCGCGGACAAGATCAAATTCGGCAACCACGCAGCAATCGGCGCGGGCACATGTCCGTTTTCGGCGAGCCACTTGAAACCCATCGATAAGACATAACCAGAAATGACCGCGACGATGGCGCCGATCCACGCTGTGCCCTTTCCTCGTCGCGTGTCCGTGATAGAAAAATACATGGCAAAAAGTCCGAAGAACACTGCGCCAAAGGAATTCGCTGCACGCTGGTGCAATAAGTAACGAGGCTTCCAATACTTCGCCGGCTTTTCTTTTGCTTCTTCCGAGTCTTTGATTTGATCAATGTATCGCCAAAGTGCGGGAAGAGGCAGTGCGCGATAATCAGAGTCAATTTCGCCGTTACCAATCAGCTGCTCTTGAAAGATTCGAATGACGTCGATCTCGGCGCGACGAAATTTCATCACTGACGGATTGTCATTGTCGCCTTCAATGTACATAACTCCATAGTCAAACCCTAGCTTGAGATTACCTTTTTCTGCACTTCCGGTGATGGTTGCTGACGGCGCAAGGACCGTAGCGCCCTTCATAAAGTCTAACTTTTCTCCGGGAGTTAGCATTACGTTTTGCAATTTGGTGCGATCCTTCGAAACTTTTTCCGCATAGAGAACGAAGCCGAGAAAGTTGTCGATGAATACGCCACTCTGCAAGCGCGTGCGCACCACGTTATCCAATTCGCTCTGCGCCTTGCGCTCGTAAAACTGCACCAACTCACGCCGCCCCCACGGCTCCAAATACAAAGCGCATGCGGAGGCAATGATGTACAAAGCAAACCCGACATAGAGCACTGGCTTAGAAACGCGCAAGGCACTGAAGCCTGCGGTCAGCATCGCGGTAAATTCACCATCCGCATTCAATCGACCGATTCCTATCAACACACCAAACATGTACGCCATGGGAATGGTAAACGACAAAAACGGGAGGACAATGAACAAGAATGGTAGAAAGATGTTTTCAAATGAAAACCCGAAGTTTGACAAAACATCGGCCAAGCGAACCAGCTGAGATACGACAAGTACGGCACTCAAGACACCGAGCGAAAGCAAAAACTGCGGCACCACTTCGGATAGAACGTATCGAGAAAGGCGATCAGGTAGTAACCAGCGAATCAGACGCGTGGCGCGTGAAGTTACTACAGGTGCCGCCACTTCCAAAATTCCGCTCCCAATCGATTGGTTACTGCAATATCAGAATACTTCATGTATCCAATCTTGAGAACAAACTTTAGATCGCGAAAGGAAGCCGCCATGAATCAACGGATAGGAATTAAACTGCTTTTGTCGTTAGTCGTTTACGTCCTTAGTGGTTTCGCATGGGCTGAAAGCGGTAAAGGTACATGCCAATTCAAACTGACCGTGGACGGCCTCGAAAAAAAGGCAGGCTTCGTTCGTGTTTCTATCGAACTTGGACAGAATGGATATGACAAGAAGGTCCCATTCAAATCAGCGTCCGTTGAAGTTGAAGGCAAATCGGTGACAATTCTCACCGAACTCCCCTACGGCGAATACGCCATCAAAACGTTTCACGACTTGAATAGCGATAGTGAGTTGAATTTAAATATACTGGGCATTCCCGCCGAACCCTACGGCATTTCTAACAATGCCCGTGCAGCGTTCGGCCTGCCGAGTTACAACGATGCCAAAATCACCGTCAATCAGCCCGAGCAGGAGCATAAGATTACCGTAAAGACACATATCTGATGCGTCTTTATGTTTGGCACTCTCGCATGAACCATGCGATCAAAAGAAGGAACGCAAAAAACTGCACGTAAACCCACCACTTCGGCGGAGGGCCATTGCGGCGTTTCTGTTTCTTTTCTTCGGCCTTCTTCTTCTTTACGTCCCGACCCTTTTGACCGAAGTCGAGAACTTTGCCGTTCGGCATTTGTGAATCACTCATAGGTCTTCCCAATTTATGTCTTCAGCCACTCGCAACTATCGTGCGCTAATCCGAACCTTTCGCCCGTTTGTCGCTTGCAGCGGTCTTGAAGGCATTCCTACTAAAGACTTCAATCGCGACACATTTTCAGGTGAAGCTAGTAGCGGCTTTTTGAGCACGATCCAATTGACGCCTTCTGTGCACGGGGTTTCCGTCAATGAGCCTTCATATTGCATGTAGGTGCGATCACCGGGAAGCAAGGCCGTCAAATCAAATGAGACCTCTCCGTCAGCCGATTCATCGGTTGTCGCCAACAGTTTATCCAGCCACTCGGTATGCGTCCCACCTTTCACGAACACGCTGATGTTGAGCAAACGCTTGCCAGATTCGACTTTGTGGAAGAACTGTAGCTCACCGTCGTACTGCATGCCTTCGATCATGTGCTCAGACGGAGACTTATAAACAATCTTGAAAAGTTTGTAGGGCTCACTCTCATAACTGATGGTTTCTTTGCTTTCGACTTCGAAGTATTTGCTCTTGCCCGAACTATGGATCTTCATGCGCGATGGGCCATATTTGACCAGCAACGGACGCAGGTTGCGCGTGGACAAAGGACTGATCAAATCGATGGGAGATTGCAGCTCTCCCGCGTCGCAGGCAACCCCCTTTTTCACTTCGTGAGCTTTGCTCGGTGTTTCGTGGTAGTCAGCCTCGGCGGCGTGATGATCCTTGGATTGCGGTTCTGCGTGGGCATCTCTCGCAGTTGCTGTACCGCCGTGATGATCAGCAGCAGGTGCGTGTTCATTACCGTGTGCGCCCTCTTTGTGCGGGTCAGGTTCATGCGCTACCGCACCGTGGCCTGCATCTGCATGCGCCTCGTCGTGACCCTTAGCTGGCTCATCGCCGTGCGATGCGGCTGCTGCATGCGGATCGTTACCGTGAGCGTCGTCAGCATGCGCATCTTTCGCATTCTCGTTGCCATGATGAGCATCGTCGCTATGAGAATCGTCACCATGACCATCCGCAGCGTGTTCCCCGCCACCCATCTTGAGCGCTGCCATGACCGTCGCTCGTTGGTCTTTGATAATTTTTTCGGCGAGTGTCTCGATGCCGATGTAGCCGAATGTTCCTACCATTCCGGCAAAAAACACTGCGACGATCCAAGCCATCGTTTGATCAAAGCGCGTCTTCAATTCAGCCCTCCCTGACGGAAAAACCGACCCGATTTCGTATCAATTACGAAATTTTATCACACAAATGGCGGGATGCAGCAAAAAGCCTCACGAATGTGAGGCTTGTAAGCTTTTTCAAGTGCAAAATACTGAGCTAGTCGACCTTGGACTCAGGAACCGGCATGGCAGAAAAGCCTGCGGCAGCAGCGTTCAACACTTCGTCACGATCTGGAATGGTGTCGTTGACGTCATATGCAATGCCCAACGCTTTGAGCATGCGAATGATCATATAGGTGACATCGAATTCCCACCAACGATGACCCGCAGGAGCAAGGTGTTCATGACGGTGGTGGTTGTTATGCCAACCTTCGCCCCACGCCAAGATCGCCACGATCCAATTGTTACGGGAGTTGTCAGAGGCATCCTTGTAGTTCTGGTAGCCCCACATGTGCGTCGCACTGTTAACCAACCAAGTGATGTGGTAAGACACAACTAAGCGAAGGAATATCGCCCAGAATGTCATCGACCATCCGCCGATCTGCTGAAAGATCAAGCCAACGATGATCTGCAACACGATGTGCACGCGCATATCTTCGAGAAAGCGGTAGTAGGGATCACGATCGATGTCGCGTGCAAACTTGCGCAGATTAGCCTTTTCATCGAACGTCGGTACAACTTTAAGGATCCAGCCCATGTGGGCGTGCCAGAAACCAAGACGTGAATTGTGCGGATCTTTCGGGGTATCCGAAAACGCATGGTGCATGCGATGGTGGCCAACCCATTCCAAGGGCGAGCTCTGCAGCGACAATGCTCCACAGGTGGCAAAGAAACGTTCCCAACCTTTGGAGACTTTGAATGTCCGATGACTTAACAAACGGTGATAGCCAAGCGTGATGCCAAGGCAGCAGGTTACAAAGTGCATGAACACCAATGCCGCTAGGTTGGCCCAGCTAAACATCGGGATCGCCACCAGCGCCAAAGAGTGAACAATCGTCATCCAAATAATGATCGGCCAATCCGGACCGATAGATTTTGGCTGCGCTTCGCTTTCAATCGCCGACATACATTCCTCCTGCCGGATAGTTTTAGGTACTTTTGATGTTACGGAATTTCTGACAGAAAACCCGTCTCACTTCTGTATGTGGAATGTCAAACTTTTGTAATGCGCCCAAGCCATTGGGCGAGAAGAGATTGAGAGGGCGTCATCCGAAGTAATGACTTCAGTTCAGCGGTTACTTTGCTCAAGTCAGAATACTCGTCGACATCACTCAGCATTCGAATGGTCCGCACCTGAATACCCTGTGATTTCAGCTCTCGGATCAATTCATCGCAGGTTGACGTAGCACTGTAGGTAACAGACGTCCAAACCCATCGAGGAATCGCAACATTGCCGGCAACTAAATAAAAGCCACCGTCAGGACAACGGCCCAAGACCACGCATCGTTCGTTTTTCAATGTGGACAAAACTGCATCCAGTTCGTCGCTGAGCTGCGGGCTATCGGTTCCGACGATCACCGCCGCGCCGTGTTGACGCAAGAGCTGGTCGTAAACCAAATGTAGACGCTCACCTAGTCCGCCACTGCCTTGAGCCATCAACGCATGAGTGGACCAATGCGCACCGACTATACAAGGATTCTCGGCGACCGCCCAATAGGTGCTCGCTCCCCATTGCCACGCACATTGATGCAACCACTCTCCGACCGCATCCACCGAATGAGCATAGAATTCGTCGGCCAATTCGCGTGAGGAAGAAGCTGCCAATCGAGTCTTCAAAGCGCTATAACCAAAAGTCTTCACAAAGGCGGCGATGCCGATGCTCGCATGACGTCTTCTGCTGATCCCCAATCTCACAGACCACAATTTCAACCACAGTGGAAACGCTTGCTGAAACGTTTTGGCAACATGGTCTCTCGTTACCTGGCCCCACCCGGCTTTTGCATATTTGCGCGCACTGGTTTCGACGGTCCCTGCAAGGTGCTTGATATCGTGCCCAGCGATGCGCATGCGCCACACCAAATCGTGATCTTCGCCAAATGGCAAGTCAGTACGCAGCCAGCCAAGCGACGAAAGGGATTCTTTCATAATGAGAAAGCCTTGATCGCCGAAAGGAATCTTCAACAATGCTGAGCGTATGTTTGCGGCCACCGCATTGAGGCGCACCGATTCTGGACCGTCTTGGCGAAAGCGCAGTGAAAAGTAAAATAGATCGCGAGAATCCGTGCGCAGCCGATTTTGCACACTTTGCAGCGCAACAGCATCTAGAATGGAATCTGCATGCAACATCCAGATCCACCGACCGCAGGCAGCTTTGCATCCGGCGTTGAGCTGCAATGCTCGGCCCCACTTCGTCTGCAGCCAGCGATGCTTCTTCCAGTGAACAAGTGCCACTTGTTCTGCTTGTGTGGGCGCGCGACCGCAAACGACAATTAACTCCGCCTGCTGTTCGAACGCAGCGATTGAACGGAGAAGATTTCCGTCCAATTGATCGACTTTACCAATGGGAATAACGATTGAAAGTTGTGGAATCGCTGACAAACTCACCGGACTAAATCACTTCGCCACCGCACGAGCTACCTGCTCCAGCGGTGCATCCGTAGCAATGATCTGCAAGTGCGATGCGCCCCTCATTCATTTCCGCGAATGATTGGATGTCCCACACGGAACGTTTGCCGTTGCCAGCTGGCATATTGAGTTGCTGATTGAAGTCACAATCGTAAAGATTACCGTCCCAACTAACGCTTACCAGCGACCGGCACATCACGGAATCTGCCGCCACCGGATTGAAAGCGTTCGCCAACAAACTCATGTATTTGTCCAACTCACCGCGACGACGCAAGTCTTCCAAGAAACGTTTGATCGGCATGTTCGTAATTGTTAAAGTGGATGCCAAAATCATCCATCAATCGTTTCTTGTAATCCGCTTCCAGCTTGGCTTGCGCAGGTGGCAAATGCAAACCAACGGGATTGTAAACCAAGCAAAGTTCCAAACCAGTTCCGGGCTTGCCGTACCCGAGTTCGTTAAGCATCAAAATGCCTTGCACACTCTTGTTCCACACGCCTCGTCCGCGCTGTTTTTCAACTAGTTCTTTGGTGTAACACGGCAACGACGCGACCACTCGCACCCGATGTTCGGCGAGGAATGCAGGAGTTGTTTCCTGTCCTTTTTCAAACAGTACGGTCAGGTTGCAACGATCAATGACCGATTTGCCGAGCTTGGTAAACTCCGACACCAAGTAACGAAAGTGCGGATTCATTTCGGGCGCACCGCCCGTTAGATCCACCGTTTTGATCTGTGGCGAATTCTTGACGAGTTCGACCAAGCGCTGCGCTGTGCGCTCATCCATGTTTTCTTTGATTTTCTTCGGACTTGCCTCGACATGGCAATGAAAGCATGCCTGATTGCACAACTTGCCAATATTGATTTGCAGAGTCTCTAGCGGCTGACGCCCTTGCAAAACATTGACCTCGCGAACCTTCTTCGCAAACGAAGGCCAAGTCGAAGTTGGCACGCTTTGGGTCTCGTCAAACATGGTGCTTCTCGATGAGTTGTTAAGTTCAGATCGGAATCATAACAAAACTAATGCGACATTTCATGGATATTCTCACAACTACCAACGACGTTCAGATGTTTCGTGATATTTGTAAAAGAACGATTTGATTGTATAAATAACGGCACTTGCGCCCCATCGCCAACGCCACCCAATTGCCGCAAAACCGCATTGTTTACCGACCAAAACCAAAAGAGAAATTGGCATCTTAACTTTTTACTCATTTGTTCGTCGCCACTCGCCGATACTTCTGTCAGAGGTTTGAGGAGGCGACAAATTTGAGGTTGTGGTTTTCCACATTGTTGATGCTTTTGGCTTCCTGCACAGGAGCCGACACTCACGACGTTCGCGCGTCCTCTACCAAATCCGGAGACAAAAAAGGTCGGCAAAAGAGTGGCGAAGGCAGCGCGACTTTCATCGACATTCCCAATGAAGGCAATAATAACGTCGAGTCATCAGCAGGCGCAACCGTCGCTGGCACCACCACCGCCGCGTATTTGACTATGCCTATTGAAAACCTTGAAGTTCTGACGCTTGCAGTTAGTTTTACGGAAGCAGAAGGCGCAAATTATCGCGACGCAACGCAAATCCGTGTTCACCAAGAAGCGTTGACTGACAGCGAACGCGAAAGCATGGTCGCACTTCAAAACATCCGAGCCAATGAAAAATTGGTGGTGTTTTATCATACTCATGCGCCTATTTCTTCGCTGGATGGGTTGTACGTTGTCGGCATCATCCCCCCGAGCCGTGTCGAACGTAACGGTTCGTTATACACCTTCTTCCTTGAAGGAGGTTATGGAACCTATCAGGTTGCGAAAGTCGTGCTCGACAGCAAGGCGACAATCCCTTTGGAAAGTTTGGAACCTAAATTAACAATCACTGAAGTTCAAAAACCCAACAGCGTCACGCGAAATCAGATTGCCTTTGAAGCCCCAGACGAAGAACTCTTGCCAGAATCTGTCAAGAAGGTGATCAAGGAGCGGGTCGAAAGCGGCGTTTCCAGACAGGGCGACACAAATGCTAAATTAGATCTCGAACAGTTACGCGACAACCGCACAAATGGCAATGGAGGCAAATCGGACTCCACGGCAGGTCAGTCTAATCAAAATAATCATGTTTCCGACAACGATGACGGACGCAAAAACGACGACGACAACGATGATGATGACCGCGGGGACAATCATGGCTCCGATGACTCTCGTCGAAACACCAACGGAAACACCCGCAACTCAGACGGCAATAACACGGCTGAGCGCATCGATCACGGTTGCCCGGCGGGCTTTGTCTTTATTGAAGAGATCAAGATCGAGGTCGCCACAGAACAAAAGCCAAGCAGCGACAAAAAGGACAAAGGCTCCAAATGGAAAAAAAAGGATGGCGTCACGTTGGTGACC
>Ga0255089_1000360_pt1 | contig 18087 bp, 17 predicted proteins | sample Colum_Miss_RepC__2_FD_188468 | JGI IMG/M metagenome (GOLD analysis project Ga0255089, IMG submission 188468) | Freshwater microbial communities from Columbia River, Oregon, United States - Colum_Miss_RepC_8d | ecosystem: Environmental > Aquatic > Freshwater > River | place: USA: Oregon... | reverse complement strand
GTACGAGAAAGTCCGGTCAACCGCGATGGAAGAGGTGACCGAGCAGCGCGTTGACTTGGAGCGCCAGGCCGCACTGGAGCGCGAGCAACTGGCTCAGGAGCGGCGCTCTTTCGAAACGGAAAAGACCAGCCTACGAAGCCACGCCGCAGGTCTGACCAATGATGTCGATCGTCTGCAGGAGCAGGTCCGGCAGGCGACTACGAAGGTCGCGAGCCTTGAGAAAGAGCTGGCCGTACAAGCCGAACGCGCGGCCACAGCGGAAGCCCAGGCGCGGGCCGCCGATGAGGAACGAGAGCGTGCGAGCACCCGTCATGGGGCGGAATTACAGCGCTTGCGTGATCAATCGGAAGGCAACGAGCGCCATTTCCTGACGAGGATCGAAGAACACAAAACACAACACCAGCGCCTTCTGGCAGAGCGTGATCGTGAATCCGCGACGGCTGCCAAACGGACGGCAGAGCTGGAATCCTCGCTGTCAGAGGCCCTCAAAGTACAGGCTTCGCTACGCGCCGACCAAGCCGCCTCGCAGCGTGAACTGAGCAAGTACCGGGAGTCGGCACAGGCAGCGGAAGCGGCCGTGGAGCGTCTGCATGCTGAATTCGCCAAGACGGAGGCGGCACATCGCACCGCCTTTGAAAAAGCCCAAATCGAGCTTGAAAGCGGCCGAAAAGCAGTCGAACAACACCGCCGAGAACGCGACGACGCGGTTCGCGAGGCAGCTCGTGCAGAGGGAAAAAACCAAGCATTCCAGTCTCAGCTGGAGGAAGCTCGTGCGGAGATACTGCGGCTGCACCGAAGCACACCAGACCCGACAAATCTCGGTCGGAAAGACGAACAGCGACCGTGAACGAACTTATCGCCCAAGAAATTGGTGAGGCAATCTGGCCGCCAGCCCTGATCTTCTACATCCACGCGATGCAGTTCAACGTCCGTGCAGCGTTGGGCTCACTGGAGTTAGCAGGTGATGCTATGGGGCTGACACCAGGCTCTATCGCGCCGGAGCGGATCGAACAGGACTTCGTCCTCAACCATCTACAGAACGCGATTATCCATGCTGGCGCCGTGTCGCGGCACTTCTGGCCCACGAAGGGAAAAGGGGCGGCGGCACGGAAAACTCAGGCCCGCGGGGCGTTGCTGCGACGCCAATGCGAAATCAAGGATGACAGCCCACTAGCTGACCGACGGCTCCGGAACGCCATCGAGCACTTCGATGAACGCCTGGACGCGTATCTCGCCAACGGAATCGTGGGCATCATCCTGCCGCACTACGTGGGCCAATCGATAGAGCAGTCTGGAATCCCTGGCCACATCTTTCGCGCCTTCTATACGGATTCGCTGGTGTTCGAGATCATCGGCGAGCGGTATGAAATTCCTCCGCTGATCGATGAACTGCAGCGGCTGGAGGGTGCGCTGGAGGCGAAGAACCGTGGCGGCTGAATATCGCCGGCCGGTTATGCACTCTCAATTGTGCTTAAGCGCAATAAACGTGGGTTTTTCTGTCTTCAACCAGGGAGTGCTACTGCCGCTTTGCGATCAAACACTAGCTGTGGCCATACCATAACTAACTGATATTAAAAGAAAATATCAATAAAGTTCAAGTAAGATGTTGATTTTATTGTACTTTTCTAGCGTGGGTTTTTCCGTGTCGGGTCAGATGACCCCTTCCCAGAAACCGACCGCCACGCCGTTGCGGATGATCCGCAACGCCAGTTCGGGCTCGACGTCGCGCATCCGCTTGCCGGCTTCGTCCGGGCGCGCGGGACGCTCGTGCAGGCGCACATGGCCGACCGAGTTCAGCAGGTCGGTCACGTAGTCCGCCACATGCTGAGTACGGACCGCATCGGCCATCAAATACCCGCCGACCTGCGACGGCTGCACGGTGGCATCGGCACCGGCCTGGGCGATCAGCTTGACGTTCTCCAGCGCGCTGACATGGCAGACGATGCGCAGGCCGGGATGCAGGTGGCGAGCCGTCAGCGTCGTCAGCACGGCCGCATCATCGCGACCCAGGCAGATCAGCAAGGCTTCGGCGCGGCCGATCTCGGCTTCCATCAAATCGGCTTCACGCGTGGCATCGCCGCGCAGGCCGATGTGTCCGTCGTCGGCTGCGGTCTGTGCCGCATCCGGATCAGCGTCGATGATCACGACGCGATGGCCTCGCAAGGCCAGCTCCGAGGCCGCATAGCGACCGCTGTGGCCGTAGCCGCAGACGATCACATGCCCGGACAGTTGCTTCTGCATCCGCGTCATCCGCCACCTCTCGATCCAGCGTTGCAGCACCAACTCGTAAGCGGTGCCAACGAACAGCAGCCACATGAACAAGCGCATCGGCGTGACGAACGCCGCATCGACCAGCCGCGCCCGGTCGGTCACCGGCACGATGTCGCCATAGCCGACGGTGGTGATGCTGACCGCGGCGAAATAGATCACGTCGATGAAGCTGATGTGCCCGTCGATCTGGTCGCGTAGCCCGGCGCGATCCCACCACAGCACGGCAACCAGCAGCGCGATCGCACCGATGACCAGCATCAGGCGCACCAGCAACAAGCGGCCAACAGCGCCGTCGCTGCGCGTAAACAAGCGCGTCGGCATCGTGCGCGTTGCAGGCGGCCGGCCGCCGGGCGATCTCATCTCCGCATCACACCAGGAACAGCGCGGCCGCGACTGCCGTCGGCAGCAGCGCACCCAGCAGCAGCCCGCCGGCCCCAATCGACTGCTGGTCGAAGCCGTCGCGCAGCAGCGCCACGCCGGCTGGATTCGGCGCATTGGCGATCACGGTCAGCCCACCGCCAGCGACCGCACCGGCCACCAGCATGTACTGGGACTGTTCGCTGATGCCTTCGATCAGCGAGCCGAGATAGGTCAAGGCCGCGTTGTCGGTGATCGCGGTCAGGCCCAGCGCGCCGAAGAACAAGGCCAGCGGCGGCAGCGACGAGATGATCGGCTGCAACCACCATTGCTGCAGTCCGCCGAGCACGACCAGGCCGGCCAGGAAGAACCCGACCAGCAGTCCCTCCTTCAGGATCAGCGGGCTCTGGTGCCGCGAATAGGCTTGCGTGTAGCCAAGAAAAAACAGGAACAAGCCCAGAAACAGCACCGGGTGGTGCGCCAGCAGCACGACGCCCGCCAGAAAGGCGAAATGCATCAGCGCCACGATCAGCGGCACCGGAGCGCCGCGGTCGGCCTGCGGCGGCGCCACGGTCAGATGTCGGCGCAACACCCAGCAGCAGACGGTGGCGTTGATCAGCACGGCGGTGACCGCGCGCCAACCGAAGGTCTCCACCATGAAGGCCGAATCCCAGTTCCAGGTCGCGGCCACCATCAGTACCGGCGGCGCCGCGAACGAGGTCAGCGTGCCACCGATCGAAATGTTCACGAACAAGACGCCGAGCGCGCCGTACTTGGCGCGCTCCGGAATCTCGGGGCGGAACATCGTCGGAAGCAGCATCAGCGCGGCCAGCGTCATCGCCGCTGGCTCGGTGATCAGCGAGCCAAGCAAGGGCACCGCCGCCAGCCCGAGCCAGACCTGCACCAGCGTCGTCGGCAGCGGCACGACACGCGCAATGGCGTCGATCACGCCGCGCATCGACTCCAGTATCGGTCGCGACGCCGCCACCACCATCACCACGAACACGAATAGCGGCTCGGTGTAGTGGCGGGATTCGACGTATTCGATCGCCGTTGCACCGCCCGCCATCAAGGCCATCACGACGATCAGCACCGCCGCCCAGAAGCCAAACACCACCTCGACTTCGCCCAGCAAGTGCAGCAGCCCCGCATGCCGGGGCGATCGGTGCGACAGCGCGTCGAACTGCTTGGCCGTAAACGTATGCAGCAGCGCCAACGCAAAAATGATGACGGCAGCGATCTCGATCGAGTGGTTCAACACCGGCTACTCCTTCGGGTCGGGCCCGCAAGGGTACCGGGTTTAGGCGGCAGCCGACGATGCCGGCACTACATCAAACCGTGGCGGAACGCGCTCCAACATCCTCAGCGTCATCGGAAGGGGGCGCATCGGGTGCCGCCGGGGGCTGTTGCAACTCGGTCAAGACCAGCGCCACCAATTCACTCAAGGCGATCGCGATGAACAGCCCGCCGCCGGTCAGCAGCCAGAGCAAGCGCGCAGCATTCGACCCGCTGGCCTGTGTCAGTATCGGCATCGCCATCGGAACAAAACCAATGGCAAGGATCGCGGTCCCGGCAAGCCCGTTTAGCAGCGGCAGCAGCCGCCGCCGCAAACGATGCAACTGCGCTGGATCGATCCCTGAAGTCGCGCGGGCTTGTCTAAAAAGTGTGCGACGCAACTGCCCGGCGAGGCGCAGCAGGCAAAGCGCTTCCAGCGCCAGGGCGATGGCCCCGCAGATCGGGATCACCGCGGTGGTTGCGGAGTTCGGCAGCAGTACCAGCAGCACCACGCTCAGGCCCAGCAACAGCGGCAGCAGGGGCAGCCAGGACGCCGTTCGGACGCGGTGGACAACGGATACCAGCATGGCGGCCTTTGGCTCGATGACGTCGGGTTACGCGATCTGTAACATGCAAGACTGTTACCAGAACGGCGCCGGCTGGCCGATCAGCGCAGCGGCAGACGGTTCGGTCTCAGCGCCAGTTGGCCTGACGCGTAATCATCCAGATTGCGAAGCGTGGTCTCGGCGATCGTGGCCAGCGCCTCGCGCGTGAAGAAGCCCTGATGGCCGGTGACGACGACGTTGGGAAACGTCAGCAGCCGCTGCAGTACATCGTCGGTGACCACGCTCGATGAGTGATCGTCGAAGAACAGCTGCTCCTCCTGCTCGTACACATCCAGACCCAGCGCGCCGATGCGCCCGGCCTTGAGCGCCGCGATCACGGCGCGCGTGTCGAGCAGACCCCCGCGACTGGTGTTGATCAGCGTGACACCCGCACGCATCTGCGCCAGCGCGTGGCGGTCGATCACGTGATGCGTCGCTGGCGTCAGCGGGCAATGCAGCGAGATCACATCGCTGGCGGCGAGCAAATCCGGCAGCGTGGTGGCCGTCGCGCCACGCGCCAGCAGATCGGCCGGCAGCGGCAGCGGATCATGGATGCAGACCCGGCAGCCGAAGCCCAGCATGATCCCAGCGAACGTCGCGCCGATGCGGCCGGCGCCGATCACGCCGACGGTCTTGCCATACAGGTCGAAGCCTTCGAGCCCGTCGAGACGAAAGTCGTTTTCGCGCGTGCGGTTGAACGCGCGATGCAGGTGGCGGTTCAAGCTCAGCAGCAGCGCAACCGCATGCTCGGCCACCGCGTGCGGCGAATACGCGGGCACCCTTGCGATCTGCAGGCCCTGTGCGATGGCGGCCGGTACGTCGAGCTGGTTGAAGCCGGCGCAGCGCAGCAGCAACAAGCGCGTCCCGCCGCGATGCAGCCTTGCCAGCACATCGGCGTCGAGCCGGTCGTTGACGAACACGCAGACCGCCTCATAACCAGCGGCCAGCGCCGCCGTGTCCGCACTCAAATGCGCGTCGGTGTAGTCGATCGCGTGAGGCTCGGCGCGGGCGTGGTTGGCGAGGTCGAGATAACGGCGATCGTAATCGCGGGCACTGAAGACGAGCAGACGCATCGAGGCACTCCATTGCGGGATCGCGCCAGCCCAGCATAGCCCCATGGCGACGGCATTGACCGCCGACAAGCCCGCGCCGAAGCGGCACCGACGCCGGTCAAAGCCGGACATCCGCGTGGCGCCGAAGCTGTCGCCACGGGATCCGCGCGATCCAATAACAGGGAGTCGAGATGAAACTGGGAATCAAAAGAGCGGCGGCGATGTTCAGCGCCACGATCGTCGGCTGCGGCATCGCATCCACGGCGGCCGCATATGAGGCAGGCGATTGGATCGCTCGCGTCGGCACGCACTACGTCGACCCGGCCAGCGACAACGGCGACGTGGTGACGGTCGACGCCGCGCCGGGACTGACCGCCAGCGTGGTGTACTTCGTTGCGCCGACGATCGCCGTCGACTTGCTGGTGGCCGCGCCGTACCGGCATGACATCCACCTCAAGGACGGCGGCAGCAAGGTCGCCAGCACCGACCATCTGCCGCCGACGCTATCACTGGTCTGGTATCCGGCCGTGGCCGGCAAGCTCAAGCCCTACGTCGGTGCCGGCCTCAACTACACGATGTTCTTCAACGAGCAGACCACCGGCGCGCTGGCCGGCACGCATCTGAGCCTGGATGACTCGCTGGGGCTGGCCGCGGTGGCGGGCCTGCAAGTCGATCTGGCGCCGCACTGGGGTTTGATGGTCGACCTGCGCTACATGGATATCGACACCGACGCCCGCTTGAACGGTGCTGACTTGGGAACCGTGACCATCGACCCGATCGGCTATGGGCTGGCGCTGAGCTACCAGTTCTAGTGCCGAAAGCCGAACCGCCGAAGCGACCCGGCGGCTACGGCAGGCGCAGTAGCACCGGCAGCCACTGCGCCTGCTGCGCCCACTCGATCGACTCGAGCACCGGAAACATCAGCACGAACACGCTGGCGTCGCGCAGCGTGTTCAGCAGCAACCGCGGCCGCACCGAAATCTCGTCGACGCTGCGCCAGATCGACAGCCGCGGCAGCCACCGCGGCGTGCAGTCGCAATAAGCGCCGAAGCTGCTGGGAAAGCTCGCCGCCAGGAAGGCCTCCTCACGGCGGATCAGGCGGTCGAACACGAGGAAATAGACCAGGCCAAACGTCGCGCCAGCGGCGAAGGAGCCGGCCATCAAGCCAAGTCCGATCGTGCCGAGCAGCGAAAAGAAATACAGCGGATTGCGCGATACCGAATACGGACCGACGGTGATCAGTTCGGCGCTTTTGCGGCCCCCGATGTACAGCGTGCACGCGACGCGGCCGATCACGCAGGCCACGGCCAGCAACAGGCCGACCGTTTCGATCGCGGCATGCAACGCGCCGCCATCGGTCCACGCCGACCCGCTGAGCAGCATCAATGGCAGCAACACCAGCGTCGACAGCAGCGCCACCACATGGCGGCGGCGCTTCTGCACCCGCCCCAGACGCGGCGGCGGACTGACGACGGTGGAGACAACGGTAGCGTTCGTGCTAAGGGCGGCGGCGTGGTTCATGGATGTCTCAACGCAAACGGCGGACCAATTCGGGCTATCGGCGCCGAGCTTTAAGACTTCAGCTTGGCCAGCGCCTCGCGGATCTCGATGCGACGGCCGGCATCGGCATCTTCGCGACCCGGCCGTGCCGGCGCCGCCAGTGCCTTGTTCAGGTACGTGACGCCCTCGGCTTTCTTGCCCTGATCAATCAGCAACTCGCCGTAGAAGAAGTTCGGATCGATACCGTCCGGGTTGGCAACCAGCGCCTTCTTCAGATACTCGGCGGCGCGCTTCTTGTCGCCGAACGCCAGCGGCCAGCCCGGCGACTTCGCATACAAGCTGCCCAGCGAGGTGTAGACCGAGCCGTCGAGGACCGTGGCGTCGATTTTTTCGGCCGATTCGAGCAGCGTCTTGGCGCGCTTGATCTTATCGAGCGCGCCGAGGCCGCCCTGAAACTTGGCCGCGCTGCTGAGGATGATCGCCTCCCAGACCTTGGGCTCGGCGCGTGCCGGAAACTCGGTGCTCAGCGCCGCCGCGCTGGCCGCCAGCGTCTCGAAGCTGGCTTCCTTCTGCGCGGCAGGCACTTGGTAGTACGAATTGGCCCAGCCGTGTTGCAGCACGGCGACGCGGTCGGATACCGCATCGGCGTGTGCCGGCAGCGCCAGCATGAAGACCAGGCCGGCGGCGAGCAGCGCCAGGGATTTGCTCAGTGTGTTGTTGAACATCGGAAGCTCCTATGAAAGTGGACGGGATTCAAGGCGCCGCGCTGGCGCTGGACTGAGCGAACGGCCGCATCTGCTTGCCCTGCTCGCGCAGGCCGTTGTCGACCAGTCGCGGAAACAAGCCGTTGAGCCGGACGAAGAAGCGTTCGGGCCACCCAAAGAACCGCTCTTTGGCGTCGGCGCGCATCGCCGCGACGATCGCTTGTGCCACCGTTTGCGGTTCGTCCTGCTTCATCGACACGGCCTCGGCCATGCGGCTGACGGCGCCGTCGTTGATGGCGGTCTTGGTGTAGCGCGGCGCCACGTACAGCACCTGCAGGCCGCTGCCGTCGAGCTCGCGACGCAGCGCTTCGGAGAATCCGCGCAGCGCAAACTTGCTGGCCGAGTACGCGGCAAAGCACGGGAAGCCGATCGAGCCGAAGATCGAGCCGACGTTGACGATCATCCCCTGCCCGCGCTGCTTGAATGCCGGCAGTGCGGCCTGCGCCAGCTGCATCGGCGCGATCACGTTGGTGCGCCACAGCAGATCGAGTTGCGAAGCCGACAGATCTTCGGTCATGCCGAAGTACGAAACGCCGGCACAGTTGACCAGCGCGTCCAGCGACTCGCCGTCGCGCGTCGCATCGTCGATCAAACGCTGCGGACCCCCTGGCGCCGACAGGTCGCAAGGCAGCACCCGCGCCTTGCCACCAAGATTGACGATCGCATTGGCGATGTTGTCGAGCACCAGCGTCTTGCGTCCGGACAGCAGCACCGTGGCGCCCTGCGCCGCCAGCGCGAAGGCCAGCTCGCGACCGATACCGCCCGATGCGCCGGTCAGCAATACGCGGCGGTTCTGGATATTCATCAATGCGTCTCCTGACCAAAGTGGCGCTGATACAGCTCGCCGAAGATCGCGCCGTACAAGCGGTAGAAGCGCTTGGCAGCATCGATGACCGCCTGCTGGTCACGCGGCGTCATCTGCTCGACCAGCTCGCAGAAGAAGTCGACATGCTCGAGATCGAGCGCGCCGTGCGAGTTCAGATAGCTGAACGCCTTTTTCGGCAGCTGCAACGCGGTGGCGATCTGCCCGGCGGCCTGCGTGGCCAGCGCGGTGCTGGTCCCTTCGAGCACGTGCACCATGCCGAAGAAGCCGGCCGGGTTGCCGCGCTGAATCAGGTCATAGGCGTAGGCCACCATCATTTCGGTTTCGAACGACGGCTGGCCGTGGCGCACCAACTCGGCGTCGCCGCCACTGGCTGCGATGTCGTTGAGCACCCACTCGTGATGGCCGTACTCCTCTTCGATGTATTCGGTGATCTTGCGGCGCATCCATTCGCGATCGTCGTTGAGGCGGGCACCACAGGCCATCATCAACGGCACCGTGTGTTTGACGTGGTGGTAGGCCTGGGTCAGGAACGCGATGTACAGCGGCACCGTGACACGGCCCTCGAGGGCGGCAGCGAACAGCGGCTGCGACAGCAGCTGCGCGCGTTCGGCAGCCGTTTCGGTTTGCAAGCGGTCGTAGAAGCTCATCTTGTGCGGACTCGTAAGATGGGAGAAATCAGGCAGGAACAGCGGCGTTGCCGTAGCAGGCATTGATGGCGTCGCCGTAGGCCGCGCGGATCACCGCGCGTCGCAAGCGGCCATTGGCCGTGCCCTGATCATTGGAAGTGGTAAACGGCGCGCTCGCGCGCAGCCAGCGCCGTACGCGTGCGTAATCCGGCAATTCGGCGTTGACGGCGGCGATGGCGCCGTCGATGGCGGCATCACTGGCATCACCGCGCGCGACGATCACGGCGACGTTGAACGGAGCGGCTTCACCGAACAGCGCGGCTTGTGCGATCGGCGCTTGCAGACACAGCTCGCGCTCGACCCAGTCCGGCGACACGTTGCGGCCGAACGATGTGACGAAGATGTTCTTCTTGCGTCCGGTGATCTGCAGAAAGCCATCCGCGTCGAGCCGGCCGATGTCGCCCGTGCGCAGCGCCACCGTGCGATCCGGCGCCGGCTCGCCGACATAGCCGCGGAACAGATTGCCGGTGATGCAGATTTCGCCATCAGCGGCGATCAGGATCTGCACGTGTGGCAGTGGCTTGCCGACCGTGTCGGCGCATTCGGCGCCCGGGCGGTTCAAGGCCACGACCGACGAACATTCCGACAGACCGTAGCCTTCAAATACCGGCAAGCCCAGACGATGGGCGCGCTCCAGCAGACGCGGCGAAACGGACGCACCGCCGACGGCGATGAAGCGCAACGTGGTCGGACGCGGTGCGCCGGCTTCGATCGCGGCCACCAGCGCCAGCAGCATCTGCGGCACCAGAATGACGCTGGTCGCGGCGCTGGCGTGGATCGCCGCGATCAGCTTGGAGACGTCCAGCTGCGAAGCACCGCCCAGGCCAACATCAGCCAGCGGCCGGATGCAGGCGGTGGCCCCCGCCAGCAGCGGTGCGTACAGGCCACCGATGTTCTCTAGCAGCGTCGACAGCGGCAGCACGCACAAATGGCGCGAATCGGCCGCAGCGGCGCTGGCCTCGATCAGCACGGCGGCGACGCGCTCCTGCTCGGCCGTGCCGAGGCAGACGCCTTTGGGCTCGCCGGTGGTGCCCGAGGTGTAGGTGATCTTGCGCGTACCCTCGTGCAGCAGCGTCGCCGCAAACGGCAAGCGCAGCAGCCGCAGCGTGCCGGCGTCGGCGGCGCTCAGCGTCAGTGACGGCAGGCTGGCCAGCGGCGGCGGCAAGACCAGCGCCGGGTCCAGCAACAGTGCATCGATGCCCGCGCTGCGCAGCGCATGTGCGATCTGCTGCTGCGAGAAAAACGGCGGTAGCGGCACCGACACCAGGCCGGCCGCGCTGATCGCCAGCTCAGCCATCGCCCAAGCCGCGCTGTTGTCGGACAGCAGCGCCACGCGCTGGCAGCGCTGCTCGCGCAACTGCGCAGCGAGCGCATCGATCGCGGCACTGAGTTGCCGGTAGCTCAGCATCAGCGGCGCTGCGTCGATGGCCAGTGCGTCGGGACGCGTCTGGGCGTGGCGCGCCACCGCGGCAAGCACCTCGCTCATGGCGCACCCACGCCGGTCAGCGGTGCGAGCCGGTCGTTAAGCGCGGCCGGCGACAGGCGACGCAAGTCACGCAGCGTCTGCGCGGCACTGACGATGTCGCCGGTCATCACCGACGGTTGATGGTCGTAGTAGCGGCCCCAGCGCTGGCGCTCTTCGGCACTGAGCCGCTCCACCGGCGCCGAGGCGATCACCTTCAGCGGCAAGCCCAGTCGCGAAAAGCTGTTGCACAGCCGCGCCGGGCCGGTGAACACGACCCAGTGGTAGCCCTCGCGATGCAGTTGCTCGCATACCAGTGGGATCAGCTGGCGCAGCGCACCCGGCGTGGCGCCGGCCAGATTGCCGACTTCGACCACGTGGTCGCGCGGCACCGGACGGCCAGCGGCCTGTGCCACCAAGCCCTCGACCGGACGGTCGAGGTAATGCTCCAGAAACAGCGGGTCACGCTCGCTGCCGTGCTGGGCAGGACGCATACCAAACGCCGCCAGCAGCGTGCCTTGCTCGTCGCGCAGACCGAACAGCCGCGGCATGAAGTTGTACAGCTTGGCGCCATAGACCTCGGCGAAGCGTGCCGCGATGAAGGCCTGCAGCTCGACGCGGCCGGCCGCGTCGGCTTCGCGCAGACTCAGAGGGGCCTGGCGGTCGTCGGCGTTGACCGCCACGGTGACGTCATTGCAAGAGGCGCTGAGCATGTCCGATCCTGAATTCGGGCCGCGCGGATCGCGGGGCATGCCATCACACCGCAACCGTGGTGCCAGCTCAGGATATCGACGCAACCATCTGATTTAGAATCGATTATTACTGTCCGTCAGCAGCCCTGATGTGCCTGCAAAAACGGTAGCCTGCAAATGGTGTCGACAATTTTTGCAGGGTTTGTGGAATCAACCGCTCAGGGAGTGCCCGGGCAGGCCGGCGCCGCGTCGGGCTTTTGCAGCGCTCCATCGGCGTCGATCCACAGCACCGCGCGCACGCGCGCGTCCGCGATACAGGCCGGTAGATAGCCAATCGCCGCCGATGTGCCGGCCACGAAGCGCAGCATCGCCTCCTCGGAGCCGAGCACATGCGGCGGTAGCACACCGTGGAAATACTGCTCGTTCCAGTATTCCTGCTGCTGATCGGCCGTCTGGCGCAGCAGGTAGCGCTGCAAACGCAGCCTCAGCGGATGGTCGGGCGGCAGATTGACCGGGACCACGCGCGCGCCATCACGCCAGAACAGCTTGCGGCGCTTGAACATCTGGGCGATCTCGTCGTCGCTGGGCTGATCGCCGCGGCTGGCAGCGACGATCACGGCCAGCAAGGGCTCTTGAGCGTGCGCCGCAGGCACCGGGCCGACCAGCAGCGCCGACACAGCCGCCAGCCAGATCAGGGTCGATGCGACGAGCCGCATCAGAACAGCACCGCAATCGACGCGAGCAAGCCGTCGCGAACGTCGAAGTCGTTGTCGGTCGCGCGGCTGTATTCGGCCTTGAACACCAGCGCCGGACGCGGCCGGTAATTGAGTCCGCCCAGGTACACGTTAATGTCACGCAGCGCGCCGCTGCGACGGAACGTCTCGTAGCGGCCGACCGCATACAGGCGCTCGGTCAGTGGTGCGACCGCTTGCAGATAAACGCCGCGCTCGTTGCTCTGTCCGCTCTGGCTGCTGTCGTTGAGCCGATAGTGGAACTCACCGCTCAGCTCCCAGCGCCGCCAGCTCCACGTGGCGTCGAGTCCGTACAGTTCACGGTGCTGATCCGGCGTTTCGCGCTGCTCGAAGTTCACGTACGACAGGCCGGTGCGCAGATGCGGCAACGGCATCAGGCTCAGATGCGCGCCGACCGCCTCGCGAAACGTGTCGATGTCGGAATCGCGCGCCAGCTCCTCGCCGGGCGAGTAGTAGACCGAGTACTCGACGCCATCGTCGGTCCACGGCAGCGTGCCGTAGGCCATCAACCCGGTCGCATTGGTCGGGAAGGTCTGGTTGGTAATCAGCGGCCGCGACGTGGTCCAGACCAGCGGTGCGGCGTGGATCAGGTTCCAGCGGCCGACCGGCGTCAGGAACTTGCCGGCACGCAGCTTGAGCAGGTCACCCGGCGTGTAGTCGACATACAAGCGCTCCAGCTCGACTTCGGCGTCTTGCGCGGTCAGCGTGTCGCGGTCGGCCGTGACGATGTCTTCGGCCTCCAGCTCCGAAAACGCGTGCCAGCGGCCGCCGCCATCCCACCACAGGAATCCGCTGAGGGACTCAAGCCGCAGATTGCGATCCTCGTCGGCGTGTTCGGCAACCGATCCCGCCGCATAGCCGCCGAGCACGAAGCCGGTGTTACCCAGCGGCAGACCTTGACCGAGCTGATAGCGCTGCGCCATCGGGTCGAAGCCGACGTCTTGGGCCCCTGCTCCGCCGCCTTGGGCGGCCGCCGGCGCAGCGAACAAGGCCAGCCCCGCGGCGGCAAGCCAGCGCCGTGCGCGGATGGTGAGCGCTATCATCGACAACGCAATGCTCCCTCGATCAACTCAATTCCTCGCTGTCCGTACCGCGCCCGCGGCTGCCGGGCAGCGCGCTGCGTCGGCAACGGTGGCGGATCGTAAAGCAAACCCGGCCGGCAGCGCGTGACCATACGACGGCTGCTGCTGGCGATCGGGCTGACCTTGCTGGCATTCGGCCAGACCCGCACCGCAATGCTCGGCGAGATCGAGCAAAGCGTGCAGCGTTCGGCCAGCGCGCTGTCGGACGATGTCGACCGCCAGCTCTACGAGCGGCTGCTCAACGCCACGACCTGGAGCCACCTCGAAGTCATGGAGGACCTGCGCCTCGACGATGTCGACAAGCGGCTGTCGAATTTCCTGGCCGAGATGAAACGCCGCTACGGCAGCGTTTACCGCGATCTGCTGGCGATCGACGCGCAGGGTCGGATCGTGGCCAGCAGCGACCCGCAGCGAATCGGCCAGACACTGGCGCCGGTGCCGCCGTGGTTCACGACGACGCTGCCCGGCGGCGCGGTGCAGATCGATCCGGTCCGCGACGGCCGTTTGCCGATCCGGACGACGCTGATCTCGCAGTTCACCGACGCCGCACTGGGCGAGCTGGTGCTGGAACTCGACTGGCGGCTCTTGGAGAACGCGCTCGACGCCGTGTCCGATAGCACGCGCCAGGCGTTGGTGATCGACGCACAAGGGCGCGTGATCGTCGCATCGGCGGCGCTGCGCGAGCGCGGTGCCCGGCCGCGCGACGACGCCCGAGGCTGGCAACCGCAGCAGCCGGGCACGATCGAACGCCGCAGCGACGGGCCCTGGCTGCCGCAGCCGGTGCTGGTGGGATCGAGCCGATCGGACGGCATCGGCCGCTTCGAGGGCCTGGGCTGGACCAGCCTGCTGCTGCAATCCCGCGACGTGGCGCTGGCGCCGGTGACGCGGATGGGCTGGATCTTCGCCGGCATGCTGGCCGCCACCGCGATCGTGACGATCCTGGCCTCATCCTGGGTCGCCGGACTGATTGCGCGACCGGTCATCGCGCTGACGCAATTCACACGGCTCTACATGCAGCCCGGCCCGCCACCGCCGGCGCCACCACGCGGGCCCGGTGAAATCGGCGAACTCAACGACAGCTTCGTGCGCCTGGTCGAAGCCCTGCAACGCTCGCAGGCCACGCTGACGCAGGCGTCCAAGCTCGCTGCGCTCGGCGAGATCACCGCGCTGATGGCCCACGAAGTGCGCACGCCGCTGGGCATCCTGCGCTCGTCAGCGCAGATGCTGAAGCTGGAGCCGGTGCTGACCCCGGAAGGCAGCGAGCTGGTCGGCATCATCGAAAGCGAAACCGAACGGCTGAACCGCTTGGTTGGCTCGATGCTCGACAGCGCCCGCACCCGGGCGCCGATCCGTCGTCCCGACGACTTGAACGACATCATTCGCCACTCGTTGACGCTGCTGGCCGCGCAGTCGCGCGACCGCGGCATCCGCGTGGATTTTGCGGCCGAGGCCAAACGCCCGATGCTCGACTGCGACAGCGAGCAGATCTCACAAGTGCTGCTGAACCTGGTCATGAACGCACTACAGCTGTTGCCACGCGGTGGCCATGTCCAGGTCCAGACGCGGGACGACGACACGCGGCTGATCGTCGAAGTCGCCGACGACGGTCCCGGCATCGCGGCCGAAGACCGCAGCCGTATCTTCGAGCCGTTCGTGTTCAAGCGCGAAGGCGGCATCGGCCTGGGTCTGGCCGTCGTACGGCAGATCCTTCGCCAGCACGGCGGCGACATCGTTGCCGACGCCTCGCCACTCGGCGGCGCGCTGTTCCGATTCTGGCTGCCCCGCTCGCTACCGGAGATTGCATGACCACACCGCTGAAAGTGCTGGTCGTCGACGACGAAGCCAACATGCGTCGCGTGCTCGAAATCATGTTGACGCGTCAGGGCTATCGCACACACAGCGCAGCCGACGGCCAGCAGGCGTTCGACCTGCTGCGCGAGCAGACCTTCGACCTGGTGATCAGCGACCTGCGGATGCCGCTGATCAACGGCATCGAGCTGTTGCGCAAGTTGCGTGAATCCCAGATCGACGTGCCGCTGATCATGATCACGGCGCAAGGCAGCATCGAGAGCGCCGTCGAGGCAATGCGCTTGGGCGCCTGCGACTATTTGCTGCGCCCGTTCGACGTCGAAGCGCTGAACCTGGCGATACAACGCGTGTTCGCCGTGCGCGACGTGCTACAGCAGAACGAATACCTGCGCGAGCAGACCGACCGCGACTGGCAGGGCTTGGTCGGCAACAGCGCGGCAATGCAACGCGTACGCGAGCAGATCCAGCAAGTCGCACCGACCCGCGCCACCGTACTGCTGACCGGCGAGACCGGCACTGGCAAGGAAGTCGTGGCGCGCGCGATCCATCGCGCATCCGACCGGCGCGATCAGCTGTTCGTCGCGCTCAACTGCGCCGCGATCCCGGCCGAGATGCTCGAAAGCGAGCTGTTCGGCCACGAAAAGGGCGCGTTCACCGGCGCGCTGCGCGAGCGCATCGGCAAATTCGAGCTGGCTGACAAGGGCACGATCTTTCTCGACGAAATCACCGAAATGCCGTTGGCACTGCAGAGCAAGCTGCTGCGCGTGCTGCAGGAAGGCGTCGTCGAGCGGCTTGGCGGCAACCGCAGCATCACGCTCGACATCCGCGTGATCGCCGCCACCAACCGCGCACCGCAGGCCGCCGTGCGTGACAACCGGCTGCGCGAAGACCTGTACTACCGGCTGAACGTGTTCGCACTGGAGTTACCGCCGCTGCGCGAGCGGCGTGACGATCTGCCCGATCTGATCGCGCACTTCGCGCGACAGCACCTGGGAGCCGGACGCGCACTGCCGACGATCAGCGAGGACACGCTGCGCCAGCTGCAGCAATACCGCTGGCCCGGCAATGTGCGCGAGCTCGGCAACATGGTCGAGCGCGCGCTGATTCTGGGGGGCGGTCGTTCGCTGGAGCGCGAGCACTTTCCGATCGAAATGTCGGGCGCCGGAGCCGGACATCTGGCCCCCGCGTCACGCCCCGACGAGGATATGGCCCTGCCCGAACTGGGCCTCGATGCTTGCGTCGAAGCGCTCGAAGCCCGTCTGATCCGCGAAGCGCTACGCCAGACCCAAAACAACAAGACCCGTGCCGCTCAACTGTTGAAGATCAGCGAACGCTCGATCTGGTACAAGCTGAAGAAGTACGGCTTGGCCGGCGACAGCGATCCGGCCTAAGCCGCGGCAACGCATGGCGTCGCGCGCGGGCTGCTAGGACTTCACGGCCAGCACGTTGCACGGCGCTGCGTCGAGCATCGCTTCGGCGGTCGTGCCGATCAGCAGGCGATCGAACAAGGTCCGGTGCGCCGATCCGATGACCAGCACGTCACTGTGATGTTCACGCAAAAAGTCGGCGATCGTCGGCGCAGCCGGACCGTGCAGGAAGTGACGCCGGTCAGGCGGAACGCCGTGAGCGTCGGCCAGTTCGTCGAAGTGCTGTTGATGCTGCGGCTGCAACAGCCGCGCGAGCTCGCCGATCGGACCGATGCCAGCGCCAGCAGGATCGATCATCGACTGCGGGCCGCTGAACGCGTAGACCAGATGCAGCTGCGCATCGCATTGAATCGCCATAGACAAGGCTTGGTGAATCACCTGCTCGTTGAGTGCGCGGTGCTCGCTGGATTGAGAGCTGGCGTCGACCGCCGCCACGATGCGCTTGGGCAGCGCCCGGGTCAGCGTGTTGACCAGCAGTAGCGGGCACGGACAGCTGCGCAGCAGTTGCCAGTCGAGCGGCGCGATCAATACGCGTCGCAGCAGCGGCTCGTAGTGCACGTCCTTGACGACCAGATCGGGCTTGAACTCGTCGACGTGCTGCAGGATCGCGTGCTGCGACGGGCGCGACCAGACCGCTTCGCTGGTCACATTCAAGCCCTTGCCGATCAGATCATCGGTCTCGCTGTGCAGCCACTGGCGCCTCGGTTCCAGCCACTGCGCGATCGCCGCCTCGGTGTGGCGCGTATCGGTGACCAGCGCTGCGGCACTGATCAGCGGGTCGCGGTCAAACAGCGCGATATGCAGTGCCGCACCGCTGGCGCGCGCCAACCACACGGCCCGCTCGAATGCCGGCGTCCGGCGCAGCGACGGGTCGGCCAACAACAAGATGCGCTGGTACTGGCTCATATCGAAATCTCCTGGGTGTCAGGACGGTGCGTGGGGCTCAGATGACCGCACGCGGGATGAATGGGGGTGTCGATGGCGGCTAGCACATCGCGCCGAGCGCATCGGCGTCGATGATCTGGCAGCGGGTGCCATTGCTGCGCATGATGTTGCGGTTCTGAAGCCGGGTGAAAACGCGTGACACCGTCTCGTTCGCGAGGTCCAGATAGCGCGCCAGGTCGGTACGCGACATTGGCAACTCGACTTCGACCGGTCCGCTGGTCTGAGCCGGCTCGGCGTCGATCTGCCGCACCAGGAACGCAGCGACGCGCTGATCGGCCGTGCAGCGTTCACGGTGCAGCATCTCGTGCAGCCGGTCGAACTCGCGTCCCAGCCGGGTCATCAAGCGGTCGCGGAATTCGGTCGACTCGCTCATCCGGCTGCGCACGGCGGCAATCGGCAGACGGCAGACCCAGGTGCGGGCGATCGCCTTGGCATTGGTGCGGTGCGTGTTGCCGCACAGCGAATCAAGGCCGGCAACATCGTTGGCCAACTGAAAACCTCGGATCTCCTCGTCGCCCGACTCGCTGACGACATAGGTCTTGCTGGCGCCGCCGCGGATCACGTAGATCGAATCGACGGTGT
>Ga0255089_1000357_pt1 | contig 18132 bp, 14 predicted proteins | sample Colum_Miss_RepC__2_FD_188468 | JGI IMG/M metagenome (GOLD analysis project Ga0255089, IMG submission 188468) | Freshwater microbial communities from Columbia River, Oregon, United States - Colum_Miss_RepC_8d | ecosystem: Environmental > Aquatic > Freshwater > River | place: USA: Oregon... | reverse complement strand
TTCGATGTGCTGGTGCTCGGCGTCGGCGATGACGGCCACACCGCGTCGCTGTTCCCGTGCGCGGCCGAAACCCCGGCCGCGATGCAGTCGTCGCAGCTGCTGGCCGCAACCCACCCGCAGACCGCGCCGCATGCGCGGATCACACTGACGTTTCCGGCGCTGATGGCCGCGCGCGCGCTGTTCGTCGCGATCGGCGGTGCCGGCAAGCGCGACGTCGTCGAACATGCCGTCGCCGAGGTGCCCCCGTTGCCGATCGGTGCCGTGCTGCTTCAGCGCACCGGCGATCCGGTCCAGTTGTATTGGTCGCCCTGACGCATTTCGCGCCGGGCCTTTTACCCCTCATCGAAGGAAGCTGCATGCGCCGCAACCGCAACGCCAAGATCGTCGCCACACTCGGGCCCGCCAGCGCCACGCGCGAGGTCATCGAAGACCTGTTCCGCGCCGGCGCCGACGTGTTTCGTCTCAATTTCAGCCATGGTGCGCATGCCGATCACCGCGCGCGCTACGAGACGATTCGTCAGATCGAGCAGGACCTCGGCCGTCCGATCGGCATCCTGATGGACCTGCAGGGTCCGAAGCTGCGCATCGGCACGTTCGCCAATGGCCCGGTGATGCTTGAAGCCGGCCAGCCGTTCCGGCTCGACCTCGACCGTGACGTTCCTGGCGATGTGAATCGTGTGGCGCTGCCCCATCCGGAAATCTTTGCCGCGCTGACCGAAGGCACCGACCTGTTGCTCGACGACGGCCGCATCCGGTTGAGGGTCGAGCGCTTCACGCCGAGCCACGCCGACACCCGCGTCGTCAACGGCGGCAAGCTGTCGGAGCGCAAGGGTGTGAACGTGCCAGGTGTCACGCTGCCGATCTCCGCACTGACCGAGAAGGACCGACGCGATCTCGACTTCGGCCTCGAACTGGGCGTGGACTGGGTCGCGCTGTCGTTCGTGCAGCGGCCCGAGGACATCCACGAGGTCAAGGCGATCGTGCGCGGCCGCGCCGGCATCGTCGCCAAGCTCGAAAAGCCGGCTGCGATCAGCCATCTCGACGAGATCGTCGACGCCTCGGACGCGATCATGGTGGCGCGCGGAGACCTGGGCGTGGAATTGCCGGCCGAGCAAGTGCCGTCTATCCAGAAGCGCATCGTTCGCAGTTGCCGCCGCGCCGGCCGTCCGGTGATCGTCGCCACGCAGATGCTCGAGTCGATGATCAGCGCGCCGGTCCCGACCCGCGCGGAAGCCTCCGACGTCGCCACGGCGATCTACGACGGTGCCGACGCTGTGATGCTGTCGGCCGAATCGGCCGCAGGGCAGTATCCGGTCGAGGCCGTCCGCATGATGGACCGGATCATCACGCAGACCGAGTCCGATCCGTACTACAGCGAGGTGATGGAAGCCTCGCAGACGCCGCCGCAAGCGGATATCGCCGGTGCGATCGGCTTTGCGGTGCACCGCGTCGCGGGCTTGCTGAAAGTGGCGGCGATCGTCGCTTACACCAACTCCGGTTCATCGGCGCTGCGCGTCGCGCGCGAGCGGCCGCAGGCGCCGATCATCGGCATGACGCCGGAGGCCGGCACCGCGCATCGGCTGACCTTGGCCTGGGGCGTTCACGCCGTCGTGTCGGCCGATGTCGGCAGCGTGACCGAGATGACCAACTTCGCCTGCTGGGCGGCAGCCGAGGAAGGTTTTGCGCGCAAGGGGCAAACCGTGGTCATCACCGCCGGCCTGCCGTTCGGCGAAGCGGGCACAACCAACCTCTTGCGCGTCGTGCAGATCGGCCACGACAACTGATCCCAGCCGCGTCGCCGTCATCGGCACGCCAAAAGAAAACGCGGGTGGCGGTGCTGCCGTTTTCGGCAGACCGCCACCCGCGTTTTTTTGCAGCTTGAGGCTTAGAAGAAGCCCAGCGGATTGATGTCGTAGCTGATCAGCAGGTTCTTGGTCTGCTGATAGTGGTTGAGCATCATCTTGTGGGTTTCACGGCCGACGCCCGACTTCTTGTAGCCACCGAAGGCGGCGTGCGCCGGATACAGGTGGTAGCAGTTGGTCCACACGCGCCCGGCCTTGATCTTGCGGCCGACGCGATAGGCGCGATTGATGTCGCGCGTCCATAGCCCGGCGCCGAGGCCGAACTCGCTGTCGTTGGCGATCGCGATGGCTTCTTCTTCGGTCTTGAACGTGGTGATGCTGACCACCGGCCCGAAGATTTCCTCCTGGAACACGCGCATCTTGTTGTGTCCCTTAAGCAAGGTCGGCTGGATATAATAGCCGGTTCCGAGGCTGCCTTCGAGCTTTTCGACGCCGCCACCGGTCAGCACTTCAGCGCCTTCCTGCTTGGCGATCGTGAAGTACGACAGGATCTTGTCGAACTGCTGTGCCGACGCCTGCGCGCCGACCATCACGTCGGTGTCGAGCGGGTCGCCGCGCTTGATCGACTTGATCTTCTTCATCACCTCGGCCATCAACGGCTCGTAGATCGATTCCTGGATCAGCGCACGCGACGGGCAGGTGCAGACCTCGCCCTGGTTGAAAAACGCCAGTACCAGGCCTTCGGCGCACTTCTGGATGAACTCCGGCTCCGCCTGCATCACGTCTTCGAAGAAGATGTTGGGGCTCTTGCCGCCGAGTTCGACCGTGCTTGGGATGATGTTCTTCGCGGCCAGGCTCATGATGTGCGAACCCACCGGCGTGGAGCCGGTGAAGGCAACCTTGGCGATGCGCGTGTTGCTCGCCAGCGCTTCGCCGGCTTCCTTGCCGAAGCCGTGGACGACGTTGAGCACGCCCGGCGGCAGCAGATCACCGATCAATTCCATCAGCACCGAGATCGACAGCGGCGTCTGCTCGGCGGGCTTGAGCACGATGGCATTGCCGGCGGCCAGCGCCGGTGCCAGCTTCCAGGCGGCCATCAGCAGCGGGAAGTTCCACGGGATGATCTGGCCGACAACGCCCAGCGGTTCGTGGATGTGATACGCGGTGGTCTTGGCGTCGATCTCGCCGAGCGTGCCTTCCTGGGCGCGGATGCAGCCGGCGAAGTAGCGAAAGTGATCAGCGGCCAGCGGCACGTCGGCATTCAGCGTTTCGCGCACGGCCTTGCCGTTGTCCCAGGTTTCGGTGATCGCCAGCAGTTCGAGGTTCTGCTCGATGCGATCGGCAATCTTCAACAGGATGTTGGATCGCTGCGTGACCGAGGTGTCGCCCCAGGCTTCGGCGGCGGCGTGAGCGGCGTCCAGCGCCTTTTCGATGTCGGCCGCATTCGAGCGCGGGAACTCGGCGATCGGCTTGCCGGTGACCGGCGACGGATTGGTGAAGTACTGCCCGTCGACGGGCGCGACGAATTCGCCGTTGATGTAATTGCCGTACTTGGCCTTGAACGTGACGATGGCGCCGGGCGTACCCGGATGCGCGTATTTCATGGTCTCAACTCCTCTCTCTTGGTCTGTTTATGACAGCTGCGGCAAACGGTCACGCCAGTTCGGCATGGGCCTCGGCTCCGCCCGCGATCGGGCGCCGTAGAGCATCGGACGTGCCATTGCGGCCGGCGTTCCGCGCCGTGTTGGTGCCAAATGACAAGCGATTGATTTGATTGAACACTGAGTGGCCGCGCCGTTTCCCTGATCGTCGCGGGCGCCGGCGTTGTCACGCTGGATGCTGCTGCCGGCATCGGCATCGACACCAGGAATGACACAGTCTGTGTCACGTCACAGCGACGATACGCAGGCGCCCGCGGCAACTCGGTAGTATTGGGCGGCATGCTCGACAAGCTCCGACATCACTGGCGACAGTTCGCCGCTCACCGCCCCGGCACTCGCTTCCAGGCTCAGCACCGTCAGGGACGCCGCGCACGGCGCACGCCGTTCGCGCGAGGGGTGCGTGCCGTGCTGGCGACGGCGATCACGCTGATCGGCTTGGTGATGATGCCGGCGCCGGGACCCGGCATGTTGGTGGTCGCGTTTGGCCTGGTGATGCTGGCGCGTGAATCGGCGATGGCGGCACGTGGCCTGGATGCCGCCGAACTTCGCCTGCGACCGCTGTGGGCTCGTGCGTCGGCATGGTGGCAGCGACGCCGCAGCGCGGGCTGATACGGTTTCGCGCCCCATCAGCAGCGCCATCGTGCGGTTCAGGGGTGATTAAAAGCGCGGCAACGACAGTGGCCGCGTTGGCTTGCTGCACGACTCGCCTTTTACGACCGCATGCGCGCGCGTTCGTCGAGTCCGAAGTCGCCGGGCCGACGCTGAGAATGCCGGTGCAACGCCAAGACGAGCTAGCATCGCGGCACCGACACCGCGACAACACCTCAGGAGTGGTACATGCGGCGAGCAGCGTGGCGCGCAGGGATGGGCTGGGCTTTGATCGCGGTCGCCATGACGTTGACGACCGTCAGTGGAGCGGCCACGCCGGCGACGACGACCAAGGTACCGCCCCGGATTCCACCACCGCAGACACCGGCCGCACAGCAGATCGACCCGGCCTTCAACACGGCAACCGGCCGCGCGTGGATCGCGGCGATGAAGCAGGCGCCGCGTGGCCCATTCGATCGCATTCGTTACTTCTGCGCCGATGGGCAAGTGCTGGAGCCGAAGGCCTATATCTGCGAACCCTTCGGCGGCGGCTATCAGCACGGTGAATGGAATGCACAGACCAAAGCCTTGCGCGCTGCCGGCTTTCCGGTCGCCAATCTGCTGGTCACGGTCGCGCCCGAGCAGATCACTGGCGCGGGCGCTGACCCGGAGTTGCTCTCGATCCTGGTGGTCGAGCGCTTTCTGATCTCGCACGATGACGGCTGGATCTATCGCAAGGCGCAGTTCTATCGCGGCGCGATCCAGGACCACAACGAGAAGGAAGCCGCGCGCAGCTTGTTGGCGGCGCTGACGGCCGCCGAGCCGCCGCGCGACTTCCTCGAACTGCGCGAAGCCGCACGCGCACTCCCTCATGGTGCCGACACGCCGAGCTTGGGCAAGGTGCGCAGCATGGCCGTGGTGCTCGACGAAAAGGACCCGAACTTCCACCCGCTGCGCTCGCGTATCCACAACGCGCCCGAGGCTGCCGACGCGGCGCGCGTGCGCGCCTACGCCAGCAGCAGTAGTGCTCGCCGCGACTTGCAGCCGGCCTATGCCGAACTGGTGGCCGCGATCGATCAGGCTTACCAGCCCGCACCGCTGTCGCGCGCACTGATGCAGTTGAAGCGGTACCTGCGTGATCCAGCGGTACAGGGCGTGTTGCAGACACGGATCGCTGCCCAGCAAGCAGCGGAAGCCCCGCAGGCCGGCGCACTAGCGCGGCTGGATTCGGCGGCCGAGGTCCTAGCCTGGCTGCGCGACCAGGGCTATGCCGCGACGACACCTGCAGGACGCACGGCGGCGCTCGATGCGAGCCTCGATGCGGAACAGGTGTTCATGGTCGCCGCTTCAGCGGCTTTGTCCGGCATGCCGACGCTGACGCGCGAGCAGCGGCTGGCGTGGCTGCGGCCGACGGCCCGCGCGCTGTATGGAATGGGCCTGCTGACTTCGCGCGAGCACGTCGCGATCGACGAAGCATTGACATCACTCGACGGCAAGATCGAGCTCGGCGCGTACCGCCAAGCGCTCGAATATCTGGAGCGGGCGTCGGCCTGGTGCAGCAACCGCTTGAACTACCACTACGCCAGCGCGCTGGATCGCTTGCGTCCGATCGAACCGCTGGTCGACGCCTACGTGCCCGATCGGCTGCGCGCCAGCCCGCTGCTGTTCTACTCCACAGTATTGCAGTCGCTGCGCGTCGACGCCGATCAGGTGTCTGGCATCAGTCAGCAACTGTTTGGCGAGTCCACCGGTGGCGCGTTGCGCCGGCTCAATCCCGGCATTGCACGCGGCGTGCTGCGTACATCGCTGAAGAACGCGCGCACCGGTGACGAGCCGGCGATTTTCCTGGTGCCCGAAACCACGTCGGATTTGCCGGCAGCGGCCGGCATCCTGACCGAAGCCGAAGGTAATCCGGTATCGCATGTGCAGTTGCTGGCCCGCAATCTGGGGATTCCCAACGTGGTCGTCGCACGCGAGCTGATTCCCAAGCTGGCGCCGCACAATGGACGCCGCATCGTGATCGCGGCCAGCGCCGGTGGTGTCGTCGAGATCGCCGAGGATGGCGCTCGGTGGGATGCGGTGCTCGGGCAGGGCGCGTCGAGACCGAGCGTGGTCATCGTGCCCGACTTGGTAAAGCTCAATCTGCTGCGCGCTGAGTTCGTATCGACCGAGCACCTGCGTGCCAGCGATTCCGGTCGCATATGCGGGCCTAAGGCGGCGCACGTTGGTGAGTTGACGCATCGTTATCCCGGCCATGTGTCGCCGGGCCTCGCCGTCAGCTTCGGCATCTACCGCGAGTTGTTGAACGAGCCGGTGAAGCCGGGTGGACCGGCGATGTTTGACTGGATGAAGCAGCAGTATGCGCAGATCGCCGTGATGCGGAGGCTCGATCCCGAGCATCACAGCGATCGCGTCAATCGCTTCTTGGCGTTCACGCGTCAGTGGATTGCCGATCAGCCGCTGCCGCCGGTGCTGCTCGACCGTTTGCGCGGCGCCTTGCTGCAGCGCTTCGGTATCGAAGGTACCTACGGCGTATTCGTGCGCAGCGACACCAACATCGAGGATCTGCCCGGGTTTACCGGCGCAGGCCTCAATCTGACGATTCCCAATGTCGTCGGTTTCGATGGCATCGTCGCGGCCTTGCGCAAGGTGTGGGCATCGCCATTCACCGAGCGCGCTTACGGCTGGCGCCAGGATCTGATGGACCAACCCGAACATGTCTACGTGTCGGTGCTACTGCACCAAACGGTCCCGAATGAAAAAAGCGGCGTGATGATCACCGCCGATGTCGATACTGGCGATCGCGACTGGTTGACGGTGGCCACCAGTCTCGGCGTCGGCGGCGGCGTTGACGGCGAAGCCTCCGAAACGCTGCAGGCTCGGCTCGACGGCAAGCGCGTTCGGCTGTTGTCGAGCGCCACCGCCCGCAAGCGCCGCGAGATGAATGTCGCCGGCGGCGCCGTGATGCAACGTGCCGCAGCGCCCGAGGCGGTGTTGAGCGACGATGAGATCGCGCAACTGGCACGCTTCGCCCGTGACTTGCCGAAGCAATATCCCGAGCTGCATGACGATCAAGGCCAGGCGACACCGGCCGATGTCGAATTCGGCTTCGTTGGTGGACGCTTGATGCTGCAGCAGATCCGGCCGTTTCTGCAGAACCGTTCGGCAGCGCGGCAGGACTACCTGGCCAAGATGGATGCACGCCTCGGCCAGAATGCCGAGCGAAAGCTGGATCTGGGCGAACGGCCCGAGGGAGGCGTGTGAAGACTCGGGCTTGGCTGCAAGCGCTCATTGTGGGCCGGACGTGGCGGCGGTGTTCGCTGGCTTGCGCCGCGTTGGTCGCCGCGGGAACGGCCGGCGCCTATCCTTACGACGGTTACGATCGCACGGGCATCCGTCGACTCGACTACGTTGCCAAAGTCCATGACGGCGACGTGCCGGGTCGCAAGTTGCAGCCCGGCCAGTACCTGCCGCTGGACCACGTGTTGCCGCGATGGAGCGGTACTGATGGCAAGGCCTTGCCCTTGGCCGATGCCGGCATGCAGGCCACGCTCGACAAGCTGCTCGCGGGTAGCGGCTACGCCACCTACAGCGTTGCCTTGCTCGATCTGAGCGACGAGACGCACCCGCGCTATGCCAGCAGCCGCGCCGATGAACGCGTCAATGTCGGCAGTGTCGGTAAGGTGCTTGTCGCGCTGGCGCTGATGCAGATGCTGGCCGACGTGTATCCGGACGACATCGCCGCACGCGAGCGCGTGCTCAAGACCACGTTGGTCACCGCCGATCGATACAGCCAGTACGACCATCACACCGTCACGTTCTGGGACCCGGCGTCGCGCAAGCGGGCCAGCCGCACGATCCGCGTCGGTGACACCGCCACGCTGTGGGAGTACCTCGACTGGATGCTGTCGGCCAGCTCGAACTCGGCGGCTGGCATGGTGCAGAAAGAGTTGATCGCGCTGAAGCATTTCGGTGCCGCTTACCCGCCGCCACGCGCCGAGTACGACGCCTACTTCAGTTCATCTTCGCCCAAGCAACTTGGCGAGTTGTATCGGCAGACGATGGACGATGCCGCGCGCCGCAACGGCTTTGATCCCGAGCAGTTCCGGCAGGGCAGTCTGTTCACCCAAGGCGGCAAGCAGAAAGTCAACGGCACCAGCAGCTACGCCACCAGCGAACAGCTACTGCGCTATTTGTACCGGCTCGAAGCGGGCACCTTGATCGATGCCTTCAGCAGCCGCGAGATCAAGCGGCTGCTGTACATGACGCAGCGGCGTATCCGCTATGCCTCGCATCCGGTGCTCAACGACAGCGCGGTCTATTTCAAGTCGGGCTCGTTCTATCAATGCAAAGTGGCCGGGACCTGCGGCAAGTACAAGGGCGACAAGACCAATCGACTGGCGTCGGTGGCGATCATCGAATCGCCCGACCTGCTCCCCAATGGACGGCCGCGACTGCAGTACTTGGTGGCGGTGACGTCGAACGTACTCGGCGTCAATTCAGCGGTTGCCCATCAGTCGCTGGCGCTGCGCATCCATCGGCTGGTCGAGGCCCAGCATCCGCTGCCCCAGCCACCTGCGCAGCCGACCGCATTCCCGAGCGTGCCGGTCGATGATCCGGATGATGCGGGCGCCGGCAAGAGCGATGCGCCATGAGTGTGCCGTCGACACGCGCCTTGCGCTGGACCGGCAGCACCGCGCTGCGCTCGCTGCTGTTGTTCGCCAACTTCTTTCTGATTCTGCTGGCGTACTACCTGGTCAAGCCGGCCAGCCGCTCGCTGTTTCTGCAGCACAGCGACAGCGATTACCTGCCGTACGTGTGGACCGCTAGCGGCTTGCTGCTACTGCTGCTGGTGCCGGGCTACCAACGACTGCTGGCCCGCTATGGACGCATGCGCGTCGTGCTCGGCAGCTGCGTCGGGACGGCCGCGCTGCTGCTCGTATTCCGGATGTTGTTTCACCACGCCAATGCGGCAGTGGCGATTGGGTTCTACGTGCTGGTCGATATCTTCAGCGTCGTATTGGTCGAGCAGTTCTGGAGCCTGACCAACAGCGTCTACGACAGCCGCGAGGGCAAACGCTGGTACGGCTTGATCGCCAGCGGCGGGTTGATCGGGGGCATCGCCGGTGGCCAAGCGTCGAGTGCGCTGGTTCGCTACACCTCGTTGACCACCGAAGACCTGATCAGCGTCGCGGCCATGCTCGTATTGCTGATGATGGCGATGACCGGCCGGCTGGCGCGCGCCGGTGTCTACCGCGAACGCGAAGTGCCCGATGTACCCGTCAAGCTCGACGAGCCGACGTTGGACTTCGGTGTCGTACTCAAGAGCATCCGCTCCAGCCGCTACGTGGCGCTGATGGCGCTGCTGGTGCTGGTGTCGCAGATCGTCGAGCCGATCGTCGAGTATCAGTTCCTGCACCACGTCGAAGCCGCCTATACCGACGGCGAAGCCCGCACGGTGTTCCTGTCGCAGTTCCTGAGCTTGCAGAGCGGCGTTGCGCTCGCGGTAAATCTACTGCTGACGCCGCTGATCCATCGTTACGGCGGCGTGATCACCGGCCTGCTGATGCAGCCCTTGCTGCTGGGGCTGTCATCGGCGTTCTACCTGTTCCACAACTCCTTGCGCGCGGCGACCGTGATGAAGATCAGCGACCGCGGTCTGTCGTATTCGGTGAACCGCGCGTCCAAAGAACTGCTGTATGTCGGCGCCGATGCACAGACGATCTTCAAGGTGAAAGCCTGGATCGACATGGTCGGCTATCGCGTCTTCAAGATCGTCGGCAATGTCGCGATCCTGTTGATCGTGCAGTGGACCACCTACCAGCAGAGCCAGGCCGCATTGACGCTGGTCGTGATCGGGCTGTGCTGCGCTTGGCTCTGGTGCGTGGTGATGCTGCGACGCATCGGTGGTCGCGCCGGCAAGGCCGCGGGTCGATCGGCAATAGCGCAGACGGCCTGAGGCGCGCGCTGCAGCGCTGCTACGGCGTCGTCGAAGGATCGTGACCGGTCGCGGTGTTGCGGTCGAGCGTTTTCAGAATCGATTCGGCGAGCCGGTCCGAGATCCGGCTTGCCGCATTCATCACGGTCCGCTCGGCCACGGCTTGCGCTTGCTCGATCACCATCGCCTGCAGCATGTCGCGACTCTGGTCGATCCGATCGGACTGTGCTTGCAGACTCAGGTCGAGTTGAACGCGCAGTTCCATCAGCTCGTTTTCGACACTCCGCTCCAGCGCGTTCAAACGCGATTCCAGCGCGCGCAGCTGCTCGGCGATTGGCCGTTCGTATGCCGCCGCCGGCGGCTGCGCCGGGGCGGATTCTGTGGTGTCGTTGTCGTTGGCTGTGTCGAGCAGCGTGCTGGCAGGCGCCGGCGTTACCAGGCTGGCGATACCCGCCCGGATGTCGGCCGCTTGTTCGGCCATTTGCTGGGTCAGTTGTTCGGCGCGGGCGGTGGCGGCGGGTGGTGAGACGATGACCGGTGCAGTACGTGCTCCGCCGAGCAGGCCGTCGATCAGCGCTGCGATGCTGTCGCGGCTCGGCGGTTTGACCATGACCGCCGCCGCGCCCTGTGCAAACGCCTGCGCGTCGAAGCCGGGCAGGGCGTCGGACAGACTCAGCACCACAGGGACGCTCGCGGCGTTCGGGTGAGATTTGACTTGTCGCAGTCGCTCGAAGCCGACATCCGCCGGGTCGTGCTCGACGATCAGCATCGCGGCCGGCTGTGCATCGAGCGCGGCCATCAGCGCGGGCAAGTCGGCGACGCTGCTCACCTGGCAGCCCATGGCCTCCAGAAACTTGCCGAGTGCGAAACGCGCCGATCGCGAATCGTCCATGACGACCACGAGTGTCGAATCCGGCGCAGTTACCGACGGCTCATTCATCGCGGACTCTGATGTAGGGTGACGGCTCACTGTAACACCGCGCCATGCTGTCGCCCGAGCCGTGCCTTCAGCGACAATACCTGATGCTCCTGGGACCCTTTCCGATCGCGCCAGCGGTGATTCTGGCGCCGATGGCCGGCGTGACCGACCGCCCGTTCCGCAGTTTGTGCCGCCGGCTTGGCGCCGGCTTGGTCGTGTCCGAGATGACCACGTCCGATCCGACGCTGTTCCACACCGACAAGTCGCGGCTGCGGCGCGACCACGGTGGCGAGAGCGAGCCGATCAGCGTGCAGATCGCCGGCTACGACCCGCAGATGATGGCCGACGCGGCGCGCTTCAACGTCGATCACGGCGCCCAGATCATCGACATCAACATGGGCTGCCCGGCCAAGAAGGTCTGCAAGGTCGACGCCGGCTCGGCGCTGATGCGCGACGAGCCGCGCGTGGCGGCGATCGTCGAGGCGGTGGTTCGTGCCGTCGACGTGCCGGTCACGCTGAAGATCCGCACCGGCTGGGCACGCGCGCATCGCAATGGCGTGCGTATCGCGCGGATCGCCGAAGACGCTGGCATCGCGGCGCTGACGGTCCACGGGCGCACGCGCGAGGACCGCTACGAAGGTGCCGCCGAGTACGACACGCTGGCGGCGATCCGTGATGCGATCCGGATTCCGTTGATCGCCAATGGCGATATCGACAGCCCGCAGAAAGCCAAAGCCGTGCTGGCGCATACCGGCGCCGATGCGGTGATGATCGGCCGCGCAGCGCTGGGCCGTCCGTGGATCTTCCGTGAGGTTGCGCATTACCTGGCGACCGGGCAGCTGCTCGCGCCGCCGTCTCGACACGAAGTGCGGCATTGGCTGCTGGAGCACCTGGACGCGCTGTACGCGTTCTACGGCGAGCGGCGCGGCGTGCGCATGGCGCGCAAGCACATCCAGTGGTATTGCGAGGCCGAACAACAGTTCGACGCCGCCGAGCGCGCTGCGTTCTGGGCCTCGATCAATCGCGTCGACAACATCGACGAGCAGCGTGATCGCGTCGACGCGTTCTTCAGTCCGTCGCTGAGCGCTGCGGCTTGAGTCGCTTCATGTGGCGCGCGACCGGATTTCGAGCAGATCCAGAAACGCGCGCATCGGCGGGCTGATCCAGCCGGTCTTGAGTTGCACGCGGTACAGCGGACGCTGCATCCGCAAGCCCTTGACCGGCACCACCGCCAGCAGGCCGGCATCGACTTCGGTGCGGATCGCCAGCGCCGACAGAATGCCCAGGCCAATGCCGGTCGCCACCGTTTGCTTGATCGCCTCGGTGCTGGCCAGCGTCATCGCCGGCCGCACTTGTAGGCTGCGCGCCGCCAGTGCCTGCTCGGTGATCTCGCGCGTTCCCGATCCGACTTCATGCATCAGCAACGGGTACTGCACCAGCGCCGCTGGTAGCAGCGGCGCCGACGCGCGCGCTGGATGATCGGCAGCTGCGATCACGACCAACTCGTCCTTGGCGAACACGCGGTAGTCGAGGAAGTCGCTGCCGACCGTGCCCTCGGCAAAGCCGATGTCGATCTCGCCGGCCAGCAGCTTGCTTTCGATGACCTTGGTCGCGTCGACCATCAGCGACAGTTCGACGTCCGGATGGAGCCGACGGAACGCCGCCAGCAGCGGCGGCAGCAGATAGGCGCCGATCGTGCGGCTGGCGCCAATCGCAATTCGCCCGCGCGCCAGACGCTTGAGGTCGCCGAGCGCCGCCTCGGCCTCGGCTTCGATCGCAAACAGCCGGTTGGCGTAGACCAGCAGCAGCTTGCCGGCCTCGGTGGCGCGCACGCCGCGCGGCAGCCGATCGAACAGTTGCAAGCCGAGCGTCCGTTCGAACTCCGACAATTGCCGCGATACGGCCGACTGGGTCAGGTGCAGGCGCTGCGCGCCGCCACTGACGCTGCCGGACGCGGCCACGGCTTGGAAGATCGCCAGATGGTTGAGATTCATCGCCTCGTCCTGGTATGCATAAAAAGAAACGATGGCATGATGATATTGAATTTTATTCATGCTGCCACACGGCCTACAATCGCCGCGCGGCGCTCGCCGTCATCCCTGCCACACCGATCGAGATTCTCATGACCGAACAGAAAGCCACCAACGTGCATTGGCACGACGGTGAAGTGACCCGTGAACAGCGCAACCAGTTGCTGGGCCAGAAGGGCGCCACGATCTGGTTCACCGGCCTCAGCGGCTCGGGCAAGAGCACCGTCGCGGTCGCGCTGGAAAAGGTCCTGCAGCAGCAGGGTCGTCTCGCCTATCGCCTCGACGGCGACAACGTGCGCCTGGGCATCAACAAGAATCTGGGTTTTTCGGCCGAGGACCGCGCCGAGAACATTCGCCGCATCGGCGAGATCGCCAAGTTGTTCGTCGACGCCGGTGTGATCGTGCTGTCGAGCTTCGTTAGCCCCTATCGCGCTGATCGTGACGTGGTGCGTGCGCTGCACGCCGCTGGCGGCATGGACTTCATCGAGGTCTATGTCGACGTGCCGCTCGAAGAAGCCGAGAAGCGCGATCCGAAGGGCTTGTACAAGAAGGCCCGCGCTGGCGAGATCAAGAACTTCACCGGCATCAGCGATCCCTACGAGGCGCCCGAGGCGCCCGAACTGGTGCTGCCGAGCCACCAGATGAGCCTCGAACAGGAAGTCGAGGCGCTGCTCGCGCTGCTCAAGGCACGCGGCATCCTGCCGGCTTGATGTCGCGCGCTGTCCACCCAAACAAAACGAGAACACCATGATCAAGCCCCACGGTTCCGATACGCTCAACCCGCTCTACGTTGCCGATGCTGCCGCGCGCGCCGCGCTGCTCAAGGAAGCCGAAACGCTGCCGAGCCTGCTGCTGAATTCCGCTGCCGCCGCCAACGCGGTGATGCTCGGCGCCGGCTACTTCAATCCGCTGACCGGCTACATGACGCTGGCCGATGCGTTGCAGGTCACCGACACGCTGCACACGACCGCCGGTCTGTTCTGGCCGGTGCCGATCCTCAACGTGACCCGCCAGGCCGGCATCAAGCCGGGTCGGCTCGCGTTGCGCGATCCGAACGTCGAAGGCCATCCGGTGCTGGCCGTGATGGACGTGCAGGGCGTCGAGCCGGTCAGCAGCGAGCAGCTGGTGGCGATGGCGCAGAAGATTTTCGGCACGGTCGACCCGAAGCACCCTGGCGTCGCCACGTTCACGACGCTTGGCGACACCGTGCTGTCGGGCCCGATCCAGGTGCTGAACTACAGCTACTTCCAGAGCGAGTTTCCGGAAACCTTCCGCACGGCCGTCGAAATCCGCAATGAGATCGCGCAGCGCGGCTGGAACAAGGTCGTTGCCTTCCAGACCCGCAATCCGATGCACCGCGCGCACGAAGAGCTGTGCCGCATGGCCAAGGAGCGCCTCAACGCCGACGGCATCGTGATCCACATGCTGCTGGGCAAGCTCAAGGACGGCGACATTCCCGCCGACGTGCGCGACGCCTGCATCCGCACGATGGTCGACCACTACTTCGAGCCGAACACCGTGATGATCACCGGCTACGGCTTCGACATGCTGTATGCCGGCCCGCGTGAAGCGGTACTGCACGCGGTGTTCCGCCAGAACATGGGCACCGATTACCTGATCGTCGGCCGCGACCACGCGGGCGTTGGCGATTACTACGGTCCGTTCGATGCGCAGACGATCTTTGATACGCAGGTGCCGGCCGGTGCCTTGCAGATCGAAATCTTCCGCGCCGACAACACGGCGTTCAGCAAGAAGCTCGGCCGCGTCGTGATGATGCGCGAAGCGCCGGACCATGTTCCGGACGACTTCATCGCGCTGTCGGGCACCAAGGTTCGCCAGATGCTGGGTGCCGGCATTGCGCCGCCGCCGGAATTCTCGCGCCCCGAAGTGGCCAAGGTGCTGATGGAGTACTACCAGATCGTCGACTCTAAGAAGGCCTGAGTCGATGAGCCGCATCGATGTCTTCAACGGCGACGCGGACGGGATCTGTGCGCTGACGCAGCTGCATCTGGCTCAGCCGCGCAGCGCCGGTGACCGGCTGGTCACCGGCGTCAAGCGCGATATCGAGTTGCTCGATCAGGTGCAGGCGCAAGCCGGTGACCAGATCACGGTGCTCGACGTGTCGCTCGACAAGAATCGCGAACCGCTGCGCCGCGTGCTGGCGGCTGGCGCCGAGGTGTTCTATGTCGATCACCACTTTGCGGGTGAGATCCCGCAAGACGCACGCTTGACGACGATCATCAACGAGGCGCCGGATGTCTGCACCAGCTTGCTGGTCAACGGCCACTTGAAGAACCGCTACCTGGCATGGGCGGTCGTCGGTGCGTTTGGCGACAACCTCAAGGCCAGTGCCGAGTTGATGGCGCGCCAGCTCAACGTCGACGACGCCATGCTGCGTCAGCTTGAAGACCTCGGTACGTATCTGAACTACAACGGCTACGGCGAGCGCATCGACGATCTGCACTTCGCGCCGGATCAGTTGTTCCGGCTGGTCAGCGCTCACGCGACGCCGCAGGCATTCATCGCCGAGGCCCGCGACCACTTCGACAAGCTGGCCGACGGCTACAACACCGACATGGCCAAGGCCGCGTCAACGCCGCCGATGGCCGGCTCGACGGAGCGAGCGGCCTTGTTCGTGCTGCCCGACGAGGCGTGGGCGCGGCGCGTCAGCGGTGTCTACAGCAACGACCTGACCAATCTGCATCCCGATCGCGCCCATGCGGTGCTGACCGAGAAGCGCAGCGGGTCGTATCTGGTCAGCGTGCGCGCGCCGTTGACGCGCAAGAAAGGTGCTGACGAACTCTGCCGCAAGTTCGCCACCGGCGGCGGTCGCGCCGCGGCCGCGGGTATCAACGATCTGCAAGCCGACCAGCTCGGCGAGTTCATCCGCCAGTTCACGCAGCAGTACGCATGACCGTGATTGGCCGCCGGTGCAATGCCGGCGGCCATCGCATGGCGAGACCGATCGACGGGCAATAAAAAAGGCGCATCGGTCAGCCCGACGCGCCTCAAGATGTAGCGGGAAACTTTTAGGCTTTCTTCTTCGCGACTTTCTTTGCGACCTTCTTTGCGACTTTCTTGGCAGCCTTCTTCGGGGCCTTTACGGCCTTGGCTGCCTTCTTTGCAACCTTCTTGGCGACCTTCTTGACGACCTTGGCGGTCTTCTTGGTGGTCTTCTTGGCGGTGGCCTTCTTCGCAGTTTTCTTCGCAGTCTTTTTCGCTGGGGCTTTCTTCGCCGGAGCTTTCTTCGCCGCGGCCTTCTTGGCCGGGGCCTTCTTCGCCGCAGCCTTCTTCGAAACAGCCATGACATCCTCCTTGCAAAGACATCGAGGCCAGCCGATTGCGACAACCGCAACCGTTACTGGCCACGTCCTATCGTGTCATTAGCAATATCAAAACACAAGATGTAGTAGCCGACAAAAAGTCAATACAGAAACCATCGAACTTCGTTGTCACGCACGCGGCGGTATCGCGAGACGCTCGGCGATCACGCGCAGCACCTCGCGATTGAACATCAAGCCCATGTGCGAGCCGCGTACTTCCACGCTCTCGGTTAGAGCGGATTTCTGCTCGACCGAGCAGGGCCAGGCGACGATGCCGTCGCTGCGTGTGTAGATCGCCGTGCACGGCACTGGCGGTGGCGCGCGCCGTTTCAGGAAGCCGTCGAGGTCGGTCTTGACCGGCTTTCCGCGGTTGGCGAGCTTGAACAACGTGACCATGTTGTTGGCTTCGGGATGCCCGTTGAACGGACTCCCTAATGTGATCACGCGACGTACCAGCGCGCTCTGGTGGCGCGCCATTTCGCGGACGAACACGCCGCCCAGACTCCAGCCGATCAAGCTGACCCGCTCGTCGTAGCGTTCGTGGAGTTGCTCGAGGCGCTGCGACAACGCGACCTTGACGCGCGAGCGCATGCCCAGGTTGCGGCCACAGTCCCAGCCGTGAACCGCATAGCCGAGTTGTTCGAGCGCCGAGCGCATTGCCGCCGTTGACGTATCGCTGGCGCCGAAACCCGGCACGACCATCACCGGGTGGCCGTCACCCTTGGGTAGTCCCTGCAGTTGCGGACCTCGCAGTACGAAGTCGGCAGCCTCGAGCAGAGCGCGTGATTCGAGGGCCAGCAGTCGCAGCGGTGGAGCGTCGATGCGCGGCAGTTGCGGGTCGCTGGCGCTCATGTGCATCTCAGTGGGGGTCGATGCGTCGAGTGTAGAGCCGCCGTGCCTCGACTTGTAGACGCCGCTGCGGTTTGGCTATGCTGCGCGCCGCCGTCGCGGGACTCGGAGATGGTTGGATGCCGAGCCGCGTTGCCATTACCTATCACCATCAAGCCCATCACTTCATGAAGCTGATCGCCAAAGCCGCCGTTGTAGTCGTGCTCGTCGTCGTCGACGTGCCGTAGGGGCTTTGTACGCTTGAACCAAACCCCCGCCGGCCAAACCGGCGGGGGTTTTTTGTTGGTCTCCGCAGCGGTTTGTTTCGACGGGTCCACCGCAGCAGGACCTTCAAATGACCATTCGACTCAGCGGCGCCCAACTCATCGTGCAACTCCTCGAACGCCACGGCGTCGAGCGTGTTACCGGCATTCCTGGCGGCGCCTTGTTGCCGCTCTACGAAGCACTCGACGGTGCCACGCGGCTGCGGCATGTGCTCGCGCGTCACGAGCAGGGCGCGGGCTTCATTGCGCAAGGTGAGGCACGGATCACCGGTCGTGCGGGCGTCTGCCTTGCGACGTCGGGCCCTGGCGCCACCAATCTGGTCACGGCCATCGCCGATGCACACCTCGACTCGGTGCCGATGGTCTGCATCACCGGGCAAGTGCCTCAAGCCTTACTCGGTACGGATGCGTTCCAGGAGGTGAAGACCGGGCGCATCGTCGACACGATCACCAAGGCCAACTTCATGGCGCGGTCGGCCGCCGAGTTGATCGACCTGCTGCCGGAGGTGTTCCGCATCGCCGAAACCGGACGGCCCGGACCGGTGCTGATCGATGTGCCCAAGGATGTGCAGCGCGAAACCGTCGCGGTGATGCCGCATCAGCTGCCGTCCCGCCAGCCGCGCGTCCGCGTCGCACCCGATGCGGAGTCGATTCGCGTTGCCGCCGAGATGATCGTCCGTGCGCAGCGGCCGGTGCTGTACATCGGCGGCGGCGTGATCAAGAGCGGTGCGGCATCGCTCGTGCGAGCGCTGGCCGAAG
>Ga0255089_1000356_pt1 | contig 18148 bp, 15 predicted proteins | sample Colum_Miss_RepC__2_FD_188468 | JGI IMG/M metagenome (GOLD analysis project Ga0255089, IMG submission 188468) | Freshwater microbial communities from Columbia River, Oregon, United States - Colum_Miss_RepC_8d | ecosystem: Environmental > Aquatic > Freshwater > River | place: USA: Oregon... | reverse complement strand
CTGCTCCACCGCTGCTTTGCTCGCGGAATAGACCGCCAGATGCGAAAACTCGTTGTCGTTGCGCACCGTCGCGGAACTGACGTTGACGATGCGCCCACCACCGGCACGGCGCAGATGCGGGATCGCCGACTGACAGCAGAACAGCACAGAAAGGAAGTTCAGATCGACGATGCGACGCACTTCGTCTTCGGGCATCAGTTCGATGCGCCGCGCAAACTGGAAGCCGGCGTTGTTGATGATGCCGTCGATCCGGCCATAGGCTGCCGCGACCTGTGACAGCGCCGCATCGATGTCGCCGCGCCGGCTGACGTCAGCACGCACCGCGATGGCACGCCCTTGCGGCAGAGACGCCAGCGCCTCGTCCAGCCGGGCTTGATCCCGCGCCAGCAGCGCCACGCGCGCACCGCGCGCCACCAGTTCGGTCGCGGTCGCCAAGCCAATACCTTTTGATCCGCCGGTGACGACGATGACTTGATCCTGCAACGGTGATGCGGTGGGGTGGGGCGTGACGGCAGACATGGCGTGCTCTCGGTCAGCTGCTGCGATGGGCTTGGGCGGCGATCACGTCGGAGGTGCGATCACGCAGGTCCTGAATCGTCCAATGGTGGTTGTCGTTGTGAAACTGCGACACGTTGACCTGGGCGCGATCCGTATAGAACTGCGAATACCAGCGCCGCAGCTTGGCAATCGGCCCGTCGTTACCGCACAGCGTCGGCTCCGGCCGATACAGCTTGCGTTCCCAGATGTAGACGTCTTCCATGAACGCGTCATACGACGCCTTGCAGTAGCCTTCGGCGGCCGCTTCGAGCATCTCAGCGGTGAAGGCTGTGCTGTTGGCTTTGACGATGACACCGAACCAGTATTCCAGCGTGTTCTCGTCGACGGGACACCAAGACGTCAGGATCAGCGAGTCGAACTGACCGGACTCCTGGATCTGCCAGGTGTACTGGTAGGCCGGACCGTGGCTGATATTGCGGACGTACAGCTTGTCGTCCTGCACGTCGGCGGCCAGTCGCGTGTGCTTGCCCCAGGTCAGCTCGCCGGTCACATGTCCGTTCCATACCGGCAGCCATTGCTCGACATCGAAGCCGTGTATCGGCAGCAAGTGGCCTTTGTCGACGACGTTCTCGATCACTTCGCGAGCGTGGGTCTTGATCGTGATGCGGAAGCGGTGCCACTGCGGCGTCCAGCCAGCCGCACCGAATTCTGGCAGTGCGGGAATGTCGTATTCGGGCTCGCCACGCTCGGGGTCGAACCAGATCAACGCGGTGTCGTTGATCTCCTTGGTGACAAACGAGCGAGCTTTGGCCTTGGGCGGAATCTTGTCGCAGTACGGAATCTTGACGCAGTCGCCGCCGCCGTTGAACTGCCAGTTGTGGAACGGGCACTGCAGCGCGTTGCCCAGCACTTTGCCGGCCGACAGGTCGGCGCCGAGGTGGGGGCAGAACGCTTCCAGGCAGCGCAGCTGACCGTCATCGCCGCGGTAGAACGCCAAGCGCATGCCGAAGTAGTCGCGTGCAACCGCTTGGCCCTTCGGGAACTCGTCGCTCCATCCGACCATATGCCAGCCGCGTGCATAGCGCGGCGTACCATCGGCCAGCCGCGGAATCGTCTGCAGGTTGCGGCCAATGGTCGTGGCGCTGCTGCGCCGCAAGCTCTCGGCTTGCAGGTTCAGATCACCGCCGGTTCTCAAGTCTCCCGCCATTTCGCTCTCCAAGTGCGATGCCATCGTCTGTCACCCGGTGGCGACAAAACATTTGTACGCAAAGGTCGGCGAAGTGCCTATCAGCCATTCGGGTTAGAGATGCAAGGCGGTGCCTCATGCAAGTGCAGTGACCGAGTTGAGCAGCAGCTTCACCAGAAGTGTCTGGCGCGTAACACCGGTCTTGCAGAAGATCGAGCGCAGATGCGTGCGCGCCGTGTTGCGGCGGATGCTGAGCTTGAGCGCGGCTTCGTCCAGCGTCAGTCCGTCGACCAGCAGTAGCGCCAGCCGGCTTTCGACTCGGGTCAGGCCGAACAGACGTCGCGCCAGTTCGTGCGCCGATTGCGGGGCACTCGCATTCGGGTCGCGGATGAACACCGTGACGGCGGGACGGGTACGGCTATCCGACCACTGCGCGACCGGTATCGATCGGACCATGACCACCAGGCAGCTGTTGCCGGACGGGCGCGTTACCGGCATCGCATCGATGACCGCTGGGCCGTCGCCGCTGACGGCACCGGGCATGGCAAGCTGGATCGCGCGTGCCAAATCGCGTCGCTCCTTCGGACTCTCCGCATACAGCGTATGACCCGACAACCACAGACCATCGCGCTGCGCCAGAATGCGGCGTGCTTCCGGATTCATCTCGACGATTTCGCCGCTCTGCGCAATGCTGATCACGCCGAGCAACATCCGATTGACAGTACCGGCGAAGATCTGGCGCTCGCATTCCAGCGAGTCGAGACGGGAATGTAGCTGCAAGGCCCGCTTCAGATGCGGCAGCAGGTAGTGGATCAAGGCCTTGTCGTCGGCGTCGAATGTCGCAGCGTCATGGCCGCGCGTGATGCGCAGCCGACATTCGACGCCTTCGCGTGTGTAGACGTCGGCCCCGAGTATGTGTCGTACGTCGATCGGCCGCATGTATTCACGGTAGATCGGGCTCTGTAGCCAGGCGTCAGTACCGATCAGCTCTTCGACAGTGACCGCGCGATCCTCGTCAAGTCGCACGAAAGGATCGAGTGCGAAGTAGTGATTCTCGTAAGAGGCCTTGGCGTCCAGATCATCGAGGCCGCAGTGAATCATCGTACCGCCGCCGTCGGGTCCAGGCGGCTTGAGCATCAGCACGACACTGCTGGCGCGCAAACGTACCAACAGCCGTTCGATCAAGTCCTGCCACGGCGGGTTGTCCATCGTGCCGGTGTAGATCGCGGCCACCAGATCGGCCAGCTCGGTATCGACGTTCAGTACGGGTACCTCACTCGATACCGGCAGCGGGCGATGCAGCGGGCGCAAGCTGCGCGGCAACTCGGTTACAACGGCCATGTCGTTCTCCTTGCTCCCGAGGTTCGTTGCGGCGGCTGTTGGATCCGTCATCGACCAGGGAGTCGTTCGCAGTGCCGAGCTTAGTCGGTCGAAACATTTCAACACAAATGTAAGGCGACGGTAGCGGATGAACTGGGAGGTAATCCGACGTATGGCGCGTGATGTCGTCCGATCAGATGAGGTCGGCCCCTGCATCCACCCTTAAATCGGGTGAAGCAGGCGATGCGTTGCTGGCGTGACCATCGCCGAGACCGGACCGGAGCAATGGAATGCGAGCGGCAGCGTTCCGGCCGACACCACGACAAGCACGACGAGAGCCGCTCGCTCCGATCGTGTCGCGCTCGCTTCGAGGAGAGACGATGAAAGCTGCGAATCGTTTGCGCTGGTTGTTTCAATCCCTGCCGCTGATGGTGCTGCTGTCGTCGCCGGTCCATGCGCGACCGACGCCTGAACAACTGGCCCAGCTCGACGGGCCGAAGATGACCTGCTCCGGCGCCGAGAGGGCGGGTAGTGCCAGCGGCATTCCGGAGTTCAGTGGCAAATGGGTTGGATCCTGGCCGGGCATCAAGGGTCAAAGCGGCTACGAGCCGGGCCCTTATGCCGACGAAAAGCCGCAGTACACAATCACCGCCGCCAACATGGCGCAGTATCAGGACAAGCTGACGGAAGGTCAGAAGCAATTGTTGAAGAAGTACCCCAGCTATCGGATCAACGTCTATCCGAGTCATCGCGACTTCGGCTATCCCAGCTGGGTGTGCGATACGACTAAGAAAAACGCGGCGACATCGCAGGTCCTCGATGATGGTCGCGCGGTTAGCGGTTACGGCGGTGGCCTGGTGTTCCCGATCCCGCAAAGTGGACTTGAAGCAATTTGGACCAACATCCTGTCGTTCCGTCCCTGGACTGAAAAGGCGGTGTGCGATATCGCCAATGTGTACAGCAACGGCACGGTCGCTTGGGGCCGGCAACGCTTCATGACGATGAACATGATGATGAAGCCTGGTGCCGAGCGTCCGTCGCTGGAAGAGCGGATCAACGCCTACTTCTATGCACGCTACTCATTGCCGGAGCGCGACAAGGGCTACGTCGCCGTCGGCTTCCAGCCGAACAACTTCGCACGCGATGCCACGCAGGCTTGGCAGTACCTGCCGGGTACGCGCCGCGTGCGCCAAGCGCCCGAGATCGGCTTCGACTATCCGGTGCCACCAGCAGGCGCGCGCACCGTCGATGACGACTACGGGTTCAACGGCTCACCAGAGCGGTACACCTGGAAGCTGATCGGCAAGAAGGAGATGATCGTTCCGTATCACAACTTCAAGGTCAACGATCCAGCGGTGAAGTACGCGGAGCTGATCAAGCCCGGTGTTCCGAATTCGGACCTGCTGCGATACGAGCTGCACCGGGTCTGGGTGCTGGAAGCGACGCTGAAGGAAGGCAAGCGGCACATCTACAAGCGTCGACTGATGTACCTGGATGAAGATACCTGGCAGGCCGTCTGGGTCGACAACTTTGACGGGCGCGATCAGCTGTGGCGTATCGCGCTGGTTACGCAGCACTACAGCCAAGAGGCATCGACGTTCCATCGTGGTGCTTCGTTCTATCTTGATCTGTTGGCCGGTGGCTATGAAGCCGGCTATCTGGTCAACGAGCAGCCGGGCGACTGGTGGCGCATGAACACGCCGATGTCGCCGTCGCAATTCACCCCCGAAGCCGCCGGGCGCGCCGGCCACTGAGCCGCGCCTCGCTACAGGAATCCGTCGCCGATGACATCCGCCGTTGCAGCTGACACCACCGCCGCGAGCCCGCTGGTACTCGATCCGTACAGCCATGAGTTTCACTGGGACCCGTATCCGTACTATCGCGCCGTTCGCGATGCCGATCCGGTGTATTTCAACGAGAAGGGCGGCTTCTGGCTGCTGACGCGCTGGGACGACGTCAACCTCGCGCTGCGTGACTTCCGCACCTTCATCAACACCGGTGCGGTGGCCTTGGAGAAAGAGGCGCACGATGTGATGCCGTATCCGATGTTCATCGGATCGGACCCGCCTGACCATACGCGCCAGCGCAAAGTGCTGGCGCCGCTGATGACGCCAGCGGCGCTGGCGGCCTTGGCAGACGTGATCCGTGACAAGACGCGCAAGCTGCTGGCCCCGCATCTGCGGCGCGGTCGCTTCGACTTTGTCGCGGACTTGGGCTGCTATCTGCCGATGGACGTCATTGCCGGCATGATCCGCGTCCCGGATGCAGACCAGGATCGGGTGCGACGCCTTGCCGATGATCTGATCGCCCGCGATGACATGCAGCACGAACTGAGTCAGCGCAACATCGACGGTTATATCGGCTTGGCCACGTACTTCGAGGAGCACGTTGCCCGGCATGCGGCGATGCCGTCATCCGACGACATGCTCGGCCTGATGTTGAGTGCGCGAGCCGACGGGACGATGACCCACAAGGAGGTCATCGGCAACATGATCCTGTTGGCCATCGCCGGAAACGAAACGACGACCAAACTGATCGGCAACATGGCGTATCGGCTGTGGCAGCACCCGGACCAGCGATCCCTGTGCGTGCAAGATCCGTCGCTGATCGAAAAGGCGGTCGAAGAGACGCTGCGCTTCGACGGGTCATCGCAGATCATCGTCCGTCGTGTCGGGCAGGATATCGAACTGCGCGGCAAGCAACTTCGTGTCGGCGACCGGGTTGGGCTGTGCCTGATCTCGGCCAACCGAGACGAACGCCATTACACCAATCCGGACGTCTACGACATCCGTCGCGGCGCTCGTGACCACATGGCGTTCGGCTTTGGGCTGCACAGCTGCCTCGGCGCGGCCTTGGCTCGATTGGAAACCCGGATCGTGTTTGAAGAGGTGCTGCGCGTGATGCCGGATTACCAGATCTTCGAGGCGGGTCTGACGCGAGCGCACAATCCCAACGTCCGCGGCTTCTCGACATGCCCGGCGACGTTTTCGGTGATCGCTTAGAGCGACCCGTCGGGCGATCACCAAGCAACCGGGCCTTGCTCCGTGACCCGCATCGGGTCCGGAGCCGCTATTCGTTACGGCCTTCGAAGATCGCGCTGATCCTCGGCGCCAAGGCTGACGTCGCCGGAAGCTTCAGGTGCAGCGCTTCAGCGCAGGCCAGTGCGGCGTTCAAGTCCTTCTGGCCCAAGGCACCGAACGGGCCGAAGTGCTGACGCAGAGCGGCTTGACCACCGCTGGCCGCCAGTTGTGAGCGGTTGCGGATGAAGGCCTGCATTTGCGGCGTGACGACGCCGTTGGCGCTGCCGACCTCGATCAGTTTGTCGATCGATAGACCCATCGCGTCTGCCAAGGCGCTGGCTTCGTGGATCGCGGCAAACGCGGCATACGTCATCAGATTGTTCGCCAGCTTCAAGGCGATGCCGGCGCCGACCGATCCGGCATGGACGATCGTCGCCGCCGAGGTGTTCCAGATTGGCGTGCAGCGAGCCAGCACGGCCGCATCGTCACAGCCGACCATATAGGTCAGTGTGCCCGCTGCGGCACCGCTGGCACCGCCGCTGATCGGGGCGTCGATCAGCGTGATGCCGACGGCGACCGCATCGCGATGCCAGCGCAGCAGCGCCGCCTGCGTGACCGTGCTGTGAATGGCGATGATGCCGCCGGCCTGGCCGCAGGCCAGCAGACCATCGGCGCCATACAGCAAGGACTCGACATCGGTGTCGTCGCGTACACAAAGACCGATGTAGTGACAGCGTGCTGCCATTTCAGCCGGCGATACGGTGAGGGCACCAAGTGCGGCCAACTCGTCACAGGCGGTCGTCGACACGTCATAAACCCGCAGCGCGTCGCCGTATTGCAGCAATCGTCGGGCGATCGGACGGCCAATGTTGCCCAGTCCGATGAAGCCGATGGAGTCGGACATCGTCAGGCCCGGATCAGGCGCGCATCAGCTGACCGCCATCGACGTTCATCACCAGGCCAGTGATCCAGCCCGCGTCGTCCGACAGCAGAAATGCGAGCGCCTTGAGCAGATCCTGTGGCGTACCCAAGCGGGCCAGCGGCATCTGCGCGACCATCATGTCGATATACGCCTGCGGTACTTTGTCGCGGAGCGCCTGCGTGTCGGTCGGACCCGGTGCGATCGCGTTGACGCGGATGCCCTTGGGGCCCAGCTCGCGCGCCAGTACGCAGGTGATGCCATTGGTCGCCAGCTTGGTGAACGAGTAGTAGTCCATGTTCATCCAGGCTGCCGTCGATGACTGGTTGACGATGGCGCTGCCGCTGGCCATCAGCGGCACGCAGGCGCGCGTCATGACGACCGCGCCGAGCATGTTGACGCTAATGACCTTGTTCAAATACCCGAGGTCGACGCTCATCAGCGGGTTGAAGTCCAGCTTGCCGAACAGCGCCGCATTATTGACCAGATAGTCGATGCGTCCGTATCGCGCCTTGACCGTCTCGACCAGCGCCGCTGCCGAGGTCTCGCTGCCGACGTCGACTGCGACGAACAGCGCGTCGTGCCCGTCGCGCTGCAACTGCGCGGCGACGCGCTCGCCGCGTTCACGGTCGATGTCGGCCACGACGACGCTCGCGCCGAGCGCGGCCAGACCGTTGGCATAGCCTTCGCCGATACCTTGCGCCGCGCCGGTGACGACGGCGACTTTGCCCTTCCAGTTCATTGCGTGTCCTTAGCTGAGCTTGCGCGACCTCAGTCGCCGATTCCGCCCTGTTCGGGCGGCAGGTGAATCTCGATTCCATCCAGCGCGTCGGTGATGACGACTTGGCAGCCCAGCCGACTGTCGTCGCGGCGATGCTTGGCGTGCTCGAGCATTTGGCGCTCGCCGTCTGCGGCAAGGCCGGCCCGTGACTGCCAACTCGCGGGTACGTAGCAGTGACAGGTCGCGCAAGAGCAGATCCCGCCGCACTGACCGTCGACGCCCGGCACCATGTTCAGCGTGGCGCCTTCCATCAGATTCATGCCGGTGCTGACGTCGACGCAGTAGCGCTGGCCATCGTGGGTGACATAGGTGATTGCAACCATCGTGTAGGTCCGTATTCGTTGGCGTGGCGTGCAGCTCAGGCGGGAAGAGCCACGGTTTTGGTCTGCAGGTATTCCTCGAAGCCTTCGACCCCCATCTCACGGCCGATGCCGCTCTGCTTGTAGCCGCCAAACGGCGAGTCGGGGGCAAAGAAGTTGGCGCCGTTGACGTTGATCGTGCCGGTGCGGATGCGTCGCGCGACGCGCAAGGCGCGCTCCGTGTCGGCCGAGTACACCGAGCCCGACAGTCCGTAGATCGTGTCGTTGGCGATGCGGACCGCGTCGTCGTCATCGTCGTACGGGATCGCAACCAGCACCGGACCAAAGATTTCTTCTTGTGCGATCCGCATGTCGTTGCGCACGTCGGCGAACAAGGTCGGCTCGACGTAGTAGCCGCGGGGTAGGTGGGCCGGCCGCTTGCCACCACAGACCAGTCGCGCCCCTTCGGCGACGCCGATGTCGATGTAGTCGAGCACGCGCTGTTGCTGCCGGGCGTTGATCAACGGTCCCATGATCTGTTGCTCGCCATAGGGGTCGCCGTACTGCAGATAACCGAAGAACGTCTGCAACATCGCCACGCCTTCGTCGTAGCGCCGACGCGGCAGCAAGATGCGAGTCGGCAAGGCACAGCCTTGGCCGGCATGGAAGCACACCGCCAACCCGCTGAGCAGCGCGCTGCCAAAGTCGGCGTCGTCGAGGATCACATTGGCCGACTTGCCGCCCAGTTCCAGAAACACCTTCTTCACGGTACCGGAGGCCGAGGCCATGATGCGGCGACCGGTGGCCGTCGAGCCGGTAAAGGACACCACGTCGATACGCGAATCCTGGGTCAGCCGCTCGCCGATGGCGCTCGGGTCCGACGAGGTCAGCACGTTCAGTACACCGCGTGGCATGTCGGTGCATTCGGCGGCAATGCGGCCGATGATCGTCGCCATCCACGGCGTATCAGGCGCGGCTTTCAACACCACGCTGCAGCCGGCGGCCAAGGCCGGTGCGAGCTTCGCCAGGTTGATCTGGAACGGGAAGTTCCACGGCGTGATCGCCGCAACGACACCGGCCGGCTCCTTCCATACCCGACGCTGGCTCGGCACGCCCATCGTATTGGCGACCGGTAGCTCGCGGTCGAACGCGTAGCGTTCCAGCACTTCGACCGCATAGTCGATCAGCGCGATTGGTCCGTCGCCTTGCGGGCCGTTGCGGGTGATCGCCATTGGCGCGCCGACGTCGGCCACCGCTTGTTCGCACAACTGCGGCGCGGCCTCGCGCAAGCCGGCGGCCAGCTGCTGCAGCACGCGGCGCCGCAGCGCGACGTTGGTTGACCAGTCGCCGTTATCGAACGCGCGACGCGCTGCGGCTATCGCCGCGTCGGCATCGTCGAGTCCAGCATCGGACACTTCACCGATCGGCGCCTCGGTCGCTGGGTTGTAGGTCGTGTAGTGACGACCGCTGCGCGCTGCCACCAGCGCGCCGTCGATCAGCAGCCGGGATTCACCCTGCACAGGGTCGAGTGATGACGTCATGTCTCAAGCCCTCTTCGGTGCGGCGAGGCCCGCCGGTTCCAGTAAATGCAGCCGGATCATCAGCAGCACGAAGATCAGCACCCACATGCCGTTATAGATCATCACCTGCTGGATGTTCGCGCCCGTGTCGCGGTAGGTCTGCAGCTCCCAACTCATATAGAAGATCATCGCGTAGGCCATCATGCCGCTCATGAACGTCGCCACGGCTCGATATCCGGTGTGTGACTGACGGCCTCGCAGAAACACGATCAGCGACAACAAGTAGAACCAGCCGAAGAAGTAGGTATCGAACTCGTTGATCATCCGCAGCCATAACGGCAAGTCGGCGTAGATCGGTTCGACACTCGTGTAGCCCAGCCAGGCCCGGCCGATCCAGTCGTGGCTGCAGGCGCCGTCAGCGCCTTGCTTGAGCCCATCCCAGCCGCAGCCGAGCAGGAAGCTCGGCGTGTAATACAGCGACACGAAGCAGGCGAGAGCGAACAGCACGATCAGCAGGCGGTCGATCCAGCGGGTCATCGGCGCGGCATCCAGACAGGGCGGTGGGTGCACGATGCGGCATCGCCTCGCCAGCGAGTATCCCCCATCCGGGTTACAAAACATTTCAGGTCGAATGTTAGCGTTCGGCCCGGATGATCGACTGGGTTACGGGGGCGGCGATGATGTCGTGGGCATCGGCAAGCGGAGACCGACGCATGATGGCGTGGGCACTGGTCATCGGCGTGCTGCTGACGACGGCAGGCTGTCAGCGTCCGGCGCCAGAGGAACGGGACACGACTCAAGCCCAGGCTCCGCGTCCGGCTCGTAACTGGCCGCACGTGTCTGGCGACGAAGGGGGGCAGAAGTACGCGGCGCTCGACGAGATCAACCTCGGCAACGTTTCACGTCTGAAGCCGGCATGGCGGTACGACACCGGCGATTACTCGACCGGCAACGAGGTGCATGGGGCCACTGCGTTCCAGGTGTCGCCGCTGATGATCGACGGAAGCCTTTACCTGTGTACGCCATACAACCGGGTCGTGTCGCTCGACGCCGAGACCGGAGCGGTGCGCTGGCAACATGATCCTAAGGTTGACCTGCAGGGCGTCTACACGCCGACGTGCCGTGGCGTGGCGTATTGGCGCGATACCCGGCACGGCACTGAGCGTCGGTGTGCAGAGCGCATCTTCGAGGCAACGCTCGACGCCCGGCTGATCGCGGTCGACGCGCAGACGGGCGAGCGCTGCGATGACTTCGGCGTCGACGGCAGCGTCAGCCTGAAGACCGGGCTTGGCGCGGTTCGGCCTGCCGAGGTCTACACCACGTCGGCGCCGCTGGTGATCGGCGATCGCGTCGTGACCGGCGCCTTTATTCGGGATGGGCAGCGACTCGATGCGCCCAGCGGTGCCGTGCGTGCCTACGACGCGCGCAGCGGCGCGCTGTCGTGGGTCTGGGACCCGGTGCCGCCCGGCACGGCATCGGTGTCGGCGGCCGATGTCGCAGCCGGAGCGGCGCTTGCGCCGGGCACACCGAACGTCTGGGGCCTGATGTCGGCCGACAGCAGTCGTGGGCTGATCTATCTGCCGACCGGTAGTGCCGCACCGGATCATTATCGTGGTGTCGAGAGAGGCGATCGCGATCACTACGGGGCCAGCATCGTGGCGCTCGATGCGACGACCGGCGCCGTACGCTGGCACTTCCAGACCGTGCATCACGACCTGTGGGACTACGACGTCGGGGCCCAGCCGCTGCTGTTCGACTTCCGGCGTCCCGACGGCAGCACTCGGCCAGCTTTGCTGGCCAGCACCAAGCTCGGGCATTTGTTCGTGCTGGATCGCGAAACCGGCGAGCCGCTGCTGCCGATCGAGGAACGAGCGGTGCCCGCATCGACGGTGCCTGGCGAGAGGGCAGCACCGACGCAGCGGTTCCCGATCAAGCCGGCCGGCCTGCATCCATCGACGCTGACGCGTGACGACTTGTGGGGCCTGACACCGTGGGACCGCGGGCGCTGTCAGCAACAGTTCGATGCGCTCGACAACCAAGGGCTGTTTACGCCGCCATCGCTGCGCGGTGCACTGCAGTATCCAGGGCTCGGTGGCGGCATCAACTGGGGCGGTGCGTCGATCGACCCACAGCGGATGCGCGCGATCGTGAACCTGCAACGGGTGCCGTTTGTCATCAAGCTGGTGCCGCGCGCCGCCTATGAGTCGGCCCAATCGGCTAACTCGGCGACCGGCCCACAACAGGCGTCGGCCAACGAGCTGGTCGCGTTCAATCCGCAAGTCGGCACGCCGTACGTGGCGGTGCGCGAGCCGTTGCTATCACCGCTGATGACGCCGTGCATCAAGCCGCCATGGGGTGAGATCGCGGCTGTCGATCTACGCAGCGGCGAGCTGCTGTGGCGCAAGCCGCTGGGGACGCTGCAGGGCTTGGCACCGCTGATCGGTCGCTGGCTGGACACCGGCACACCGAACTCGGGCGGATCACTGCAGACGGCGAGTGGTTTGGTATTCATTGCCGCTGCAATGGACCGGCAGCTGCGCGCGTTCGATGCGGCCAGCGGTGAGCTGCTGTGGCAGTACCGCTTGCCGTACGCCGGCAACGCGACGCCGATCAGCTACCGAAGCCGCGACGGCGGTCGCCAGTACCTGGTCATCGCGGCTGGTGGCCATGGTCCGCTGGGCACGACACCGGGGGATGCGGTCATGGCGTTCACGCTCGACGGCGAGGTCGGACCGCGCGTGATGCCGACAAGTCAGGAGCGATGACGATGGATGGATCGAGCGTGATGCAATACGACCATCAGGTGGATCTGCTGGTCGTCGGCTCGGGTGCCGGCGCAATGACCGCCGCACTACGCGCCGCGCACGCCGGCGCACAGGTGCTGATCGTCGAGAAGGCCGAACACTACGGCGGGACCTCGGCAACCTCGGGTGGCGGACTGTGGATACCCTGCAATCACTTGATGCGCGATTGCGGCATCGACGACAGCGATGACGAGGCGCTGCGCTACCTGCGCGCGCTGTGTGCTGACGACGTACCCGATGCCAATCTTCGCGCCTTTGTTGACGGTGGACCGCGCATGTTGCGCTGGTTGTGCGAGCACAGTCAGGTTCGCTACCAAGCAATGGCGTACTACGCCGACTACTACCAGCACCTCGACGGCGCAAAACCCGGTGGTCGGTCGATCGACCCGATTGCCTACGATGCGCGCGAACTCGGCAGCGACTTTGCCCAGTTGCAAGCGCCGCACATCCAGACCCGCGTGCTCGGGTTGATTGGCTACACCAACACCGAAGGCGCCGTGCTGCTGAGCAAGTCGCCCGGCTGGTTCGGGCTGCTGCTGAAGCTGCTGCGCGACTATCTGCTCGACCTGCCGTGGCGCTTGCGCTCGCTGCGGTCGCGCCGGCTGACGATGGGCAATGCGCTGATCGGCCGCTTGCGCCGCTCGCTGGCCGATGCCGCCGTGCCGCTGTGGTGCAACAGCCCGCTGCGCGAACTACTAACCGACCGCGGGCGCGTCACCGGCGCCATCGTCGAGCGCGACGGCCGTCCGATCCGCATCGAGGCGCGGCACGGCGTCGTGCTGGGTACCGGCGGCTTCGAGTTCAACCAAGCTTTGCGAGAACAACATCTGCCATCGCCAACGCGGCGCCAGTGGTCGGCCGCGTCACCGCACAACACCGGCGATGGTTTGCTGGCGGCGCAGGCGATCGGCGCCGGTACGGCCTTGATGGATCAGGCTTGGTGGGGACCGACGATGGTGGTGCCAGGCGAGGATCGGGCGCGGATGCTGTTTACCGAACGGTCCATGCCCGGTGCCATCGTCGTCAATCGGCGCGGCGAGCGCTTCGTCAATGAGTCGGTCGCCTATACGACCGCCGTACAGGCGATGCTGGTCGATGACAACCTGCCGTCCTATCTGATCTTTGACGCACGCTACTTGCGCGACTACCCATTTGGGCCGCTATTGCCCGGCGGCATGCATTTGAACTGGCTGCAACCGCCCAAAATGCACCGGCTACTGAAGCGCGGGGCCTCGCTCGCAGCATTGGCCGAGCAGTTGTCGATCGACGCGTATGGGCTGCAGCGCAGCGTGGCGCGCTTCAACGGGTTTGCACGAAACGGCGTCGACGAGGACTTCCATCGCGGCGAAAATCCGTACGATCGCTTGTACGGCGATGTGCGGATCAAGCCCAATGCCTGTTTGGCACCGTTGAGCGAAGCGCCGTATTACGGCATCGAGATTTATCCCGGCGACATCGGGACCAAGGGCGGGCTGCGTACCGATGAGCATGCACGCGTACTGCGGAACGACGGCGCCGTCATCAATGGTCTTTATGCCATCGGCAACTGTGCTGCATCGGTGACGGGACGGTATTATCCCGGCGCTGGTGCCACGCTCGGTCCTGCGATGACGTTTGGGTTTCTTGCTGCCGAGCACGCCTGCCAGCAACTACGCCGTTCCTCGTCACACGTACCCGATGCCCAAGCCCGCCAAACCCCGATCCACGCGCCGGACTGATCTGCCGGCGCGCCGCCCGTCTGTCGTTGCAGCCGCTGCCGATGGCGACCGTGCGCCCATCAGCTGGCAGGCGCAGAAGGCGCGCGACACGCGCGACGCGATCGTCAATGCGGTGATCGGCTTGATCAAGGAAGGCGGCTTCGGCAATGCCAGCTCCAGCCGCATTGCCGAGCGCGCCGGCATCACCTGGGGCGCAGTGCAGCACCATTTCGGATCGAAAGAAGACATCCTCGATGCGATCCTGGCGGTCCTGCAGCAGCGCTTCAGCCAGCTGATGGAAACGCCGGCCCTACGTCAGGGCACGCTCGATGAGCGGGTCGACGCCTTCGTCGAGCGCTTGTGGAAGCATTACCAGACTGACATGTTCATCGTCGCCGTCGAGATCCTGTTGGCATCACGCGGCTTCGAGTCGCGGCCGAGCCGTGACTGGGAACAGCAGCAGCTCGCCGGCCATTTGCGAGCGTTCCGCGACATATTTCACGACGTCGACAAGCGCAGCGCGCAGATGCTCGAAGCGCTGACCTATGTCCATATCGTGCTGATGGGCATGACGATGGAGCGGGTCTTCGAGAGTCGTGCGCGCAGCGTCAAGCAGCATTTGCAGCGACTCAAGGGGTCGCTGCGCGAGATGCTGGCGGCTTGAGTGCCGCAGCCGTGCCGACGCTCAGTGTCGGCGGGCGCGGACCTTGACCTTGAAGCTCATCGCCGGCCCTGGCGTTGGCGCCGTCTTGGTCTTGAGCACGTAGTCCGGCGATGGCAGTTCCAGATCAAACAAGTAGAACAGCTGCGCCATGCTCATCATCAGCAGCACTTCAGCAAGGCTCTTGCCCAGGCAGGTGTGATGACCGCGCCCGTAGGGTGAGTAAGCGCCCGGCTGCAAATGTTCGGCGCGCGGCCGAGCATAGCGGTCGATGTCGAACACCTCGGCGTCGGGATAGAACGCATCCTGAAAGTGCGGCACCGCGGTGCCCAGATAAATCATCTCGCCTTCGTGGATGCGGCAGCCGCCAAAGCTGAAGTCCTTGTTGGCGATGCGGATCTGCGCCACGGCGATCGGGTACAAGCGCATCGTCTCCATGATCGCGCCGTACAGCGCCGGCATGCTGCGCATGTAGTCGTCTTCGTTGATCGGCTGGGCGTCCATCACGGCATCGACTTCGGCCTGCACGCGACGCAGCACCTCGGGGTGCTTGAGTACCGTGTAGACGATGGCCGACGTGGTGTTGGCCACGGTATCGAGGCCGGCGACATACGGTCCGGCCATCAGCATCGCCAGATCAGATTCGGGAATCAGTTCGGGGTCGCGCTGGTGCGCGTCCATGATGTCGTCGATCAGCGTCTTGTATTCATCCGGCGTCGCGATCGACTTGCTGCGGTAGTCACGCACCATCTGCCGGCCCAGCTCCAGCATCCGCGCCTTGGCGCGTCGATAACGCGGCAGCTTCATCAGGAACTTGGGTCGCTGCTGCGTGACCAGCACGTTGAGGATGTACAGGATCGTCGTGCGGATGTCCTTGACATACTCGCGTGGCGACTGTCCGGTCAACGCGGTGCCGAGCTGATCGACCACCAGAAACTGCATCGCCTCGACGACGGGCACCTGGCTGCCAACTGACCAATCGCGCAATAAGGTGTCACGGGTGATGTCCAGCATGTTTTGGTAGCGACCTTTGATCGCTTCTTTCGAGAAGCCACGCTTCATCACGGTCCGCAGCGCCTTGTGCATCTCGCCGTCTTCGGCCGACAGCATTTTGCTGGCGCCAAATTCTTTGTACAGCGGTTCCCAGGCCTCGCGTGAACGCAGGCAGTCACGACCTTCGCGCGTGCCCATGAACGTGGCCGCTTCGGCGCCGGCGATCACCGTCAGCTGATTTCCGAATACATTGACTCGATACACCGGCCCGTAGTCGCGATAGCAACGGGCGAAGAAGCGCGCCGGATCACGCGCCATCGGCAGCGTGCTGCCAATCAACGGCAGCCCTCGGACCAGCGGCGGAACGCGGTCGCTCGATGAGGGCGGCGTCGTCTGAGACGGGGTGGGGGACAGATCCAGCGTATCGCTCGTACTCACGTGTGGCTCCAGTGTGTTCGCTCAGCCGATGGGCCCAACGACCCAGGTGAACAGGTCGAGCAGCAGCAGCACGATCATGCTGACGGCAGCGGCTTCCATTGCGGTGCGATAGATCGACCAGCGTTCGCCAGCGGCGTCTTCGTCGAGTCGATACACGTTCGGGAAGCTGACGATGAAGTACAGCGCGTAGCAGGCCGAGCCGATGCTCAGCATCCGCGGCAGATCGACGTACCAGACGTTGTCACGCGTGAGGTCCGTCGAGGCGACGTAGAAATAGGTTTCGGCCCAGGCAAAGAAGTACGAGGCGACGGCCACGGTCAGTACCCATAGCGCCGCACGTCGCCATGCCGGTGCTTGCAGCGTCAAAGTCCGCACTCGCCGCATCAGCACCACCGAGCAGCTGTGGTAGACGATGAAGAACGCGATCGCGTTGAAGTACATGCCCGGGGGAATCTTCTGGTAGGTCGCCAGCGCGGTGGCCTCCGGCGGCCCCAGCAGTGCCGAGTCCAGATACCAGCTCACTTGCGGGAAGTGGTAGCGGATGCCGAGGGTCGAGAAGAAATATTCGGTGTGAAAGTACGTGGCGAAGAACACGTACACGAACATGTAGACGTTGAACTTGAACCAGTAGCTGCGATGCCAGGCGATGCCGCTGTTGCGGCGCAGCCAGGCCGGCAGCAGCAGGCAGTACGGCACCCACATCAGCAGGTTCTGCACCAGATTCCAGCCGTTGCCGACATCGAGCCAGCCCTGGCTCATGATGGTACCGTTGATGGCCACGAACACCGGCAGAAACAGCAGGAAGAATTTCTCGGCCCAGGCCTTGTCCGGATTGCGTGAGAACCAATAGCCCGGCAGCCCTCGTTGGCGATCGCGCGTCTGACTGATGGTCGTGCTCAGGCTGCTCATCGCGTGGCTCCTGCGCTGGCGATCTCCGCACGCAGCTGACTGAACACGCGGTGCAGCCGTGAACCCAGCGGGTAGCCGACGTATTGGGTCAGGAACATCGAGATCGAATCAAGTTGCGATGGATCCAGCTCACCCCGCTTGAGTGCCGAGCGGGTCTGTATCGCGAGGGTGGTTTCATCGCCGATTGCGGCAATCGCACCAATCAGCAACAAACGCCGATCGCGAATGCTCAAGCTGTCTTGATCAGCCCACAGCGTGCCGAACAGCGTCTCCAGCATGTAGTCGATGAAGCGGCTCTCGCCCGGCGCCGTCGGGATCGGCACATCGCCGCAATAGACGGTGTCGAACATCTGCATGCCCTTGTCGCGGTCGTATCGCGGATTCATCGGCTCGCCTCCGTGGGCCCGTCCAGGGCCGGCTTCCGCAATTTGAGCGCAGCCGCCCGGCAATTCCTCACCCATGTGCAGGGCAAATTCAGCACCCGAGTTCGCGTCCGCTGCACTTATCACCCGTATGCAGCATGTTTTCGGCAGCATCGGCTCGGTCTACTAGCGTGGCACTCTGGCAACACTAGGACGCTTCCGATGGCCAACAGCAACGATCTTCCACAGCCGCCGTCCGCCGTCACGGCGGCCAAGGCCGACCTCAATCTCGCCCAGCTACTCGAATCCAAATCGCTGGAGCGCTGCCCGTTTCCGATTCCGGTCGGTTGGTTCTTCGTCGACTTTTCGGACTCGCTCAAGGCGGGCGAACTCCGCACGATCACGCTGTTTGATCAGGAGTGGGTGCTGTTTCGCGGCGAGAGCGGCAAGGTGGGTCTGACCGATCCGTTCTGTCCGCACTTGGGCGCCCATATGGGCCATGGCGGCTGCGTGTCGGGCGATCATCTGCGTTGTCCGTTCCATCACTGGGAATACGACACCGAGGGTTGGTGCAAGCAGGTTCCCTACGGCAAGGTCGCGCCGCCGATCATCAAGAAGCAAGCCGTACTGCGAGCGTTGCCGATTCAGGAGCGTTACGGATTGATCCTCGCGTGGTTCCACCCGCAGCACGAGCCGCCGACCTGGGAGCTGCCGCATATCGCCGCGATGGAAGATGAAGGT
>Ga0255089_1000352_pt1 | contig 18180 bp, 15 predicted proteins | sample Colum_Miss_RepC__2_FD_188468 | JGI IMG/M metagenome (GOLD analysis project Ga0255089, IMG submission 188468) | Freshwater microbial communities from Columbia River, Oregon, United States - Colum_Miss_RepC_8d | ecosystem: Environmental > Aquatic > Freshwater > River | place: USA: Oregon... | reverse complement strand
AGGCCGGGCTACCCGAAAGATCGCGCTCTGCCCCAACGGGCCGAACCGACACAAGGTCCGAAGCCTGGAGTTGCTCGCCCTCGGGGATGGCTAAAAAGAAGCCACACAGCCCTGTCGGATGGAGTCCCTTCGCTTTAACGTCAGCCCGTAGACGATCCGCCAGAATCGTCTTGTAGGGCACACCGTTGATCTTGACGTCGAGACTGAGCGGCGCGCCGTCGCCCTCGGCGTCCATTGCCCAGCCGCGGATTTCGCGGGGGCTGACACGATCCAAGTGTCCAATTACGCGCATAAAAGTCTATACACCGAGGCTGATTACGAGCGCACCATTGGCATTGCCGCCGCCGCAAGCAGCATCACAAGCGCCGGCTGCCGAGGTGTGCTGCCGGGTGGTCAGCGAGACTTTTTCGACTTTGATTTCTTCGGCGCTCGGAAGGTAGATGTACCTTCGGCGCTGGCAGCGGCTGCGCTGGCGGACTCCGTCGCCGCGGGCGCTTTTGCCGGTACGCCGGCCTGTTCAGCCGGCTTGCTGTCCGTTTTTTCCTTAATGGTCAGAAGGTTCTGAGAACGCAACTGGCGAATCAACTTGTTCGCCGAGCTCGCAACGTCCTGTGCTAAGGCTTTCGCGTCGGCGCTGGTACCTTGCGTTTTAAACCATGCGCGAGCCTGTGCAAGCTGTTCGGTCAGCGTGCGCGCGGCGTACTCCCGCGCGAGGTTGGTTTGGGCGTTCCGCGATGCCAGCCATGCGACGACCTGCTTCTTCTCGTCGTCCGTCAACTGACTCTTGAGGTCGGCCGACAATTCCGGATTCTTGACTGCCATGTGCCCGACGAGCACGGCGCGTCCCTTCTTCGACTCGTTGTCGTACACAGTGCGAATCAGTTGGATGACCTTGTTCCGCTGCCGGATATGCATGGGCGTTAGCTCTACGTGATGTGGGATGTGCAGCAAAGTCGATGCCGCTGGGGCCGATAACGGGCAATATATTGCCTGCGCCGCTTCCGTTGCGTCAACGGCGTTCATTTCATGCGCCGCCCAGCCGATACCGGTCGAGCGTCCAGTTGGCTCTGCTCAAACAAATCAATAAAGTTACAATTTGGTCAAGCACTTGACGATGCCGGGCGACATATTCGGAGGTCTGTGGTGTCCAGCGAACAGCGGTGCGTGCGCCTCGCCACTGGCACAGCAGCGTGTCGTCAAAGCAAACCGCGCCACCGATGGGAGGCATTTTTGAGTTGCAGAGATTTCACTTGGGCCACTCGTCAACCCGTGACCCCGAGTCTGGTATCCGGGGCCGAGGTTCGGTGATGGCTGACCATTCCGTGGTGCTTCACCTCGGGGCGCATAAGACCGCCACGACCTACCTCCAGCGGCTGTTTTTCAAAAATCGGCAGCTGCTCGAATCAGATCTCGGCTTTGGCTACGTGCCCATGTTCCGCCTTCGAGCTGACGTCACCACGCGTCTGGATCGCGCCGATTCGCAGCCGGAGCGGTCGCAGATGGTCGAGGCGCTGCGCGGCTATGGCGTCGGCCTCGCATCCGACGGCCGCAGAGTTCTGCTTTCCGACGAAAACCTTATTGGCGACTGCGCCGAGATCATGCGCTCCGGCAAGTTATATCCGCGCGTGCTGACTCGGCTACGGCGCCTACGTGAGTTGCTGGGCCAGGAGCCGCGCGAGATCTGGTTTGCCGTCCGGGCCTATGACCACTTTTTGGCCTCTGCTTATGTCGAAGCAAACCGACATGCCAAAGAGTTTTTGTCATGGGATGCAACGGCGGCCCGAGTCGATCTGTCGCGTCGACGTTGGCCTCAAGTTCTGGCCGATGTCCGGACCGTGTTTCCCGGCGCCCGTGTCAGGGTTTGGGCGTTTGAACAGTTCGTCGCTGACGACCGGTCGGTAATACGCCATCTGATCGGCGAGGGGGCCGCCCGGCTTGCATACATTGAAGAGGCCGTTCGTGCCTCATCGTCGGCTGACGCCATGCGAGTCGCCGAACTGTTGAGTCAAACGCTCGGACCTGCGGCAGCGGCGTCGGTGTTTGCCGAGCTAGATGCGCTGTTGCCCAAATCGGCAACGCGGTTGGGCTTCAGTCCCTGGTCGGATGACGACAAAGCCGCGTTTCGCCGATTGTACGAGGCCGATCTTCAGCAGCTTGGACAAGCTGGCGGCTTGGAGTTGATCTCGGTTGCCGCCCAGGTTGCTGCACCTCGCCCGACCGCCGCGATATGAGTACTGGTTATCTATTGCTGGTTCACGACCAGCCTGCACAGGTCCGTCGGCTGGTTTCGGCGCTGCAGGGCCCGGGTGTTAGCTTCATCGTTCATGTCGATGCCAAGGCCGACAGGGCTTCGTTTGTAGTGGCATTGCGTGGGCTTTCGGGTGTGCACGTGCTGCCGCCGTCGGCGAGTGTCGCGGTCAACTGGGGCGGATATAGCCAGACGCAGGCCATGCTCAATCTTTGCGCAGCAGGACTTGAACAGTGTACCGACGCTCATCGCTTTACGTTGCTAAGTGGCGCCTGCTATCCGGTCGCCAGCAACGCGCGGCTGCAGGCGCTGGCGTCATCTCCTGACCTGATGATCGACCTGAAGCTGACGCCGCCCGAACTGCCCCGCTACGAGCGGGTTCGGCACTATCACCTGTCGGACCATCCGTTGACCAACCGGCGCGGCAGCACCGACCGGAGTCCGCGCGAGCGCAGTTACATTCGTTATATCAAGGACTTCGTGTCATCACTGCCGCCACGGCCACCGTTCCCGGTGCCGCTTTACTACGGGCCTACGTGGTGGTCATTGACTCGCCCGGCACTGGAGTACGTGATGCGACACTGCCGAGAGCACCCCGAACTGCTAACGGAGTTCCGTTACTCCGCCCACGCTGACGAGCATCTGGTCCATACCATTCTCGGCAATTCGCATTGGGCCGAGGCGAGTATCGGCTGTGGCCACTACTATGTCTGGGAGGAGCACCCCAAGCGACACTGCCGAACGCTCGACATCAGCGATCTCGATCGCATCCCGCCGACGGCGTTGTTCGTAAGAAAGGTCGATCCTGCAGGTTCGGCTGAGCTGCTCGAGCGGCTCGACCAAGCGCGCGCCCCAACAGAGGCGCCTTGATAGCGCATCCAAATGAAACTTATCTATCTCCTGCTCGCGCACGATCAGCCGAAACAATTGCGACGTCTGGTTTCTGCGCTCAATTGCGACGATGTGGCGTTCTGCATTCATATCGACCAGAAGGCGAGCCTCGCTCCATTCATGATCGAGCTTGCCGGGATGCCGAACGTTCAGTTCGTCGATGACCGGGTATCGGTCAACTGGGGTGGGTTCAGTCAGACCGAAGCCATCATGCGATTAATGCGCACGGCGCTGGCCTATTGGCCTGATTCGAAGCGTATGTACCTGATCAGCGGCTCGTGCTATCCCCTGGCGTCCAATACGCAGTTGCTAGCGACCTGCGACACCGACGATCAGCTGATCAAGGCCAAGTTTTTCAAGCCGGGTACGCCGCGTGCTGAGCGTGCCAGTCGCTACAACATCTCCGACCACCCTTACCTCAATAAGCGGTGGGTGAACATGGCGCGTGAGCGCACCGACCGAAACGTGCTGCTGGAACTACAGCAATACATCGGTGAGTTCCTCGAAAAGCTCCCGCCCAAGCCCGACTTGGGTATGCCCTTTCACGGCGGTGCGACATGGTGGGGTCTGACCGCGGATGCCGTTCGCTATGTGCTCGATTATTGCGATCAGCACCCTGCATTTGTCGACTACTTCAGGTTTTCGCTGCACGCCGACGAATCCATGGTCCATACCTTAATCGCCAACTCCTCATTTCCAATCAAGAAGGGTATGAAGGCGTTCCACTACGTTGACTGGTCACCGGCCAGCATCGCCAGGAAAAAGTATCTGGATGTCGACTCGCTCGACAAAGTGGACTGGGTGTCGCAGCTGTTTATCCGAAAAGTGCACCCTGATTTGTCGTCGGCGTTGATGGACCGTATCGACGAGCGCCGTGCTGCTCCGGATCAGGTCGTCTGGGGTACCTATGGCGATTGAGCGTCGGTTCGTCATCTTTACGGCGGCGCGAACCGGATCCAATGCCCTGGTTTCATCTCTGGCCGCCAGCAGCGAGATCCACTGTGATTACGAGCTGTTTCACCCGGAGCAGATTTACTGCACAGCCGGTCTGACGCAGAAGACCATCCAGCAACGCAATCGTGACCCTAAGGCGTTTCTCGACGACCTAATTCTAAATGCGTCGAGACACAAGCCGTCGGCTCGCGTTTACGGCTTCAAGATTTTCTTCACGCACAACCGCAAAGCGCGGGAGTACCTGCTCAACGATCGTTCCTGGGCCAAGGTCATCCTCCAACGCGAGAATGTGTTGGATCAGTTCATATCTCACAAAATCGCTGCGGGCTCGGAGATGTGGGACACGACCAATGTCGCCGTCAAAAGCGTGTCGCGGATCCGATTTGTGCCGGCACAGTTTGATCTCTTCGTCGAGCGGCTCGAGCGTCAAAGCAGCGAAACCCGCGCTTTTCTGCAGCAGACGCAGCAACCGTTTTTCGAGATTGGATATTCCGACGTAGAGGCGAATCGGTACGAACCGCTATGTCATTACTTGCAGGTTCAGCCGACTGACAATATGGCGCCGCGGATCGGCAAGCAAAACAAGCGTCAAACGGCTCTCAAGTTGGTCAATCCCGAGGTCGCCCGGGCGCATCTTGCCACTCGAGGCCTCGGCCACCTCTGGGTGGATTGAGTTTCGCAGTACGATTCATAGACCGGTCAGACAACATCGGCCGCCTCCAATAATAACGATAGAACCCATGCACCTTCAGATCGACCAAACCCAACTCGCCCGCCTCGCGGCAATGCCCGAGACTCTCAAGTACGAAGGCGAATTCGGCGCGGAACTGGTCACCTTCATCCCGTTCGTTTACTGGTGCCATTGCATCGGCCTGTTCAAGGGACGCAAGGTGTCGACCTACAAGGGCATGCGCCCTCTCTATTACTTTCTAGGCGACGACCAGGTTATCGAGCGGGACGACACTCGGCATTGGGTCCCGTTTGCTCAGCGCAAATCGCCGGATCAGTGGCTGGTGCTGCCCAATGCCAACGAACACACGTCGGTGCGTAGCCCGATGGAATACTTCCCTGATTATCGGTCTGCTTTTTCAACCGGGGAGCTGACGTTTGATAAGCCGCTGGTTGTCATTCACAACAAATACAATCTTGAGTGGAACAACGAACCGCCACGCAACTTTTTCTCGCTCGAGGACCTCGAGGAGATGTTCAATCTACTGAAGGGCGGATATCAGGTGGTGTACATCCGCCACGGCATGGGCGGCGTTTCGCAGGGATACAGCCTGGACCACAATCAGTTGATGGATTTCGGCGATGCCGATCTGCTGACGCGTCATCCCGAAGTATTATCGTTCAACGCGCTCCACGAACGCTTCAAAGATCGCTTCTCGGTCAACGCCTTCAAGGCGGCGCTTTATGCCAAAAGCTATCGGTTCATATCGGTACAGGGCGGCGGCGCCTACCAGTGCGCAATGTATTCTGGGTCGGGACTGCTGATCTATCACAAGGACGGCCCTGAGATTCATCATTCGTATTCCAAGGGATTCTTCACGCGAACCGCCAATCCAGCGCCGTTGTTGCTGGTAGCAACCAACCGCGCTGAGTTAATGGCAGGTGTGCAGGCTATCGGTAGTGGCTTCGTGTTCAGCGGACGGTTCATTCCCGGATCAAAGCACATCAACCGAATGAAGCGTCTGTCGCCGCACCGGTTCAAGCCCAAGCGGCCAGCGAAGTACGGCATGGCGGAGTTGCCAGTTCACCTTGTTCAATAAACCACGGGTTGGGGATGCGCGCATGAGTCACGACAACAAAACGGCTGCCTATTTCGGTGCGCGCGATTTGCCGGACGTGATTGACTACGTCGGCGAATTTGGGGCGGAGCTGGTTACGTTTCTGCCCTTCGTCTATTGGCTATATCGCGCCGGCCAACTAGGTGACCGCAAAGTGTCGACCTATCGCGGTATGCGCCCGCTTTATTTTTTTCTGAGCGATGATCAGTTGATCGAAAAAGACGAGCCGCGTCGATTCGTTGGCTACCAAAAGCGCACTGATCCTTCGATATGGGGATTCATTCCCAATCCGAACGAACTGATCGCAACCCGGAACGCCTATGAGGCCTTTCCGAATTATCGCAAGCAATTTCAGTCGACGCGTTTTTCGTTCGATAAACCTTTGCTCGTGGTTCACAACAAGTTCAACCGCGAATGGAACTCCGATACGCCAGTCAACTTCTTCTCCATTGATCAATTGGAGCAGATGTTCTCGCGGCTGAAAGGGAACTACCAGATCGTTTATCTCCGACATGGTCGCAGCGGTAGCGTAGACGGCTACAGCCCAGACCATAACTCGTTGATCGACTTTGATGAAACATCGGTGATGCAACGCCATCCGGAAGTGATCGACTTCGAACAGCACCATCGCGAGTACGGTGGTGGCGTTGCCATCAATCAGTACAAGAACGAGTTGTATGCAGCCTGCCACCACTTCATTTCGGTGCAGGGCGGTGGCGCTCATCAATGCGCGCTGTTTTCGGGGTCGCTGCTGCTGATCCTGCACAAGCGTGGTCCCGAGGCGGTTCATGCGTACTCCAACGGCTTTTACCAGTACGCGACGAATCCAGCGCCGGTCTGCATGATCGCTTTCAACGACCGGCAGTTGCAGGACGGGCTCGGTGCATTCACTGATGCCAGCTTATGCCAAGGTCGCGTCATGCTGGGCGCCAACGGGTCTCGCATCGCCAACGACTTGGCCCCGTCGCGAGTGCAGCGCAAGGGGCAGCCGGTGTTCGGTACGGATCGACTGCCCTCGCTCACTGAGTTTGGGTCACAGCTCTAAGGGCCCCTTGGTTTTAACTCGCCATATTGATCCACGAGTTCAGCAGTTTGACCACATGATTTACCTACATATCGGCCCACACAAAACGGGCACGTCAACGCTTCAAGCATGGCTCGCAGCTAATCGTAAGTTGCTGACGTCGCTTGGATATTGTTATCCCGGCACAAGCGAAAACCATCATATTCTGGCACGTCAGGTTTCCTCTCATGCGCGTCGACGGCTCATGCCGCCCCTGTTTGGCGAGTACCTGAAACAGATTGATGATTATGCGAACGGCATCATAAGTTCTGAAAATCTTGATGCGCTCGATGATCGCGAGATAAAAGCATTTCGTACTTGGTTGGGTGACCGTCCTGTAACCATAGTCGTTTATGCTAGAGCACCATGGGATCGATCGGCTTCGATGCTAGGCGAACAACTGAAGCGGCTAAAACGCACTCGTTGGGGCAGTGAATGGGGAACGAACTTCAAAGGTGTACTGCCTGGGCTGACAGACCGTAGTAGTTTGCCATCTATTCTTCAAGCATGGTCGAATGTATTCGGTCGTTCGAATATAAAGCTGCGCGTTTTAGATAAGGCTACACTAGTTGGTGGGGGGTTGATAACTGACTTCCTCGACGCTATAGACGTGCGTGCAGGTGACGTCTTCCAGAAAAGTTTATCTGTTTCCGTGAAAAACGAAATGCCTGGTGCGGACCAGCTTAGAATTCTTCGCTGCGCGTCGGAAGTGATTAGCCCAGGGAAAAGCGATAACACAGCGCCGCATAAAATAAATAAACTGGTATGTCGACATATCGCTGACCTGCTGATTCGGGCGTCGGCTGAAACTGATATCGATTTTAAAAGAGCTTCGCTTCTATCCGCTGACGAGGTTCGTCTATTTAAAAAAGCCGCATCGGATCAAACAAAATTCATTGCGGAGACGTATCTCGACTGCTCTGCAGATAAGGTTTTTTCGGAGCCTGAATGGAGTCTTCTTCCGAGCGAATCCTTTGATTGGAGAGTCACGAGAATTCCGTACCGTAGTCTCGAGCAGTTGGTTGTTAATTCTGCTGTGATGGCACTCGATGAGAGGAACTTTCTAGCCCAAAAGTCGATTAAGAAGCTTTCGCAGCTAGGTGAGAGGACTGAGATTCCGGCCGCGGCAGCTGTTTGGCTCTTTACAATGAAGTCCCCCGTCCTGCTCACGCTCCATGCTGATAAGCCACTTAAAGCTTTGGCAGCATGCGCATGTATTGGGCAAGCATGGTCACGCGTTTTTCCAACCGCTACAGCACAGCCGGTAGCTCCTTCTGCGATGTATGTCTCACAGCTATTAGATGCGCTGCAGGTTGATGCTGGCACTCCGGAGATTTTATCTGGGTCTCTAGTAAGCGAGGAACGGAAGCCAGGGCCACGACAACTAGTAGCGCTTGCAGTGCAGGCGATCTTAATTGCAGGCGGCGGGCGCGATGTGATCGATGCGTACTGGCGAAGAGGTTTCTCGTCTGCTCGTAAGCAGTTAGTCGACGTCTAATATTACGTAATAGACCGTTACTTAGTTGTATTTTGATTATATCTGTCAGCGATCGTATCGGCAAAGCGTGATGATTCTGATTTGTCTCCCTGGTGTATATGATGCGAGGCACTTGGGATGTAAGTGAGCTTCATGCTGTAACCGATTTGCTCGTTGCTGAATGTAAACCCGTGAAGGTCAGAGATAGCGCAAATGCAGGCTTCACCGAAGGTGCCTAACAAGACACTGCCTGAACTAGATGTGCAGTCAACCAGAGGGATCTGCCTCTTGAAATTTAATCGACAGCTTATACAGGAGCGATTGCCTGGATGGGAAATCGAGAAATTTATGGACTGGGCGCTGCGGCAACGGCATGATTTGGAGCGCCCGCCCGGCGAATCCCAGCAAAAAGTCAGAGCCGACTTACTGAAAGTGGGTGCTCCCGCATATCAGATTAATGCGCTGATGGAAGGCTGTGTCACCATGCCCTGCCTAAAGACTGGCAATCTACTCCAATCGCGTCATGGCGTTCCCTACCGCGGTTCTGTCGGTTATCGATTCGCCAGTATTGATGAGACTTACATACTGCTGGCAGGTGGATACTCCAGAGGGTTTTCTCTTATTGCGGTGTGGCTCGTCAAAAGTAAGGTAATAATCTCTTTGCCTGCATCAAGCGGAAATGTAGAAAAAAGAGCCTTGACCGCATTGGGTGGCTTCTCGGCTGCAATCAAAAAGTTCCCTGATGACTACATAAAATACGTTGGGTCAGGGAATCGTAACTCGCCGGCAGTGCACGTACACACTCCGTTGTTTCCGCACCATATATGGAACGAGCTTCCCGGGCTGGAGGTCGTGGCAAGTGCAAAAAATCATCTCAGCGACATTCCGTTGGTGGTCGTTGCTGAGCCTGTTGCACCTATCAGGAAATTGTTCCCTGAAATCGCCGCGAGGGTTGTACAGGTGAGGGAGCGCCGGGTACTCAACTACCTGCTATCGAATTCAGTGTTTCCGGTGCGGATCGGATCACGCACGATCCCAAAGAGTTTGGTCGATCGAATTTCAAGGTATTCGGCTGCTAATATGAGCCAGGATACCCGAGACGTAGTGAGGCGGCTTGCTGAGTCTGCTGTGCCGGTACTCTGTGTGACTATTAGAGTGCACAACCGTCGATGGATAAGCGAGGAGTTTGGATTGCTAAGTCTCCTCACTGCGCTCAGAAAAAATGGCTTAACGTTTTCTATTGTCGTACTTGGTTTTAGTATTCAGCACGGGGAATCTTCGGAGTCTCTTGAAGCTGCAGGGAACATCATAAAAATCGAAGCTGAGAGGGCGAGAAGGATTACAGAAGGTCACCCGAAAGATTTGGTACATCATGTTATCGGGGCGCCGCTAATCGATTCCTTCGTGATAGCCCAGCATTGCCATTACTATATCGCAAACCACGGTACCATTCAGCATAGACTTGGTTGGTTCAGTAACGCCGCTGGCCTTGTTCATGCCAACCGGGTCACCATAGAGTCTGGAAAGGGCTCTTTTGCTACGGCTGCAGCTCGAGAGTGCGGACCACCGGTGAAGTACGTTGATGCTTCCGCAGTTCGTGACCTACGGGGAAAAACAGTGGCATCAGAGCAACGAGGTAATCTGTGCGACTATGATTTCGACTGGCGAATAATGCTGGATGATGTTGAAAAAGGACTCGCCGCCGGAACTAAAAGAAGGAGTATGTAAGTCATTCGGGACTGCATGCCAGCACTGAGCTTGGGTGTATTGATGTTAGCCAGTGGCGTTTCGCTCTTAACGTCTGTGATCTGCAGATTGAATCCAGGGGGCACTGTTATTAGCAATTGCATAGTGGAGTAATTGGCTTTTTATTGATTGCGCCTGAAGCGTTTAAGTAGTTTAGGCGAAGCATCAGATTGCTGAGGGTGCGGCATGTGCGGTGCGGCCTCAAGTCCGGCACTAGTTCGCCCGATTGGGGCCCGGTGAAAGGCTGGCCTGGGCAAGATACTCACCGGCGGCGATCAGCTCGCGTGAGAACTGCTTCTTGTCCTTGAAGTACTCAAACGAGCGGCGCCACAGGTCCCAGATTTCGGGCGTGTCGTTGATAAGCAATTTGGCGTAGTAAGCGCCACGGCCGGCGTCGTAGGATTCCAGCGTTTGCTGCGCTTCGGCGCTTCCGGTGCGGCGTCCATGGTCGTGGTAGACGATGGGGTCGGGCAGCAGCGCGCCGGTAAACCCACTGCGCGACGCCCGGCAGGCCAAGTCGATGTCCTCACAGGGGAATGGCGTGCCGGCTCCCAAGGCCTCGTCGAACAGCCCGCATTGATCGAAGACCGACCGGTGCATGAACATGTTGGCGCCTTGAATCGTGCCGGCGGGCAGTATCCGCGTCCCTTTCGCGATCAGGCTTTCCTTCTCAATCTGGCACTGGGCAATGCGCGGATCATCTAGCTCGTTGTAGCGCACGATGGACGCCATTCCATACTGGAATCGGCGAACATCGAGCCGCGCTTGCAGCCGCAAAAAGTAATGGGGGCGGACAATGCAGTCGTCGTCGGTGAACGCGAGCCACTCTCCGCTGCTGGCCTTGACGCCAATGTTGCGGGCACGGCTCAAGCCTGGCACCGGCGCCTGCACATATCGAACGGGAAACGACTGGCGCTGCGCGAATGCTTCGATGACGGCCTGTGTGGCATCGGACGAGGCATTGTCGACGGCGATCAGTTCAACATCGACCAAATCAACGTTGAGCCGTCGATGTGCCTTGGCGATCGACTGCAGGCAAGGGGTGAGGCTCGAGGCGCGGTTGCGTGTGCAAATGATTAGCGACAGTTTCATTGCACACTCGTCCGGCTGCTGGTCATCATTCCGGTGGATCTCCACAAGATCGAGGCGGGAATACTGCAAAGCATGACCTTACGGTCATGTTGGCGGCAAGCGCTCGAACCGCAACGCCTCGGGTTGGCGCCGTCACGACGAGTGTTCGCGTCGATCGCGCATATCCCTCGTATAGCAGGGCTGAGGTACCTCGTGTGAAGCGGGCGGCGCTATCGTCTCCGATATATGGCGGTCAGCCGGGGTGGGGGCGGCCCGTTCGCTTCTTGCCGACGCCGGGCTTGGCAGGCTTCCGAGGTGCTCGCTGCTCGGCGGCAAGCGCCAGATATTGGCTCGCTGCCAGCAACTCCCGAGAAAGGGCGCCCAAGTCGTTGCTGCGCGAAAACGATACCGCCCAGTGCGCCCAGATCTCGTGCATGTCTTCGGTCAGCAGCTTGGCGTAATAAGCGCCGCGCCCCAAGTCGTAAGATTCGATGGTCTTGCGAGCCTCCAGACTGCCGGTCCGGCGACCGTGGTCATGAAACACGACGATGCTGGGCAGCAGTGCGCCAACAAAACCCGCCCGTGATGCACGACTCGCCAGCTCGATGTCTTCGCAGGGGAAAGGGGTTCCCGCGCCCATGTTCTCGTCAAACAGGCCGCAGCGGTCCAACACGCGGCGGTGGCAGAACATGTTGGCGCTGTGAATCAAGCCTGTCGCCAGCACACGAGTGTGGGCCGGAATCAATCGCAGGTTTGATATCGCTTTGTGCGCGACGCGAATATCGTCAGCCTTGTTGTGTCGCAGCAGCTGGCCCATGCCGTACTGAAACTGATCCAGATCGACCGTGCGCGCAAACTCGGAGAAGTAGTCGCCCCGCAGTAGGCAGTCGTCGTCGGTAAAAATCAGCATCTCCGCCGAACTTGCCTCAACGCCTCGGTTACGAGCGTGGCTGCCGCCTGGCTTTTCGGCATAGACGTAGCGCACCTCGAATCCGGCTTCGCCCGCAAAGCGGTCGACGACGGCCTTGGTATCGTCGGTCGATCCGTTGTCGGCCACCACCAGCTCCAGTTCGACCGATGGATCGTATGCGGCCTTGACCGAATCGAGGCAGCGCATGAGCTGCTGGGCGCGATTGCGGGTAGGGATAATCAGAGAAACTTTCATGGTCGACGCCAGTTGGATCCAAAGGCTTTCGCTCGAAGCGAAAAAATTCGAAGTTCGTTGTGGTGAATACGATCGGAGTCAGGCATGGCATGGGGTCGTTCGAATGGGTGCGAAGGTCCCACGCCCAGCGCTGCACTGAACAGAGCAGGGCAATACGGGTGATACGTGCTTCGGAGATGCTCGTAACGTATCGCTCGAGCGTCATTACATGCTGCGGCGGATAGGTTTCCTATCCGCTTCGTCGCCACGAGCGTGGCCCTGGCACTTCGCTGCTCACGAGCTCGGCATTGTTCACTTGTGTCGGTGCCCTGGCGCCGGCCGCCATCTTGCGAATGTCTCTTGTCGTCAGCGGTTTGTGCGAGTGTGGGCACGCTATTGCATCAAGAGCTTCAGTGTCTCTGGCGCGACGGGAAACAGGCGGGTCAAGCGATTCAATGCGTCGTAGTCCGGTGCAAGAAAGTGCCGGAGATTGCGCCGAGCCGTACCACTGAGGGCGGATTTCTCCGCATTGGACCCGGCCCTGTTGTCATGGATGCGCTTGACTTGCTTGACGCCCAATACGCGCTCGACGTCTGCATCCAAAAGTTCTGTGGCCATAACGGCGAATACTTGCTTTCTACGAATCGCTGTTAGCAGGTCACTCAAGTAGAACGAGATGCTCTCTCGCAAATGGTGAATCTTTAAAAAATCCTCGGCAACCGAGGGCACCAGTACTCCGTTTTTGTACAGCGCTTCCGCCAGAGCATTAAGGCTGCGGTACTTCGTCAATACCGAGTATTCACCGGGGAACCGATCCTTCTGCTCGCCATCCGCTACGACCAGTTTCAGCCGCCAATTGAAGGCTGAAACAACGCGGTCGATCGGATTTCGCACTACGATCAGATAGTCTGCGTCGTGACTGATCGGAGGGGGCGCGACGTGCACTTTGCGGATCGACGGATATCGCTTGGCAACGGGCGCGCTTCGCTGAATTGCGTCCCAAAGGGACGTGCCGCCGCACTTGCCGATGTGGATGTAAATCAGTTCGCCGGAGGGCGATGATTGCTCTCTTTTACGTACTCGGGATGACGTAGAGGGCTTGGTTTTGGCTGTCGGAATTGCCGTCGCCTTGCGCGTTTCCACCAATGACATTCCTGGCATCTGAGATTGATTCGGTCGGCGCGGCCAGCCCAGTGAGGACCAACAACCAAGTCACGTAAACCCGCGTGAGGTCGTTGTCACCGATGAGCCATCATCGGGCTAAACGCCGTGTTCGGTCATATCATCCCTCATTTTGCATTCAGGTTGGTATCGGCGGGGAGGCGAATTGCACGATGACGCCCCTCGGGGCGTCATCATTAACGTCGCGCTCCCGTAACAGCAGTTGCCGGGCCGCTCCGAGCGGTCAGTAGGAAAACGCTTTCAGATCCACTTGATGCAAATCTTCGATGAACTGACGATCTTTGGCGGGGATATCGCTGCTCTTGATCAACGTCGCCTTGCTTTCATTGGCGCGGGGCAGCGCGAAGGCGCCCCCAAGGCCCAGCAAGTCCGCCACCTTGGGTTCCCAAGTACGAACCTCTTCGAGCTTCCAGACGTGTTGAACTAGCGATCCATCGGCCCGTTGGATGCGACCGAACTGTGGACGGAAGGCAATTTCCTTTTCCAGATGCGGCGACCGGATAAAATCTGAAAAGTCGCTTGATTCAATAAAGGCCCGCGAAGCAGGCCATTCAAGAACAGGAAACCGCTTGGCGTGCCTCCGGAAGCCTTTGCGCACGTCTGCCAGTGATAGCGAGTTTTTATTGGCCCATTCCTGAATGATCGAGCCGACAAAATTGAAGAGCGATACAGCTCGATTGACCGGGTGCCTCACCATTGTGCAGGTCACATACGAATCAACGAGCTCTATGCCGCAGGCCGTTTCGACGTCACGAATCGAATAGTGCTTCCCCAGCTTAAAACGGGAATTGTAGTATTTATTGACTCGCTCCCCATGCTCAGTGCTGCCGAGAATGAGATCATTCCATGCCATATAAGGCTCCATGCCCAACTCGAAGCTGGAGCCGCCCGTTTTGTGAATATGGATAAATATGAATTTTTTTGAGTTACAAATAATCATTAATATTCCAGTGCCGCAATGTTTCTTATATAGGTGCTGACGCCAACAGGATTCGACTAGAGCCCTGGCCTTTATTGCGAATGCTGGGCCGTCAGCGGAGGTTGGATTGCCGCTAAGCTGCGATCAAGCCGATACTTTTGTACTGCACAGGCTTTCCGTCGGACGCAACCGTGACTTGTCGACGAGCGGCAACAGCAGTCGAGCGTAAGCCCGCACGAGTTCGTCCTCCATGCCCCAGGTCATCGCGTTGGGCCGTTGCGTCGATTGCAGCGGTGCCGGCTTTGCGAACGGGTGACTGGAACGTCCTAGAAACTCGTTTGCGAACTTGATGTTGGAAGCAGAAAACCGCTCATAGATCGGCAGCGGGTCGATGATACGACGAGCCAGTTTGCTGTCGTCCCTTAACGCGTCGATCTCATAGATCATTTTCCAGCGCTGATCGTTAATTGTGCCATCGGCGAGGTAGCGACGATGGACGCTATTGACGGCTCTGGCGAGGATCACCTGTGTCTGCGTGAACTTCTCGTTGGCCGATTTGACCGAAGGGTCGAAAGTATCGAACGAGAGCCCGGGTGAAACGCGCTCAAGGAAATCCCGCCGGAGATCGCCGCCGGAAAATTCAGACCGGTTGTATAGGACTGCCTTAATCGCGTTGCGGCCAAATACCTTGGCCCACCGGACGGCCAAGGTGTAATAGTTATAGTAAGGGTCCGACGGCGTGAGATCGCGCTGAAAACCTTCGATGGCTCCCCAGTAGCCTGATCGCAATTCGGTACTGTACAAGCTGTCGCGGACCGCAGACTGTTCACGGAAATAGCCCACGATTTCCACGCGGCTGAAAATGCTCTTCAGGTAGGCGCCAAACTTTTCGATTTCGCCAAGCGTGCGGAGTCGGCTGTGAAAATGCTCCGACGTAATGACAAAGCAGTCGTGATTGACCGATTTGGTTGCAACCTCAGCGGAAAAGTCTTGGAGCAGGTTGGTGAAATACTGGCTGCGCCGGGTTGGATTCGATAGCTGACGGTCCAGAAAATAATCATCCGGAGCTGTTTGAAAGTAGGCACAAAGCTTTCGGTTTTCGGGCTTGTCCAAGCAGTCGCTGAGCGCGATGCCATGCTCCGAGAGGGCGGCCTGATTCTGATAAAGCCAGCGCTGAAGGAGTGTTGTGCCGGTCTTTTCACACCCGATATGAACGACGCACCGCATCAAGGGCCCCAGAAAGCAGAATCTTCTAAGCTTATCAAGGATCGTGCGACGACGATCCTCCAGCAACGCGGGTGCTGCGCCGCGTTTGGAGGGCTGTCATGGCGCTTGTGCTATCCACTGCAGACGGTAGTCCTGCAGGTGTCGGTATCGGCACGGCTTCGTCGCCGCGCTCAAACGTCGAATAAGGATCACGGTGAACTTCCCAGTCAACGCATGGCGCGTCCTCGGTATCGCAACCCTGGCATTGCTTTCGCCGTCATCGCCGGCGGGGTCGGGTCCGGCACCGATGATTGGTGACCGGCTGGTCATCGACGGCGTATCCGCGCCGCTGATGACCAACGCGCAGCGCCGCGCTGCTGGCATTCGCAACGGGCCCGATAGCATCGTCGATGTTTGGCGGTCCGAGCCGGGGCGGCTACAGCTGATCTTTTCCGGATCGCACTTGGAGCAGGGGCGCGGCACCATGGTCGTGCGGGTCGGGCCCGATCTGAAGATCGACCTCGCCGCGCCACGCGCCACCGTGGTGCTGCAGGCAGACCGCCGCAGTCCTGGTTTTGACTATGACTACGCTGGCGGCGGGGATGTGTTCACCTGCCCGGGGGCAAACGGCAAGACGCTGTACTTCTACCATGGTGAAAACCACACCGACCCCACAGGTCGGTACATCCGCGGGCCCAAGAATGGCTGGACTGGTATCGGAATGGCGACGTGGAATGCCCGTGCCGGCCGCTTCGCCAAAGACGGCCAGATCATCGGCATGGCGGTCGACAACACATGGCGCAAGGACAAAAACGGCCGCTACAAGACCTTGCAGGGCCCGCCGATCAGCGGCAATCCGAATGTCGTGCCGGATCGCAGTGGCGAGTACCTGTACCTGTACTACACCGACCGCACCGACGATCCCGCGTACGAAGCCAAAGGCCAAGACTGCGACAAGCGCGCATGCACCGCCGTCGCCCGCGCCGCCGTGAGCCAGGTTTGCAGCGCGGCCGGAACCGGCAGTCCGGCGCCGTGGTTCAAGTATTACAAGGGCGCGTTCACCCAGCCCGGCTTGCTCGGATCCGGCTCCAAGGCCGTGGGTAAGACAGCCGGGTCAGCGGGCGTGGGCGGGCGCTACACGCCAATCGTCGACCGGTTTGAGAATCGCGGCGAAACGACGCCCAACGTGACGTGGCTGCCTCGGCAGGACCTCTACGTGATGACCGCACTGCGACGGCCTGAGCGTGACATCGCCGTGCGCTATTCCCGCGACCTGCTTGCCTGGACGGACCCCGAAGTGCTGATCGGGCCGGCCCCCAAGGGCTACACCAACAAGTATCCCCGTCTGAACGTGATTGCGGGCGCCGATGGGGCCGAGCGCTACATGATGTTGTGGACCGTCAAAGCCGAGGTGAGCTGGGAGGACGCGGAGTTGCGCGGGCAGGCGGTTCGCTTCGCGTCACGTCGCTAGCGGTCAATGGCGCAGCGGCCGCCTTCAAAGGGGTCTCGACAGATGAAGCATTGCCGGCGGCTGTTGCCGAGATGCCACCGCAAGTCTGTTTCTACAACACTGCACCGAGCGAGTGCCGTGTCGGCATTGCGCGGCGCCGAACACCGCGACGTGACGCGCGCAATGGCCGGCGCGGTACGCTTGCGCAGCGCAACCGGGGGCGCCGGCGAGTCAACGTCAGCATGGCATGGCGCCTCGCACCGGCTGAATCGACGGCCGCACCACCTTGGCGCCGACCGCACTGCATGATCGAGACTGCTTGAGTGGATGACTTTGCTGAACAAACGGCGCTGGCGCGTTCTGCTCTGCAGCGGGCGGCGTTTGAAGAAACCATCGAACGCGCTGAGCGCCTGCTTCTGTTGCGGCCTGCCGCCGCGCGGCTGCATCAACTATTGAGCGTTGCGAAGGCAGCACTCGGTCGGGGGGCGGCCGTGCCGGCGACCGACGACGCCACTCCGCTGGTCAAGGCGGCATTGCGCGCTGCATTGCGCGCTCAGCCCGCCGATCACGCCGTCTGCCAGCGTCTGCTGGCCTGTGTGCCAGACCATGACGCCGAGCGCGCAGCGCTGGCGCAGCGGGTTGTGATGTTGCGCGGTGTGATCCACCAGCCCGCCACGGTGCTACTACACCGGCGCTCTGCTGATTTAGTCGCCGCTAGTGCCGACGAGATCGTGTCGACTGATGGCGAGCTCGCCGGACTGTCGCTGACTAAGATGCTGAGTCGCGCCAAGCGCGCTCTGCGCGCCAACGATGGTGTCGAAGCCGCGCGATGCACTTGCGTCGCCGGAAGGCTGGGCAGCGTCGACACTGCTTTCGTGGCCCGTGTGCATAAACAACTACTCGTAGCGGGCTGCGTGGATGAGGCGCGTCAGTTCGCCAAAGATGCACCCGGCGCTGACTTTGACCGAATACTTCTGACGCTTCGGCAGCATGTGGCCGAGGGGCAGTATGACCTGGCTGTAAACCTGGCCCGCCAGACGCA
>Ga0255089_1000350_pt1 | contig 18337 bp, 15 predicted proteins | sample Colum_Miss_RepC__2_FD_188468 | JGI IMG/M metagenome (GOLD analysis project Ga0255089, IMG submission 188468) | Freshwater microbial communities from Columbia River, Oregon, United States - Colum_Miss_RepC_8d | ecosystem: Environmental > Aquatic > Freshwater > River | place: USA: Oregon... | reverse complement strand
GGGCATCAATACGCCGGTCATGGTGCCGGTCGAGGTGTTCCAAACCAGCGCGCTGATCGCCAAGGGTCACCGTCTGCGGATCGCCGTCAGCGCCAGCAATCTGCCGCAGGGTGTGCCGCCGCTTCCCACGCTGCTGCAGTCGTTGGCCGGCGTGCTGACGATCTACAGCGACGCGGCGCGGCCGTCGAGCGTGGTGATTCCCGTGGTGCCGGCCAGCGCGCTGACCAGCGGCTGATCGCGGCTCACAGCGGCAGCGCAGCCGGTGCGCGCTGCCGCTGCCGCTGCTCAGGCAGCCAGCTGGCGGTGGTCGACCATGATGCAGCGGTTCTGCACGACGTCGATTCCAGCGCGGGCGAGCTGCTCGGCGACCGCCGCGTCGGCGATGCCCAGTTGCATCCACACCGCGCGCGGCCGGGCGGCGATCAAGTCGTCGACATGCGCAGCCAAGTCCTGCGGCCGGCGGAACACGTTGACCAGGTCGACTGGCGGATCGATGCCGGCCAATTGCCGATGCACGGGCCGTCCAAGAATCGTCGAAACGTTCGGGTAATAGACCGGCACCGGCACCACATCGAAGCCGGCATCGACCAGATACTGCGCGACGTAGAACGCCGGCTGATCGGCCTGCATCTCGGTCTTTATGCCCAGCACGGCAATGCGCCGCGTTGCATTAAGCAGGCGGCGGATCGCCTCCGGCGTCGCGATCAGGTGATCGCGCCAGTGTGCGGTCGAATCGTTCAGGCGGCGGCCTGCGTCGGCGACGCCGCTGCTGTGATCGCCGGCACCGCCGCGGACACCGCCAAGGACATCGTCGCCGGCGCCACGCCCTGCTCGGCCTGCGGCTGCGGCGACAACGCTCGGGCAATGTCGAGCAGGCAGGTCAGGTGTTTTTCATCGAGCACGCCGTCGACCGAGATCGCCTTGCCGCGGCCCCAAAGGCGGACGGAGGCATCGAACTGCTCGATGCCGTGACGCGCCATGATCGAGTGGATCTGCTGCACTTCGTCGTCGTTCAAGAAACCGGTATTCATCGTCGCATCCATCCCTGGTCAGTGTTGGGCGGGCCTGCACTCGGCTCCGCAAGGGGCAAGCCAACTCACGGCGCGAGCATCGAAGCGGCGGCGTTAATTGGCCCTGAACCCGGGCGCGCTTGCCGCTGATACTCGCTAGGGCTGCAACCCGAACGCGCGCGGAACGCACGCGCAAAGTTCGATGTGTCACTAAAGCCCAGCGAATAGGCGACCTCGGTGACGCTGGCGCCGGACGCCAGCCGCTCGCAGGCCAACTCGTGCTGCACGCGCCCCGACAGCTCGCGATACGTGGTGCCTTCGCGCTCCAGATAGCGGTTCAGCGTGCGCGGCGACAAGTTCAGCATGCCGGCAAGCTCCGACAGCGTCGGCAGGCCCTCGCTGACTTCGCGCAGCGTCATCGCGACCCAACCAGCGAGTTCGCGCACGTCGGTCATCTGCTGCACCAGCGCGCGGCAGCGTTCCTCAGCAAGGCTGCGCGCGTTGGCATCGGCCATCGACAGCGGCAGCGCGCGCGGATCGCCAAGCAGGCGCAGGCTGACGCCAGGCGCGGACGCCACGCCGAAGCGGCACTGCAGGTCGCGGATCTCGCGGTAGCGCGCATGGTGCGGCGGCTCGGGGATCGACAGCTGCAAGCGGCACGGCGGGCGCCGATCACCGATCAGATCGCTGACTTCGCGCAGCGCCGCCATGCCCATCGCCTCCAGATGGAAGGCCAGGCAGACGTGGCTCATCGCCACGCGCGGCGTCAACGTCAGCTCGCCGAAGTCCGGGCCGCTGTGATACCGCAACTGAAAGCTCGGCAGTATCAGGCGAAAGTACTGCGCCTCGAAGCGCAGCGCCTGGTCGAGATTGACGCTATTGAGCATGCCGTAGCCGACGAAGCTGTGGGCGCTGGCCGACAACAACTTGCCCAGGTCGAAGGCCAGATCGCTGCGCACACCGCCCGCCACCAGATGCTGCAGCAGGCGGTCGACCTGTGAGAACGGCACCAAGCCCTGCGCATGGGTCAGTAGCTGCGGTGACAAGCCCAGCCCGGCCAGCAGCGCCGACACGTCGACGCGATCGCGGACCAGCAGTTCGGCCAGACGCGCGTAGTAGCGCGTCGGCACCATCAGTTCGGTTTTGCCCATGCAGCGCTCCCAATCCCGTGGCGCATTATGACCATAACATGGCGCACTTTGACCGGTTCAAGCCGGTCCCAGCGTTCAGCATCGATGCCATCAAAACCACAATGAAGGAGACGTCGCCATGACGATGCGGCCCACGATGATGAACAGCCCTGCCGATAGCCCGGCCTGGACCGACGGCAAACGCTGGCTGTGGCTGCTGAGCCCGGCACTGCCCTTGCTCGGCGCGGTGTCGACGCTGCTGGTCATCAGCGGCGCGTCGAGCCTGTGGCTGTGGGCGTTGCCGGTGGTGTTCTACGGCATCACGCCGCTGCTCGACTGGCTGATCGGCGAAGACCCGGTCAACGCGCCCGAATCCGCGGTGCCGGCGCTCAACGCCGACCGCTACTACCTGCAGATCGTGTTCGCGTACATCCCGAGCCAGTATCTGGCGACGATCGCCGGCGCCTGGCTGGCGGCGCAGGGCCAGCTCGGCGTGGCCGAATGGCTGGGCCTGCTGGCGACGGTGGGCATCACCAACGGCGTCGGCATCAACACCGCCCACGAACTGGGCCACAAGACCAACGGCCTGGAACGCTGGCTGGCGCGGATCGCGCTGGCGCCGGTGGCTTATGGCCACTTCTACGTCGAGCACAACAAGGGCCATCACCGCCACGTCGCCACGCCGGTCGACCCGGCCAGTTCGCGGATGGGCGAAAGCTTCTATGCATTCTGGCCGCGCACCGTGGTCGGCAGCGTCAAGTCGGCCTGGAACATCGAGCGCGAACGGCTGAACCGCCTCGGCCACAGCGTCTGGTCGGTACGCAACGAGAACCTGCAGGCCTGGGCAATGACCGTCGTGCTGTTCGGCGCGCTGACCGCCTGGCTCGGGCCTTGGGCACTGGGCTTTTTGCTGGTGCAGGCGGTGTTCGGCTTCTCGCTGCTGGAAGTCGTGAACTATCTGGAGCATTACGGCCTGGTGCGGCAAAAAACCGCCGACGGCCGCTACGAGCGCTGCCAGCCGCGCCACAGCTGGAACAGCAACCACATCGTCACCAATCTGTTTCTGTACCAGCTGCAGCGCCATTCCGACCACCACGCCAACCCGACGCGGCGCTACCAGGCGCTGCGCCATTTCGACGACAGCCCGCAGCTGCCGTCCGGCTATTCGTCGATGGTGCTGCTCGCCTACTTCCCGGCGCTGTGGTTCAAGGTGATGGACCCGCGTGTCGTCGCCCATCACGGTGGCGATCTGAGCAAGGCGCATCTGCACGAGCCGCGTCGCGCCGAGCTGCTGCGTCGCTGGCAGCCGGCAGCAAAGACCGACAGCGTGGCGCCAGCCGGTGCCACCGCGCCGGCCAACAATGCCGCCGCGCCGGTCACCGATTCCAATGCACGTTACCAGTGCCCGAACTGCGACTACTGCTACGAGCCGGCCACGGGCTGCGTCCACGAAGGCTTTGCGCCGGGGACGCCGTGGGCGCAGATCCCGGCCAACTGGGCGTGCCCGCAGTGCGCCGTGCGCGAAAAGCCGGACTTCGTCGCCAAGGCCGCCTGAGCAACACGACGACAAGTACCATTGACCGGGGGCGATGCACCCCCGGTCACTTGAGGTGACGATAATTTTTGTTTCTTGCTACGGTCGATGTCCCGAATTATTCACGTCACCGACATCAAGCCGTCATGAAACTTTGCTGGAACGCTGGCAGCGCCGTCGTCAACGGCCTGCCGATGCAGTGGGAACAAGCGGGCCCTGACAACGGCGAACCCTTGCTGCTGGTGATGGGTCTGGGCGGGCAGCTGATCCACTGGCCCGACGCCTTGTGCGAAGACCTGGTCGCCCGCGGCTTCAAGCTGATCCGCTTCGACAACCGCGACGCCGGACTGTCCGGCGACGCCAACCGGGGCGTACCGATCCATCTGCCGCGCGACTGGCTGCGCAGCCGCTGGGGCCAACCGGTCGATGCCAACTACACGCTGCATGACATGGCGGCCGACACCGTCGCCTTGCTCGACACGCTCGGCGTCGCCCGCGCGCATCTGGCCGGCGTCTCGATGGGCGGCATGATTTCGCAGATCGTTGCCGCGCGTTACCCGAAGCGGGTGCGCTCGCTGACCTCGATCATGTCGAGCACCAATCACCCCAAGCTGCCCGGCGCGCGACTCGACGTGCTGCTGCACATGTCGGGGCTGACGCCGCGACCCAAGACGCGCGAAGCCGTGATCCGGCGGTCGACGACGATGCTGCGCCGCATCGGCAGCCCTGGCTTCCCGACGCCGTACGAGTACCGGGCGCGGATCGTCGGCATGGCCTATGACCGCGCGTTCCGGCCCTCCGGCGTGCTGCGCCAGACCCATGCAATCCTGGCGACCGGCAGCTTCGAAGACCTGTTGCCGCAGATCAGCGCGCCGACCCAAGTGATCCACGGCCTGGCCGACCCGTTGCTGCGTCCGGCCTGCGGCCAGCGCAGCGCGCAGATCATCCGTGGCTCGCGACTGGAAATGATTCCCGGCATGGGCCACGACCTGGCACCGAGTCTGATGCCGAAGTGGTCGGGGCTGATCGCCGCCAACGCCGCACGCGGCTGAGCGAGGCGCGGCGGGCACGCCGCGCCGCTACAATGCGCGATCCCCGCGTGACCGTGCCCCGCCGATGTCCTCTGTCGCCCCTGTTCGCCGTACCCGCTCCAAATCCACTGCGCCCAAGGTCGGCTTCGTCTCGCTCGGCTGCCCCAAGGCGCTGGTCGATTCCGAACGGATCCTGACGCAGCTGCGCGCCGAGGGTTACCAGACCGCGCCGACCTACGACGCGGCCGACGTGGTCATCGTCAACACCTGCGGCTTCATCGACAGCGCGGTCACCGAATCGCTCGACGCGATCGGCGAGGCGATGAACGAAAACGGCAAGGTCATCGTCACCGGCTGCCTCGGCGCCAAGTCGGACATGATCCGCGACAAGTTCCCCGATCTGCTGTCGATCAGCGGCCCGCAGGACTACGCCACCGTGATGAACGCGGTGCACAGCGCCGTGCCCTACCAGCACGACCCGTTCGTCGACCTGTTGCCGGCCAAGCGCCGCTCGGCCAGCGCGCAAGCCGCGCAGGAAGTCGGCGTCAAGCTGACGCCCAAGCACTACGCGTATTTGAAGATTTCCGAAGGCTGCAATCACAAGTGCAGCTTCTGCATCATCCCGTCGATGCGCGGCAAGCTCGCCTCGCGCAGCGTCGTCGACGTGCTCGCCGAAGCCGAAAAACTGGTCAAGGCCGGCGTCAAGGAACTGCTGGTGATCTCGCAGGACACCTCGGCCTACGGCTCCGACCTGAAGTACGCCGGCGGCAGCTGGCGCGGCCATGAATACCGCACGTCGATGCTCGACCTGTGCCGCGGGCTGGGCCAGCTCGGCGTCTGGGTCCGGCTGCATTACGTCTACCCGTACCCGCACGTCGACGAGATCATTCCGCTGATGGCGCAGGGCCTGGTGCTGCCGTATCTCGACATCCCGTTCCAGCACGGCTCGCCGAGCGTGCTCAAGCGGATGAAGCGTCCTGCGTTTGCCGAAAACACGCTGGAGCGGATCAAGACTTGGCGCAAGATCTGCCCCGAGCTGGTGATCCGCAGCACGTTCATCGTCGGCTTCCCTGGCGAAACCGAAGCCGAATTCCAGGAGCTGCTCGACTGGCTCAAGGAAGCCAAGCTCGACCGCGTCGGCTGCTTCCAGTATTCGCCGGTCGAAGGCGCCACCGCCAACGATCTGGCCGACCCGGTGCCGGACGACGTCAAGGCCGAGCGCTACGAGCGCTTCATGAAGACCCAGGCCAAGATCAGCAAGGCGCGGCTCAAGAAGATGGTCGGCCGCACGCTCGACGTGCTGGTCGACGAAATCGACGAAGACGGCGTGCTGTCGGGCCGCAGCTACGCCGACGCACCCGAGATCGACGGCCGCGTCTACCTGTCATGCGACTTTCCGCTGAAGCCCGGCCAGATGGTCCGCGCCAAGGTGCTCGAATCCAACGAGCACGACCTGCACGCCGAAGCGATCGAAGAGTAAGCGACGCGGCGCCGGCGTCGGCTATTCCGACAACCCGGCCAACGGCGGTGTGCACGGATGGCTTGGCCGCGCCGACCTTGGTTGCTACATTGTAGAAACCTTGGTCATCGGGGCAGCCCATGCGCGCGATATCCGCACGCGAATTCAATCACGACACGGCGGGCGCCAAGCGCGACGCGCTGGCGGAGCCGGTGTTTATCCTGGATCGCGGCCAGCCGTCCCACGTGCTGATGTCCATCGCCCACTACAAGGCCTTGCTGGGCAGCAACGCCAACATCGTGGACCTGCTCGGCATGCCGGGCATCGAAGACGTCGCACTGGATCTGCCGCCCAAGAACCGCGAGCCCGCCACCGGCGCCGAGTTCCGCTGAATGTTCGTGCTCGACATCAACGTGGTATCGGAGCTACGCAAGGCGCGCGCGGGCCGCGCCGACCGTAACGTCACGGCTTGGGCGCAGTCCGTGCCGTCGTCGGCGCTGTACCTGTCGGTGGTGACGATCATGGAACTAGTGAACGGCATCGAAGCCGTCCGAGGCCGTGACCCACATCAATACAGCGCGCTTCGCAGCTGGATGGACAACTTCGTGCTGTCGGCCTTCGCCGGCCGCATCCTCGACTTCGACTTGCCGTCGGCCATCCGCTGTGCCGGCTTGAACCGTCCGCAACCCCGGCCGCTGCGCGATTCAATGATCGCGGCAACGGCCTTGCAGCACGGCATGCGGGTCGTCACGCGCGACGTCGGCGACTTCGAGGGCATGGTGCCGGTGCTGAATCCCTGGGACGACGCGGCAGGCTGATTCGGCTCCCTGAGTCGGGCAACGGCCGGTGTTGCGATGCGGCTAGTAGCCGCCGATCACCAAGGCCCATAGCGGCACAGTGACGAAGCTCATCGCGATGCCGACGCTGACCAGTGCGCTGGACAGCTCCGGCGCCAGGCCGTGTTCCGAGGCGAGGATGCCGGCGGTGATCATCGGCGCCATCGCCACTTGCAGGATGCCGATCGTGATCGGCATGCCGTGCAGGCCCATCGCCAGCGCACCGCCCCACATCAGCGCCGGCAGCAGCAGCATCTTCCACAGCGCGCCAATGCCGATCAGGCCGGCATAGCGGCGCGCGGCGCCCGGCTTGAACTGGAAGCCGACCGCCGCCAGCGCCAGCGGCGTCAGCGTGTCGCCGAGGCGCTTGAGAACCACGTCGACCGGCTCGGGCCAGTGGCCGTCGTCGAGCAGCACGGCGGCGATGCCGGCGACGATCAGGGCCAGAAACGGCGTGAACATCAGCACGCGCTTGATCAAGTCGATCGGCCGCGTGGTCTGCCCGGCGAAATACGCGGCCACCGGCAGGCCGATCAGCGTCAGCGCCAAAAACGTCGCCTGGTCGGCGATCAGCGCCGCGCCCATCGCCGGCGGACCGATGATCGCCAGCAGCAGCGGAAAGCCGACGAACGAGGTGTTGCCCAAGCCCCAGCACAGCGTCATCGCGCCCTGCGTGCCGCGATCCCAGCCGAGCCGGCGCGCGAGGACCGCCATCACCGCCATCGTCGAGAACATCAGCACGAATGGGCCCAGCAACGGCAGCAGCAGGCGCGCATCGAAATGCAGCTGCGGGATCTGCTCGAGGATCACGCAGGGCAGCGCAACGCGGATCAGCCAGGCGTTGATCGTCGCCGGCGCATTGGGCGGCATCCAGCGCCGGCGCGCGGCCAGCATGCCGATCGCCGGGCACAGCAACAGCAGCAGGATCCCGCTCACGATGCCGCGCTCAAGCCGCCAGCAGGCGGTCGAAGCCAAAGCTGCGCGGGTTGAGGATGTTGTGCGGGTCGTGCGCCTGCTTGAGCGCCTTGATCGTCTGCAACTGCTCGGACGGCGTATGCGCCAGATACTCGTCGGCCCATTTGGAGCCGATGCCGTGCTCGGCACTGAAGCTGCCGCCGTGCGCCAGCGTGACGTCGATGACCAGCCGGGTCAGCGTCTTGCCGACCGCGCTGACCGGCTGGTCGGCGCTGCCCAGCACGTGCAGATGCGCGCCGCCGACGCCGGCATGGCCGAACGCGACCAGCTCGGTGTCAGGCGCGGCGCGCTGCAGCTCGGCGCGCATCGCGTCCAGATACTCGCCAAAGCCGGCCAGCGGCGTGGCGGTGTCGAAACTCAAGCGGCCGCCGCCAAGCGCGCGCATCCGCGCATTGCTGGCTTCGGTGATCGAGTGACGGATCTTTTTCAGCGCGGCCAGCGGCGCGTAGCCGATCTGCTCGTCCGGCAGCGCCAGGTCGCCGGCCAGGAATTCGTACAGCGCCGCAGCCAGGTCGGCATCGGCGTCGGCCGACTTGATCTGCAGCAGCAGGAACAGCGGGCTGTCGACGTCGCCGGCAAACGGCAGCCGGAACGCCTCGCCGTGCAGCGCGCGCACCAGCGCCATCGCCGAGCGCGAAATGAACTCGAACTCCTCGACGTCGGCGCCGAAGCGGCCGCGCGCGGCATCGAGAATGCGCATCGCACCGACCATGTCGGCCACCGGGATCAGCGCGGCTTCGCGCTGCGCCGGGATCGCATAGGTGCGCAGCCGCAGCCGCGTGATGATCCCGAACGCGCCCTGCGAGCCGATCAGACCCCAGGCCGGGTCGATCTGCGCCGAATTGATCGCGAAGCGCTGCGGATCGGGCGCGGTCCACGGCGTCGATCGGCAGGGGCCGGCCGGTTCGCCGTTGCCCCAAAAACCCCAAGCGGTGTCGGTCATGTGCGCCGAGGTGCCGTAGCAGACCGCGTTCGAGCCGGCCGAGGCATTGGCAGCGCAAGCGCCGACGGTCGCAGCCGAGCTGGAGCCCATCTCCATCGGGAACATCCGGTTCAGCGGGCGCAGCAGGTCGTTCAGCGCGTCGACCGCCAGGCCGGTCTGCACGGTCACGGTCGCGCCTTCGGCATCGGGCTGACCCAGCGCCGTCCACCAGGCCAGCAGCGCGTCGCGCGCGGCGTCGCCGCTGGCGGCCTCGGCCGGCCAGACAAACTCGCGACCATCGGCCAGCGTCAGGCTCAGCGGGCGGTTGAGCCGCTCCAGGCTCAGCACCGGCTCGCCGAGCGGACGCTGCGCTTCGACCAGGCCGGTGCGGCCGCCGCTGATCACCAGCGGCGTGCGCTGCGCGTTGCACAGCCGCAGAATCTGCTGCACCTCGGACTCGGTCTGCGGCAGCAGCACGGCACCGGTATGGCCGCGCGGCCCGCGTTCGAGCACCTCGTAGCGCTCGACACGCTCGGGTGCCGCGACATAGCGTTCGCCCAGCAGCTGCTGCAACTGCGGGGCGGCGGGATAATTCGGCAGGCTCATTGCAAGGCGTGGGCGGCGAAACAGGCGGGCAGTTTAGAGGCTTTGACCCATGCCCGGTGAGCCGGCGCCGCCGCTGCTAGGCTGCGCAGCGGTCAATCGACGGAGCCGGGACGAGCCCGGCCAAAACGGACTACAGACGAGTGAAAGCATTGGTTATTGGTGGCGCCGGCTATATCGGCAGCCACATGGTCCGCGCGCTGCAGCGCGCCGGCCACGACGTCGCGATATTCGACAACTTCTCCACCGGACACCGCGCCGCGGTCGAGGGCCTCAAGGTCTACGAAGGCGACCTGCTGAACCCGGCCGACCTTGACCGCGCGCTGCCCGACTTCGCGCCGGACCTGGTGCTGCATTTTGCGGCGCGCTCGCTGGTCGGCGAATCGATGGTCGAGCCGGCGCTGTACTACGGCAACAACGTCTGCGGCGTGTTCAACCTGCTCGAAGCGATGCGCCGCCATGGCCGCGCCCGGCTGGTGTTCAGTTCCACGGCGGCCGTGTACGGCCTGCCGACCAAGCGGCGGATTGAAGAAGACCACCCGACGCAGCCGATCAACACCTACGGCTGGAGCAAGCTGTTTGCCGAGCGGATGATCGAAGACGCCTGCCGCAGCTACGGCCTGCGCGCGGCGGTGCTGCGCTACTTCAATGCGGCCGGCGCCGACGATGCCGGCGACATCGGCGAAGCGCACGAGCCCGAAACGCACCTGCTGCCGAACATCCTGCGCGTGGCGGCCGGCAAGGCGCCGCTGGTGCGACTGTTCGGCAGCGACTACGACACGCGCGACGGATACTGCGTCCGCGATTTCATTCACGTCAGCGATCTGTGCGACGCGCATCTGCTGGCCGCCAACGCGCTGGAGAAAGCCGACCTGCCGGCCTATCAGCTGTACAACCTCGGCAACGGCCAAGGGTTTTCGGTACTCGAAGTGCTGCGCGCGGCCGAAGTCGTCGTCGGCCGGCCGATCCCGTCCGAAGTCGGCCCGGCGCGCGCCGGCGATCCGCCGGTGCTGGTCGCCGGCGCCAGCAAGGCGCGCAGCGTGCTCGGCTGGGCGCCGCAGAAAGCCGATCTGACGCAGATCATCGCGAGCGCTTGGCGCTGGCATCAGGCGCAGCGCTACTAGCGCGCCACACGCTGGCGCTGCGCCCGAGCGCGTAGCGCAAGCCGATCCCGGCGACACGCGGCCGCCCGCGCTATCGCCGCCGCCGCGCCGAGCACGATCGGCGTCGGCCGGGCTGCCCGACTGGCCGCACGCGCAGGCTTGAATCAATCGCTGTCGCACGCCATCGACGCGTTCAACGCGCTGCAAGCTCCCCAGTCTGTGACGTAGTCGCTATATTCCAGTGCGAGTGCGGAGGAGCCGCCAATGACGACTGGAAGACCAGAGGGCGAACGACCCTCGGCCCAGATCAGTACGCACAAGCTGTATGCCCCGCCGACCTATCGCGGCGTGGTGTCACGGCGCGCGATACTCGACCGGGTTTTTGCAGAGCCGATGGTGCGCGTGTTCCTGTTCCAGGGACCGGCGGGCCATGGCAAATCGACGTTGCTGCAGCAAGTGATGACGCAATGTCAGCAGCGCGGCTGGCTGACCGGCTGGCTGAGCTTTGACGATGCCGACAACGACATGCGGCGCTTCACCAGCCATTTCGATGCGCTGCTCGACGGCATCGTCGGCGAGGCGAGCGACAGCAATAGCCGGTCGCGCGCCACTGCGCCGGGATCGCGCGCACGGCGTTCCGACGCGGCCATTGCGCGACTGCTGCAGCGCAGCGAGCCGACCGCGCTGTTCCTCGACGAACTACAGGAGCTGAGCAACCCGGGAATCCTCGGCTTCCTTCGGGAATTGCTCGAACGTCTGCCGGATCGGATCACGGTGTTCTTCGGCTCGCGCGCGCTGCCCGACCTGGGGCTGGCGCGGTTGCTGGTCAATGGCCGTGCGATGGTGCTGCGCGCCGACGAACTGCGCTTCAGCACCGCTGAAGCCGAGCAGTTTTTTGCCGAAGCACGCGACCTCGGCGTGCAGCAGGACGAAGTGGCGGAGATCCACCGCCAGACCGAAGGCTGGCCGGCAGCGCTGCAGTTGTTCCGGCTGAGCTTGGCGAGTCCGAACGTGCGCGGCGCGCTCGGCAATCTCAACGCGTATCGCCCGCGCGAGTTGGCCGATTACCTGGCCGACAACGTCGTCAGCCTGCAGACACCGAGAATCCGCGAGTTTCTGCTGCGCACCAGCTTGCTGACGCGCTTGAGTGCGCCCTTGTGCGACGAGCTGCTGGGCTGGCAGGACTCGCAGAGCATCCTGCTGTTTCTTGAACGCAATGGCCTGTTCCTGCGCAGCCTCGATTCCGATCTGCGCTGGTTCAAGTACCACACGCTGTTCTCCGGCTTTCTGCAGGAGCAACTCAACGAGAGCGACCCCGCCTCGCTGCGCGAACTGCACGGCCGCGCTGCGCACTGGTATCACGCCCACGGTTTCCACGACGAGGCGATGCACCATGCGGTCGAGGCTGGCGAATTCAGCTTCGCTGCCGGCGTGATGAACCTGTGGAGTTCGCGTCTGGTGGCCGAAGGCCATCTGGCGACGGTGGAGCGCTGGTACGACCGGCTGCCGCTGGACGAGATCGCGCCGCGTCGCGAGCTGGCGGTCAAGATCGCGTATGCGCTGAGCTTTCTACGTCGCCACCGCAAGCTGCGGCCGCTGATGGAAGTGCTCGATACACCGGCCTCGTCAACGCTGATCAACGACGCCAACCCCGATGTCGTGCGCACGATGGTGGCGCTGCTGTTCGACGATATTCCGCGGGCCTTCGAACTGGTGCATCAGCTGCAGGTCAACGTCAGCGAGCCCGAACCGTTCCGGGCGTTCGAGCTGTCGGCGGCCTGCAACGTGCTCGGCTACCACGCGGTGGCGATCGGCGAGTACGAGCGGGCACGTGAATACGTGATGCGCTCACGCGCCTACAGTGACAAGGCGCATGCGCGCTTCAGCGGCGGTTATTCGGTGGCCGTCGCCGGCATCAACCTGCTGGTACAAGGCGAGCTGCAGCAGGCGATCGAACGCTTTCGCGCCGGCCTCGCCGAACAGCATGCCGACGCCGAAACCAGCGTGGCATCGGCGTCGCTGGTCAGCTGCTACATCATGGCGCTGTACGACGCTGACGAACTGACGCTGGCCGAGTCGCTGTTCGCGCAATTTCACGACGTGATCCGCGAAGGTGTGCTGCTCGACTTCATGGCGGTGGCCTACGTGTCGATGGCCCGCATCCACGATGCGCGCGGCGCCGCGCCCAAGGCGCAGGAGCTGCTCGACGAAGCCGAGAACATCGGCCATCTGGCCGCATGGCCGCGGATGATCCGCATCATCGACCGCGAGCGCGTGCGCCGGCATTTGTTGCGCGGCGAGCGCGATCGCGCGCAACTGATCGCATCGCGGATTCCGCAGCGCCCTGAGTTCACGCTGCCCGACGGCGTGGCCTTGTTCTCCGAAGACAGCGAAGGCGATGCCATCGGCCAGATCCGCTTGCTGATTCATCGTGGCCACGGCGACGACGCGCTGACACGACTGAGCCATGAACTGGATCTGGCGCAGCGCAACGGCCGCGTGCGGCGCCAGATCAAGCTGCGGATTCTCGAAGCCCTGGCCCATGCACAGCGCGGCCGGCCGCGGCCTGCTTATCAAGCGATGCGCCATGCGCTGCAACTGGCGGCCCCGCAGGGCTTCGTGCGCAGCTTTCTCGACGAAGGCGACGAGGTGCTCAAGTTGCTGCGCGAGCTGTTCCCGTCACTGCACGACGCTGGCATCGAGCGCCACGGCCATGGCAGCGACTCGCTGCTGACGTTTGCCGCCCGACTGCTCGGAGGCGACAGCGTCGACGGCAGCGCCGACGAACGCAGCACGCGCACGCCGATGACGCTGGCCGAGCCCCTGACCGACGGCGAGCGCAACATCCTGAGCTTCCTGGCGCGCGGCGTGTCGAACAAAGTGATCGCCGCCGAACTGTTCGTGTCCGAGAACACCGTGAAGTTTCACTTGAAGAACATCTACGGCAAGCTCGGCGCCAGCAGCCGGCTGCAAGCGATCAACGCCGCACGACGCATGGGGCTGGTCTGAGCCCGCATCAACTGCCGTATCGGCACGGCGTCGCGCCGTGCCGATCGACCGTCAGCCCTTGAGCATTTCGCTGTTGCGCTGTGTGAAATCGATGAACCAGTCGATCGCCGCCGGCTGCATCATCGCGTCGCGGCTGACTGCTTTTTCGACCGGCCATCCCATCAGGATCTTGCGCACTGGCAACTCCATCTTCTTGCCGGTCAGCGTGTACGGAATCAGCTCGACCGCGTAGAGCTGGTCGGGCACGTGGCGCGGACTGCAGTCGGCGCGCAGCTTGCGGCTGATCCGTTCGCGCAGGCCATCGTCGAGAACATGCCCAGCGCGCAGTTGCAGGAACATCGGCATGAAGTAGCGACCACCGGCAAGCTCGCAGCAGACGATCAAGCTGTCGGCAATCTCGGGCAGTTGCTCGACGCAGCGGTAGATTTCGGCGGTACCGATGCGCACGCCGTAGCGGTTCAGCGTCGAATCGCTGCGACCGTAGATGTAACAGCCGCCGCGCGCGTTAATCTTGATGTAGTCGCCGTGCCGCCAGACGCCCGGCGCATGTGCAAAGTAGCTGTCGCGGTAGCGTTGATCGCCGTCGTCATTCCAGAAATACAGCGGCATCGATGGAAACGGACTCATCACCATCAACTCGCCCACTTCGTCGACGACGCTGACACCGTCGTCGTTCCAGGCCTGCACGTCCATGCCCAGCATCAGCGCCTGGATCTCCCCGGCATACACCGGCAAGGTCGGCACCGCGCCAACAAAACCGCTGCAGATTTCGGTGCCGCCCGACTGCGAGGTCACCCACAAATCCTGCTTCACGCAGCGATAGAACCAGTCGAAGGTTTCCGGCGTCGATGGCGAGCCGGCAACGACGATCGATTCCAGTGCGGACAGATCATGGTCGCTGCCCGGCTTGAGCCCGGCTTTCTCCATCATCTGTACGAAGGTCGGGCTTGCACCGAAGCTGACGCAGCGCGTGCGCGCTGCCAGCTGCCACAGAAAGTCCGGGCCCGGATGCATCGGGCTGCCGTCATACAGCACGGCCGATCCGCCGGTCAGCAACGCGGCGATCAGCAAGTTCCACATCATCCAGCCGGTCGTGCTGTAGAAGAACATCGGCGCGCCGGGGCGCAGGTTCAAGTGGAAGTGCATCAGCTTCAGATGCTCGACCAGCACGCCGACGTGACTGTGGACGATCGCCTTGGGCAAGCCGGTCGTGCCCGACGAGAACACGACCCAGATCGGATGATCGAACGGCACGCGCTCGTAGACGAACTGCTCGCGTGGTACGTCCGGCTGATCCATCAGCGTCGACCACAGCAGCGCCTGCGGGATTTTGTCTGGCACACACGATGCAGGTTGCAGATACGGTAGCCAGACGATGCAGCCCAGGCTTGGCAAGCGCGACGCGATCTCGGCCACTTCGTCGACGCGCGAAAAATCCTTGCCACCGAATCGGTAGCCGTCGCAGGCGAACATCACTTTCGGCGCGATCTGCGAGAAGCGATCGATCACCGTCTTGACGCCAAACTCCGGTGCCGCCGACGACCACACACCGCCGACGGCGAGCGTGGCGATCATCGCGATGGCCGTCTCGGGGACGTTGGGCATGTACGACACGACGCGATCGCCGGGCTGCACGCCAAGTGCGCGCAACTGCGTCGCCAGGATGCGCACCTGCCGGCCCAGTTGCTGCCAGCTCATCTGCGCCAGCGGCCGTGTCTCGGTCAGGTGATGAAACGCCGCCTCACCGTCGGCAGCCACCGCTTCGTGACGCAGCAGATGCTCAGCGTAGTTGACGCGCGAGCCTTCGAACCACCGCGCGCCCGGCATCTTGCGCTCGTCAAACACCCGCGTGTACGGCGTGGCCGACTGCACATCGAAGTAGTCCCAGATCGACGCCCAGAACGGCGCGATCTCGGTGACCGACCATTGATGCAGCGCGCTGTAGTCGGGCATGTCGAGCCCGCGCTCGGACTTCAACCAGCGCTGATAACGCGCAATGTTCGACGCCGCAGCGAACTCGGCACGCGGCGACCAGAGCCACTGGCCCTCGCGCACACCGGGCGACGGCGCCGACGCAGGCGCATCATCCGCCATGACGCACGCTCCTGGCGTTGACCGTCAGCACCGGATCGCTGACCAGCCCAAAGTTCTGCAGCACGCCAAGCAGCTCGCGGTGACCGAAGGCCTGGCAGCCCGATGCAAAGCCGTAGCGCTTCGGCGGCGCCTGCACCAGATGGTAGGCCACGTAGGCCTGCAGCAGACCGGTCTGCTTGTAGTTGCAGATGCCGTGGATCACGCAATGCGCGTGGCCTGCCGGGCCGCTGGCGTGCACCGAGTCGACCGACGTGTTGATGCGCGTGTTCTCGCGCGGCGGCATGCCGGCCTGCAGGCTCGCGGCCATGTCCGACAGCGCCTTCTCGGCTTCGGCCTTCGGCATCGGCTTGATCTTTTCTTCGACGACGGCGGCGATCTGCACGACGCCTTCCATCACCGTGCGCTCGAACACGCCGCCCATCGCCTTGCACGAGGCCACGCGCGGATCGTTCTTGAACCAGACCGGATGCGCGGTGCCGCCCCAGGGCAGCGCCATCGCCGTGGCATGTTGGCCCGGCACGATGACTTCAGCCTTGGCCGTTGCCGGCCACTGCACGTACTGCTTCTGGTCCAGGTAGTAGAAGTTGGCAGTCAGGATGCTGAAGATCGTCTGCGTCGACGCGTACGTCGGGAAGCCTTTCCACAGCACCAGAATGTCGAGCGTATCCAGGCCCGGCGTTTCCAGGCACAGGTTGGCCGCGATCTCGCCGGTGGTGTACATCTGCGCGATGCCCGGCGCCAGCAACAAATTGCGCTGGGCAAACTGTTCGCCCCAGGTCGCCTCGGCGTGCATCATCCAGTTCTGCTCGCCGTTGGTATCGGTGTAGTGCACACCGGCCGCAAGACAGGCTTCAACCGCTTCGCCGCCGTACTTCATGAACGGGCCGACCATGTTGCACAGCACCTTGGTGCCCTTGAGCAGCTCGGTCAGCGCCTCGGTGGTGTGTTCGACTTCGGCGATTTCGTAATCGGCGTTCTCGATGCCCGGCACCTTGTCGAGGACTTCCTTGATGCGGGCGGCGCTGCGGCCCGCCGCAATGAACGGCATCCGGTATTCGCGCAGATATTCGGCCACCAGACGACCGGTATATCCGTTGACGCCGTAGATGACGACCGGCTTCTTGCTCGTGCTCATCGTATTGATCCTTCCCTGCTGAGTGGGGGTTGTGGTTCGGCTTTCAGGCCGTCATACCGCCGTCGACGACAAAGTCGGCGCCGGTGACATAGCTGGCATCGTCGGATGCGAGGAACAGCACCACGGCGGCGATTTCGGAGGGTTTGGCGAAGCGTCCCATCGGGATGCGCTGCAGCGTTACAGCAGCAAACTGCTGCGCCTGCTCCGGTTCCAGAGCGGCCAGCGCACCGCTGACCATCTGCGTCTCGGCAAAGCCGGGGCAGACGCTGTTGACGCGAATGCCGTAGCCGCTGCGCGCGCAGTGGATCGCGGTCGACTTGCTGAGCAAGCGCACCGCGCCTTTGCTGGCGTTGTAGGCCGGCAGCGCCGCTTCGCCGACCAAGCCTTCGATCGACGCGATGTTGACGATGCTGCCGCCACCGCTGTGCTTCATCCGCTCGACCGCCGCTTGGGTCCCGAGATAGACCGCATTCAGATTGACGTCGATCGTGCGCGTCCAATCGGCATCGGATATCTGCTCGATGCTGGCCAGATTGGCGACGCCGGCGTTGTTGACGACGATGTCGACACGACCAAAGCGCGCGACCACCGCGTCGAACACGCGCGGCCAGCTGGCGCGCTCGGTGACGTTCTGCACCAAGCCGGCAGCCGAAGGCCCGAGCTGTGCGACGGCCGCTTCGACGTCGCCGGCTTTCAGATCGGTGATCATTACGCGGGCGCCTTCGGCGATCAGCGCTTCGGCTGCGGCATAGCCCAGCCCGCGTGCACCGCCGGTGATCAAGGCAACGCGGTCCTGTACGCGACCGACGCGCGGCTTACTGTGCATTGGCGCCTCCATCGAGCACGATCTCGGCACCGTTGGTCCAGCGCGCGGCGCTGGACACCAGATACAGAATCGCATTGGCGACATCGGACGGCTGGCCCATGCCCATCGGATGCAGTTGGTTCATCGCCGCTTCGGCCGTGGCCAGATCCGGCGCCAGTCCCAGCCGGACGAAGCCGTCGAGCAGGTGATTGCCCATCGCCGTGCGGATCACACCGGGATGAACCGAGTTGACGCGGATACCGGTGCCCAGTTGCGCGCACTCGATCGCCGCGGCCTTGGTCAGCGAGCGCACCGCGCCTTTGCTGGCGCAGTACGCCGACAAGCCCGTAACGCCCAGCATTGCCGCGAGCGACGACAGATTGACGATCGCACCGCCACGGCCGCTGCTGCCACCGGGCCGCATCGAACGGATCGCGTGCTTGAGTCCGAGAAACGTACCGGTGACGTTGATCCGCTGGATGCGCTCGAAGTCGGCCAGTGCGCAATCGGTCAGCAGCGCCATGTCCTCGACGCCCGCATTGTTGACCAGAATGTCGATGCCGCCGAGTTCGGTGACCGCGGCGGCGATCGCCGATTCCCAGTGCGACTCTTGAGTGACGTCGTGCACCGCGTGGGCAGCGCGTGCGCCAGCGCCGCGCAACGTCGCGGCACGCGCGGCGCTGGCGCACGC
>Ga0255089_1000349_pt1 | contig 18394 bp, 12 predicted proteins | sample Colum_Miss_RepC__2_FD_188468 | JGI IMG/M metagenome (GOLD analysis project Ga0255089, IMG submission 188468) | Freshwater microbial communities from Columbia River, Oregon, United States - Colum_Miss_RepC_8d | ecosystem: Environmental > Aquatic > Freshwater > River | place: USA: Oregon... | reverse complement strand
GTTGACTACAAACCAAATTCGAGCTTCTTGGACCTCATAAACCAAGAACTCAGCCAGTTTGCCTGGCGGCATTAGCGAGTTGGAACCACCCGTTCCCATCCCGAACACGGAAGTGAAACGACCCAGCGCCGATGATAGTGTGGCGAGACCATGCGAGAGTAGGACACTGCCAGGCTCTTAAATCCAAACCCCCGAGTCAATGCTCGGGGGTTTTCTTTTGTCCGAAGGATTTGATCGGGACCTAAACCGATAATCGCAGTTACCTATCGGTAAGCATCAGTGATACGGGGCTTTGATCAATTCGCTTTCGACCGTCTGATCAGCTTTTAACGATCTGGATTTTCTGCATTAGCTGCAGTCGCTGATCGGCGCTCGGCCCGACGCGGATCTCGATGTCACCGGTCTCGAAGACCGGGTTCAGATCGGCGCCGAGAAAGGCCAGATCGCGGGCCTCGAAGTGATGCTCGAAGACGCGCTGTTCACCGGCGTTCAACTCGATCTTGCCGAACCCGCGCAATTCGAGCACGGGGCGGGCGACGCTGGCGACTGGGTCGCGGCTGAAAACGAACAAGGTTTGCTCGGCGGCGTGCGTGCCGTGATTGGTGACCGTGACCCGAATCTGGATACGGTCATCACGCGTTGCGAGGGCAGGCGTCACTTGCAAGTCGCTGAGTTCGAAGCGGCCGTAACTCAGACCATGCCCGAACGGATACAGCGGTTCGTTTCCGACATCGAGATACTTGCTGGTGAAAAAGTCGCCTTCGCTGAACGGGCGACCGCTCGGCCTTTGACCGTAGAAGATCGGCACTTGTCCGAGCGCGCGCGGCCAACTCATCGGCGTGCGTCCGCTCGGTGATACGGCGCCGGTCACGACGTCGGCGATCGCATTGCCAGCCTCGGTACCAAGGAACCAGGCGGCAAGCAGCGCGTGGCTCCTGCTTGCCAACTCCGGGATCACCAGCGGCCGACCCGAGAACACGATGCTGATAACGGGTATGCCGGCCTGGGCCGCGCGCTCGTGCACCGCTTGCGCGAATTCGGATTGCCGCCCGGGCAAGCCCGGGTAGGCGCGGCTGGCGGCTTCACCGCTCATTCGCATCGCTTCGCCGACGCACAACACGACGGCCTCACTGCCGTCGATCAGCGTCAGTGCAGCATCGACGCCGTCTTGGTCGTCGCCCTGTATCGACGTCCCCGATGCATAGCGCAATTCGACGTCGGGCATGGCGTGGCGCAAGCCGGCCAGCACGCTGACGTTGGGTTCGTTTTCGCCTGCGGCCCACCAGCAACCGCACATCTCGCTGGCAGCGTCGGCCAGTGGCCCCAGCACGGCGATGCGACGCGTCGTGCGTGGCAACGGCAGCGTCTCGCCGTCGTTCTTCAGCATGACGATCGACTTTGCAGCGACGCGGCGCGCGATCTGGCGGCGATGCAGTAGCGCTTCGGCCGTCTCGACGCGGCTGCTGCGTCGGTACGGATCATCGAACAGTCCGAGCTGCTCTTTGAGCTTCAGTACGCGACGGACGCTGGCGTCGATCTGATCCATCGTCACCAAGCCGCGTTCCAGCGCGACCGGCAGACCTTTACGGTAGGCGTCGGCCATCATGTCGATGTCGATGCCGGCATTGAGCGCGAGCACAGCGGCTTCGACCAGGTCTGCGGCCACGCCATGACGGATCAGTTCGCCGATCGCGTTGTAGTCGCTGACGAGCACGCCATCGAATCCGAGCTCGCCACGCAGGTAGTCGCGCAACAAGCCTTTGTGCGCGCTCATCGGGATGCCGTTCAGATCGGTGAAGGCCGGCATGATCGTCGCGACGCCGGCGTTGACGGCCGCAACGAACGGAGGCAAGTGCACCTCGCGCAACGTTCGCTCCGAGATGTCGACCGACGCATACTCGCGCCCGGCGTTGACCGGCCCGTAGGCGCAGAAATGTTTGGCACAGGCTGCGATCCGGTCAGCGGCGGCAAGATCGCTGCCTTGGAAGCCCTTGACCTTGGCCTGTGCCATTCGCGACGCAACGAAAGCGTCCTCGCCCGATCCCTCAGCGGTGCGGCCCCATCGCAGATCGCGGGACACATCGAGCATAGGAGCAAAGGTCATCGCCAAGCCATCGGCTGCGCCTTCGGCGGCTGCTTCGCTTGCTGTCAGCTCCCACAATTCAGGGTCGAACGTCGCCGCTTCGGCGATCGGCAGCGGGAACAGCGTTCGATGTCCATGGATGATGTCGAGGCCGATCAGCAGCGGGATGCCGAGACGCGATTCTTCGACAGCGATCTTCTGTACTTCACTCGTTGGACCGGGGCCGACGATGTTCAACAGATTGCCGACGCTGCCGTCGCGGATCGAGTCCGTTGAATCACCGACGATGATCGGGCCGGTGACCGCATAGCCTGAGGCCGTCATCGTCATTTGCCCGAGCTTCTCGGACAGCGTCATGTCGCGTATCAGTTGTTCGATGCGGCTCATCGGCTGGATCCTGTCGTCGGACGGCGGTTCTTGGTGATGATAGGACGAGCCATCATCGTTTGCTCTAGCACGCGTCAGCAGTGAACGGCGGGTGGTGAACCAACGCTGACCCGTCCACCCGGTGGGTCTGCAGCGAGGCCCGCCTTGCAAATGACGAGGCTTGATATGCCAAGCTGTCGGCCCGTCCGTTCGACCGCGTCCGACAGGAGAAGCAATGTCTGCAGCAGATTCGGCTGATGCCGCTCCGATGTACAAAGCATGGTCTGCAAAGGAACTCGCCGGGCTGTCCGATGAGGCACTGATCGATGCGGTGCAGCGCCAGACATTCGAGTTCTTCTGGCACGGCGCGCATCCGGTCAGCGGTCTTGCGCCGGACCGTCGCACGACGCGCGATGAGCCGGTCGACGATCTCGTGGCAATCGGCGGGTCGGGCTTCGGCGTGATGGCCATCATCGTCGCCGTAGAGCGCGGCTGGGTCACGCGCGACGCCGGCGTGGCGCGCATCAACCGCATGCTCGACGTGCTATGCCGCGCCACCTGCTATCACGGCGCGTTCCCGCATTTCATGAACGGCCTGACCGGCGCGACGATTCCGTTCAGCCGCAAGGACGACGGTGGCGACCTGGTCGAGACCGCGTTGCTCTTCCAAGGCTTGCTGTGCGCGCGTCAGTACTTTGACGCGGATACGACGGCCGAGGCGTCGATACGCGGCCGGGTTACCGGCTTGTGGGCTGAGATGGAATGGGATTGGTATACGCGCGACGGCCGCAAGCTGCTGTACTGGCATTGGAGCCCGTGGAACGGCTGGGCGATGGACCATGAGATTCATGGCTGGAACGAATGCTTGATCGCCTATGTGCTGGCGGCGTCCGCGCCTCGCTATCCGGTCGATCCGCTGGTCTATCACCGCGGGTACGCCAATGGCCGCGACTTCATCAACGGCAAGCGCTATTACGACGTCGAACTGCCGCTGGGACAGCCATACGGCGGCCCGTTGTTCTTTGCGCACTATTCGTTCTGCGGCATTGATCCGCGTGGTTTGCGCGATCGCTACGCTGATTATTGGCAGCTCAACTGCGCTCACGTACAGATCAATCGCGCCTACTGTGTCGATAACCCGAAGCAGCACAAAGGCTATGGCGCAGACTGCTGGGGACTGACGGCCAGCGATGATCCGTTCGGCTATTCGGCGCATGCGCCAGACAACGACAACGGTACGATTTCGCCGACGGCAGCGCTGTCGAGCCTGCCGTATGCACCTGACGCCGTGCTGCAGACGCTACGTGGCTTTCTGAATCGTCATGGCGACCGCATCTGGGGGCGCTATGGTTTCGTCGACGCCTTCAGCGAGCAGCACGACTGGGCAGCCGATACGTTCCTGGCGATCGACCAGGGACCGATCATCGTCATGATGGAGAACCACCGCAGCGGGCTGCTTTGGAAACTGTTCATGGGAATACCGGAGATCCAGCAAGGTCTGCGCCGGCTCGGCTTCTCCAGTCCCCACCTGACAGCCAACGCCACATGACGGTTGCTGATACCGCACACGAGTTGGATCAGTGGCTGACCCTGCAGGTCAGCCTGAGCGCGCAGTGGATGCAGCGCAGCATTTCGGCTGTCGACCGGGTCAAGCACCGGCCCGGTTTTGGTCAGTCGATTCGCCCCGAGCGCGGCTCGATCATCGCGTCCCCGGTGTTTGCGGCGTATGACCCGGACCCCGACTACGCCTTCCATTGGTTTCGCGACTCCGCCGTGGTCATCGATGCGATGCGCTTGTTATTCGAACAAGGCGTGGTCGACCAGCAGCAAGCAGAGAGCTTGATCGTCGACGCTGTCGACTTCGCCGAGAAGCTGATGAAGCTCGACGGCCGAGCGCTGGCTCTGGACTCCAACTGGCGGGCACAGGTGCAGCCCGACTTCGTACAGTACTTGCGCAGCAACGAAGAGCTCGCCGCGGTCCACGGATCGTCGGTGCTCGGCGAAACTCGGGTCAATCCCGACGGAAGCCTGGATCGAACACGATGGGCGCGCCCGCAGTACGACGGCGCGCCGTTGCGCGCGCTGGCGATGCTGCGCTGGCATCAATCGCCGATGACGACATTGCCGACTGGATTGGCGTCGCGATTGTCAGCGCTGATCGATCACGATCTGGCCTTCACTTGCGAGCATGCCGATCTTCCATCCTTTGATATCTGGGAAGAGGAACGCGGCCTGCATTACTACACGCTGCGTGTCGCCGCCGCTGCACTTGGACAAGGCGCAGCCTGGCTACAGTCCCGTGATCCGACTCTTGCGCAGCGGTATCAGCAGCGCGCGGCGCAGTTACGCGGGCAGTTGGATGCGTTTTGGTTCGAAGAGCAGCAGTTTTACCAGTCGCGCTTCGGCGACGCTGATCGTCCGTCGCCCAAGGCGCTCGACATCGCCGTGATTCTGTCTGCGGTGCACTGCGGCGAGACGAGCGGCACGCACACGGTCGACGATCCGAGAATGCAATCGACGTTGGCGCGACTCGATGCCTTGTTCGACGCACGTTACTCGATCAACCGTCGACGCGCGGACGGCGAGGGACCAGCGCTCGGCCGTTATGATGGCGACGTCTACTATTCGGGCGGCGCTTACTTCTTCTCGACGCTCGGCGCGGCCGAGTTTTGCTACAAGGCTGCGCGACATGCCGCTGACGGCCGTCCTTGGATCGAACGCGGAGACACCTATCTGCGCACGGTACGCCGCTATACGGCACCTGACGGTGCGCTGTCCGAGCAGTTCGACCAGCACGACGGTGCGCAGACGTCGGCGCGACATCTGGCTTGGAGCTACGCCGGGCTGATCAGCAGCGCGGATGCACGGCGCCGCGCACTGCTGACGATCGGATGACGTCGAGCACCCGCTCAGGATCGGCTGCCAGCGCCGTCATTGACGCGGAGCTGGCGGCAGCGCGCGAAGCCGGCTTTGGACGACAGATCGGCTCGCTACTGGCGGCGTTGCGCGGTTCGCCTGTCGGCAAGGTGCTGATGCTGCTGGCAGCCGCGATTGTCGCCGTGGTGCTCGCGACCGGCTACGGGCAAGTGAGACTGAATATCTGGAATAAGAATTTCTTCGATGCCTTGTCGCGGCGAGACTTCTCCGACTTTCGATTGCAGCTCGGCGTTTTTGTCGTGATCGCCGGTGGATTGCTGATCTTGAACGTTGCCCAGAAGTGGCTGGTCGAAACGCTGAAGCTACGTTTGCGCGAGGGTCTGGTGCGTGACCTCGTCGGCCATTGGATGCTGCCGCGGCGTGCTTTCTGGCTGGCCCATGCCGGCGCGATGGGCGTCAATCCTGATCAGCGCATGTCCGACGACGCGCATAACCTGTGCAATCTGTCGGCGGATTTGGCTGTGGGCTTGCTGCAGGCCTCGATTCTGTTCTTGAGCTTTGCCGGCATTCTGTGGGTGCTGTCCAATGACTTCAGCTTCCGTATCGGTGACGCCGATTACGGCGTGCCAGGATTCATGCTGTGGGCGGCGATGCTGTACGCCGGTGCCGGCTCGCTGCTGAGTTACTGGGTCGGACGCAGCTTGATCGGTCGCAACTCGGAGCGCTACGCGCGCGAGGCCGATCTGCGCTTTGCGTTGGTCCGTATCAATGAGCACCTCGACGGCATTTCACTGGCGGCCGGCGAAGCCGACGAGAAACGCCGACTCGATGCGCATCTGGACGACGTGCTCGGCGCGATGCAGCGGCTGGTGCGCGGTCTGACGAATCTGACCTGGGTTACCGCGAGCTTCGGCTGGTTCACGACCGTCGCACCGATTCTAGTGGCTGCCCCGCTGTTCTTCTCCGGCAAGATTTCATTCGGCGGCTTGATCGCCGCAGCGGCGGCGTTCACGCAAGCGCAGTCGTCTCTGCGTTGGTTCGTCGACAACTTCAGCATCATTGCCGACTGGCGCGCGACGCTGTTGCGCGTCGCCAACTTCCGCCAGGCACTCGTCGCCAATCATCAGCAAGTCGATTTCGCGAGCCGGATCGAATACGTGCAAGGCGAGGCCGGCGTGCTGCGCATCGACGATCTTCAACTCGAATCGCCGGCCGGGCGAGACCGGCTTTTGGAGTCGGCCATCGAACTGCGACGTGGCGATCGCGTGCTGATCGCGGCCGAGCCGGGGACCGGCAAGACGCTGCTGTTTCGTGGTCTTGCCGGACTATGGCCCTGGGGTAGCGGGCGCATCGCCAATCCGGCGGGCGAGGCGATGGCCTACATGCCGCGCGGCACGCCGTATCTACCCAGCGGAAGCTTGCGCGAAGTCTTGGCGTATCCCGCGACGACGACCGTCTATGACGACGTGCAATACACCGGGGTGCTGCAACGCTTGGGTTTGGAGCGGCTCTTGCCGCAGCTGGATGAGACACGGCGCTGGGATCGCGAGCTCAGTCAGGATGAGCAGCAAAGTCTCGCATTCGCGCGCGTTCTGCTTCAGGCGCCGCCTTGGCTGATCGTCGACGATGCGCTGGGCTCGCTCGACGAGGACGTGTTGGCCCGCGTGCTCGACATTCTGCGCCACGAACTGGCGCAGACCGGCGTCGTGCATATCGGCGCTTCGGTGCAGGGAAGCGAGGCTTTGTTTACTCGCACGCTGCACTTGGTCAAAGCTCGCGGAGCCCCAGCGTGACGCGGCGTACATCACCGGCGACGCGGCGTGGCTGGATGGCACGTCTGTCGTGCTGCCTGCTGTTGTGGCTGTGGGCGCCGACGGTGCTGGCGCAGACCTTCGAGTTCGCGCCGCCGCCGACCGTCGAAGACGCCGCCACGCCCGCTGCCATGCGAGATCTGGCGGTGCGCTTGCTGCCGGTCTATCAAGATCCCGACATCCAGCGCTATCTGGCGACGTTGTCGATGCTGCAGCTGGTGGCCGGTAACGATCAGGCCGCCGCCGACACGCGCCAGTCGCTGCAACAACGGCGCCGGCACATCGATGCCGGCCATGATCCTGGCACCGGACGCCGGGTCGATCTCTACGCCAGCGCCCGATCAATCGCCGTTCGTGAACAGCGGCCTTACGCCGATGCGCTGGCGCAAGCGTTTCGCGACACCGCAGCGGCGCTCAGCGATCAGCAGGCCTATCAGTTCGGCGTGTCCCTGCGGGCCTCCGCAGCACCGCTGCGCGACCCCGTACAGCGCGCGTTCGAACACGCTCGCAGCCAGCGCAATTCGCTGACCCAAGCCGAGGCGCTCGAGTTGATCCGCGCATATCTCGCCTACGAGGCTCAGCGCAGTTTCACGGTCCACGTCGCGCCGCTGATTGCCGAGGACGATGCCAAGCGCTACCGCGTCGACGCGGCATTGACGATACCGGTCGGGGGCAAGCGGACACTGCAGGCGTATTTGTTGCGCCCGCGCGATGCCGGCGCGGAACGCCGTGTCGCGACCTTGCTGGAATTCACGGTGGGACCGGGCGCGATTGAAGCCGCGCGCGCCAGTGCGTCGCACGGCTATGCCGGCCTGATGGTCACTGCACGCGACAGCGCCGTGTCGACCGCAGGTAAGTCGCTGCGGCCCATGCCGTTTCAGACCGAAGACGACGATGCGCGTGCCGTCATGCGCTGGGTCGCGCGTCAAACCTGGAGCGATGGCCGTGTCGGCATCACGGGTAGTGGGTACGGCGCTGTCGCGGCATGGATGACGGCGCGCAAGCCGCCGCCGCAGTTGGCGGCCATCGCGATCAGCGATCCGATGGTGCCGGGAGTCAACTTTCCAATGGAGGGTCGAGTCATGAACAGCGGCGCGCTGCGCTGGCTGAGCGACTTTGCCCGTGGCGGCTCCGACCCAGCGGCCGACACCGCATGGGCGGCGGTCGACCGAGCGTGGTTTCGTAGCGGCAAGCCGTACACTGCGCTGGAACGTCAAGCGCGGGTCGACAGCGCCGCGTGGCGAACCTGGCTGACCCATCCGAGCTTTGATCGCTATTGGCAAAACCGCTTGCCTACGGCCCGGCAATTCGCGCAACTGGCGGTTCCGGTACTCAACATCAGCGGCTACTACGCCGATGCGGGCATCGGTGCCGGCTGGCTGTTCGAACAACATCGACGGCAGCGACCGCAGGCCGAGCACCGCTGGCTGATCGGGCCCTACACCGATGCTGCGCAGCCGGAGCCGGTGCTGCGCGGGCTTGCGGTCGATGCGGCCGCACTGATCGATACCCGTGAGCTGCGCTTGCAGTGGTTCGATCACGTGCTGGGCAAGGCGCCGCTGCCAACGATGCTGCGCGACGCCGTCAACGTACAGCTGGCCGGTGCCAATCAGTGGCGCCACGCGGGTAGCGTCGATGCACTGTCGTCATCACGGATGCGGCTTCACCTGGTTCCCCCCGAGCCGGGTCGCGAACGCGGAGCGCTGCGGGTAGCGGCGCCGGCCGTTGAACGTAGCCACGAACAACGCATCGCCTTGGCCGACCGCCGCGACGCCCCGCTGCCGCCACCACCGGCGCTGCTGACGCGTCAGATCGATGCGGCGTCAGCGCTGGTCTATGTCAGTGATCCGCTCGCGCAGCCGACGGATGTCGCCGGTCGCATTGCCGGCATGCTGGACTTCACGATCAACCGCATGGACGTCGATCTGAGTTTGACTTTGTACGAACTCAGCGCCAGCGGCGACTATTTGCTGATCAACGACCCCTACGAATGGCGCGCCAGCTACTCGGCTGATCCGCGATATCGACGCTTGCTTCAAGCGGGCGTACGGCAGCAGCTGCCGTTTCGCAGCGAAGCGCTCAGCGTGCGGCGCATCGCCGTAGGCAGCCGTCTGGTGCTGGTCGTCGGCGTGATTCGGCGCGCCGACCGCCCGACCAATTACGGTAGCGCGCGCGACGTCAAAGAAGTCGCAGCGTCCGATATGCGCTCGCCGATGAAGATTCGCTGGTACAGCAGTAGCTATGTCGATCTGCCGCTGATCCGCTGAGCTACTGCAGCCTCGAATTGCCGACGCGGGTCGTAAGTGCGGCGCGGATCAACCGGCGTCGACGCGCCAGCGGTAGCGGTCCATCGGCGCGTACTCGCTGGTCAGCGTGCCATCGGCGCGCAGCAATCGGAGCACCACATCGCCCAGGCCGGATCGCAGCTTGTTGGTGGCTTCGGTGAACGTATCGCGGTTGACGATCTCGACGACGGCACGGCGTGGCGCCCGCTTGAGCCGGCTGATCGCCTCTTCGTCTTCGATCATCACGGTTCCCACCGCCGGCAATGGCGCGGAGTTGGCGAACACCGGGGAGCTGGGAATGCCGGCGCGTGCCAGGCGATCTTTCTCGTCTTCGAGTGCCCGCTCGGTGGCTGCGATAGCCTCGCGCAGCTGTGCCTGTGCGGCGCCGTAACGCTGCTCGACCTCGGCCGCAATCCGTTCGCGGGCCACGCGCAGTGATTCGCGGCTGAACTCCTCGGCCTCGAAGCGCAAAGCCAGCAGTGCATCGTTGGCTTGATTGTAGGCACGCTTGAGCTCGCCGAGCTGGCCGGGAGGCGGCAGCAACTGCAGGGAATCGGGTGCGGTCGTACTCATGCGGGTCCTGGTGGCGACGCGGCCGGGTTGGGTCCGCGTTGCCACACAAGATAGCCCAATGCGGCCGCCGCGACGCAGCGGCCGCCGTAAAAAAAGCCCCGCAGTAGCGGGGCTGTCAATGCCTGTACGGGTCGAGGGGACAGGCGCGTCTTGGGGAGACGGGCTTAGCGTGCCCACGCCTTGCTTGCGCGGGCATGAATCCCCGACGTGGCGGCATCCTGAGGCAGGAAGACGCTGAACCAACTTGGCGCGCATCCAGCGCCGCGCCGGCCAGCAGGACCCGGCCATCCGACAACCCGCCTACCAGCGCTCCACCCACTGGTCGGCGCCGTGTTCGCGAAGAAGTCGGTCAAGCTCGCCCAACTCGATCGGCTTGACCAAGTGGTGATCGAACCCGGCTTCCAGCGAGCGCTGCCGATCTTCGACGTGGCCCCAGCCGCTGGCAGCGATCAGCAGACAGCCGCGTCCCCAGGTCGCGCTGCGAATCTGCCGCGCGACCTCGTAGCCGTTCATGCCCGGCATCGCGATATCGAGTATCACGACGTCCGGTTGCAGCGACCGGGCCAGATCCAGTGCCTGAATCCCATCATTGGCGACCGATGCGTGATGGCCGATCAAGTCCAGCATCATCGACAAGCTGCGCGCGGCATCGACGTTGTCGTCGGCGACCAGTATCTGCAGTGCGATTGTTGGTCGCTCCCGTCGAGGTGCGGTCGCAACGGGTGCCTCGGCGTGTGCGGGATCGGCCAACGGCAACACGACAACAAACTCGCTACCGGTACCAGGCCCTTTGCTGCGGGCTTCGACGCGACCGCCGTGCATGTCGACCAAACGCCGCACCAGTGTCAGACCGATGCCCAGGCCGCCGCCGATCTGCGTGTGCGATCGATCGACTTGGGTGAACATGTCGAAGACGCGTTCCAGCATACCTTCGGCAATGCCGACGCCGTTGTCGCGAACGGCGATCCGTACTTGCTGCTGGTCACGCAGCACATCGGCGTGCAGTTCGATGCTGCCACCGCGCTCGGTGAACTTGGCTGCGTTGTTCATCAGGTTGGCAAAGATCTGAACGATTCGCGTTGGATCGGCCAGCAGTTCGATGGGCTCGTCCGGCAGACTGACGTGCAGATGGTGTCCCGCCTGCTCGATCAGCGGCCGACTGGTTTCGATCGCGTCTTCCAGTGCCGTTTTCAGCATCATTCGGCTGCGGCGCAGCTCGACGATGCCGCGGCTGACGCGCGAAATATCGAGCAGGTCGTCGATCAGGCGCACCATCTGTGCCAGCTGGCGCCCCATCATTTCGCGTGCAGACGCGATCACGTCTTGATGGTCCGGCGCCAGGTTCATCAGTTCGAGCGCGTTCCGGATCGGTGCCAGCGGGTTGCGCAGTTCATGCGCCAGAGTGGCCAGGAATTCATCCTTAAGGCGGTTCGAATCACTGAGCTTTTCGGCCATCGCGCGGTAGCGCGCCTCGTTGGCTCGCAATAGAGTCTCGGCGCGGACGCGCTCAAGATGCGCCCACGAACGCTCTGCAACCGCTTGCACCAGCGCGATCTCGCTTTGTGACCAATGGCGCGCATTGGATGCATGCACAGCCATGATGCCGCGAAGACCGTCACCCTTGATCATCGGACACCAGATCAGCGCGCGTGTCAGCAGCCGCTTGAGCAGATCGCGACCGGTTGCCGTCATCGCTGGCTCGGCGTCGACATCATCGACGACGAAGCTTTCGCCGCGTTCGAGTATCGCTGCAGCCTGATCACCGAAGCTGGCCAGCGAGTACTCGCCGACGATGGTCGGGTAACCCGGCGCTGCCCATTCGTGGCGAATCGTGAAGCGGTCTTGCTCCGGTTCGATATCCGCGTAAGTGCAGCGAGCGACGCCTAGATGTTCACCGAGCAGATAAGTCGTCGACTGCAGGATCTCGCGCGGGTCCGCCGCCATGCGCGTCACCTGGCCAATCTGGTCGAGCAGCCGCAGCCGGCGACCCCGATCATGCAGCGCGGCATCGGCCGCGACCCGCTCGGTGACATCGGTGGCCAATACCAAGACGCCACTGGCGTCGCGCAGTGGCCGGTAGGCGAAGTCAATACAGCGTTCGACGCAAGTGCTATCGGCTTGCAGCTGAAGCAGACAGCGTGTTGCCGGTGCGGTCACCAAGCGACCGCTGAGACGGGCTTGCTGCACCAGTGCCAAATGATCGGCCGCGACCGCAGGCGGCAGAAGATCGCGGATCGTCGCGCCCGGTATCGCGCGGTAGCCGAACAGCTGGGCAAAACCGGCGTTGATCAAGCTTAACCGCAGGTCGGCGCCGAGCAGCGCCATCGAGGCGGGCGACTGATCGAACACGTCGCGCATCCATTCGGCATCGGCTGCGGTCGACGTCACGATGTCGACTCCGACGGGATCATCGGCTGCCGCCGTCGCCATGACCTGCATGATCTTGTGACGGCCAGACGGTGTTCAGCAGTTGCGCCAGCCGCGCGCCGGCCCGGATGATCGCTTGCTGCTGCAACGCGGCTTGATCGCGCTGGTAACGCGCGCGGTCGACGAACTGCAATTGCCATTGTCCAGGACGCTGCGGGTCTGCAGTGTAGGCGAGCCCATTGAACGCGCGCCTTGCGACCTGCAGGCTCTCGGTGGCCCAGATCATCGGCCAGCGGTCGATCGGCGCTGGGCTCGGCGGCACGCGTTGCGCCTGTCGAACCAGTGTGGCGTCGGCGATATCGCCGAGACCGTCCGGAATGCGGTCCCAAGCGGCGTGCAGATTGCGTCCGGTCTGCGGATCCTGCAGCGCATTGCCGCCATGTGTGTCGGCATCCGGATGCAGCGTCTTGCCGTTGGCATCCGGGTCGAATGGCTGCGCATCGGTGTTCAGGTAGACCGAGCCGACATGCAGTGGCTGATGCAGGTCACCGACGAAGTGCGCCAGCATCAACAGCGCTTCCTTGGTGTCAGCGATCCTGAACGGTGGCGGGCAGGGCTTGCCCTGCAAGACCGCGATTGCCGCTGCGATGGCACCCACGATGTCGTCGTCACGCGTTCCCAACCAACGCCGCTCGTAACGGCGGTGTTGGATGGCCACGTCGGTGTAGTGATACCGGCCATGGCAAGGGCCGCCGCCGGCTCCGTCGCAAGTCTGCCAATGACGACGTGCGTAGTCTTCGAGCCGGGCTTGTTCCTGAGGTGATTCGAATGCCGTGCAGGGTGCATGGTATTCGGGATGCTGCGGATCGAGGGTGTACCGGTACTGATCGCCATCCCGCTTCACATTCCGTACGCAATCGGCCCACGGTCCAGCTGTGCGCAGGTCATACCCCAGGTCGGTCAAGACGTGCTGCCGCGCGACCGGGTTCAGCTGTTGGTCGGCGATCGAGCCGATGAGCCGGTGAGCGGCCGCATCGAACGCATGAGCGCGCAGGCTCAATGTCAGCAGCACTGCCGTCAGTCCTACGATGAGCCGCGGTTGCATCGGTTCATTCCTCGCTGTCCGTCGTCCATGCTATTGCAAACCCGGTCGCCGCTCATCGTAACGCTTGTTGATGCCGACGCCGGGTTTGAGGTGTCCCGCGCTTGACCGACATCAAGGCGGCCGGCGGCGTGGGCCTCCAACATGTGGGCTCGCTCTCGTGGGATGAACGGCATGTCGAAGCGCATTGCGGTGATTGCCGTTCAGGTCGACACACCGGCGGCCGAGGTTGCGGCGCTGTTGACCGACACCTACCGCCTCGCCGCCGAGCGCGCCGGTCACGATGTCCGTCAGATCATCGTCGACGAGTTGGAGATCCCGTCGCTGCGCACACTGGCCGACTGGGACAGCGAGCCGCTGCCGGATACGGTACGTGCGGCCCAGGATGTCATTCTGTGGGCCGATCATTTGCTATTGGTCCATCCGCTGCACCATGGCGCGATGCCGACATCGCTACACGATTTCGTCGAGCAGGTATTCCGTCCAGCATTTGCACTGGATATGTCACGGCGCGCCAAGCTCGACCGACCCGCGCGCAGTGCGCGGCTCGTGGTGACGACCGATATGCCGACGTTGATCTATCGCACGCTGATGTGGGCTCAAGGGCTACGGGGTTGGCTGCAGCCGCTGCTGAAACTGGTGGGCATCACGCCGGTGCGCACGACGCTGATTGATGGCAGCAGCGGCGTTGACTCGTCGCCTGTGCAGCGCAAATGGCTGCCGTTGATGAGTCACTATGGCGCGCAGGGCACCTAGCTTGCGGCGCTGAGCCCGCTGCTGCGCCCATCGAGGCGCTTGACCGCCAATACATCGCAGGGCGCCCGATGCATCAGTGCCCTGACGGTACTGCCGAGCTGTGCCGGTTGGCTCGCGTCACCGCCTCCGTCGACACCGAGTACCAGCACATCGGCGGCCAAATCGGCTGCCAGCTCGCTAAGGCCGGATACGGCCGGGCCGGCGCGGAAATGCACTTGAGCGGCGGGTAGACGGAACTGCTGCGCCAGTACCTCGAGTGCTTCGCGATCGTTGCGCATCAACGCAGCGAACAAGCTGCCGCCGAAATCGTCGGCGATGCCGCTGGGAACCAAAAAGCCGTAGAACAGATGCAGTACGGCGTCGCAGGCGTCCGCCAGCTCGCAAGCTTGCCGGACCACTTGCTGGTTCAACTGCTGGTCGCCCGACACCGAAACGTCGACGGCGGCGATCACGACTTTTGGAACCGGACGTTGTGCTGGCCCAACCAGCAGTACCGGCCGCTGCGAGCGATGCAGTAACTGCCAGTCCAATGGCGACAGCGTCAAAGGCAGCAGCGGCGTATTGCGCTCGACGTCTCGGATCACCAAGTCGTGTTCACTGTCCGCAACTAGAGCCAGCGCCATGTCGGTTGGGCTGTCGGCCCAGATGACCTGGGTACTGACACCGATCCGGTGCGCACGCAACACATTGGCCTGCTTGTCGAGCCATTGGCGACGTTGCTGCAGGAAGGCTTCGACGTCGACGGTGGCGTCGCGGTCAATCAGCGCTATGTGCAGGCTCGCGCCCGTCGTCAATGCCAGCCAGCTGGCGCGATGGAACGCAGATGTGTGCTGCAGCGCCGGCGAGGCCAGCAGCAGAATGCGGCGGTACAACCCCATGCGACAAACCCCTTGAGTGCGTCGGACTTCGCCAGTACAGCCTGACGCAAGAATCGTCCCCCTTCGACGACACGCTTCAAATTACCGCGATGAGGCAACGCCGAGTGTGCTTCATTTGTAGTAGATCATCGCTACGGTGCCGTCATCGTCGCCGACAGCGGGCGTCGTCAGTGTCAGATGTCGCGGCGTTCACCCACTGGGATCGGTCGTCAGCGCAAGCTGCACCATGTCGATGCCAGTTCGCCTAGCACCGGCATCCCGGAGGCGATCCACAGACCGCTGAGCATCAGCATGGTCGCGCCGGTGTGACGGCGCTGTGCCACGGACCAGCGTCGCGCTAGATGCGGGCCGATCCCTGACATCGCCAGCAGCAGCGGTGATGTGCCGATGCCGAACGCCAAAGTCAGCATGCCGCCCTGGATCGCGTCACCGGCCAGCGTCGCAAGGCCGAGTACTGCCCACAGCAACGGGCAGGGCAGCAGCCCCCAAAGCAGGCCTCGCATCCAAGCCGGGACCGACTCTGCCCGCAATGACCACGGCGGTTTGCAGCACGCCGGACGCGGGCGCGCTGCACGCCATTGAAGCGCCCCGAAGATCAGCAAGGCCACAGCAGCGGCCAGACGCACCTGATCAGGATGAGCATAGCGCTGCATCTGCAGCATCAAGCTCCCACCGATCCCGCCAGCCAACGCGCCGAGCAGCAGATAGCTGAGCAGACGACCGCCATGAAGCTGCCATTGAGCGGATCGCTGAGTGCCGGCCAGCTGGGTCAACGGCGCACACATCAGCGCGCAATGAGGGCTGGCGCTGATGCCCATGACCAGCATCGCGGGTACGCCGAGTACGATGCCGGCCGCTGGCAGCCAGCTGCTCAAGATTCTTCGTCGGGCAGTTGCCCGCTTAACTCGTCGAGTCGCTCGAACTGCCGTCCGTTGACGGCGACGACGAAGAATCCAGCGGCGATCGCTGCAAACAGTGCGCCCAGCGGCACCAGGACGTACAAGCTGCTCATGCGCAGGCCAGGTCGGGCGACGTCGTCGCCGTTACGCGGTGCGATGGAACCGAGAGCCGTAGTGCATTGGCGACGACGACGACCGAGCTGATGCCCATGCCGAGGGCGGCAAGCCACGGCGTCACGCTACCGGCCAATGCCAGGGGAATCGCTGCTACGTTGTATAACGCCGCCCATGCGATGTTTTGTCGAATGATGCGCCGGGTGCGCTGCGCAATTCGGTAAGCCTCCGGCAGCGCCGACAGACTGGCCGTGGTCAGCAGCAGCGCCGCGTGCGTCTGAGCCAGCGCGCTACCGCTGACCAGCGATGTCGATACATCGGCGGCGGCGAGCGTCGGCGCGTCGTTGATGCCGTCGCCGATCATCCATACGCGCGATCCGGCCGTCTGCAAGCGGCGTAGCAGCGCGAGCTTGTCGCCTGGCTTCAGTGCGGCGCGGTAGTCGGTGATGCCGAGCGTTTCGGCAACCGTGGCAACTGCACTGGCGCTGTCACCACTCAGAATGACCGGACGCAGGCCTTCGGCGCGAAGCGCCTCGATACCAGCACGAGCGCCAGGACGCAGCTGATGTGACAGGCCGAAGCGAGCGATGCAGCGGCCCTCGCGGATCAGGTCTAGCCAAGTCAAGCCACCCGCCTGGTGATCGCGGGGCTCGCTGCTGATCAACTGTATCGACGCACTGTTGATCCAGCCTCGTACGCCGCGTGCCGCCAGCGTTTCAACGCGGTCGGCTTTGAGCATCGGCTGCCGATCCCGAAAAGCGGTTGCCACTGGGTGTTGTATGTCGCGTTCCAGCGCAGCGGCCATGTCGAGGCAGTCGTCGGCGCTGTAGCCATCGGCCGGTTGTACCGAAACGCAGCGCATTTGACCGGTTGTCAGCGTTCCCGTCTTGTCAAAGCAGACGGTGTCGACGCGCGGCAGCTGCAGCAGAGCGTCGGCGCGAGTCAGCAGGACGCCACTGGAGGCGAGTGACGAGCCGGCAGCGGCCAGCGCTGCGGGTGTTGCCAGTGACAGCGCACAGGGACAAGTCACCACCAGCACGGCCAGCATCACTTCAAACGCGACATCGGGACCGGTCGGCCACCACAGGATGGCACCCGCTATTGCAGAGGCCAGCACCGTTACCGTGATCCACCGTGCGATCCGATCGGCACGCTGTTGCACCTGCGGTCGATACTGCTGCGCCTGGTGAATCAGTCGCTGGATATGGGACAGCTGCGTTGCGGTGTACACGGCAGTGACCTGTAGGCGCAGCGCCGAGCTTCCAGCATTGATCGAGCCGGCCATGACCATCTCGCCAGCGCGTCGTACCGCGGGATCGGCTTCGCCCGTCAGCAGCGACTCGTCGACCTCGGCGCAGTGGCTGAGCAAGCGGCCGTCGGCCGGAACGGCAACGGCGGGCGGGACCACGACGATATCGCCGTGGCACAACTGTTTGCTGTCGATTTGCTCGACGCTGCCATCACCACGCTCACGACTTGCCGTCAACGGCTGTGCGCCTGCCAGTTCGCGTAGTCGCTGCTGTGCCAGTGCCCGGCCACGGCCTTCGAACCAGCGCGCCAGCAGCAGCAGGAAAACGAACATCGTCACCGAGTCGTAGTAGACATGGCCGCGCTGCAGCAGCAGGTTGACACCGCTGGCCACGTAGGCGAGCAGCAGCGCCAGGCTGATCGGCACGTCCATGCCGAACCGTCGCGCTCTGATGTCGGCGAGTGCTTGTCGCAATATCGGCCAGCCGCTGTAAACCAATACCGGCGTGCTCATGGCCCATTGGGCGTAGCGCATCGTCAGTTCCATCGCCGGTTCGATTGTGCCGGATTCGGTGTAGCGCGTGGCCGCCAGCATCATCACCTGCATGCCGAGTACGCCGGCGATGCCCACGCGTATCAGCAGCTGGCGACGCTCACGCTGCTCGATACGAATGTCGGGCCGGTCATCGATGGGTTCCGGCCGAAACCCGCAATCGGCAATCGCCTGCATCAGCTCGGACGGCCGTGCCGCAGCTTCGTCCCAGCCCAACTCGACACTGCCCGTGCCCAGATTGACTTGAACGCGCCGGCATCGGCTGGCCAACGCCTGCTCGATGCGTCCGACGCAACTGCTGCAGTGCATCCCGTGCACTCGCAGCAGCATCTCGCGACCGCCCGAGCCGCCGATATGACTGACCTGATCGATCAGCGGCGCGGCGTCATAGGCCGACCAGTCGAGTTTGTCACCCATGGCAAGTCGCTCAATGACCGGCCTGGACGACATGACCGAAGCGATCGACGCGCACGCTCTCGTGC
>Ga0255089_1000341_pt1 | contig 18700 bp, 12 predicted proteins | sample Colum_Miss_RepC__2_FD_188468 | JGI IMG/M metagenome (GOLD analysis project Ga0255089, IMG submission 188468) | Freshwater microbial communities from Columbia River, Oregon, United States - Colum_Miss_RepC_8d | ecosystem: Environmental > Aquatic > Freshwater > River | place: USA: Oregon... | reverse complement strand
CACCGGGGTTGGTGATGAAATAGAAGTCGAAGCCGCAGGCAAACTGGTCGGGCAGGCCGTTGCCGTCGCAGTCCTGCAGGTTGGCCTGGCCGTCGGCGCTGGTCGGCCCCGGCAGTGCGCCCGGTGCCAGCAGCTGGTTCAGACCCAGGTCGAGCGCCACGTCCTCGACCGTGCTGCGCAGACGCCGGTGGATGTACGACAGGCCCACTTCGGTGCCGTCGAGCCAGCGGCCCTCGAGCCGCTGGCGGCCGCCGACGATCCATTCTTCCTGCTCGCTGGGCTCGACGTCGCGGGCCACCGCCGTGCGCGGGTCGACGACCGAGCCGTCGCCGAACGTCGTGCCGCCGATCCGCGTGCCGAGCTGCGGGCGCTGGCTGGCATCGTCGGCATAGCCGTTGAAGCGATAGGCCTGCGACACCTCGCGGTAGTTGGCGCCGACCCGCACCGCCGACGCGGTACCGACCGGCAGCGAGGTGCGGCCGAAATGCGCATACAGGCCAGTGCGACCGTCGCCGAACAGGTCCCAGACCAGGCCGAGCCGTGGCGCCGGGTCGGCGCGCAGGTCGAGCAGCGTCTGCCCCCGTGTGTTGTCGCTGGTGTAGCGGTCCAGGCGCAGCCCGAGGCGCAGCGCCAGCTGCGGCAGCACCTGCCATTGGTCTTCAAGGTACAGGCCGGTCTGGCGTTCGCTGAAGCGGCCGCTGTTGCCGTACTCGATCACCTCGACGTAATCGCCACCGAGCGTGGCCACGGTGCCGCTGTTGCCGATCGGGTCACCGGGCGCCAGCGTGTAGACGACGTACGCCGCGTCGCCGGCCAGCGATTCGGTGCTGCGGCTGTGGTTGTCCTCGCGGTCGACGCCGGCCAGCAGGCGATGGTCCCCGAGATTCCAGATCAGGTCGATGCGCGCGGCGCGACGGCGGTCGTCATTGAGCGCCGGATCGGCGGTCCAGCAACCGACGACGGCGGAGCGGGCACCGCGCAAGTCCTGCACGAACGGGCAGTCGCCGGCGGTCACCTGAGTCGTCGAATCGACCCGGCCCTGGCCGATCAGCGCGCTCACGCTCAGGTCGTCGAGCAGTTCGCCGCGATAGCGCAGGATCATCGCGTCGCCGCCGGAGCGCTGGCGCACCGTGCCCTCATCGCTGGCCGGGGCGCCGGCAATGCGGTCGTAGCGCGCCCGCCGCAGGGTCTGCGTGGCCGCATCGCGAAAGCCGGTCAGTGTCAGGTCGTGGCCGTCGGCCAGTTGCCAGTCCACCGACAGCGCGGCCAGCGGCGCGTCGAGTGCGGTGCGGTCGCGAAAGTCGCCGCGCTGGAACGCCAGCGTGTAGTCGTCGTCCATCAGCGAGGTCTCGCGGCTCGACACCCAGCTGGCCACGCCAAAGGCGTGCAGCCGGCCCGGAATCAGCGGACCGCCGCCGGACAGGTCGGTCGCCCAGCGCTCGAAGCGGTCCGGCCGGTAGTCATACAGCGACAGACCATCCGCGCTGACGCTGCGCTTTTGCGCGCGGCCCCAAGCCGGCTCCCAGTGGCTCTCGATCTGCCCCTGCCACCGCGGTCCGCCGCGCCGGGTTACCGCGTTGACGACGCCGCCAGTGGCCCGGCCGAACGCGGCCGAGTAGCCACCGGTCAGCACCTGGAACCGGTCCAAGAAGGCGTACGGCACGCCGGCCGGTGACAGCCGGCTGCGCAGGTCCGACAGGTTGAAGCCGTTCAGGTAGTACTGGTTCTCGGCCACGGTGCTGCCGCCGAACGAGGTCAGATCGCTAAAGCCCGAGCGATCCTCGACGGTGCCGGGCGCCAGCACGGCCGCGCCGGTCAGCGTGCGCGCGGCCGGCAGGCGGTTGAGGTCGGACGCCGCCACCGTAAAGCCGTCGGTCAGCTGCGCCTGGTCGTAGGCGCCGCGCTGACCCGCCTCCACCACGATCGTCTCCAGCGGGACGGACGCGGTGTCGGCCGTGTCCAGCTGCAGTCGCAGGTGGCTGCCGATGTCCAGCTCGAACTCGCGCTGCTGCCCGCCCTGGGTCAGCCGGTAGCGCCCCGGCGCCAGGCCGTCGGCATCGAAGCGGCCGCTGCGATCGGGTACCAGCCGCCGGCGCAGGCCTCGATCGAGCGATTCCAGCAGCAGTGCCTGACCCGGTGCAGCCGTGCCGCTGACGCGTCCGTCGGCATTTTCCTGGGCGTCGACGTGACCGCCGGCAAACAGGCCGCCTGCCAGCGCAACCGCGGCCAGCCAGCGGTGCTTGGGCGTGTCGCCATGCCGCATCAATTCGGTCTCAGCGCGGCAGTGGCGCCAGCAGCGCCATGAAGTCGGGGTGCTGACGCAGCGGGTCCCAGCGCGGGTCGAGCTGCAGAATCTGCGGCGTCTGCTGCAGCGTCAGGTCGCTGGGCCGACCGCGCAGGTTATGCAGGTGACGCAGCGCGGCCTCGGTGTTGCCCAGGTGCAGCTCGACTTCGGCGGCCATCTCTTCGTACAGCCCGACACCGAGCGCACCGCTGCGCCGCCAGTAGTCGCGCGGCTGTTCCAGATGGCGGCGCGCCGCCACCGCATCACCCTGATAGGCGCAGATCACGGCCAGGATCAGCTCGGCATACGAGCCGTCGCCGTCGCCCGCTACCATGGCCTCGGCATCGGCGCGCGCCTGTTCCATCAATTGCCGCGCTTCTTCGCGGCGGCCAACGCCGTCATAGCCCCGGCTCAGCGCGACTTTCAGCGACACGCGGTCGAGGCTGGGTTCGACGCGGTCGCGATAGGCCTCGAGCAGTCGAATCTGTTCGGGCAAGCGGCGTTGCAGTTCGAGCAACTGCAGGCGCGCCCACAGCCGGTCGAATGACGGCGCGTCCTCGCCCGGCGCCGCCAGTGCGATCTCGGCTTCGTCCAGCCGGCCCTGCGCCATCAGGTGGTAGGCGCGTAATGCGACCAGCGGGGCATAGTCGGGAAAGCGCCGCAGCCCTCGGTCGATGGCGACGGCGGCCTCGTCGAAGCGCAGCAGCGCGCTGAGCAGAAACGCATGGTCCCAACGCAGTTCGCGGTCGTTCGGGTCAAGTTCGAGCGCCTGGGTGAACAGCGCCAGCGCTTCGTCCCAGCGCGCCTCGTCCTGCGCGATCTTCGCCAGCGCGGCCTTGATCGACGCATCGCCGGGCGTGCGTCGGTCGAGCGCCTCGAACAGCTCGCGCGCCCGGCTGTTGTCGACGTCGACCAAGTACACATAAAACGCCCGGGCCAGCGCCGCTTCGACCGAATTGGGCTCCAGTGCCAGCGCGCGGTCCATTGCCTGGCGCGCGCGGGCCGCGACCGCCTCGCTGCGGTCATAGGCCATGTACAGCGACGACAGCGTGCGCGATAGCTGCGACCAGGCCTGCAGAAAGCTCGAGTCGATCGCCACCGCTTGTTCGAAATGCCGCGCGGCGCGGCGCATGTCGGGCTCGCCCCAGCCGCCGCGGGTGATCGTCGCAAGACCTTGCAGATAGGCGTCGTAGGCCGCCGGCTGCGACGTCGTCCGTAGCGCCAGACTGCGCTGCTCGCCTTCGCTGAGCGTGGCGTGCAGCGCACGCGCCACGCCTCGTGCGACGTCGGATTGCACGCCGATCGCGTCGGCAACGTCGCGGTCGTAGGCCTCGGCCCAGATCTGTCGCTGGTCGCGCGCCTGGATCAGCTGTACCAGCACATGAACCCGGCCCTCGCTGCGTTGCACGCTGGCTTCGACCAGGTGACTGGCGCCGAGCAGATCGCCGACCCGGTCAGGCGCCCTGTCGGTCGCCGGCATGGCATCGATCGACGCCGCGGCGATGACGGTCAGCGCGCTGACCCGCGACAGTTGCGTCTGGATTTCCTGGCGCATGCCGACCGCAAAGTAGCCATCGGCATCCGAGCCCCCCAGCGTCTTGAACGGCATCACCGCGACGGTCGTGCGCGTCTGTCGCCAGCCCAGTCGCTCGGCGATCGTGTCCCCCGCGTAGTGATGCACGATGCCGGCCGCGCCGATACCGGCCACCACCAGCATGGCGCCGAGCAGCTGCCGCCATCGCTGCCGGTGCTGCAGGCGCTGCAGCCAGCGCGCATCGGGTCCGGCGAGGTACAGCGACCAGCGGCCCGGCACCCCGCGCAGGCGCGCGCGGCCTCGCGCAAAGAACCGGTGCCGGCTGCCGAGCAGCGCACGCGACACGCTGGCCGACACCAGCGTCTGCCCTGGTGGTGCGATCGCGGCGATCCGGGCGGCGGCGTGCACGGCGAGCCCGGCAATCTCCTGGCCGCCGCGCAGTTCGATCTCGCCGAGGTGAACGCCGATGCGCAGCTGCAGCCCCAGCGGCGCCAGATCGCGATGCAGCGCGGCGGCGGCGTCGAGCGCTTCGGCCGGGTCGGGGAAGGTGCACAGCGCTCCGTCGCCGGTGGTGCGCAGCAGCTGCCCGTGGTGGTCGGCGACGTGCCGGCGCAGCAGCTGATCGTGTTGATCGAGCAGTGTCCGCCAGGCCTGGTTGCCGACCTCGGAGACGCGCTGGGTCGAGGCGACGATGTCGGTCAGCATCACGGCCGCCAGCATCCGGGACGGCGTGGCGTCGCCCGCGCTGTCGGTTCCCGGGTCCGGGCTGCTGATCGACGAGGTCATGGGGTCAGACGGCAGGCCGGGACGGCGGATCGGCGACCGGGTCGCCGCTGAACAAACGGCGCCGGTCCGGCACCGTCAAGCTGCCGCGATCCCGGACGATCAGGCCGTCGCGCTCCAGTTGATTCAAGTGGCGGCTGACCGCTTCGCGATGGCTGCCGGTGCGCGCTGCCAGGTCCTGCTGCGTCGGGATCGGGCTCAGGCGCCAGCCATAGGGCTGGCCGGGCAGCGGTTCGCCCAAGCGCAGCAACTCCGCCTTCAGGCGGTCCAGCGCCGCCTGGGTCGACAGTTGATAGATGCGCCGGGTCAGGTTCCGGATTACGGCGACCAGATGCCGCATTTCGGCCGCGGCGACGGCCGGATGGTCAGCGAGCAGCTGCCGGAACGCATCGGCCCCGATCACGGCGACCGTGGCGTCGGTCGTGGCGTAGACGTTGGCGGTACGCGACTCGCCCTCGATTGCGCCGAAGTCGCCGATCACCTCGCCGGCCTTGAAGTCGCGGTAGATCACCGCGCGGCCGTCCGGTGACTCAATGGCCACCACCAGCTCGCCTTCGAGCAGCACGTAGACCTCGGTCGACGGCGCGCCGAACTGCAGCAGCATGTCACCGGCGCCGACACGACGACGTTGAAAGGCCGCACCGACACGCTGGCGCTCGGCGTCGCCGAGCCCCGAAAGCAGTGCAATCCTTTGTAGGTCTTCGTTGCTGCAGCGTGTCACGGGTGAATCCTGGGTCGCGTAAGGCCGGCGCCGATGACGAAATACGGTGGTTTTGACGAGCGGGCTGCAACGCTTGCAGCGGCGCTGGATGCGTCGGATCAGACGCCATCTACCTGAAGCACGTGTCAGACGTCGCTTCTACCTGCAGCCGTGTGTCAGTGCAAGAACGAAGCGGCGCCGATTCTGAGGGAATCGGCGCCAATTCGCCGCGCTTGAGGCCCGAGCGCCGCGTTGTGCTGCCAGACAGTGCCGGTCAGGGCCGGAACCAGTCGTCGAGCTTCAAGCCGTCGGTGCCGGCCAGCGGATGGGGACTGCGGGCGACCAAGCTCATGTCGCGGGTTGCGGCGATCGCCGCCTGCTCACCGTCGAGCCGGCGCCAGCGCCGCCCGCTGCGTTCCCAGCGCACGGCGCTGCGTGCCAGCCAGATCGCCGCGTCGCGGTCCACGCCGACCACCTCGGGGCCGCTGTGCAGCAGTTCGGCCGTAAACGCCGCCAGCTGCTGGCGGCGCGGGCCTTCGGGCAGCGCGTCGAGGCCGCGCAGCCAGGCGGTCAGCGCCGGCGCCGCGATCGCGCACGCCGCCTGACGCTGGGCAAACAGGTTGAACACGCGACGGTTGCCGTCGGGGCGGGTCAGCTCGGCGATCACCGCCATGTCGAGCAGCCAACTAGGGCGGGCCACCGGCTAGAACTCGGCCCAGCGGTCGAGCTCGTCGGCGGTCACGCCTTCAAAGCCCGCACCCTGGCGCGCCCGCCAGGCCTGGCACCACCCGGCGAAATCGGGCCGGGCGCTGCCGCGCAGCCGCTCGTACTCCGCCTCGGACAGCAGCACGGCCACGGCTTTGCCGCGCCGCGTCACCTGGACCGGTCGGCCGCCCTCGGCCTCGTACAACAGCTCCGTCAGGCTGTCGCGAGCCTGCGCTATGGAAACGGATTTCATCGTCCGGCAAGCCTCGTTGCGCAAGATGGCTATCTAGATGGCTATCTTAGGCCGGCCTAATTGCTTGATTCAACGGTGTTCTCGCCCCGGGGCCGTTCAGCTTTCTGCCCGGAATTTGCTTGTGCCGGTAATGAAAATTAGTTTCGTGACCCGCGCTCCCCGGCGAGCGTGCGTTCAAGGCCGCTCGATGCGGCCTTTTTAGCCAGGAGTTTTGCCATGTCCCAGCCCCCCGTCACACCCTTCGAGGGCTACGCCGCGCACGGCTTGTACCGTCCGGACTTCGAAAAGGATTCTTGCGGCTTCGGCCTGATCGCCCACATGGACGATCAACCCAGCCACAAACTGGTCCAGACGGCGATTACGGCGCTGCACCGGATGACCCATCGTGGTGCGGTGGCGGCCGACGGCAAGACCGGCGACGGCTGCGGCCTGCTGATGAAGAAGCCCGACGCGTTCCTGCGTCGCGAGGCGGACAAGCTCGGCTTCGCGCTGGGCGACAACTACTGCGCCGGCAACGTGTTCCTGAGCCAGGACCCGGCGCGGCGCGACCGCGCCAAGCAGGCATTCAAGGAAGCCTGCGACCACCATGGCGTCAAGCTGCTGGGCTTCCGCCCGGTGCCGACCGACCCGGCGGCGCTTGGTGAAGAAGCGCTGCGCGCGGTGCCGGTGGTCGAGCAGGTGTTCATCACCGCGCCGCGCGACATGCACAAGTTCGCCTTCGAGCTGAAGCTGTTCAAGCTGCGCCGCCGCGTCGAGAAGGTGCTCGAAGCCGAAGGCGACGCCGATTTCTACGTCACCAGCCTGTCGTGCCGCGTCATCGTCTACAAGGGACTGGTGATGCCGGAGTTCCTGCCGCAGTTCTATCCGGACCTGGCTGACGAACTGCTCGAATCGTCGATGTGCGTGTTCCACCAGCGCTTCTCGACCAACACCCTGCCGCGCTGGCGCTTGTGCCACCCGTTCCGCTATCTGGCGCACAACGGCGAGATCAACACGATCAGCGGCAACCGCATGTGGGCGCAGGCGCGCGCCAAAAAGTTCCAGTGCGCCGACCTGCCCGACATCGAAGAACTGATGCCGCTGGTGACGATGAAGGGCTCCGACAGCCAGAGCATGGACAACATGCTCGAACTGCTGCTGGCCGGCGGCATGGACGTGTTCCAGGCGATGCGCGCGCTGATCCCGCCGGCCTGGCAGAACGTCGAAGACCTCGACCCGGACGTGCGTGCGTTCTACGAATACAACTCGGTCAACATGGAGCCCTGGGACGGCCCGGCCGGCGTGGTCATCATGGACGGCCGCTATGCCGCCTGCTGCCTCGACCGCAACGGTCTGCGTCCGGCACGCTATGTGATCACCAGCGACCGCCACATCGTGCTGGCGTCGGAAATCGGCGTGAACGACTTCCGCGCTCAGGACGTCGTCGAGAAGGGCCGCCTGCGTCCGGGCGAAATCCTGGCCGTCGACACCGAGACCGGCTCGCTGCTGCGTCCGGAAGACATCGACCGCATGCTGGCCTCGCGCAAGCCGTACAAGCAGTGGCTCAAGTCGAACATGAAGCGGCTCGAAGCCAGCCTCAGCGACGACCCGAACTCGCTCGACGTGATGCCGCCAGACACGGTGGCGATCTATCACAAGATGTTCCAGCTGACGTTCGAAGAGCGCGACCAAGTGCTGCGCGTGCTCGCCGAAGCCGGCCAGGAAGCGGTCGGCTCGATGGGCGACGACACGCCGTTCGCGGTGCTCAGCCAGCAGGCACGCTCGCTGTACGACTACTTCCGGCAGATGTTCGCGCAGGTCACCAATCCGCCGATCGATCCGCTGCGCGAGCAGATCGTGATGTCGCTGGAATGCCAGCTTGGCTCCGAAAAGGGCATGTTCGAAGAAACGCCGGAGCGCGCCGCGCGCCTGCTGATCGACTCGCCGGTGCTCAGCGAAGCCAAGTTCAAGGCACTGCTGGCGATCGGCAACGATGACCCGAATTACGCGCACCAGATCATCGACCTGAACTACGACCCGTCGATCGGCCTGAAGTCGGCCATCGACCATGTCTGCGAAGAAGCCATCGCTGCGGTTCGCGCCGGCAAGGTCGTGCTGGTGTTGTCCGACCGCGCGATCGAGCGCGGCAAGCTGCCGGTGCACGCGCTGCTGGCCACCGGTGCGGTCAACGCCGCGCTGGTCACCGCCGGCCTGCGCTGCGATTGCAACATCGTCGTCGAGACCGCCACCGCGCGTGACCCGCATCACTTCGCGTGCCTGATCGGCTACGGCGCCAGCGTGATCTATCCGTATCTCGCCTACGCCTCGCTCTACGAGATGGCGCGCAGCGGGCAGGTCAAGAACAAGGCACCCGAGACGATGGCGCAGAGCTATCGCAAGGGCATCAACAAGGGTCTGTACAAGATCATCTCGAAGATGGGCATCAGCACCATCTCGTCGTATCGCGGCGCGCAGCTGTTCGAAGCTGTGGGTCTGCACGACGAAGTGATCGACACCTGCTTCAACGCCACCGTGTCGCGGATCCAGGGCGCCAAGTTCGCCGACCTTCAGGAAGAGCAGCTCGAGATCGCCGAAGCCGCGTGGAGCGCGCGCAAGCCGATCGAACAGGGCGGCTTGTACAAGTACGTGCACGGCGGCGAGTACCACGCCTACAACCCGGACGTGGTCGCGATGCTGCAGAAGGCGGTCAAGTCCGGCAGCTACGAGGACTACCAGACCTACGCCGAGGTCGTGAACACGCGCCCGGTGTCGATGATCCGCGATCTGTTCCAGTTCAAGAGCGCCACGCCGATTTCGGTCGACGAGGTCGAGCCGATCGACAGCATCCTCAAGCGTTTCGACTCGGCCGGCATGTCGCTCGGCGCGCTGTCGCCGGAAGCGCATGAAGCGCTGGCGATTGCGATGAACCGCCTCGGCGGCCGCAGCAATTCCGGCGAAGGCGGCGAAGACCCGGCGCGCTACGGCACCGAGAAGTCGTCGAAGATCAAGCAGGTGGCATCGGGCCGCTTCGGCGTCACGCCGGAATACCTGGTCAACGCCGAAGTGCTGCAGATCAAGGTCGCGCAGGGCGCCAAGCCCGGCGAAGGCGGCCAGCTGCCCGGCGACAAGGTCAACGACCAGATCGCCAAGCTGCGCTACGCGCGGCCTGGCGTGGCGCTGATCAGCCCGCCGCCGCATCACGACATCTACTCGATCGAAGACCTGGCGCAGCTGATTTTCGACCTCAAGCAGGTCAATCCGCAGGCGCTGGTGTCGGTCAAGCTGGTGTCGGGCCCCGGCGTCGGCACGATCGCGGCCGGCGTGGCCAAGGCCTACGCCGACCTGATCACGATCTCCGGCTATGACGGCGGCACCGGTGCCTCGCCGCTGACCAGCGTCAAGTACGCCGGCACGCCGTGGGAACTCGGCTTGTCGGAAACCCACCAGACGCTGCGCATGAACAATCTGCGCGACAAGGTTCGGGTGCAGACCGACGGCGGCTTGAAGACCGGCCTGGACGTGATCAAGGCGGCGATTCTCGGCGCCGAATCGTTCGGCTTCGGCACCGCGCCGATGGTGGCGCTGGGCTGCAAGTACCTGCGCATCTGCCACTTGAACAACTGCGCCACCGGTGTGGCGACGCAGAACAACGTGCTGCGCCAGAACTACTTCATCGGCCTGCCCGAGATGGTGATGAACTACTTCAAGTTCGTCGCCCAGGAAACGCGCGAACTGATGGCCAGCCTCGGCGTGCGCACGATCAAGGAGCTGATCGGCCGCACCGACCTGCTCGAAATCGCCGAAGGCGCGACCAACAAGGCCAAGAACCTCGACCTGTCGCCGATTCTCGAATCGGCCGGCATGACGCTGCCGAGCGCGCAGTACTGCATGTTCAACAACGAGCCGTTCGACAAGGGCGAACTGGCCGAGGCGATGCTGGCCGACTGCCTGCCGGCGATCGAACACAAGACCGGCGGCATCTTCCACTACACGGTCAGCAACCGGCATCGCTCGATCGGTGCGCGCCTGTCGGGCGAGATCGCGCGTCGCTGGGGCAACCTCGGCATGGCCGATCGCCCGATCACGATCAAGCTCAAGGGCGCAGCGGGCCAGAGCCTGGGCGTGTGGAATGCCGGTGGCTTGAACCTCGAAGTCGAAGGCGACGCCAACGACTACGTCGGCAAGGGCATGGCCGGTGGCCGCATCGTCGTCAAGCCGCCGAAGACCGCGCGCTACGAATCGCGTGAAGCGGCGATCATCGGCAACACCTGCCTGTACGGCGCCACCGGCGGCACGCTGTATGCGGCCGGCATGGCCGGCGAACGCTTTGCGGTGCGCAACTCCGGCGCCCATGCGATCGTCGAAGGCTGCGGCGACCACGGCTGCGAATACATGACCGGCGGCGTTGTCGTCGTGCTCGGCCACACCGGCGTCAACTTCGGTGCCGGCATGACGGGCGGGTTTGCGTACGTGCTCGACGAAAAGCGCAACTTCGTCGACCGCTACAACCACGAGCTGATCGACATCCATCGCGTCGTGTCCGAGCACATGGAGGCGCACGAGAACTACTTGCGTAAGGTCGTCGCCGATTACGCCAAGGTCACCGGCAGCCGTTGGGCGCAGCAGATCATCAGCGACTGGGCCGACTACGTCGGCAAGTTCTGGCTGGTCAAGCCCAAGGCCGCGGAGATCGGATCGTTGATCGACTCGGTACGAGCCGCCGCTTAAAAGCGGTTGCTTGCCTCTCCCCCCGGGAGAGGCCGGCGCATAGCGCCGGGTGAGGGAGTTCGAGGATCAAGCCTGGCTTGAATCTCGGAGGCCCTCACCCCCAGCCCCTCTCCCGGTGGGAGAGGGGAAGTAAAGCGGCACCGCCGGTGCGATTTCCGGCGGCAGTAGAGATGAGCGGCCCGCTTGCCTCTCCCCCCGGGAGAGGCCGGCGCGCAGCGCCGGGTGAGGGAGTTCGAAGATCAAGCCTGGCTTGAATCTCGGAGGCCCTCACCCCTGGCCCCTCTCCCGGTGGGAGCGGGGAAACAAACGAAGCAGGGAGCAGTACATGGGTTACAAGAACGCCAACCAGTTTCTCGACGTGCCGCGCCAGGATCCGAAGAAGGCGCCGGTCGAAGTCCGCGTGCACGACTTCCGCGAGATCTACGGTCAGTTTCCGGTCGAGCAGGCCAAGTCGCAGTCTGGCCGCTGCCTCGGCTGCGGCAATCCGTACTGCGAGTGGAAGTGCCCGGTGCACAACTACATTCCCAACTGGCTCAAGCTGCTGGAAGAGGGCAACCTGTTCCAGGCCGCCGAGCTTTCGCACGCGACCAACTCGCTGCCGGAAATGTGCGGCCGCGTATGCCCGCAGGACCGCTTGTGCGAAGGCGCCTGCACGCTCAATGACGGCTTCGGCGCGGTGACGATCGGATCGATCGAAAAGTACATCACCGACGAAGCCTTCAAGAAGGGCTGGCGTCCGGACATGTCCAAGGTCAAGTGGACCAAGAAGAAGGTCGCGATCGTCGGCGCCGGCCCGGCGGGCCTCGGCTGCGCCGACATTCTGGTGCGCAACGGCGTCAAGCCGGTGGTGTTCGACAAGTACAACCAGATCGGCGGCCTGCTGACCTACGGCATCCCGCCGTTCAAGCTTGAAAAGGACGTCGTCCAGACGCGCCGCGAAGTGTTCGAAGGCATGGGCATCGAGTTCAAGCTCAACACCGAGATCGGCAAGGACATCGCGTTCGAAGATCTGCTGCGCGACTACGACGCGGTGTTTCTCGGCATGGGCACCTACAACTTCATGAAGGGCGGCTTCCCCGGCGAAGACCTGCCGGGTGCGTTCGAAGCGCTGCCGTTCCTGATCGCCAACATCAACCGCGTGCTCAAGCCCAACGAGATCAGTCCGGCCGACATGGCCTACGACATGAAGGGCCAGCGCGTGGTCGTGCTCGGTGGTGGTGACACGGCGATGGACTGCAACCGCACATCGATCCGCCAGGGCGCCGAAAGCGTGACCTGCGCCTATCGTCGCGACGAGGCCAACATGCCCGGCTCGCGCCGCGAAGTGGCCAACGCCAAGGAAGAAGGCGTGGAGTTCCTGTGGAACCGTCAGCCGGTCGAGATCGTCGGCAACGGCAAGGTGGAAGGCGTCAAGCTGGTCACCACCACGCTCGGCGCGCCCGATGCCAAGGGCCGCCGCAAGCCGGAAGTGATTCCGGGCTCCGAGGAAATCATCCCGGCCGACCGCGTGATCGTCGCCTTCGGCTTCCGTCCGAGCCCGTCACCTTGGTTCGACGCGCACACGATCAAGACGCATGCCGACGGCCGCGTGATCGTCCACGGTGGCTTGGGCAAGACCAAGCCCGGTGCCGGCGCAACCCGCCACAAGTTCCAGACCGCCAACGACAAGGTGTTTGCCGGTGGCGACATGGTGCGTGGCTCCGACCTGGTCGTCACCGCCGTGTTCGAAGGCCGTCAGGCCGCCGAAGGCATCCTCGACTATCTGGGTGTCTGATACGGCCGTTCACCGCGTGGCGCTGCGTTGCGCCGCGCGGTGCTCGGCATCAGCGATAACGCGCCCACAACACGTTGGCTGAGGCCGCGACCGCGGCGCTGGTCGTGCAGTTGCTCATGCACGGCAGGATCGACGCCGAATAGCTCGACGGCAGCGTGGTCACGTCCACCGTCGTACTGCCGCTGAGCACATTGGTCAGCCCCAGGGTGCCCTGTCCGGCCGCCGCGATGTAGCCGTAGACGGTTGTGCTGCCGCCGCTGTTGAACAGATTGCCGGCCAGCACCGTGCCCGATGTCTTGGTGCTCGCACCGAGCGTGATGTTGCCGCCGACGAACAGGCCGCTCAGATAGCCGCCCGCGAGGTAGGCGATGTTGCCGAGTGGGTCGCCGGTCAGGGCCGATGTGCTGGTGTTGCAGAAATTCTTCGGATACAGCCCGGCAAAGAACGCGGTTTGCGCCACGCCATTGCTGGGCGTGTTGTTGCAGATCGGCCCATAGCCGGCCGTGTTGACCGCTTTGCTGACATGCCCGCCGCTGGTGAGGATGTTGCCGGTGGCCAGGAACGTGTTGAAGTACACGCCGGTGCTGACTTCCAGATTGCCGTCGAACCACATTGCACCGGGTGCCAGACTGGTGCCGGCAATGGTCCATTTGCCGAGCGCGTAGGTGAAGCAGGTATTGGACGTCGAATAGCCCTGACAGATCGTCTTTTGCGTCGAGCCGGTCAAGGAACAGAGCTTGGTGACCGTGTTGTACGACGCCAGCGGACAGAGGAAGTCCTTGCGCGTGCCATCGCTGGCCAGCGCGTACTGGCCATCGGCGATGCCGGCGATGTTGCTGACGGTGACGCGGGTATAGCCCGCCAGCACGTACTCGAACACATAGTTCGCTGCCGACTTCAGCGCGTAGGCGTCGACCGTGGGTCGGTTCAGCGTGTAGGGCTGCACTTGGGCCACCGGGGTCAGCGCCACCGGCGTGATACTCGGCGAATAGCCGGGCACCACGGTGACCTTCACGTTGCTGTTGTACTGCTGCAGTTTCAGTAGCAATCCGCCGATCGTGCCGCTGACCGATGCGTACTGATCGACCTGCAAGCCACCGGCACATTGCAGCGTGTTGATGCCGCCATAGCTGCGCACGAACACATTGCCGTTGCTGACCACGGTGCTCGCGCCGCCGCCGGTCAGTACCACGTCGCCGCCCGCGGTGATCGTGCCGCCGCTGGCAGCGTAGGTGACGGCGCCATTGGCGCGGATCGTCGTGGCGCCGCTGCCGGTCGAGGTCCAGGTGACGGCGTTCATCGTGTTGGTGTTGCGCACCAGCCCGGATGTCAGCGTCAGGCTGCCGACCGAGTTGACGGTGGTGATCGTGCCGTTGGTGACCAGCACGCTGCCATTGGTGTTGATCGTGCCGTGCGTGCCGCCGCTGCTGGCGGTGACCGCGCCGCGTGCGTTGATCGTGCCCGTGCTGCCATTGGTGATGATCACCGCCCCGTTGCAGTTGATCGCGCCCTGCATGCCCGAGCTGTTGACGTAGACGCTGCCCAGTGCCGATACCGACGCCACCGCCGACGAACCACTCAGCGTCACGTCGCCGTTGCTGTAGATCTGGTTGACGGCGATGCCGCTGCCGATCGACACGTTGCCGGTGGAACGCACGGCGTTGACGCCGGTGATCGAGGCATTGTCGAGCGTCACGTCGCCGTCGACATTGACGTTGGCATTGCTGCTGCCGACGACGACGATGCCGCCGGTCATCTGCAGGTCGTAGTAGAAATTGGCCGCGTCGAGATTGGCGTTGACCGAGGTCGCCGCCACGGCCGCTGTGCCGGGCCGCACGTTGTAGACCGCGCGCAGATGGGCGGTCGCGCCGGCTCCGGCACCGGTGATGTCGGCCGTCACCGCATAAAAGCCGCCGGCATCTGGCCCGGTCATCGACACGATGCTGACGCCGAGTTGGCTGGCGCTGGTGCCGGTGATCGCCGGTGACCACGGCAGCGACGGCCATGGTGGCGTGGTCAGTGACTCCTGCAGCAAGTACTGCCTCACCAGTTCGACACCGGCCCAGGCCCGCGCTTGTGCCGTGGTCTGGGCGTGCATCGACAGCGTCTTGTCCTGGGCGCCGCGGACCGAATAGCTGACGCCGAGCACGGTCGCGGTCAGCGCGGCCCCGACCATCAGCACCAGCAGGATCGTCGCCAGGCCTCGTTGGCCGTCACGCGGTGGATGGACAGGGATGCGCATCGGTCAGGCCCCGCTGAAGTTGGTCAGGCAGGCGCTGGTCTTCCATACCGAATCGTCGCCCCAGATCGTCACTCGCAGCGCTGTCGCCGCGCCAAGCCCGTAAGGCCAGCAGGTCGCTCTGTCGACCCGGAACACGTTGTTGCTGGCCAGCGTCATCGTGCCGGCCGGGATCAGATCGGCGCTGCGAGTCCAGGTCGCCGTGCCCCATTGCGTGGCGCTGCTGCAGCTGCCGCTGGCACGCAGCAGCATCAGCGTGGCGCTCTGCATCAGCAGCGCCGAACATTCGTAAGCGACCCCAGGCTGTGCGCCCCAGATCACCGCGTTGCCGGTGCTGACGCCGCTGGCGCCGACGGTCTGCGCCGTGCCGCTGAGACGCCCATTGGCGTCCAGCGCCGCGCCGCTGACCAGAATCAGATCGGTATTGACGGCCGCGCGCGTGCTGTTGCTGCCGATGCCATAACCCGCGTTGTGCAATTCCATCTGGGCGGACAGCGTGGCCGTGGCATAGCTGCCATCTTCGGCCGCGCGCGCGCGGCTCTGAACGGTCTGGCCGACCAGCGTTCGGTACAGCATCAGCAACGACAGCACGCCGAGTACCGACAGCAGCATCCCGGCCATCAAGCTGATCAAGCCCAGGCCGTGTTGCCTGCGACGCGGGCGAAACGGAATGCGGGTCGTCACCGGCTAGCTCCCGCCGACGTTGCCGACGGCGATCGTGCCGTTGCCGCCGAACAAGGCCGACGAGCTGACCGTCAGCGTCACCCGCTGCGGCGGCGTGGCGATCGTGCGGCCGCCGATCGTCAGCGTGCCGGCGGCGCTGCAAGTGACCGTCACGCTCAGGTCGGTCGGCGCGATCGCGGTATCCGCCGGCCGAATCCGCACCGCTGGCGGCGCCGTGCCGCTGCACCAGGCTGCGATGTCGCTGGGGCTCTGCAGCATCTGCCGCAGCTGGCTGACCGCCATCGCCTGCGTGCGCGCGAACTTGTGGCTGACGGCGATGCGCGAGGCGGTGTACGCACTGCCCATGCCGATGATCGCCACCAGCACGACGCCGACCAGCGCTTCGAGCAGCGCGTCGCCGCGCTGGCGGCTAGTTGAGGACGACACTGGCACTGGTGCTGCCCGAGCTGACGACGATGCTGCTGGACAGCGCGCAGTTGTCGGTGCCGCTGCCCGATGCCGGATTCACCGGCAGCCCGCGGTTGCTGAAGGCCAGGCAGCTCAACGCGCCGCCGGCCACGTTCACGGCGCTGCTGGCGTGCAGTTGTGCGGTCCATGCCGCGTTGGCGGACTGGCAGTTGGCTGCGGTCGGCGGGCTGCCGTTGGCTGCAAACAAGCGCACCGTCGTGCCGTCGATACACAGAATCGACGCTGCGCTGGCGCCGGCGACGCCACCGGGATTGCGCAGTGCCATGGCCTTGGCCCGCGACACGCCCTGGGTCAGCACACCGACGCTGTCCTGCACGCGTGACGACGCGATCCAGTTGGTCGTCAGATTGCCGGCGCTGACCAGCAGCGAACCGAAGATCGCCAGCGTGATCATCAGCTCGATCAGCGAGTAGCCGTGGCCGCGCATCACCATGCCGTCACCGCGCCGCCGGGGCTGGTCAGTTGCCTTGTGTTGCTGTTGTCGAGCGTGATCGTGTAGTTGCTCATGCCGTTGGCACTGCCGACCGCGCGCAACGTGTAGCTGGTCGAGGTGGAGGCCTGGATTTGATAGGTAAAGCTGGCGGCCTGCGATGGTGCCCAGCCGCTGAGTGCGGACTGGGTCGCCGCGGTGGTCGTCGTTGCCGCCGGATACGTCAGCTGCTGCTGGTAGAAGTTTTCCATCGTCAGCGCCATCGCGACCAGATCGTTCTGGGCGCTGCGCAGCCGCGTGTTGACGACGTAGCGGTTGTAGACCGGCATCGCCAGCGCGGCGAGCAGCGCGATGATTACGACCACCACCATCAGCTCCACCAGCGTGAAGCCGCGCGTCGCCGATGCCGCTCGCCGATGCGCTCGGTCGTCTGCTTCGATTACGCCCTTCATGCTGCATGACCCGTCCGGCATACACCGGAGATAGTGGGATGTAGTCGGCTATCGGCGCTGGCGTTTGAAACTTTAGCGACCCGACGGAGTAGCATCCGCGCCGATCCCTTATCCGTGCGCTCCTCCATGTCGACCGATCTGCTGCTGTCCTTGAACGAAGCCCGCGTGCTGGCCTGCCTGTTCGAAAAATCGATCACCACGCCGCAGTACTACCCGATGACGCAGAACGGCGTGATGCTGGCCGCCAACCAGAAAAACTCGCGCTATCCCGTGATGAGCCTGACCGAAGGCGACGTCGGTGCGGCGCTGAACACGCTGGAACAGCAGCGCCTGGTCAAGCGCGACGAAACCAGCGGCCGCGCCGTCAAATGGCGCCAGCAGTTTCCGCATCAGTTGCTGCTCAAGCCGGGCATCGCCGCCGTGCTGGCGACGCTGATGCTGCGGGGCCCGCAGACGATTGCCGAAATCCGCAGCAACGCCTCGGCACTCGGCGGCCCGGCCGAAGCGGATGGAGTTCAGGCCGCGCTCGATGATCTGGCCGATCGCGCGCGTCCGCTGGTCAAGCAACTGCCGCGGGCGCCGGGCCAGGCGGCGGTGCGCTTTGCGCACTTGCTGTGCGGCGAGTCGGCGATCCCTTCCGTGGCCGATGCACCGGCCGGCGCGTCGTCAGCGAGCAGCGGCGGCGGCAATGCGACGCTGGTGGCGCAGCTGGTCGAGCGCATCGAGGCGCTCGAAGCCCGCGTCGCCGAGCTGGAGCGTCAGCTGTCCTGAGTCGCGGCGACGTTGGCGCTCAGCGCGACGTCGCCAGCGCGTCCAGTTCGTCGGCCAGCTCGCCCAGCCGCCGCGCCAGATGCTCACGTTGACGCGGTGTGGCCAGCGCACTGAGGTCGGCCAGCAGTTGCCGCGTCCGATCGCGGGCGGCGTCCGGCTCCGGCTCGTCGAACGGCGCCAAAGCAAAACCCACGAGCCGGTCGCTGAAGCCCGGCTCCCGGCGCTGCCGTAGCAGCGTCTCAAACTGTTGGCGCCCGGCCTGGTCACGGGCATTGTCCTGATCGTCGTCGCGCTGTAGCTGCGCTGCCCAGGCCTCGATCCGCTGGCGCTGCGCGGGCGTCACCGAGCCCGCCCAGTCGTCGAGCCGGTCGATCGCGGTATCGGCGCGTTGCTCGCGCCATTTCGCATCGCTGAGCCGGGCTTGCTTGCGCGCTTGGCGCTCTCGGTCTTCGGCCAGCTTGGCCAGCAGCGCGCGGACCTGATCGTCGCGCAAGCTGGCCAGCGTCGGCGCCAGCGCGGCCAGGGTTTCGGCGGTCAGCGTCCGCGCGTGTCGGCGCAGCTGATCGCCGAGTGGCTGCAGCGTCGCCGGGCTGATCGGCGCCAGCGCCAGCGTCTGTAGCTGCCGCAGCTCGGCCGCGTAGCGCGGCAGCTGCTCGCTGCGGTGCCAGCGCCACAGCGCGTCGAACTGCTGGTCGAACTGGGCTTTCTGCGCGGCGTCGAGGTCGATGTAGCGGCCCAGTTGCAGCCGCGCCAGCGTGTCGAGCCGGTTGTAGACCAGGCCGACCCGGCCACAGCCGGCGCTGATCAGCACCAGGCTCAGGCAGACGACAATTTTGAGACAGCGGTTCACGGCGGATGGGGCTCGGGTCGGGGCGGGATCGCTGGCATCTGGCAGCGTTGACGGTGGACAATGGCC
>Ga0255089_1000335_pt1 | contig 18774 bp, 14 predicted proteins | sample Colum_Miss_RepC__2_FD_188468 | JGI IMG/M metagenome (GOLD analysis project Ga0255089, IMG submission 188468) | Freshwater microbial communities from Columbia River, Oregon, United States - Colum_Miss_RepC_8d | ecosystem: Environmental > Aquatic > Freshwater > River | place: USA: Oregon... | reverse complement strand
GTCATATGCGTTGGATTTTCCGGCAGAGCAGACAAAGACGGGACGGGACGAGCCCGCTGACAGACTAGCAGCCCGGCATCGCGCCGCGTCCTGAGAGGTCATGGGGGCGACGCCGCCGCGAGACAAGTCCGGTTCTCGGCGTTGACGGCAGCGCATGCATTAACATTGCGACCGACGGAGCGCGCCCCCGCGCCCAAGCCCGCGATACCCAAAGCCGATGACACGAGCCTACGCCCTACTCCGCTGGCCGCTGCTGGCCTGCCTTGCCGTCGCCGGCGCGCTCAGCGCCTGCTCAAGTCAGCAAATGATGAACAGCCTGACGTCCGACCGGGACTTTCAGCGCACCCAGAACCTGCCGTATGACGGCCGCAACAACCTGAAGCTGGATGTCTACACGCCGACCGAGAGCGCGGCCAAGCGCCCGGTGGTCGTGTTCTTCTACGGCGGTCGCTGGACCACCGGCAGCAAGGACGAGTACACGTTCGTCGGTGGCGCACTGGCCAGCATCGGCTATTGCAGCGTAATTGCCGACGTGCGCAAGTACCCGATGGTGCGCTTCCCGGCCTTCGTCGAGGATGGCGCGCGCCTGATCAAATGGACGCGCGAGCACATCGACGACTACGGCTGTGACCCGAAGAAGATTTTCGTGATGGGCCATTCGTCCGGCGCCCATATCGCGGCCATGCTGGCGCTGAACGAGAAGTACCTGCAGGCGGTCGGCGGCTCGCGCACCTGGCTGCGCGGCATGATCGGACTGGCCGGGCCCTACGACTTCCTGCCACTGCTGGACCCGTCGCTGCGCGACATGTTCGGGCCAGCCGACCAGTACGAGCAGTCGCAGCCGATCGTCTTTACCGACGGCCGCAATCCACCGCTGCTGCTGATGCACGGCGAGGACGACGAGATCGTCGAAGTACGCAACACGCGCAGCCTCGCCGCGAGCGTCGGCCGCGCCGGTGGCCCGGTCGAAACCATCATCTATCCGAAAATGCCGCATGTGCGGCTGATCGCCTCGATCGGACCGGTGCGCCGCAACCAGACCGACGTGCTGAGCCATATCAGCGACTTTCTCGGCAAGTGGTCCGAGGTCAACTACGTGAACCGGCTGAACCAGCCCGGCATCACGACCACGCCGCTACCGCCCTGATGATCCGCCGCTTTCAAGGCACGGCGCCGACCCTGGGCCGCGACGTCTTCGTTGACGAGCTGGCGCTGGTCGCCGGTGCGGTGACGCTTGCCGATGACGTGTCGATCTGGCCGTTCGCCGCGCTGCGAGGCGACGTCAACGCGATCGCCATCGGCGCTCGCAGCAACGTGCAGGACAACGCGGTGCTGCATGTGACGCACGACGGTCCGTACACGCCGGGCGGCGTGGCACTGACGATCGGCGCCGACGTGACGATCGGCCACGGCGCGATCCTGCATGCCTGCACGATCGGCGACCGCGTGCTGATCGGCATGGGCGCGATCGTGCTGGACAAAGCCCGGATCGACGACGACGTGATCGTCGCGGCCGGCAGCTTGGTATCGCCGGGCAAGCACCTGCGCAGCGGCTGGCTGTACCGCGGCTCGCCCGCCGTGGCGATCCGCGAGCTGACCGACGACGAACGCGCCAACTTCACCTACTCGACCGCGCACTACGTGCGGCTGAAGAACCAGCATCTGCAAGACCAAAAGGACCGAAAGGAAATCACCTAGATGAGCACCCGCAAACTCGTGCTGCTGCGCCACGGCCAAAGCCAGTGGAACCTTGAAAACCGCTTTACCGGCTGGGTCGATGTCGACATCACCGAAGCCGGTCGCCTCGAAGCCGTGGCCGCCGGCCAGCTGTTGAAGACCGAAGGCCTGGCGTTCGACGTGGCCTACACCTCGGTGCTGAAGCGGGCGATCCGCACGCAGAACGTGGTGCTCGAAGCCCTCGACCAGCTGTGGATTCCGGTGATCAAGAGCTGGCGCCTGAACGAGCGCCACTACGGCGCGTTGCAAGGCCTGGACAAGGCCGAAACGACGGCCAAGCACGGCGAAGAGCAGGTCAAGATCTGGCGCCGCAGCTACGACGTGCCGCCTCCGCCGATGGATGCCGCCGATCCGGGGCACCCGAAGCATGACCCGCGCTATGCCGCGTATGACGTCAACGCGCTGCCGGCGACCGAATCGCTGGCGACGACGCTGGACCGCGTGCTGCCGTTCTGGCACGACGCGATCGCTCCGGATCTGAAGGCCGGCAAGACGGTACTGGTCACGGCGCACGGCAACTCGCTGCGAGCGCTCTACAAGTACCTGACCGGCGTCGGCGAAAAGGAAATCCTGGAGATCAACATCCCGACCGCGATCCCGTTGATGTTCGAACTCGACGACCAGCTCAAGGCCGTCAGCCACCGCTACCTCGGCGATCCGGAAGCCGCCAAGCGCGCTGCCGAAGCCGTTGCCAACCAGGCCAAGCAGAAGTAAGGCTCAGACAAACAAAAGGGCGCCCTGATCGGGCGCCCTTTTTCGTGATGCCGCAAGGAGCCCCCACCCGCTCCTTCGATCCCCTGATCAGTAAGGCAAATCGGTCACCGTCAGTCGTCGGACCGGAGTGCCGTCGCTCCAGATGCCCATATCGCGCTGCGCTAGCGACCCACCGCCCAGCGCGATATCGCGCATCGTGTTGGTGAATGCCGATGCCAAAAGAGCGTCGGCCAATCGCCAGTAGCCGTAGAAATCCAGCGCATCGGGCTCAAACAGCGACCATCGACTGGCGCGACCGGCCAGTGCCGCGAAGTGATCCGCGTTCAGAGCGGTGCTGCCGTGGCGATCGCTGTTGATGATGATGTAGTCCTTGTCGGCCAGCGGGATGCTGGTCGTCTCGACGAAAATGCGGCGTGCCAATGCATTGCTGACGCGCGAGTCGGCGTCACTGTAGAGCGACTGCTGCAGCGTGCCGGCCGGCACCTGCGACAGATCTTCCATCGGCATCACGACCAGGCCGTTGGACGACTGGTTGCTCGGGTTGATCGTCATCAGCGCCTTGGGCACCGGGATGCCACTGGAGCCGGCAATGGCCGCAAGGTTGGCCGCGACGGCGCCGCCGAGCGAATGCCCGATGGCGGCGACGCGACGGACATCCGGGCGAGCGCCGCCACCCGACTCCAGCTGCACCAATGCGTCCCGGATCGCCTGGACGGCATTGGGGGTGTACTCGCGCACCCGCGTGGTGGCCAGCACCTGATACGCCGGGTAGATCACGATCGTGCCCTTTCGGGCCAAGTGCTCCAGCCACGAAATATAAGGTGTGGCCTCCAGCGTGCCGTAGCCGTGCAGGAAGTACACCACTGGCAGGCGCCGCTGTGCGGCACCGACCGGCATCACCAGCGTGTACGCGGTGGGTCCGGTACCAAAGCTCTGAACCGTGACGGTGCTGTACAGATAGTCGCGACCGCCAGGGCCGGATCGCGGCTGCGCCGGTGGCATGGCCGACTTGCCCGACCCTGCCGTGCCTGACTCGTCTGCGTCCGGCTCGGCTTCAGCCGGTGGCTCGGCTTCAGGCTGTGGCTGTGGCTCGGGCTCGGGCTGTGGTTCGGGTTCGGGCTCGGGGGCTGGTTGAGGCGGTGTCGCCGGGTCTGGCGAATCGGTGACTGGCGCCCCGCCGCCCGCCGCCGACGAGCCGTCGGTGGCCCCCCCGCATGCGCTCAACATCAAGCTGGACGACAACAAAAGAAGCACCACAGAAAGCCGCCGCAGCGGCCAACGAGCCATCGAAACCAAAAGAATTACTCCGCGTCAGCCGTCGGGAAGCGTCACACGCGCTACGGGCTGCCGTTCAAAGGGCGTGCATGCTATCGCCTGTTTATGAACTTTGCTGCGGCAACAAGTGAGCACGATGCCGTTGAAGCCAGTCATGGGCATCGTCGCTGTCGCCTTCGAACCAAGCCCGTGTGCTGCCGAGCCTGAAGTGATAGCCCCAGGCGTCCATATCGGCGAACAATCGGGATCGATCGTAGCCAGCCAAGTGTGACGTCAGTATCACTTGCAAATAGCAGGCCGCTGCCTCCTCCGTATCGTCCCCGCCGGCATCGGTATGGAGCGCGGCACGTCGGTCGGCGTCCATGCACAGCCAGTGGCAGGCCTCGTGCAGCGCGGAGTGGACGGGCGTATCGGATCGAACGAAGAGGACGTTGCCGATCAAGCCCGCCTCGGACTCGCCCCAGTAGCTGCCGGGGATCGGCTGACCGTCCGGAACGTAGCGCAACTCCAGGCCATGAGGCGCCAACAGCGCCGAAAGCGCGCCATCGGGCAAAGCCGCCACAGCGGTCACGATCGGGGCAGGCGAGGTCATCGGTGCAGGCATCGGCAATGGGACCACATTATCCGGGCGGGCCTCGGGTCCTGCGCAAGGCGCCAATTGCAGCCTGTCACAAGTCACTTCAGTGACAGAGGGATGACAAAACGCGGTTTTTGTCATCTAGCTTAAATCTGATTGTCATTTTGCTGTCACATGACAGCGTTACCGTGCGGCTCCCTCGCGATCCCGCCCGTGTCCTCATGACCAAGACCCCTTTTGCCGCCGCGGCATTTGCCCTGCTGGCGTCGGCTACCGCCAGCGCCGCGTCGATCGATCTGTATGTCGACAGCCAGACCCAGCAGTTGTACTCGCAGCCCGGCCCTGGCCGTGTGAAGCTCGGGACCTTCGTTCCGCAGGACGACAAAGCCGCAACCAGCGCCGCACCGAGCGCGTCCGCGCCGGCATCAGTCCCAGTCGCGGCCAAGCCGGCGACCCCGGCTGAAAAGAAGTGGTTCGACAAGCTGGCGCTGCGCGGCTATACGCAGATCCGGTTCAATCAGGAACTCGGCGGCGACGCGCAGGAATTGCGCTCCCCCGGTGACCGCTTCATCGGCGAAAACCAGAGCCTGGGCATCCGCCGGGCGCGCGTGATCCTCAGCGGCGATGTCAGCGAGCATTTGTCGATCTATATCCAGCCCGACTTCGCCAGCACGCCGGCGGGCTCCAGCACCGGTAACTTCGCGCAGCTGCGCGACGTCTACGCCGACCTGTTTTTCGACAAGGACCACGAGTACCGCATCCGCGCCGGTCAGTCGAAGATTCCGTACGGCTGGGAAAACCTGCAGTCGAGCCAAAACCGTTTGACGCTGGATCGCGCCGATGCACTGAACTCGGCGGTCCGTGACGAACGCGACCTGGCGGTGATCTTCTATTGGGAACCCAAGGAAATCGCCGGCCGCTTCCGTGATCTGGTGCGTAGCGGCCTGAAGGGCTCCGGCGACTACGGCGTGATCGGCATTGGTGCCTACAACGGCCAGGGCGCCAACCGGCTCGAAGCCAACGACAGCCTGCACACCGTCGCCCACGTGAGCTACCCGTTCAAGTTCGAGTCGGGCCAGTACTTCGAAGTCGGCGTCGACGCCTATACCGGCTTTTTCCGCTCGGCCACGGGCTCGGCGACGATCAACGGCAACACGTTCACGCCGACGCTGGCCGGTCGCCAGCGCGGGCCGCTGGACCAGCGCGTTTCGGCACACTTCATCTACTACCCGCAGCCGTTCGGCCTGCAGGGCGAGTGGACCGTCGGCAGTGGCCCGCAGCTGGACACCGCCCTGCAGACCGTCACGTCCCAGTCGCTGAAGGGCGGCTATCTGCAGGCGATGTATCGCATCCAGAGCAGCCACGGCGACTTCGTTCCGTTTGTGAAGTACCAGACGTTCGACGGCGGATCCAAGTTCGACACCAACGCTCCGCGCCTGCAGGTCGACGAAGTCGAAGCGGGTCTTGAATGGCAGATCGTTCCCGAGATCGAAGTCACGACGGCCTACTCGTACATGGACCGCACCAACGTCGGCAGTGCGCCGTACCGCAACCAGAGCGGCAACCTGCTGCGCGTGCAGCTGCAGTTCAACTACTAAGCGGCAGCGGCAATACGCTCGCGGCCCCTGGCTGCGACCGGCACGGCGTTCCGCCTGCCAGTCGCAGCCAGGGGCTTTTTGCTGGGCACGGCGCAGGATCGCGAGCCCGCCGTGCGGCACACTGTAGGCCCGCTGGCCGATGCACGAGGTGCCACGATGAATCGAATCGAATCCAGGGAGCCTGACGAGGGCGCCCATACCGACTTCGCGGCGCGGATGAGCTACGGCGACTACCTGCAGCTGCCGACGTTGCTGTCGGCGCAGCGGCCGCTCAGCGATACCGACGACGAGTTGCTGTTCATCGTCATCCACCAGTCCACCGAGCTGTGGATGAAGCTGGCCTTGCACGAGCTGGACCTGGCGATCGCAGCCCTGCGCGACGATCGGCTGCCGCAGGCACTGAAGAACCTGGCGCGCGTGGGCCGCATCCAAGCGCAAATGATCCAGAGCTGGGACGTGCTGTCGACGATGACGCCGGCCGAGTACAACGCATTTCGCGGCGCGCTCGGGCAGTCATCAGGTTTCCAGTCGTGGCAAAACCGGCGGATCGAGTTCCTGCTCGGCAACAAGCAAGCGGCGATGATCGAACCACATCGCCACGACGCGGCGATCAGCGCGCTGCTGGACGCCGCGTTGCGGACACCAAGCCTGTACGACGAGGCGATCGCCTTGCTGGCGCGTCGCGGCTTGGCGATCGACGCCGCGCTGCTGCAAAGAGACTTCTGCCAGGCACACGCCAGCAACGATTCGGTTCGCGCCGCCTGGCTGCGCGTCTATCGCGACCCCGATGCCTACTGGGATCTGTACGCGCTGGCCGAAAAGCTGGTCGACGTCGACGACGGCTTCCAGCAATGGCGCTTCCGGCACATGACCACCGTCAAGCGGATCATCGGTTTCAAACGCGGCACCGGCGGCACCGCCGGCGTCGGCTATCTGAAACGCGCCGTCGACACCGTGCTGTTCCCCGAACTGTGGGATCTGCGGACCGAGCTGTAGCGAGCCGCTTCGCGTCCTACAACAACGCGGCGGCACGATGCAGTACGGCGATCGAGTCGGCCATCGCACCGTCTTTGCCGCAAATCAGCCCGGCGCTCTCGGTAACTTGCAGAGGTTCGCCATTGATCTCCAGTAGCGCACACAGTTGCCGGATTTCATTTAGCGAGCGCAGGGCTTCTTCGTTTTGAAATCGACGCGCGTCCCCAACCCGCTCAGCGGGTCGATCGTCACGGTCAGCAGCGCATGCCGCCGATTGACCCAGGCAACGAGTGCGTTGCTGATCAATCAGGCCAGTCAGCGACTGGGCGTACTCAAGCAGCGTCGCCCCGACATACGCCCCGAAATGCTGCGCCTAGCCCACACGCGCTTGATGCTGAGGCAAGGCGATGCAGCGGGTGACGACGCAATAATGACCACGCTGCGCAATACGCACGTGCTGGGGCCGTGACCGCGTCACCCTGATCGATCAGTCGATCTTTACGCATCCCTTACGCGGCGCTGCTCCCGTCGCAATAGAGCCTTTACGCGGCGACTCTTGATACTACCGGCCTGCCAATGACGGACAGGCCCCATGAGCCTCGACTACCTGCTGGGAAGCCTCATCGCGCTGCTGCTGATGGCGTATCTGCTCTACGCATTGGTCCGAGCGGAGCGCTTCTAGGCCATGCGACCCGATCTGACGCAACTGTGTGTCTACGTAGCGGGACTGATGCTGCTGTGTCCGCTGCTCGGCATTTATCTGTCTCGAGTTCTCGATCCGAAGGCCGGACCCACAGCCCGACTCGAGCGATGGCTCTACCGCTGCTCCGGCATCGACGAGCAGCGGGAGCAGCATTGGTCGGAATATCTGCAGTCGCTGCTGACACTCAACGTCGGTGGCGTGCTGTTGCTGATGTCAATGCTGATGCTGCAGGGATGGCTGCCTCTGAACCCGGCCAACACGCCGGGCATGTCTTGGCACCTCGCCTTGAACACCGCGGTGAGCTTCGTCACCAACACCAACTGGCAGTCTTATGCCGGCGAGAGCTCGGTATCCGCGCTGTGCCAGATGCTGGGGCTGACGCTGCAGAACTTCTTGTCGCCAGCCACCGGTATCGCCGTACTGCTCGCGATGATCCGCGGTTTCACTCGCGTCAATACCGACCGGATCGGCAACTACTGGGTCGACATGACACGCTCGGTCATCTGGGTGCTGTTACCGATCAGCTGCTTCACCGCTCTGCTGCTGGTGTGGCAGGGCGTGCCGCAGACCTTCGATGCCCGGATCGTGGTGACCACGCTGGAAGGATCGCAACAGACGATACCGTTGGGTGCCATCGCATCCCAAGAAGCGATCAAGATGATCGGCACCAATGGTGGCGGCTACTTCAATGCCAACTCGGCGCACCCGTACGAGAATCCGACGCCACTGAGCAACATGATCGAGATGTTGTCGATCCTGCTGCTGCCCGGCGCGCTGGTGATGATGTTCGGCCGCATGCTCGACCAGCCTCGACAGGCACGAGCGCTGTTCGTCGCCATGTTGATTCCGCTGCTGCTGGGAGTGGCGATCTGCACATGGGCGGAACAGCAAGGCAATCCGTTCTTGATCGCCGCGGGCGCTGATCCCGCCAGCGGCAACATGGAAGGAAAGGAAGTCCGCTTCGGCATCAGTGGGTCGTCACTGTTTGCGGTCATCACGACGGCCGCCAGTTGCGGCGCCGTCAATGCGATGCACGACAGCTTCACGGCATTGGGCGGTTTGGTGCCGATGGTGATGATCCAGTTGGGAGAAGTGATCTTCGGCGGCGTTGGGTCAGGCTTGTACGGCATGCTGATATTCGCCGTGCTGACCGTTTTCATCGCCGGTCTGATGGTTGGCCGCACTCCGGAATACCTGGGGAAGAAGATCGAAGCTCGCGAGATCAAGCTGGTCGTGTTCGCAGCGCTGCTACCCATGCCGCTAGGAACGCTGATCGTCGGCGCCACTGCCATCGCCTTTGAAGCAGGACGGGTCGGCATCCTCAATCCAGGCCCGCATGGTTTGTCGGAGCTGCTGTACGCCTATACATCGGCGACCGGCAACAACGGATCGGCGTTCGCTGGCCTGAGCGCGAACACACCGTTCCACAACGTGCTGCTGACGATCGCCATCACCATCGGACGCTACCTCCCGATCGCCGCCGTGCTGGCGATTGCCGGCAGCTTGGCAAACAAGAAAAAGCTGCCGGTATCGGCGGGTACGTTCCCGACCGATCGAGGTCTGTTCATCGCGCTGTTGATCGGCGTGATTCTGATCGTCGGTGCGCTGACCTACTTCCCGGTGCTGGCACTCGGCCCGGTCGCCGAGCAGCTATCCGCGACGGCCGGCCGGCAGTTCTAGTCAACAACGAGCAAGTGAGCCCTGATCATGAGCCGTCCGCAGGAATCCGCCCCATCATCGACCGCCTCGATGGTCCGCTCGGCCTTGGCCGACAGCCTTGTCAAACTCGACCCACGCCAACTGGCGCGTAATCCGGTCATGTTCACCACCGCCGTGATCGCGGCCGTGTCGACCATCGCTGGCGTGACCACCGACGCCGGCGCCATCGGGCTGAATCTGCAGATCGCATTGTGGCTGTGGATCACCGTGCTGTTTGCCAACTTCGCCGAAGCGATTGCGGAAGGTCGCGGCAGAGCAAGGGCCGACGCATTAAGGGCTGTCCAAGGCGAAACCCGTGCACACCGCCTGGCATCGCTCGACGACCCGACGAGCCACGACGTCCCCAGCCGCGGCCTGAGGTGCGGCGATCTGGTGCGGGTTGACCGCGGCGAGCTGATCCCTGGCGACGGCGAAGTCGTTCAGGGCATCGCATCGGTCGACGAATCCGCGATCACCGGGGAGTCGGCGCCGGTGATCCGCGAGAGCGGATCGGATCGTTCTGCGGTGACGGGCGGAACGCGCGTGGTATCGGATTCGATCATCGTACGGATCACTGCAGACCCGGGCGACAGCTTCGTCGACCGGATGATCGCACTGGTCGAAGGCGCGCAGCGTCAGAAGACGCCCAACGAGATCGCGCTGACGGTACTGCTGATCGGCCTGTCGCTGATCTTCCTGCTCGTCGTTGCCACGCTGCCGGCCTGGGCGGCATATGCCGATATCCGGCTGTCGGTACCGCTGCTCGCGGCGCTGCTGGTGACCTTGATTCCCACCACCATCGGCGGGCTGCTATCGGCCATCGGCATCGCCGGCATGGACCGTTTGGTGGCGCACAACGTCATCGCGCGATCCGGTCGCGCGGTCGAGGCCGCCGGCGACGTCGACATGCTGTTGATCGACAAGACCGGCACGATCACCTTCGGCAACCGACGCGCTACCGAGTTGTTGCCTCTGTCGGGTGTCTCGCAACAACAGCTCGCCGATGCAGCGCGGCTGGCGTCGTTGACCGATCCGACGCCCGAAGGCAAGTCCATCGTCGAACTGACCGCCCAGCGCAAGACATCATCGTCGAGCCTTGAACCGGGTCGCGAGGCGGTAGCGCAGTCCATCGACTTTTCCGCCTCCACTCGAATCAGTGGAGTCGATCTGCATGACGGACGCCGGATCCGCAAAGGAGCGGTCAGTGCGGTGCTGCGCGACTGCGACCAGACCGCGTCCGAAGAGCTGACGCGTCTCACCGAAAAAGTTTCTCGTGCTGGCGGGACACCGCTGGCCGTAGCGCTGAACCACCGGATACTCGGCATCGTCGCATTGACCGACGTGGTCAAGCCCAACATCAAAGCGAGGTTCGATGAGCTGCGGCGCATGGGCATCCGAACCGTGATGATCACCGGCGACAACCCGCTGACGGCCGCCGCCATCGCCGCCGAAGCCGGCGTTGATGACTATCTCGCCGAAGCTTCGCCGGAGAACAAGCTGGAGCTGATCCGCAAGGCTCAAGCCGAAGGTCATCTGGTGGCGATGTGTGGCGACGGCAGCAACGATGCACCGGCTCTGGCGCAAGCCGATGTCGGGGTTGCGATGAACTCAGGAACGCCCGCCGCTCGAGAAGCAGCGAACCTGGTCGATCTGGATAGCGATCCAACCAAACTGATCGACATCGTGATGGTCGGCAAGCAGATGCTGATCTCGCGGGGTGCGCTGACCACGTTCTCGATCGCCAACGATGTCGCCAAGTACTTCGCGATCGTCCCGGCGCTGTTCGTCGGCACCTACCCGGCGCTGCAGGCATTGAACATTATGCAGCTGGAATCGCCCGGCAGTGCGATCCTGTCAGCGGTGATCTTCAATGCATTGATCATCGTGGCCTTGATTCCGCTGGCACTGCGAGGTGTCGCCTACACGCCGGCCGGGGCTTCGCAGCTGCTCGCCCGCAATCTTTCGATCTACGGTCTCGGGGGTCTCATCGCCCCATTCATCGGCATCAAGCTGATTGATCTGACGATCAACGCACTCGGCTTGATCTGACCACAACGGATCAACAGGAGCTGTTAATGACGATGCCAGGCCTGATTCGATCGACGACTTGCTACCTGGGACTGATGACGGTGCTGACTGGGCTGGTCTATCCGCTCGCGGTCACCGCCGTTGCACAGTCGGCATTCCCGCGCCAAGCCAACGGAAGTCCCGTTGTGCTTGATGGCGCGGTCATCGGCTCCGAACTGATCGGGCAATCGTTCACCGGCCCAGGCTACTTTCATCCGCGTCCCTCTGCTGCGGGAGCCGACGGCTACGACGCGATGGCATCGGGCGGCTCGAACTTGGGCGTGACGACCCAGAGCGCGAATCAGACGATCACAACCCGACTGCAGGCGGTCCGTATACCGGGCACGCGGGTGCCAATTGACTTGGTCACGGCATCCGGCAGCGGTCTGGACCCTCACCTTTCGCCTGAGGCGGCCTTGTACCAGGCGGGCCGGGTCGCGGCGGCTCGGCAGCTTCGACGTGAACGCGTGGAGCAACTCGTTCGCGATCACGTCGAAGGCCCGACCGCGGGCCTGCTAGGAGCGCCACGAGTCAACGTACTGAGGCTCAACCTGGCGCTCGATGCCCAAACCGCAGACTGAGAGCGGCGAGCGACGCGGCGTATGATCGACACTCGATGAACGCCATCAACGATCGCCCGAGTCCGGAGGCGCTGCTGCAGGATGCGCAACGCGCAGCGCGCGGCCGCCTCAAAGTGTTCCTCGGCGCCTCGCCCGGTGTTGGCAAGACTTACGACATGCTGCGAGCGGCACGGGCCGCGAAGATGCGCGGCGTCGACGTCGTGGTGGCATGGGTGGAGACCCATGGCCGTGCCGAGACGGAAGCGCAGCTCGAAGGCCTGGAGAAGCTGCCCAGCCGCGAGATGAAGTATCGCGGGCAGACGTTTGCAGAGCTCGATCTGGACGCGCTGATCGCACGGCGGCCCGCGCTGGCATTGATCGACGAGCTGGCGCACACCAATGTCCCCGGCAGTCGCCACATCAAGCGCTGGCAGGATGTCGAGGACGTACTGGCGGCCGGCATCGATGTGCTGACGACCCTCAACGTACAGCACCTGGAAAGCCTCAACGATGTGATCGAACGGATCACCGGCGTACGGGTTCGCGAAACGCTACCCGATACCGTGCTGGAGCGTGCCGACGAGATCGAACTGATCGACCTGCCGCCGGACGAACTGATACAGCGCCTGGATGCAGGCAAGATCTACCGTGACGAACAGGCGCGCCGCGCTCGCGAGCGCTACTTTCAGCCCGGCAATCTGACGGCGCTGCGCGAGTTGGCGATGCGCGCCGCGGCCGACCGCGTTGATCAGCAGATGCTGGAACACATGCGTCGTCACCGCGTTGCCGGCCCCTGGCCGACCCGCGACCGGCTGTTGGCCTGCGTTGGCAGCCGGGGTAACGGACGCAGCTTGATACGGGCGACGGCGAGGCTCGCCGATACGCGCGGCGTTGAATGGATCGCCGTTCACGTCATCGATGCTCAAGCCCATGCCTTGTCCGATACCGACAAGGACCGCATCTCCGACACGCTGCGCTTGGCCGAGTCGCTGGGCGGCGACGCGGTGACGATCCCCGGTCAGGACATTGCGCGCGAGGTGCTGGCTTATGCGCGCACACGTAACGTCACCCAGATCGTCGTGGGTCAGCAGCGTGCCAGGCGCTACCCGTGGCGACCGCGGCTGTTGACCCGCCTGCTGCGAGAATCGCATCAGTTCGAAGTTACGGTGATTCCTGATGCGGTCGGCGAGCCTGCCCCGCAGCCCATCCGACCGTGGTCCGGCTGGTCGATGGGAACGAGGCGAGATTACGCGCTGGCGATCGGTTTGCCGCTGGCGGCAACGGCCATCGGTGCCCTGTTCGACGCGCTGCTCCGCCTCGACCATTTCGCCGTGCTGTATCTGCTGGCGGTGCTGATTTGCGCGGTACGGGCGGGACCGCGTCCGGCGATCGCTGCCAGTTTCATCGCCGCCGGCTGCTTCAACTTTTTCTTTACCGACCCCCGCTACTCACTGAGCGTCACCCGGCACCAGGATTTGATCACCTTACTGGTGTTTCTGGTCGTCGCCATCGTGATGGGGCGGCTGGGCGGCCAACTGCGCAGCCAGATGAATGCGCTACGCAAAACCGCTCGACGCAATGCCAACCTCAATGAGTTTGCGCGTCGCGTCGCCGGAGCGTTGTCACGCGACGAGGTCGCGACGGCAACGGTCCAGCATGTGCGCGTGACGCTGGAAGCACCCTGCGTGGCGGTGCTGAGCGAGCCAAATGAGCAACTCTCGCCGGTTCACCGTTGTGCCATCGGACCGGACTACCAGTTTCGGGAATCCGATCGCGCTGCGGCGGCCTGGAGCTGGCAACACCGGCAGCCCGCCGGCTACTCAACGCAGACACTGCCGACATCGGAATGGCTGTTCGTCCCGATGGTCACGACGCAGCGTGTCGTCGGCCTGCTCGGCCTGCACCTGCGCGAGCGCGGTCGCCCGCTGTCGGCCGGGCAACGTCGATTGCTCGACGCCGTATCCGATCAAGCCGCGGTTGCGCTGGAGCGTGTCGTGCTCAGCGCCAGGATCGAAGATCAGCGCGTCGAGCACCAGAGCGATGCGCTGCGCTCGGCCCTGCTGTCATCGGTATCGCATGACCTTCGCACGCCGCTGTCGTCGATCCTGGGCGCCGCCACCAGTCTGCAGACCCAGCACGATCGCCTGTCGGACGATGGCCGGGCCGAACTGGTCGACATGATTGTCGAAGAAGCCGAGCGCTTGAACCGCTTCGTGCAGAACCTGCTCGATATGACCCGGCTTGGACACGGTCGGCTCGAGTTGCGTCGCCATTGGTGCGACCTTCGCGAGCTGCTGGGGCGCGCGCAGCGTCGTCTGCAGCGATCACTGCTAGGCCGAAGCATCAACGTCGATGTCTCGGATGACACGCCGATGGCCTGGGTCGACCCGATGCTGATCGAGCAAGTGCTCGTCAACTTGCTCGATAATGCCTGCAAGTATTCTCCATCCGACTCGGCTGTCGACATCGGACTCGCCGTGCACGACGATCGGCTGCAATTACAGATCAGGGATCACGGGGCCGGGATACCGCCCGCAGACCGCGAACGGATTTTCGATATGTTCTTCCGGGTACGCTCACAGGATCATGCAGCACCCGGTACGGGGCTTGGCCTTGCGATCTGCCGTGGCATCCTCCGCGCGCATGGGGGCGACATCGAAGTACAGGCGCCGCCACAAGGATCCGGCAGCGTTTTCGTGGTGACGCTACCCAATGCTCACCGTGCCGACGCGACGGTCCACGACCCCGATGACTGACGGAATCCGCGTACTGGTCGTTGACGACGAACCCCAAATTCGTCGTTTCCTGCGCGTCAGCCTCAGCGCCGAAGGTATGCAGATGAGCGAAGCCGGCAGCCTTGCACAAGCGCGCCTCGTGCTGGATCGGCAACCTCAAGACCTGCTGATCCTCGATCTCGGCCTTCCCGACGGCGATGGTCTGACGCTGATCAACGAGGTACGGCGCGACGGCAGCGACCTGCCGATCATCGTGTTGTCGGTACGCGACGACGAAGCAGTGAAGGTGTCAGCGCTCGACGCCGGCGCCAACGACTATCTTTGCAAGCCGTTCGGCGTGGGTGAATTGCTGGCCAGAATCCGGGCTGCGCTGCGCCACCGGATACTCGCGGCAGGGAGCCGGCCGGTGGTCGAAGTCGGCGATCTTCGGATCAATCTGAACTTGCGACAAGTCTGGGTCGGCGATGCCGAGATCAAGCTGTCGCGCAAGGAATACGCGATCCTCGAGCTGCTGGCTCGCCACAACGGACAAGTGCTGACGCAGCCCCAGATCCTGCGCGCCGTCTGGGGTCGCGGTCACGACGACGACACCCAGTATCTGCGCGTCTACATCGGCCAGCTTCGACAGAAACTTGGCGATGACGCGGCATCACCCCGTTACTTGCTGACCGAGCCGGGCGTTGGGTACCGGCTCAAGCGCCGCTAGCCAAGCGCAGGCCGTTACCGGTCGCGCTCCTCTCCTTCCACCATAGACACGATGAGAATCGGCATCGACCTCGGCGGTACCAAGATCGAAGGCATCGTCATGGCCGATGATTCGGCGGTGCTGGCACGGCGGCGCATCGCCACGCCGCAAGGCGACTATGCAGCGACGCTGGCCTGTATCGCGGGCTTGGTCACTGATCTGGAGCGCGATGTCGGCCGCACGGCATTGCCAGTCGGCATCGGACACCCGGGCGCGCTGACGCCGGCGACCGGGCGGCTCAAGAACTCAAATTCGGTTTGCTTGAATGACCGGCCGTTGCAGCACGACCTCGAGCACGCGCTGCAACGCGCCCTGCGGCTGGCCAACGACGCCAACTGCCTGGCGCTGTCGGAGTCCGTCGACGGCGCGGCCACACAAGCCGGCACCGTGTTTGCCGTGATTCTCGGCACCGGGGTCGGCGGCGGACTGGTCGTCGACGGCAAGCTGCTTGGCGGCGCCAACGGCATCGGCGGTGAATGGGGCCACAACGGCCTACCGCGGCCGCGCGCGGACTGGAATGAATCACCGGGCCCGGCTTGCTGGTGCGGGCGCGAGGGTTGCATCGAAGCGTGGCTGTCCGGGCCGGCACTCGCAGCCGACCATCGGCGTGTCACCGGGCACAGCCGCAGCCCGGAGCAGATCGTCGACGATGCCGCGCATGGCGATGCGGCAGCCGAGGCGACGCTGCAGCGCTATGAAGACCGCCTGGCACGAGCGCTGGCCGGCGTCATCAACATCGTCGACCCCGACGTCATCGTGCTCGGAGGCGGCCTGTCGAAGCTCGACCGGCTGTATCGCAGCGTGCCGGCACTGTGGGGCCGCGCGATCTTCAGCGACGAGGTCACCACGCGGCTGCTACCGGCCCAGCATGGCGATTCCAGCGGCGTGCGCGGCGCGGCGCGACTGTGGCCGCCGGGCTGAACCCCATCTGAACCCCGGCGCCCGCGCCGCAGCGGCTTGGTTACACTGCCGGCCTCCCCTGCACCACCGGCCTGCGTTCTCATGGCACGTCCGCTGAAATACTTCCTGATCGCCGTCACGCTGTTGATCGTGCTGATCGTCGGCGCGCTCACCGCTGCGGTGATGACCTTCGATCCGAACGACTACCGCGCGCAGATCGCCGACAGTGTTCACCAGAAAACCGGTCGCGACCTGGCCATCGGCGACATCGGCCTGAGTGTGTTTCCCTGGTTGAAGCTCGACCTGAAGCAGGTACGCCTCAGCAATGCGGCGGGCTTTGGCGACGCGCCATTTGCCCAGATCGTGCAGGCCAGCGTCGGGGTGGAACTGCTGCCGTTGCTGCGCGAGCGCAAGCTGGTCGTCGACGGCCTGCAACTCGACGGCTTGGTGCTGAACCTGGCCAAGGCCGCCGACGGCAAGACCAATTGGGACGATCTGGCGGCGCTGGCCAACGACGAGCCTGCAGCCGAACCGAACACGCCGGACGCACCATCCAACTTCAAGCTTGATGACATCGACATCGGCGGCATCGAGATTCGTGATGCGGCGGTGACCTATGCCGATGCCGTGTCAGGACAGCGTTACCAGATTCGCGACTTCGATCTAAAGACCGGGGCGCTGAAGCCCGGCAAGCCGTTCGATATCGAAGCGGCCGTGGCGGCCACGCTCGACGCGCAGAAGCTCGACACGCAACTGCAGCTGTCGGCCCATGTCGATCCCGATCTCGACACGCAAGACATCAAGCTCAGTGATCTGAAGCTGCAACTCGACGCCAGCGACCCGCAGCAGCAGATCAGCATCACGATGGTTGGCGCGGTGGCTGGCAACGTCGCCACGCAGCAGTTCGGCAGCGACGATCTGTCGATCAAGCTTCAGCGCAAGCACGCGCAACTGAGCGCCGACGCCGACGTCGGCGGCAAGCTCAAGGCCGACCTGAAAGCCAAGCGCTTCGAGATCGCCGGACTGACACTCGACGGCAGTGCCAGCGGCTCATCGCTGCCGGGCGGCAAGCAGAGCGTGTCGTTGCGCGGCGACGTCAGCATCGACCAAACCAGCGGCAGTGGTGAATTGCGTGACCTGGTGATCAAAGCCAGCGGCTTGGAAGCGCGGACGACGCTGGCGCTGCGCGGCTTGGCCAGCGGCGGCACGCCGACGTTTAGCGGGCCACTGAGCATCGCCAGCTTCAACGCGCGCGAGTTACTCGCGCGCTTTTCATCGACGCCGCTGCAAACCGCAGACGACAAGGCGCTGACAGCTGTCAGCCTGCAGACGAAGCTCGACGGCAGCGCCAAGCGCATCAAGCTCGACGAGGTGCTGCTCAAGCTCGACCAGACCACGATGACCGGCACGATCGACGTGCGCGACATCGCGACGATGGCGCTGGGCTTTGCACTGAATGCCGACGCCCTCGACGCCGATCGCTACCTGCCGCCGCCGGTCACCGAGCCGAAAGCCAAGCCGGGCAGCCGCGACAGCGCCGCGCTCAACGCAACGCCGATTCCGGTGGATGCGCTAACCGCGCTAAACGTCGACGGCAAGCTCGACGTGGCACGGCTGACGCTGAAAAACCTGAAGCTGAGTGACGTGCACATCGCGCTGGCGGGTCCCAAAGGCGCGACCAAAACGCTGGTACTGAACAGCCGCTTGTACGGCGGCCAGCTCAGCAGCACCACGCGGATCACGCCCGGCGCACGGCCCGGCTACACGTTCAAGACCGAACTGCAGAACTTGGCGCTGGGGCCGTTCCTGAAAGACTTGGCCAACCATCAGAAACTCGACGGCATCGGCACGATCTCACTGGACCTGAGCTCGAGCGGCAAGACGGTCGGTGATGCGCGCCGCGCGCTCAACGGTAGTGTGTCGCTGAACTTCAAGAACGGCGCCGTCAAAGGCTTCAACCTCGGCGAGATGCTGCGGCGCGGCCAAGCGCTGCTGCGCGGCACCGCGTATACGCCGAGCAGCGAACCTCCGCAGACTGACTTCGCTTCGATCGACTTTGCCGGCCAGATCGTCAACGGCGTGCTGCGCTCCGATTCGCTCGACGCGCGCAACCCGCTGCTGCGCGTCGCTGGCGCCGGGCAAATCGACTTGGTCAACGAAACCTTCGACTACGTCGCCAAGCCGACGATCGTCGAAAGCAGCAAGGGCCAAGGCGGGCGCGGCCTTGAAGACTTGGGCGGCATCACGGTGCCGGTGCATCTGACCGGTACGTTCGCCGCGCCCAAGTACAAGATCGAGATCGCCGACGCGGTGCGCGCGCGTGCCAAGGCCCAAGTCAAAGAGCAGCTGGAATTGCGTCGCGACGAAATCCGCGAGCGGATCAACGAGCGCCTCGGGCCAGGCCTGGACGCGCTGTTCGGCATCCGCAAGAAGCCGCAAGCTGCACCGACGCCCGCAGCGCCAGCCACCGAGACGCCGGCTGCGCCCGCA
>Ga0255089_1000325_pt1 | contig 18944 bp, 16 predicted proteins | sample Colum_Miss_RepC__2_FD_188468 | JGI IMG/M metagenome (GOLD analysis project Ga0255089, IMG submission 188468) | Freshwater microbial communities from Columbia River, Oregon, United States - Colum_Miss_RepC_8d | ecosystem: Environmental > Aquatic > Freshwater > River | place: USA: Oregon... | reverse complement strand
CCGAAGCCCGTGGCTGACAGCCTGGTGGCAGGGATATTGTACTGATTGACCAGTTCATTCATCACTGCGCGCGCACGACGCTCAGACAGACTCTGGTTGTAGCCATCACTGCCGTCGCTGTCGGTGTGACCCTCGATCACCGCGTTGGTGTTGGCATAATCACGCATGAACTGGGCAAAGCGGGCGATTTCGCTGTCGAACTCGTCTTTGACGTCAGACTTGTCGGTGTCGAAATTCACCAACAATTCCTGGCGCATCTGACGGGCTTCCAGGATCGGGCAGCCATTCGCGTCTACTGCCAGTGTAGTCGGCGTTTCCGGGCACTGGTCTTTCGAATCAACAATGCCGTCACGATCGCTGTCGAGTTCGCAGCCGCGGCTGTCAACTTTGGTGCCCGCAGGGGTGTTGGCGCAGGCATCAGCACTATCGAGCACGCCGTCGCCGTCGGTATCAACCGGGCCGCGTGCAGCGGCAGGAGAGCTGGCGGCAGCTCCGCCAAATGCGTAGCCCAAGGCAAGATTGACTGCATGGTCATGCAGATTTTCGTCTTGCATGTTGTAGAGGCGGCCCTCAGCTCGAACAAAGAAATTGTTGTTGAAGAAGCGCTTGACGCCAAAGCCAATATCCATATTTGTATCGGTAGCCGAGCGGCCAGCCATTGAAGGCTTCAAACGGTAATAACCAAGGCCGGCGCCGATATAGGGCTGCCAATTGCCGGTCTTCAGTAGATGGTAGTTGGCAGCTATGCGGGTGAGCGCAAGGTCGCTTTCCGAGTTCTTGACGGTGCTGTCGGCTTGACCACTGATGTTTTCCAGGCCCAGGCCCCAGCGGGTGCCAATGGGCATTTCACCACCGAACATCCAGGTAAATTCATTGTCCAGCTGGGATTCGTTATCAAAGAAGTAGTTGCTTGCCCCGAGATAGACGTTGGCGCGATTGTCGGTTTCCTGTGCGTTGGCAGCTACTGCCAGCAGCACGCCAGCCGAAACAGCCATGATGGCGCGGGTCAGTTTATTGGTTTTGAGCATCATCTCTCTCCTAAGTTAAAAATGCCGGGTTATTAAAATCAGCGGGCGCATTATACTGACGTAACCACTTGTCACCACTGAGAATTATTCGGGATGCAGCATGATTCATGTTGAGACGGCGCTGGTGTAGCTGGATAAGTTGCCAGTTGCGCCAGCGGTGAGAGTCGGGACTCCTATCAATGTCACGATGGCCTGTGGAGCATGGGTTGTCCCGCCTCCATCGGCATCGTAATAAAGCACACCAGTCGTGGTGTTGTAGCCCAGATTGAAACTGCTACTCGCTACGGTGGGGCTGATGTCGGGCGCTGCTCTGAAATATTCCGCAGCAATTTTTCCAGCCCCCCATCCACCACCATTAAACACCACGGTATCAAAGGCCAGTGAGTCCACTGCTGCATCGAAATCGATGATTTGGTCGATGTTGGATGAGCCCGGCGTACTGTTGAACACAAATCCGTCCGAGCCGCGGCCGCCGACGAGCAGGTCGAGACCGGGTCCTCCGAACAACAGGTCGTTACCGGAACCACCGATAAGGGTGTCATCGCCGGCCAAACCGACGAGGTCGTCATCACCCGCGCCACCTTCGAGACGGTTGGCCAGGGCGTTGCCTTCGATATAGTCGATGCTGTAACCGCCGATTACATTCTCTATATTGACCATCAGATCAGTAGCGCGATAGACCAGGTCGGCGACGCCTTCCCCCAAGCGGACATCTGCGTTTTCCGGTTCAGCCGAGTAGTCAACGGTGTCGATGCCGGCGCCACCGTCGATGAAGTTGCTGCCTGATCCGCCACGCAGCAGATCGTTGCCAGCACCACCGAGCAGGGAGTCATTGCCGCCATTGCCGTAAAGGATGTCATCACCACCTTCGCTGCGGAAAAAGTTGGGACCATCATCACCTACAAGAATGTCGTTCTGCGGGCCGCCCTGCAGGTTCTCGATTGACGAGAGAGTGTCTTTACCACCCTGGCCATCGCTGGCTTTGCCCCTGCGCAATTCCGCAACGGCATTACTGGTGGCAGAGGTGTAGCTGGCAGTATCGATGCCAGGACCGCCAATTACGACATCGTTGCCGGTACCGCCCAACAGAATATCATCGCCATCGCCACCATTGATGGATTCGCCGCCCTCACCGCCGTCGAGCAGGTCGGGGCCGCTGCTGCCGACAAGAGAGTCGCCTCCCGTGCTGCCGACTACCACTCCAGCGTTGGAAATAAGCTCAAAATCGTTGATCCTGACAGTGCTGTAATCACTATCAGCCAACCGCGCAAAGGGTATGGGTGAACGCGCAGTACCATTGCCATCGGCATCATAATGAATGAAGTTGGTGGTCCAGTTGTGGATCAGGAAGTCATCGGCATCCTGCGCAGTAGTTACTCCGGCACCGCTGCGGAAATTGGCGGCAGTGAGTGTTCCGCTTGCCCTGAACGCAGCAAAAATCTCGCTGGAGAGCACGATCTTGTCAGTACCTGCGACAAAGTCGGTAATCCGGTCCACATTGGACGAAGCATCCAAAGAACTGCTGAAATGGAACCTGTCGACGCCGGTGCCACCGGTAAGCGTGTCGTTGCCATTGCCTCCGGTCAGGGTGTCGTCGCCGTCGCCTCCACTCAAAATATCGTTACCGTGGCTGCCGTCCAAGCGATTGGCCAGGGCATTACCGGTCAAAACGTCGTTCTCGTGACTGTCGAACAGGTGTTCTATCGACAGCAGGATGTCATCGCCTGAGCCGCCAGTGGTTTGTGCAGTAGTAATCGCAAGACTGACCGTGACGCCCGCACCGCCAGTGGTCGCATTTAAATAATTGACTGTATCCGACCCGCCGCCGCCATCTATGCTGTTGTTGCCTCTGCCTGCATAGATGGTGTTGTTCAGGCCGTTACCCGACATGTTTGCGGCGCCAGTATTGAGGATCGCGTCACTCTCCACGTTGGCCGGCAGGGTGTAACTGGCCCTCATCGAATTGACCAAATCGAATCCACCAATATTGCTAGCGGCTTCGCTTTCAACCACTGAATCTTCACTGTTGTTGACTGTATAGGTGTCGTTGCCGTTACCACCGACTATACGGTCAGTGTCTGCGCCACCATCCAGCAAGTCGTTATCGTCACCACCAAACAACGTGTCGTTGCCGGCGTTGCCACGCAGGAGGTTATTGCCTGAGTTCCCTGTGAAAATATCGTTGCCAGCGCCTCCGGACAGATGTTCGATATTCACAATAGTGCTGATTCCGATCCCGGTATCCTGCAGTGTTGTGACAGTCAGGTTTACCGATACGCTCGATGCGTACGCCAGTGTGTTAAAGCTCAATTCATCCGAGCCGTTGCCACCGTCAAGGAAGTTGTCACCTGAAGTATCCAGCAGGATGTCTTCGCCATCAGAGCCAAACAGCGTGTCATTGCCGGTGAAGCCTTCGAGCCTGTTGCTGAAGCTGTTACCCGCCTCCGACAGCGATCGAACCCGATGGCCTTGCGACTATGGAAAGCAAGGCAGGCAGGAATCGCAGTATCGCTGGACTATAGGCCGCAATGCAGCCTAACTGGCATTGATTTTCATGGAGAAAATAAAGTTGATAACTGGATCACTGTTTCATCGAATTCACAGCCCGCAACTGCCGTTTGGCCGGCGCATGCCAGTGTGTCGAAGGCTGCAGGGAAATCGCTTGGCAGTTGTGCCAGCGCCAGCCAGCGTTCCCCCAATGGCCGTGTCAACAGCACCGTGCCAACCGTGGTGCCCGTGGCATCGGTGAGCACTGGTTTTGCGTCATCTTGAGGCGGGGTTGATGCCAGCAGGAGCACGCAGAGCTGCTTCTTGGGTTTTCCGCGGTAATGCATGCGAGCCACAATTTCCTGGCCGGTGTAGCAGCCCTTGTTGAAACTGACATGGCCGCTCGCGTCGAAGTGCAGATCCTGCGGCGTGTACTCGCCACTGTCCTGCCAGCTGAGCGGGTAGAGGCCGCGCAGCAGCCCGAGTGCCTCCCATTGAGCGTTCGTCCCTGCGGCAACAGATTCGCACAACTGGCTGACGGCACTAGCAGGTTGCGCGCTCCACCACAAAGCGCACGGATTGGCGCCGGCCAGCCAGCACAGCCAGCCTTCAGTATCGCCTGCAGGCTGCAGCAAAGCGGTATTTCCGCTGCCGATACTGTCGGTGCAGGATGCACGCACCTTGTTGGCACACTCTCCAGCCAGGCCGTACAAGTGATAGCTGCCTGCTTGCAGTGCCATGGTGCATTTATAAAACGGCAGGAATTTCTGCAATGCAGCGATCAGCAGCGGTGCCACTCCACGTGTCATGCAGAGGTGGAAATTGTCGCGGTGGCGCACCAGCACGAAGGCGGCGATAACGCGACCCTTGTTGTTGCAGCAGGCGCCGTGCGTCCAATGATTGTTGGCCAGCTCACACACATTGCAGGTGAGTTGGCCCTGCAGAAAGCGTTCCGCATCCTTGCCACTGACCGTTACTACATCGAAAGCATCAGAGCCAATCACGAAACTGTGCATGTAAAGTTTGTCCACGCCGGTAGAATTGCCGATGAAAACGACATTATAGGCCAGGCATCAAGCCCGTCTGCAAATCAGACGAAGAGCAGCAAATTGAAATGATCCAGGGAGCAATCACATGAGCACAGTCGCCGAAGAAATCAAACGCCTAGCCTGGCACAGCAGGCGAGGAATGCTCGAGCTCGATCTGATCCTTGTGCCGTTTTCGCAATACCGGCTGCCGCACCTAATGCCCGAGCAGGTACTGTGTTACCGCGATTTGCTGGCGCATGAAGACCAGGATCTGTTCGTGTGGTTTATGCGGCGTGGTCCGGCGCCAACGACCGCTTTGCAGGAGATGGTCGATCTCATCCTCGCCAGTCGACTGGCTGCATCATCTCAGCTTTGAGATGCATTGAGGGGCGCCAGCACGGTATCGACAGCGGAGTCAGCCCTGTGTGGAAAGTCGAGACAGTAGTGAAGGCCCCGGCTCTCGCGGCGTGAGAGCGCTGAATTGATAATGAGCTCTGCCACCAGTGCCAGATTGCGCAGCTCGAGCAGCGGTGTACTGATTCGGTAATTGCTGTAGTACTCATGGATCTCGCTGCGCAACAATTCAATACGGTGTTGCGCACGATGCAGCCGTTTGGTGGTGCGAACTATGCCGACATAATCCCACATAAAGCGGCGTATCTCGTCCCAGTTGTGGGCAATCACGATGTCTTCATCCGAGTCGGTCACCTGGCTTTCGTCCCATAGCGGCAGCGCTGTCGGCATTGGCGTGGCAGCAAGTCTTGCCAGGATGTGTTGGCTGGCAGAGAAGGCAAACACAAAACACTCGAGCAGCGAATTGCTGGCCATACGGTTGGCGCCATGAAGGCCGGTGAAACTGGTTTCTCCAATGGCGTAGAGATTGTCGAGGTCAGTCTTGCCGCTACGATCAACCATTACGCCGCCACAGCTGTAATGCGCGGCCGGTACTACGGGAATCGGCTCTTTGCAGATGTCGATGCCGAGCGACAGACAGCGGGCGTGGATGGTGGGAAAGTGCTCCTTGATGAAATCAACCGGCTTGTGCGAAATATCGAGGAAGACGCAATCACAGCCGGTTTTCTTCATCTCGGCGTCGATGGCACGGGCAACAATGTCGCGTGGGGCGAGTTCGGCCAGTTCGTGGTAGCTCGGCATGAAGCGGCTGCCATCCGGCAGACGTAACACCGCACCTTCTCCGCGCAGTGCCTCCGAAATCAGGAAGGTGCGATCACGCGCATGGAACAGGCAGGTGGGGTGGAACTGGTTGAATTCCATGTTGGCGACACGACAACCAGCACGCCAGGCCATCGCAATACCGTCGCCACAGGCGCCGTCGGGATTGGATGTGTAGAGATAGACCTTGCTGGCGCCGCCAGTGGCAAGCACGGTGAAACGTGCTGCCACCGTAATTACTTTGCCGGTATCTTCCTGCAGCACATAGGCGCCAAGGCAGGCGTTGTTGCCGGAGCGGCCTAGTTTGGTCGCTGTCAGCAGGTCTACCGCGACACTGTTGGTTATAAAGTTGATATTCGGGTGTTGGAGCACGCGCGAGGCGAGTGTTTCGAATACTGCCTTGCCGGTGGCATCGGCTGCATGAATCACCCGGCGATGGCTGTGGCCGCCTTCCTGTGTGAGGTGGTAGTTGCCGACCACTGTTGAGTGTGGATTTTCCTGGTTGGTGCTGAACTGCACACCCTGATCCACCAGCCAGGCGATACATTCGCCCGCCATGCCCACGGTGAATTCGACTACATCGCGATGGCAAAGGCCCGCGCCGGCAACGAGGGTGTCTTCCACATGTGACTGTTCACTGTCGTCACTGTCGAGTACGGCGGCGATTCCACCTTGGGCATAGTAAGTGGAGCCCAGCTTCAACGAACTCTTGGACAGTATGGTGACCCGGGCGTGACCGGCCAGTCGCAGCGCCAGCGTGAGGCCGGCAGCGCCACCGCCAATGATCAGTACATCGCAGGTTTCGGGAGAGGGGTGTTCGATCATTGGTAGGCGGGCTCTGGAGCAATTTAAGGATGATTCTACCTTGTCGGGTACAATCGATCGTATTTACAAAGCTGTTATACGGTTACGGGCAGGTCCCGGACCGATGCAAGTGACACAGGAGAGCCGGTCAGTTGGCCAGGGCGAGCAGTAAAGAAACCGACGAACAGCTGGTCGACCGGGTATTCAAAGGTGAGATGCACGCCTTCGATCTGCTTGTGCTGCGTTACCAGCACCGGCTGTTGGGCCTGATAGGCCGCTTGGTGCGCGATCCACATGAAGCCGAGGACATCGCACAGGAAACCTTTATCAAGGCCTACCGCGCGCTGGCCAATTTTCGTGGTGAAAGTGCTTTCTATACCTGGCTTTATCGTATCGCCATCAATACGGCCAACAACTATCTGGTATCGCGTGGCCGCCGTCCACCGGATAGCGATCTCGATGTTGATGATGAAGAGCAGATTGAGGCGCAAGTGGCGCTTGCCGACAACGACAATCCCGAGTCCAACCATCAGCGCGATGAATTGAAGAAGGCAATAGACCAGGCCATTACGGAACTACCGGAAGATCTGAGGACGGCGTTCACTTTGCGTGAATTCAGCGGTCTCAGTTACGAGGAAATTACCGAAATCATGGATTGCCCGGTGGGCACCGTGCGGTCGCGTATCTTCAGGGCGCGGGAAGCGATCGACAACAAGATCCGCCACCTGCTGGAACCTGATTGATTTTTTTTGAACTATTCATGTGTGGCGTTGTCTATGCAGACAGCGGACACAGAGCGGCTCCGGGATGCAGGCCGTGCTTGCTTCGGCATGTGGCGCAAATGATACACAAACAATACATAAGTCGAATAAAATCAGACGGTTATAGAGAGAGGCAGGGTAAGCATGGCGAATGGCATGAATGACCGTATGGAAGACCGTCTGAGCGGAAGCAATGCCCATCCCCGGGCAGGTGCACCACGTGCTGAGCTGCTGGAATCCCTGTCGGCCCTGATGGATGACGAAGCCGAGTCGCTCGAAGTCCGCCGGATTGTCAAAGCGGTTGGTGAAACGCAGGACCTGGCCGCCTACTGGCGTCGATACCACGCAGTGCGAGCTTCGTTGCAGCAGGACGTGCACCAACGTCCCTCCGTTGATTTGCTGCCGGGCATCCGCGCTGCGTTGGCCGATCAGCAGCCATCCACCAGAATGTCAGCCGGCAGTATTGCGGGTCGCCAGTTGGCAGGGCGCATTATGAAACTGGCTGGCCAGATGGCGATTGCTGCCTCAGTAGCTGCTGCTGTGCTTGTTGGTTATCCGGTGTTGGTGGCCAATCAGGGTGAGGCGACCGCTCCGCTTGTGGCCACCTCCACAACTGCAGAGCTTGTACCCGCAACTGCACCTTCAACCGAATCCATGCCCACGCTCAATGGTGATTTCAGCCCATCGGCACTGGCACGGACCGTCAGCTTTGATGAGGCTGCCCGCGATCGCCTTGAGAAGGCAGTGCGCAATTTCTCCGGTGCCTCGGCTGTTATTCATGCCGGCACTACACCGATGTTCAGGAACCAGTTGCAGCCGTTCTCCGGCACTCCGGTTCCTGCCTCCACAACCCCCGACCAGTCCCGGTAACAAACCGGGGCTGCTCGCCGGCCTGAAATTTTTGTGACTTGTTTGCGTCGCACTGCAGCATGATGCGGTCTCGTGCTGTCATGGCTTCCAGCGGGGCTGTATGATCGGCATCTTGACAGCGATGCCTGTCCGATTTTGCCAGAGTCAGATGTCAGTCGAATCCGCCATAGTGACCTCACTTTCCGGGTGCAACATTACGCTGCAGCCTGCACGTGTGGGTAGCTGCGACCGTTGTGTAAAAAGCAACCGGCAAACCGGCTGCAGCCAATGGTTGCTGCACCAGCATGCAGGTTCCGTCACGCTGCCGCTTTCAACATTGGAATCCATCACCGGCACTGGTTTGCCTTCGGCGGGGGCCGTGGTTGAGCTACGTTTGGAAGACAAGTTACTGCTTGGTCTCGCCCTGCATTTTTACCTGCTGCCACTGGCATTCTTGTTGCTCGCCACCGGCATTGCCAGCATGCTGGGAGCATCGGAAACTTTGACTATGTTGGTGGCTGGAATTGCGCTGGCCACCGGCTTTCTCTGTCTGCCCGCAGTCACCGCTGCCTGCAAGCAGGTGGTTTGGCGGCCGGGCCATGCGCTGGTGAATACACCTTGGTCGCCAAAACAATGTCCCGATCCAAACCGAATTGAATACCAAAACCGAACATTGAATCCCGTACTGGAGTGGCCAGATGAATAAGCAGTATTCGATAGCATTAACCCGCCGTACATGGGTCCGCACGATGGCAACCAGCCTGGTCCTTGCTGTTGTGTCGTCATTGAGCGAGGCGCAGAGCTTGCCGGATTTCACCGTATTGGTAGAGCGTAATGCCCCGGCCATCGTCAATGTCAGCACTACCTATGCTGCCGTCAGAGGCAATCCGCAGGACCGGGCAGAACTGGAAGATTTGCTGCGCTATTTCTATGGTGATCGAGCTCCGCAGTTAGGGTTGCCTGATCCGGAACAAGGTGGAGAAGGGGGCGGTGAGCAGGGTCCGGACGGTGCCGGCGCCACTGGTTCAGGCTTCATCATCGACAGCAGCGGCTACATCGTGACCAATCATCACGTAATCGACGAAGCAAAAACCATTACTGTGACGTTGAACGACCAGCGTGAATTCGAAGCCACTGTTGTCGGTTCCGACGAACGTTCCGATCTTGCCGTGTTGAAGATCGAAGCCACCAATCTGCCTGCTGTGAAGCTGGGCGAATCAGAAAATCTCAAAGTGGGTGAGTGGGTGCTGGCAATAGGCTCGCCATTCGGGCTGCAGTACTCGGTGGCAGCCGGCATCATCAGTTACATGGGGCGTGCGCTGCCGACAGAAGGTTCCAACTATGTGTCCTACATCCAGACAGATGTTGCCATCAACCCTGGCCATTCCGGTGGCCCACTGTTCAACCTGGCAGGTGAAGTGATCGGTATCAATTCGCAGATATTCACCAACTCCGGTGGTTCGATCGGGTTATCTTTTGCCATCCCGGTGGATGTGGCCAAGAACGTAGTGGCACAGTTGCGCGAGAATGGCACAGTGCAGCGTGGCTGGATGGGTGTTGGTATCGATAATGTCAACCAGGAGCTGGCTGATGCATTCAACCTTGATCGTCCGCATGGTGCGCTGGTCAATGATGTCATCAAGGGCGGACCTGCCGAGGCGGCCGGCATTGCGACTGGCGATGTCATCACCAGCTTCAATGGCCATGATGTCCGTACGCGTGACGACCTGCCTTACTTCGTCGGCCTGGTGAAGCCTGGCACCGAGGTTCCTGTTGAAGTGGTGCGCAGCGGCAGCCCGCTGACCCTGCGTATGACAGTCGGTAATCTCGAAAATGCCAATGCTCTTGGCCAAAATACCCCTGCCACTGGCGGTGGCAGCCGGTTGGGACTCGAAGTGTCGCCGCTGGATCCGATGACACGTGAACAACTGGAACTCGATGCTGGAGTGGTAGTCGAAAGCGTGCGCGGTGCAGCGCAGCAAGCCCGTTTACAGCCCGGCGACATCATCGTGTCGCTCAACGGTGTCGAGTTGAACTCGCCGGAGGAGCTTGATGCTCTGGAGCCCAAGCTGCCAGTCGACCGGCCGTTGCCAGTACTGGTGGTGCGCGACGAGCGGCAGACTTTCTTTACCGTCCGTATTGAACCTTGATTCAAGAGAACACTGATTTCGCAACAACCTGATTTTATTGTGAAAACAGGTGCCTTCTTCGTGGCGGCACCTGTGCCTTTCGGGTACACTCCGCGGCTTTTGGCAGTCAGGGTTTCAGCAGTCCGTGAGTGATCTCAGTCATATCCGCAACTTCTCCATCATTGCCCATATCGATCATGGAAAATCAACGTTGGCCGACCGTTTCATCCAGATCTGCGGTGGCCTGACCGAACGCGAAATGTCGGCCCAGGTGCTCGATTCGATGGACCTCGAAAAAGAGCGCGGAATCACCATAAAGGCCCACTCTGTCACACTGAACTATCCGGCCAAAGACGGCCGTATCTACCAGCTCAACTTCATTGATACTCCCGGCCACGTCGACTTCAGTTACGAAGTGTCACGCTCTCTCGCCGCTTGCGAAGGCGCCTTGCTGATTGTCGATGCAGCCCAGGGCGTTGAAGCCCAGTCAGTCGCCAACTGCTATACGGCGATCGAGCAGGGCCTCGAGGTGGTACCTATCCTCAACAAGATGGACCTGCCACAGGCCGAGCCTGAGCGCGTGTGCAAGGAGATTGAGGAAATCATCGGCATCGATGCCACCGATGCAGTGCAGTGTAGTGCGAAGAGCGGCATGGGTGTCGAAGATGTGCTCGAAGCCATCATCCGGGATATTCCGCCGCCGCAAGGCAACATTGAAGACAAACTGCAGGCACTGATCATCGATTCGTGGTTCGACAACTACCTCGGTGTGGTATCGCTGGTACGTGTGCGGCAAGGAAGTGTTCGCAAGGGCGACAAGATCATCGCCAAGTCCACCGGCCGCGTACATACCGTCGACAGCGTCGGCGTATTCAACCCCAAGCGCGACGTGCGCGACGTGCTGAACGCCGGTGAAGTAGGCTTCATCGAAGCCGGCATCAAGGAAATCCAGGGCGCACCTGTTGGTGACACCATCACGCATGCGAAAACGCCGGAAGTGGACAGCTTGCCCGGCTTCAAGAAAGTCCAGGCGCAGGTCTACGCCGGTTTGTTCCCGGTATCGGCCGACGACTATGAAGCATTCCGTGACGCGCTGGAAAAACTCACGCTCAACGACGCCGCGCTGCAATACGAACCGGAAAGCTCAGATGCACTCGGCATCGGTTTCCGCTGCGGTTTTCTGGGTATGCTGCACATGGAGATCGTGCAGGAACGCCTGGAACGCGAATACAACCTGGATCTGATCACCTCGGCTCCCACGGTCGTTTATGAAGTGCTGACGCGTGACGGTGTCGTGTCGCGTGTGGACAGTCCGTCACGGCTGCCGCCGATGGGCAATATCGAAGAAATGCGCGAACCAATTGTGGTAGCCAACATGCTGGTGCCGCAGGACTATGTCGGTAACGTGCTGGCGCTGTGCGTCGAAAAGCGCGGTGTGCAGCAGGACATGCAGTTCATCGGCAACCAGGTGTCGATCAAGTACGAATTGCCGATGAACGAAGTAGTGCTGGATTTCTTCGATCGTCTGAAGTCAGTGAGTCGCGGTTACGCTTCACTTGACTATCACTTTGTCCGCTTTCAGGCTGCCAAGCTGGTCAAGCTCGACATTCTGATCAACGGCGACCTGGTAGATGCGCTTGCGTTGATCGTGCACCGCGACCAGGCGCACACAAAGGGCCGTGTTTTGACGGAAAAAATGCAGGAGCTGATACCACGCCAGATGTACGATGTGGCGATCCAGGCGGCAATCGGTGGCCAGATTGTTGCGCGCTCCACGGTGAAGGCAATGCGCAAGAACGTTATTGCCAAGTGCTATGGTGGAGACGTCAGCCGCAAGAAAAAACTGCTGGAAAAACAGAAAGCCGGCAAAAAGCGCATGAAGCAGGTGGGTACGGTGGAAGTGCCGCAGGAAGCGTTTCTGGCCATCCTGCGTGTCGATAAATGACGGGTGTAGACAGCGGCGGCGCCTGTGGGGTCCGATTGGTGTGATTGTTCAGACTAAGAGAAAAGTGAGCAAAAGATGAACATTGATTTTTCCCTGGTGCTGGTTGTGTTGTCGGCAGTGACAGGCTTGGTCTGGCTGCTAGACATCGCTGCTTTTGCGCGCCCCCGGCAGCAAAAGGTGCTGGAGTATCTCGCCCGCCATGGTCTCAGTCTTGATGATTTCAACGCTTACGCCGCCACGCTCGACGAAGACGGCAAGCCGATCGGTAAACCCACAGGTTCGGCGCAGGATCCGGTCAAACTGAAGCATCTGGTTGCTGCTGCTACATTGGCCCGCTTCTCGACGCCGGTGGAGTACGCAAGATCCTTCTTTCCGATCCTGTTTGCTGTGCTGGTGCTACGCTCATTCCTGTTTGAACCTTTCCAGATTCCGACCGGCTCAATGATTCCGACGTTGAACATCGGTGACTTCATCGTCGTCAACAAGTTCGCCTACGGCTTGCGACTGCCCGTGACCGGCACCCGGATAGTTGACCTCGGAGAGCCGCAACGTGGCGATGTGATGGTGTTCATCCCGCCGCATGACCCCAACTACTTCATCAAGCGGGTAATCGGCTTGCCGGGCGACCATATCCGTTACGAAAACAATATTGTGTATGTCAACGGTGAACCGCTGCCGCAAGAGCAGGTAGGCGTGTTGCGAGACAAGGGTGTCATGCATTCACGCGAGACAGTTGGCGGGGTTACCCATGATATTTATACTGCAGCGACGCAGCGTTTCAGCCGGAGCTATGACTGGCTGCAACCCGAAGGTATGGTTATTCCTGCAGGCGAGTACTTCATGATGGGTGACAATCGCGACAACAGCAGCGATAGCCGCTATTGGGGTCCGGCATCCGGGGCCCGCATTGTCGGCAAGGCTGTCGCAGTCTGGATGCACAAGCAGCCTGGGCTGTCGTTGCCGTCCTTCAGCCAGAATCGCTGGATAGAGAACGCGAAGTAAATAACGCCAAGTAGCAAACGCAAAGTAGCAAACGCAAAGCAGTCCACTGCCAAACACCGGCTGCTGTACCAACTACCACCCGGAGGATGCATGAGACACATCAACACCCAACTACCGGCACGTCAACGCGGCGCCTTGTATGCGGCTGTCACCCTGCTTTTGCTGGTAGGTGCCGTAATAACTGCCACCCTCAAGATCGTGCCTGCCTACAACGATAACAATATCGTCAAGGCGGCGGTGGAATCCATTGTCGCGCGACCCGAACACAAGACCATGAGCATTTCCGACATACGCAAGGAAGTTTTGCGTTCACTGCAAGTGAACAATATCGAGAATTTCGTTGCGGATGCCGTGAAATTAACGCGTGAAGCTGGCAAGGACTATATTGACGTCGTCTATGAAACCAGCGTCCCGATGGTGGCCAACATCTCTGCTGTCGTCTCCTTCAACTACCGCTACAACAAGTTCTGATCTGCAGTCACGTTGATTACCCTGCAAACCAGACTGGCTTACCAATTCCGTGATCCGGCACTGTTGCAACTGGCGTTATGCCACCGCAGTGCCGGTAAACCCGACAACGAACGCCTCGAATTCCTCGGTGATGCCGTGCTGGGCTTCATCGTCGCCGATCTGCTCTATCGTCGGCATCCTGCTGCCTCTGAGGGTGAACTAAGCCGCTTGCGCGCAAAGCTGGTACAGCGCTCCACGCTGTCAGCCATAGCGCGCCAGTTGAAGCTGGGTGACCACTTGAGGTTGGGGCAGGGTGAGTTGAAAAGCGGAGGCGCCCAGCGTGAATCGATTCTGGCCGATGCGATGGAAGCGCTGCTGTGCGCGCTGTACCTGGACGGCGGCCTTGCTGTTTGCACCAGCAAGCTGGAAGCGTGGCTGACTCCCCTGCTGGACGATACCGGCAGCGAAGAGCAGCCTGCCAAGGATGCCAAGACCCGTTTGCAGGAATGGCTGCAGGCCCACAGGAAACCGTTGCCGGTTTATACCGTCGCTCACATCAGCGGTAGTGATCATGCGCAGCATTTCACTGTGAGCTGTCAGGTGGCGCCGTTGGCAATTGCAGTACAGGGTAGCGGCAGTAGCCGCAAGGAAGCCGAACAGCAGGCCGCCGCGCTGGCGCTGCAACAATTGGAGCCGCGCCGTGGCTGAATCTGAACAAACCCGCTGCGGTCTGGTGGCACTGGTGGGGAGGCCGAATGTCGGCAAGTCCACACTGCTGAATCATCTTGTTGGCCAGAAGGTCAGTATCACCTCGCGCAAGCCGCAAACCACCCGCCAACGCGTACTGGGTATCAAGACGCTAGGCGGTGCACAGTTGATTTTCGTCGACACGCCTGGCTTCCATCAGGGTTATCGCAAGGCGCTCAACCGCCACATGAACCGTACCATCAGTGCGACGCTGCTCGACGTCGATGTCGTGTTGTTCGTCATTGACCGTCTTGGCTTCAGTGAAGAAGACGACGCGCTGCTGCAACAACTGCGATACCTGACGCGTCCTGTGTTCCTCATCATCAACAAGACCGATGAACTCGATGACATAACGGCACTGTTGCCGTTCATCGACAGTGTCCGGCAGCAACACCCGCTGTTTGCCGAGATCGTGCCGCTGTCCGCTCTCAAGCAGCAAGGCACTGATGCCTTGGAAGCCACGTTGGTGCGCTACCTGCCGGAGCAGCCGTGGTTTTATCCGGATGATCAGTTGACCGATCGCAGTGCCCGCTTTCTTGCCGCTGAATTCGTGCGTGAGAAGATCACACGGCAGATGGGCGACGAACTGCCGTACGAAACCGCGGTTGAAATCGAGGAGTTCCGCCAGGAAGGCGCCATTTGCCACATCAGCGCAGTGATCCTGGTGGAGAAGGAAACCCAGAAGGCCATGTTGATCGGCAATGCCGGTTCACGCCTCAAGCTGATTGGTACCGAAGCCCGCAAGGAAATGGAGCGCATGTTCGACAGCAAGGTTATGCTCAAGCTGTGGGTCAAGGTAAAGGCCGGCTGGTCCGACGACGAGCGGGCATTGCGCAGCCTCGGCTTCGACTGAAAGGGAGCCGGCGCCGATGAAAGCCGCCGAATTGCACCGCTGCTGGTTACTGCACGCCCGTCCTTACCGTGACACCAGTCTTTTGCTCGATCTGTTCACGCAGGAAGAAGGCAGGGTGGGCGCCATTGCCCGTGGGGTGCGTGCGGTTGGCAAGGGCAAGGCGATCAGCAAGCGCTCTTTGCTGCAGCCGTTTGTGCCATTGCAGGTTTCGCTATCCGGGCGTGGTGACTTGCGCACGCTGGGGCAGACCGAAGCACTCAGCGCCGGAGTTCCGTTGTTGGGTGAACGGCTGCTGTCGGCGCTGTACGTGAATGAGCTGCTGGTCAGGTTGTTGCCGGCGCATGAAAAAGAGGCAGAGGTGTTCGAGGATTACAGCCGGCTGCTGTACGCGCTGGCAGGCAATGCGGGACTGGAACCGCTGTTGCGCAGTTTCGAGCTTCAACTGCTGGACGTGCTCGGTTACGGACTCCAGCTGACGCACGAAGTTGTTACCGGCGAAATAATCCATGCGGATGCCTGGTACCAGTTGCAAGGGGAAGGAGGCTTCATCCGTCAGCCCCCCGGCGTCAGTGATACCCTGGTGTTGTATGCAGGCAACGATCTGATGGCGATGGCGCGACGTGATTTCTCCAATGCGGAAACCCGCAGAGCTGCCAAGCGCCTCTTGCGAACCGCGCTGCAGCAGCAACTGGGCAGTCGTGAACTGGCCAGTCGGGCATTGTTTGCCAAACCGGCGCTGCCAACTTCCACCCCATGAGCGCGCCGGCTAATATGCCGCTCCTTTTCCTGCCCACATAGACGACGATGAGCCACACCCTGCCTCGCTCTTACCCGACCATTGAAAGCCAGGTCGGCAACACCCCGCTGGTGCGCCTGCAGCGGTTGCCGGGCAATACCACCAATACCATCCTCGCCAAGCTCGAGGGCAACAATCCGGCCGGCTCGGTAAAGGACAGGCCGGCACTCAGCATGATCAGCAAGGCAGAAGCGCGTGGCACCATTCGTCCGGGCGACACCCTGATCGAAGCCACCAGTGGCAACACTGGCATAGCACTGGCGATGGTGGCAGCGATCAAGGGCTACAGGATGATCCTTGTCATGCCGGCCAACTCGACGCAGGAACGCAAGGACTCAATGACGGCCTATGGCGCCACCCTGATCGAAGTAACTGAGGCCGAAGGCATGGAAGGTGCGCGTGACCTGGCCAAAAGAATGGAGAGCGAAGGCAAGGGCAGGGTGCTCGATCAGTTCGCCAATCCGGACAACTACGCCGCCCACTACGAACACACCGGCCCTGAAATCTGGCGCGACACCGGTGGCAGCGTAACCCACTTCGTCTGCTCAATGGGCACCACCGGTACCATCATGGGTGTCTCGCGTTATTTGAAGGAGCAGAATCCGGCGATACAGATCGTCGGGCTACAGCCGCGTGAAGGTTCGAAGATTCCCGGCATCCGCCGTTGGCCCACCGCCTACCTGCCGAAGATTTTTGAACGTGAGCGAGTTGATACCGTAATCGACATCAGCCAGACGGATGCCGAGCGCACGATGCAGGCACTTGCCCGTGAAGAAGGCATTTGCTGCGGAGTGTCATCCGGTGGTTCGGTTTATGCTGCGCTGCAATTGTCGCAACAGCTCACCAATGCCGTGATCGTTGCCATCATCTGCGATCGTGGCGACAGATACCTGTCGACCGGCGTATTCAGCAGGCGGGAAAACTGACATGGCTGCCCGTCAACGTACCCGTGTGCAACAAAAGGAACCGGTTTTGCTCACCACCACCAAGCTCAGCCATGAAGGGCGAGGCATCGCGCATCATGAAGGCAAGGTGGTGTTTGTTGATGGGGCGCTGGCGGGCGAAGAAGTGCTGGTACGTTTCACCGGTAACCGCAGCAGCTACGCCGAGGCCGAAACACTGGAGGTACGCGTAGCCTCGGCAGACCGGGTCACACCAGCCTGCCCGCATTTTGGTGTGTGTGGTGGCTGCAGCCTGCAGCATCTCGACAGCAGCTCCCAACTTGCCTTCAAGGAAGCGGTGCTGCACGAACGATTGGAGCACGCAGTTGCAGCTGGTTCCTACACGCGGTTGCCTGTCATCAGCGGCGCTGTCTACGGTTATCGACGCAAGGCGCGTCTGGCAGTGCGCTGGGTTGGCAAAAAAGGCAAGTCGCTGGTCGGTTTCCGGGAACGGAGTAGTTCGTTCATCACTGATATGGATAGCTGTGCCGTACTCGATCCGCGTGTGGGCGTGCTGATTCCCGCCTTGTCGGCTCTTGTCAGCGCGCTGGATGCACGCGACCAACTACCCCAGATCGAAGTCGCCATAGGTGATCAGCCGCAGACCGGCAGCACTGGTGGAGATTGCGCGCTTGTGTTCCGCCATCTGCAACCGCTCACTCCGGCGGATCGTGACCGGTTTGTTGAATTCGGCCAGACGCATGCAATCGACATTTATCTGCAGCCGCAGGGCTTGGACAGCGTGCACAAACTTTTCCCGCCGGAAGGTCCTATGCGTCTCTGGTATCAATTGCCGGACTACAGTCTCACGCTGGCCTTCCATCCGCTCGATTTCACCCAGGTCAACGCCAGTATCAACCGGTTGATGTTGCAGCGCGCGCTGCAGTTGCTGGAACTGCAGCCCACTGATCGGGTGCTGGATCTTTTTTGCGGGCTTGGCAATTTCACCCTGCCGATAGCGCGGCACGCAGGCGCTGTGGTCGGGGTGGAAGGCGCACAGTCCATGGTTGAGCGGGGGCGCGAGAATGCCGGCCTCAATGGCATCACCAATGCCGAATTTCATTGTGCAGATCTGACGCAATTCCCTGAACAACACGCATTCCTGCGCAGGGGTTTCGACAAGATACTGCTCGACCCGCCTCGTTCCGGTGCACAGGAAGTACTTCCGGCGCTGGTAGCGATGAAGCCGCAGCGCATCGTCTATGTGTCCTGCAATCCGGCTACGCTGGCGCGTGATGCCGGTGTACTGGCTACGCTCGGTTTTCAGCTGCAGGCAGCCGGTGCAATGGATATGTTCCCGCATACCGGCCACGTAGAGGCCATCGCACTCTTCCTGCCAGTGGCCGGGCGTCGACAATGAGCCGCCATAGTCTGCAGGACCTGCTGACGCTGATGGATTGTCTGCGCGATCCATACAACGGCTGTCCGTGGGATCTGAAGCAGGATTTCGCCAGCATCGCGCCGCATACGCTGGAAGAGGTATACGAAGTAATCGATGCGATAGAGCGCGGTGACCATGGCCATCTGGCTGATGAGCTCGGCGATCTTATGTTCCAGGTGGTGTTCTATGCGCGGTTGGGCAAGGAAGCCGGCTTGTTTGATTTCGACACCATCGTCGATGTGATAACGAGCAAGTTGTTGCGTCGGCATCCGCATGTGTTCCCTGCTGCCACCCTCGCCAGTTTCGGAAAAGTACGAACAGACCACGCTGAGGCGGTGACAGCAAACTGGGAAGCGATCAAGGCGGAAGAGCGCAGTGGCAAGCAGGCAGGATTTTCCAGCGCGCTCGACGACGTGCCACAGGCATTGCCGGCGATGCTGCGGGCGGCCAAGCTGCAAAAGCGTGCCGCCAATCGGCGTTTCGATTGGCCGCATGTCGATGGTGTTTTCGATAAGCTCGCTGAAGAGATTGCCGAACTGCAAGAGGCCCGGCACAGCAATGATGCCGCAG
>Ga0255089_1000323_pt1 | contig 19075 bp, 17 predicted proteins | sample Colum_Miss_RepC__2_FD_188468 | JGI IMG/M metagenome (GOLD analysis project Ga0255089, IMG submission 188468) | Freshwater microbial communities from Columbia River, Oregon, United States - Colum_Miss_RepC_8d | ecosystem: Environmental > Aquatic > Freshwater > River | place: USA: Oregon... | reverse complement strand
TAACTAGCTCTCAGCTGATTTGCTCAACGAAAGCCGCGTAGAAAGGTCAGGAGAGACGTTCGATCTCAGTTAGCTACTAGCGGTGCAGGGCCATTGCGCAGCGAATTCACAAACAATTTTTGCAGCGACGTCGGCTCCCGTGCTAGAACTTCTACCCTTGAATTTTGCCGTGGAAGTCATTGGTAGCCGCGAGCGGATTGAGTCTTTGCTTCCGATATTGACCCGTGGTGTAGCCTCGAATGCACACATGTCGTCTGTCGAACGGTTTCAATATTTTGAAAATCTAGAAACCTATACCACTAGAACTGGCGGATTTGACAATGAAGAATACAAAACGAACTATGCTGGATCTCAGTTGCACATCAGGCGACTCTATAAAGTTGTACTAGAGAACAGCGAGTTTTCGGGTCTACAAGTGACAGGTGGGCGAATTTTTGACAGGTCTTCTGCGCCACACTACAAAGACTCAATTGATTGTATGAAATCGGTTTCGCAATTGAAGTAAGAAACTGCCGATCCAGTTATTTGCATATCTAGTGACGTGGATTTGATGAAAGAACGGATTGAAAAGGGTAAAGGGCCTAGCGCGAAATGGAAAATCATTTCCGAGGGCTTTCTACCTTGCAGATGGCGTCGTGATTAACGACTTGATGATCGCCCAAGTTTTCAAGATTGACGTGACTAAGTGCGAAAGCTGCGGCTGTGACATGGATGCGCTGGCAATGTTTCTAAAAATTGAAGAACTTGAAATTCGCTTTATACATTTTCTTTGGTTGAAGCGAATAAGATTTCAAGCTCCGTGTATTATGATGTTAATACTTTCATCTGCAAAAAATTAGTCCAAACTATGGTAGTTATTTCGAGATTCAATAGTGAGACTTTGGTAAATTGAGTCATGGATAAAATCAGTCTAACTGGCGATGGAATGACATTTGAAGCATTGATGCTAAAAGCGAATAAACCAACTCGCCTCGTTTTGTTTGCGGCAGGTAATGGTGGGAATCCTGAACGTCACTTAGCGCTTTTAAATTCTTTGGTTGAAAATGGTTGCACGGTAATCGCGCCGTTCTTTGACCGCCTTATGTCGTCGTCGCCCAACGAAACAGATTTGCTTCTTCGTGTTCGCCGAATGCAGATTGCATTGAATCAAATTGCAGATCCCAATTTACCTTTAGTTGGCATTGGCCACTCTATCGGTGCCTCATTATTGTTGGCCATGGCTGGCGGCGAGATGTGGATGCGAGCAGGTGAACGTCTTCCAATCAAGTGCGAAACACGACTTAAAAAACTCGTTCTCTTTGCGCCGCCGACTGGTTTTTTCCAAGGACCGAACGCTCTAAGTGCCATTCAAATACCTCTTCAGGCTTGGGCTGGCACTCGCGATTCAATCACTCCGCAAATTCAAATTGAATTTCTTAAGAACAATCTCCCTACGCAAGTTTCATTTGATCTCAAAATTGTCGAAGGCGCAGGGCACTTCTCATTTATGAACACTCTTCCGCCACAGATTAATGATTGTATGGAAAATCGAGAAGCTTTTCAGAAGAGTCTAGCCGCGGATGTGTGCCGCTTTACAATGGCGTGATGAGGACAACAGGAAAGAGCAGCGGCAGTATGAGGATAAATTCTGTTTCTCATAGCGGTCATACAAGACAAAAGGCTCGCACCCTGAGACAAAATGTCGACTAGGGCAATAAAATGATCTACCTCGACCGACGATCCAGCGATTAGCACGGTAGGTCATTGCCTAATTGGGCCAGAAGCCTGATAATGAAAGCTCTTTTTATAACGACGAACCATGGAGTTTGTATGGGCACCCATTCATCTGTGTTTGCCAACGGCATAGTTGCGATTTCTGTACTTGTGGCCTCTGCGTGTAAACACAATGACAACGTTGAAGCGGACTTAAGCGAGAACCAAAGTAGCCCAAGCTCCGATGTTTTTGATAATGCAAACTTGGTCTCATCCAACCCAGGTGTAGAAGCAGCGACGACTGCTGGCCTGATCACTGCCATTAAAAAAGGTATCGAAGGTTTTCGCGACGCCCATCCTAAGGCCCACGGCTGCTTCGATGACGTGACAATGACTGTTAGATCTGATCTTCCTAAAGCATTTCAAAACGAATTGTTTCTACCCAGCAAGACATACCAAACAGCAATTCGCATCTCGCATGGAGCAAGCAACAAGACCGCGAGCGATCTTGTGAATGATCTTCATGGTTTTGCCTTGAAAATTTTCTTGAACAGTTCTTTTGAGCAACAGCCTCCCATTACCGCCAAATTACCCTTGATTGATCCAGCGACGCGCCAAGCCGTTGGCCAGCTAGACATCAATGAGATGCGCCTTACCGAAGCCGAAGGCGTCGGCGAAAAGTACTACCACAGCGTCGACATTGTCACGATCAACGCCATTCACGAGTTCATGGTTAATGGCCTCGCGGACTATCGAGATTTCTTTGCAGCCGGTGGAGTGTTGAAAGAACTTATTCCGCATATGCTGCAAAACAAAGGCACACTACCATCCCAATTGTCGAATCCCGCATTGACACCCGCGCTGGCAGTCATAAATCCAGCTATCGAAAAAGGTCCGCGCTACCAAGAATTCAAGAGTGGAACGCTCAATTCCCAAATGATGCCTGCCTTGATAGTCGAGATAAAAAATGCTGTCTTCGACGTCGTTTTTCATACTTCGCGCGGCGGTTCGACTGGACCAATCGCACAGCTTACTCACCTAGCAAATGGTCATCGTTCTTGGGATCTTTTGCAAAGCTCATTTCAAAGTTTTGTCCCGTATCGTTACGGCGGTGACGCAAAATCTAATGAAGGCCCAGCAGTAAAATATCAAATTCAAGCGATTGACTGCGTCTCCAAAGTGCCAATGAACTTGGACAACCAACCGGTACCACCTGCTTATGTTCGTCCATTTTTGGCGGATGCTGAAAGGGGAAAAAATTACTTGGGTGAAGTTATCAAGAGTCAGGTGCAAAATCAGGATCACTGTTTTGCATTGAACGCGCAACCTTGGAAGATCGGCTACCCTTCATTGGACGCAGCTGCTGGAGTCTGGGGCGAACGAACCTACACCAATATCGCAGAACTAAAAATTGAAAAGGGCAGTCGACTAATGGATCCTAACAAATGCGAGAAGCTCTCATTCAATCCGGGACATGGACCGGCTGAGTTTCAAGGCGCTGGCGAAATCCAACGGGCACGGCGCCTGATTTATTCAGCGATCGAAACTTTGCGCAATCAGCAAGACCTGAGTGCAAAGTAGTCGTAAAGCATGGTCTCTCGTTTGAGGCGAGAGACCTTTTGATACATGTTTGGATCGTCATTGAAGGCCACAAAAACTCTGATCATCAACCTTAGAAGTCTGGACATGAACATCCTTTCATGAAGGCCATCATTCAAACCAAATACGGAACTGCGGATGATCTGAGGCTGCAGGAAGTCGAACGACCAGTGCCAAAAGATGATGAAGTATTGGTAAAGGTCCACGCGTCGTCGGTGCATGCGGACGTTTGGCATGTGATTTACGGCTTGCCCTATGCGCTGCGGTTAATGGGTGCTGGATTGCGACGACCAAAGAATCCCATCCCAGGATCAGACATCGCGGGAGTGGTCGAGTCTGTCGGGAAGAATGTCAGACATTTCAAGCCAGGGGATGCGGTGTTTGGTGAGACGCACCGCGGCATGCAGTGGGTCAACGGTGGCGCATATGCAGAATATGTGTCAGTGCCTGAAGACGTGATTGCGCACAAGCCAACCAATGCGACATTTGAAGCCGCCGCATCGGTTCCCACGTCAGGCTATATCGCACTCTTGAACTTGCGTCAGTTTGGTCGTCTGCGTGCAGGGACTAAGGTGCTGATCAACGGAGCGGGGGGCGCGGTCGGGACGATAGCCGTGCAGATTTCGAAGGCATTCGGGGCGTACACTGTGGCCGTCGATCGTGCGGAGAAGCTTCCCATGCTTCTTGATCTTGGCGCCGATCAAGTCATTGACTATACGAAGAACGACATAACAAAAATGGGAGATCACTATGACCTCATCTTCGATGTCCCAAGTAACCGTCCGTTCTCCGAAATGAGGCGTGCGCTTAGTCCTGAAGGCATCTACGTGATGATCGGGCATGATCACTTCGGCAAGCTTGGGCGTCGAGTCTTAGGCAGCATCCCCGCGATGTTCCGATTGGTGGCAATGTCCTTCTTCATTAAACAGCTCCCGCGTCCAGTTTTTTCGATGCCAGCCAAGAAAGAAGTGATTTCGATTCTCAAGGAGCTCTTGGAAAACGGAAAGCTGACACCCACTATCGACCGATCGTTCCCTCTAGCCGAAGTACCTGCTGCGATTCGTTACTTACAAGAGGAACGGCCAATAGGAAAAGTCGTGATCACCATGTGTGACCATGCATAGAGGAGCTTGGGTTAGATGATGTTGGCCGGTTGCTCTCTAACCCTTAAGATAAACTTCAATGTGGAATACATGACGTGAAAGTTTTTGAGAGATCCATGCGCACGAAAGCTTCGCGAGGGCGCGACTGCTCAGGAAGCAATTCAAGACACACCTGCCTGGAAGGTCAGAAATATTTTGGGCTTCTCGTAAACTCTGTTTCTTTCTGAGCATAGAAACAGCACAGCCGAGAATCCAATTTTCACCTTAGTTGTAGGACGGTCAGCGGAAATAGTTGAACCTTATCGCAGACGTCAGAAGCCTTGTTCGAAAGCGTAAGAATCCGGCGAATGCGCCGATGACGTCTTGTAAACATGCCCGAGATACATCTAGAGCGCATCTCAGGGCAGTTCATGTCGTCGCAATCAATTTTCGAAGATCAGAAATAATCCAAATCAAAAATCGTGCGCAGCATTGATGGTGTTGGCCAATATGACAGCGTCCGCGTTGGATTCTTGATTCGCATTCCTCTAATCTCAGAAACCTTAACAAGCTGACGTGGCTTTGCGACGGCATGTCGTTTGCTACTTCTGGCGCCTGTCCGCCGTCGCCTCGGCTGGTATTGTCGAGAATTCCATTATCCCATGGACTTATCGCCAGCATGTAGATGGAAGCCAATGCCGATAGAAGTCACCCTGGTCGTGTTCCAACGTCGCTAGTCGCTAGAGTTTGCTAAAACAACCGGCATCTTTGGCTAGTCTTACCGCGTGCGCTCCACGAGCCCACGCTTCGGACACCACACCATCCATAGGGATACCTTTGGGAGTGCCCTCGAAGAAGAATTTCTGAGCCTCTTGATCTCCATAAATTGCACTCAATGAAGCATTTTCGATCAGTTTATCCCAATATTCCCCTGAATCGTCTGCTGATTTTGGATCAATTCCAGGTCTAGTCCAATGCTTGATTCTTTCCATTGCTTCGGGACGTGGGTTTTTACCCGGCTTCCAGTCGCAGGTCGGTTTCGACAGTTTGCATGTCAAACCATCGCAGACGATTTTGGTACGAACTCCACGTATGTCGTCAACGAGAAGCTGCTCAAAGGCAACTTTGCCTCCTTTGATTTCCAGGATATGCGAATCTGTTGACGAACTATCGATGATCTTAACAAATCTTTTGCCGGACTTTGCCCGTACGAAGACTCTGACTTCGTCCATCACCATCCGTTCGTCCGACGACAATTTTAGCTGTTTCCCATCGAACCTACAAATTGCCAACTCGAATCCGTCCGCCGATTTGAACGTAGCGCTGGAATCGTCTAAGGGGCAAATTTTATGCGCATCCGCATGAACAACAACGCTATTCGCAAAAAGCAGAAAAACAACAAACCCGGTAAAGCCATCTCTCATCAGTAGCATTCCTTCCTAACTAGTCCCGAAACCCCATGCTACCAATTGCGGCTGACATCTACCTCAAAAAAAAGGGGTCGGTAAGGCAATCAACCGTATTTGCTCAACTATCCGGCCGCGGTTTTTGAAGCCTTTTTTCAATCCTTCCGATTAGGTTGCTAATGTCGATGATTTGGACTGATGTTTCGCGACGTTTTTGTTGATGTTTTGAGCGAATTTGACAATAGCGATCAACATCGCACCTGTCGTCGTCATGGAGGCGGCTGCTGTGCTAGTCGATATGGATGATGTTTTCCGTTGGTTCTGGCAACGATTGATCAAAGTCGAAGGTTCCTTGACTCGTTCGTGCCGGAGTCAGCGGCGGCGGGTCAGGATCCAGTCCGAGATGGCGGAGGTACCGTTGCACCGAGTCACGTTCCATCACCGCGGCAACTGGGACCAAGTCACCGCCGCAACTCTCGCACTTTGTGACATCGATCTTGAAGACCTGGGCGAGCATTTTGCTCCACGAATAGTTTTTGAAGCCGCCCTCTTTTTGCTCTTCCCGGAATTGAAATCCCTTCTTGATCTCGGGCTTCTGAGTTTTTCGATGAATTCCGGAGGCGTGAACAGAAGGTGCGTTGTGCCATCGGCCCATCGTGTCTTGGAAGGTGCGTTGTGCCATCGGCCCATCGTGTCTTGAGCTGAAGTTTCACTTTTCCATCGGAAGTTATTTCGAGACGATCGTTACTGAGCGGGCCTCTGGCGATGTACTCGATTAGTTTATGGAGGCGGTCGCGCTGCTGAGTATTGATATGAGTATTGGCGTGAAGGGAGAAACCGTTCAGGCTGAAGCACAGTTTGCCCTTTGCGAGTGGGATTTCTTCACCGTAGCCAAATCCCGAGCCGATCTTTGTAACGTATTTTCCGGCGTTGGGACCGAAGGCGATTTTTCCTGCGATTGACGCCGTGGTCGAGAGGCTCAAAGATTCTGATTCTTGAAAGGGCTCGTCGGTCATTGGATTTACAACAACGTCACCATCCTTGTCCAAATAGCCAAGTTTTCGCAGATATCGCATCACCGACTGACTAATCCTGGTGATCAACTCCGCGACTTCCTGATCGGTGATTGAATCGAGATTATTCCAACGAGGACGACCGTCGACTCTGGTGTAGACGCCATCGGGACAGAGCACATGCATATGGGGATTGAGATTAAGAGCTGAGCCAAATCGCTGCGTGAATGCGATGCTGCCTGGCTTAGGATCCTTGATTCCAATGGAAATGGCCTTGTTTCGATAGTGCCTATGGATCTCCGCGATTACCAGAGCGTGGATTTTTCCGTAGAGTTTGCGATTGCATTGGATCCAGTAGCGCATGGGGATCGGGAAGCCGATGACAAATTCGTGTCTGCCGAGCTGGCGAGGGAGAGGTAGGGAACCAGCGGCAGAACATTCTGGACAAGGTGAGTAGCTGCTTCGGCTTGGCGTTTGGCGCAACAACTCGGACAGAAACCCCTTCGTTTGCAACTAAACCCCACAATTTTTTCTTCGTGACAGCACGAACACTTTAGGCGGAGGAATCCGTGCGCCAGGATTCCACAGCGGAGGAATGCCTCGAACTCTTTTTTGACGTAATCTGGAACCGGCCGACCTTCCGCATCGCGATCCGCGAGGAATGTGCTCAGATGATTCTGAACGAGCTTGTAACAGGGCGTGAACTCTGGACGACGGCGGGAGTATTTGGGCTGTGATTTTGGTGCTGCGGACATTCCGAGCACCAAACCATAGGCGGCCTCCGCATTTGAACTGACATGGGACTGATGAGCAAGATGTCATCGGGTGACACGGCGACATTTGAACGAAGTGACAGTATTTCCGGCGGTCCGTTTGGCGTACATCGGGCCGATTATACAGACGCCGATGCGGTCCCAACACTCCGGCGTCGGTGCTGAATAAATATCCAAGTCATTGCACATCAATGCTTTATAAAGCTTTTCAAGGGCTGCACAATCGGTCAGAATTCAGTTTCCTGGCGGAGAAAAGACGAGTCGTCAATGTCAAATGCGTCATGAAGTTTGGAGTCGGCGCGTAACTAGCTCTCAGCTGATTTGCTCAACGAAAGCCGCGTAGAAAGGTCAGGAGAGACGTTCGATCTCAGTTAGCTACTAGCGGTGCAGGGCCATTGCGCAGCGAAGACTCATCAATCTTACGTTCCACTTTGCCTGAACTCTCATCGAACGCTTCATGTTACTCGGTCCACGTGACATTTGACGTGCTGATTTCTTTGACTTTCATGGCATCCCAACTGTCAAAGGCCACTTCCAGAACGGCGATGCGGCGACCTGCACCACCCAATCCGGGGGCCGACACCTGACCGATAAATTCCATCACCAATTTTACCGGACCGTTGGCGCTTGCGACTCTGTGCGAATCGCTTGCGCGAAACGTTTGCGTCTGCAATTCACGTTGACCACCAAATTTGATCTCAGCAGAACGGGTAACCGTCAATCCATTATGCATATGAAGTCCAAGCACTCTAAAGGCAGTGTTGGACTGACGATCCTTAGTTGACACTTCGCACTTCTGTGATTTTCCAACAACGCCTTCAAAAAATGTACGAGACGGGCGCGGATTCGCTTCACCGTCGTTTTCCGTGCTCACTTTTTTGATTGTGCAACGACCGAATGTGAATGTGTAGCGAGCGGTTTCCTTTCGCTCACCCTGAGATTCGTCAAACACATTAACCGTCTCATGCCAATAGATCGTCCCCGATCCGTCACGACCAGCAAACCAAGACAATCGCGCTTCGCGAGTAGGTGCGCTGCCAATTCCGGGACGACTTGCATTGGCGGTAAACGTCATCTCATTCGCCGAAACTGATTCCTTGAAACTAAACAATCGCGAATCTCCGTTACGATCATCATCGTCATTGATGCGAAGTGCTTTTCCTTACAACGGTCGGAGGGTGCGCATAACTGAGGCGGAACCATCAGAATTGAATCTGACATCAATTCCGCCGGCGAGTCCATTCACGCCGTTGGCCGCCTCTTTACAATTGAATTCAGCAGCACCTGACAATTCTTCGCCTTTGATCACTGGATCGCGACCTTCATCGTTGGAAAATTGCGATCCGTTCATCTTTGCTTGATTGAGGCACCCGACGGCACAGACACTCATAAGCAGCATGGATGAGAGCTTCGTTTTCATGACCAGTTTCCTTTCAACAAAAGTGTGACTACGAGGGGTATGTTTCAAGTTGCGTGCCCAAATTTGTTGAATGATTCTCGACTCGTTTTCCGAGCGAATAGCAGCCAATTTCGCGACAAGAATTTGAAAATATAGCGCTTTTTACTTCAATTGCTGATTTTGCCCATCGATTGCGACATGTTGGTATTTTCGCTAGAACTTTTCCCCTTTAAAACCTGCGCGTAAGGGTCGTTCAGATTCAGAACAGTAAAAAAAAGTATTACAATAACTCGGATGCTGGCTTCAATTTCGGAGCTTTCGAGTTAGGGACATGCTTGCTGAAATTAGTAATAACTCTCTTTGCACTTGTCTCTGTTCCCAGCTACGCAGCCAATGAGTTGATGCGTTCTTTTTCCGCTGCCGACATATCCACTTTCCCCAATAGCGTCTGCGAGATTATGGCCCAACTCCGCACGCGAGGCTTTGTCGCAATCAACGGGACCAAGCAGATAGATGCCGTGATTTTCGCACTGGAGATGCAACTCGCAGCCGAGCATCGCGGTGTGCAATTCAAAAATGGTAAATCCTACGGAATCAACGCCGTATCAGCCATTACCCATGACGTCATTGAAGTCGGAAAACGAGAAGACACTACTCCTCTAACCCAGGCTGAACACAAATCGCTCGAACGACAGCTATTTGGCCAAGCCGAAATCAATTTGGGTGAAAAAGAGATGTTTGATTACATCAGCGAAGCAGAAAGAATCGTCGCCGAAAATGCGACTGAACCCGGTTGGACCAACGGCGATCCCCACAGCACTTTTTGGGGAGGTCATGTCCGAGCTGTGCCAAATTTTTTGGTTGGGCGATTAATTTCAGGTTTTGAAGTTTTTGGTCCACGCCTGACTTTTTTTGCTGGCAAAGTTCGCAAAGTCTTTATGACTGATTTCCCTGGAGCTAAAGCTTTGATTTATGCCGAACTTGAGACTCGCGGTGGCGATATTATTACAGTCCCTCTTACATTTTCCGGTAAGGACTACGCCTTCAATATCTTTGGAGATGCGGTCCCAAAGAATTGGTACAAGAATGCGACAGACTGACAAATACCAAGGGAGCTTGGTTTCGCTGCCACATCATCGCCAACAAGCGAGCTCGCTTGATGCGCACTTGACCCATTCATGCCTAAATCAATGACCGTGCGTAATCGGAACAATGCACTTTTGCCAACTATTCGCTTTGGCAGAGTGAATGGTGGCTAACCGCTGATTCTGCGCAGATTTGTCATTGATTTTGGGTTTTGCCTATTGGCCTTCGGTTGTTTCGGGGTACATCATGGGACCAGTTTAAACAAATCAAACATCTGCACATTGACTTGCAAAACAGTATCCCCTTCTGGGTCTTCGAGGTAGCGCATAAGTTCTTTGCGGAACTCTGCGATCATCTTCTTGGCACCTTGAATCCGCTTTTGCGAGCTGATGGTGTTGAACGCAGTGATATCACGTTGATCGATGGGCTGGTTTTGGAGGGCATTTTGGGCGAGTCCGATTAGATCGCGATGCATCTGTCGCAACGCAACGCTCGGAACATCGGTGTGGGTTTTGAGATATGGTTCGGCACGGAACAGACGTCCTTTGTCATCGCGTCGTAAGTATCCAAGCTCTAACAATCGCATTAATGCTGTTCGCACATCGCGCTTACTTACTTTGCCGCAAAGGCGATCGGCGATCCAATCCACGTCTTCACGAAATGCAGGCATGTTTGTCATTTCTAGAATGACGAAGTGGTACCATTGGCTGATGCACTGAAACTGCTCCAAGCGTGTTTTGACTTCCGCATGAGCGGGTTTGAAGTCGTGGGCCAACTTTGTCGGCAGCATTACTACGATATCAAGCAAGCAATTGTAGAAGACGGGATCGAGGGTCTACTTGAAAAGTCGAGAAGAAGTCCGAGAATCGGCAATCGCGTCGCGCCGGAAATCGAGCAGAGGGTAATAGACTACGCCGTGCAGTTCCCGATTCACGGCCAGACTCGCGTCGCCAACGAACTCAAGCGTAAGGCCGTAATGTCCAAAAACTCATCCCTTCAGCAAATCCCGCAGTTTATCGAGGATCCCGCCGGTGGCCAAGTCTAGCTCTGAGAGCGGATTTCTTGTATGACAGCGCGCCAGGGGAATATCGCAATCATTATTGAAGCGCTTTTAAGGTCGTTGATCTACGTCCTTTTTCCTTCAAGGCAAGCACAAGAAGTGCTGATGCTGCGTAAGGAGCTCCAAGTCCTGAACGTCAGGTAAAAAGGCCTCGTTTTACTGACAGCGATAGGTTGCTGTTAGTTGCGCTCTCGAGGATGCGATAGCGTGTAACGCAACGTCTGGTAAACAATAAAACCAGACACTGTAATTAGATGGCATAGGGCTCTGGTCGCTGGAAAATGGGACTTTTCCCGAGCCAGGATTGGTCGACCTGTGATCACGGATGACATTCGATTGTTGGTCGTCGAAATGAAAAAGAACAACCCTCGCTGGGGTCTTCGGCGGATTAAGGGTGAGTTGCGCAAGATAGGGGTATCACTTTCGAAGTCTAGCATCTCGAATATTCTGAATGCCGCCGGTTACGCGCTTTCTGGGTCGACTAATTGCAATTAGCCCCCGAGAATCTTGATCTTAGAGCATTACAATTTTGGGAAATCTGACTTGACGTCAAGGCGGTGTTGTAAACGGATGCCTGACCAATACTGCCTGCAAAGAAATAGTTTGTTGCTGTTGTGCTTCCTTGTGCGCCAATTTTGAGAGCCTCAATTGTATTTGGGACATTACCGGTGCAATTCGCAGTAGCTGTTTGCACAGCGCCGTCAACATATAACTTTATATTAGCCGATGCTAGGCCGCCATCATATACACCGCATACATGGTGCCATGCGTTATCATTCAAAGCGCTATTGGACTTCGCCACGCATCCAATAGATGCGACATTGAACTGAATCTTGTTTGTACCGGGATTGTAGTCGCCGCCGAAATGATATTGCCAAACGTCGTAGGTTTTTGCGACAATTCCGGAGTATTGCGCAATGCTGCTAGATTTAATCCAACTACAAATGCTCAAGGTATTGCCGGTTACAAGCTCTACATCACCAAAATTCACCACGTCACTACTGCCATCAAAAGTCAACCGATATGGGTTGCTTGATGTTCCATCACCATTCCACCCGCTACTTGCTCCGCAGCTTGCGAAATTTGTGAGAGTTCCATTCAATGCAGAACTAGATAGATCAAACCAACTTAGATTTGTCGAAGCACAACCGTTCGCAAAAGGCCTTAGACCTTGCTTAGCATTGGCGGCATCGAGGTTCAAAACTAGTCCCTCTTTGACAATATTGCCGACTGGGTTTTGACGATAGCGATCTGCGGTCGCGTCAAAGTTAGTTTTGATATTCGCAGCGGTGGCGACAGCAGAGCCGTCACTTGTGCCGTAAAGGAGTAAATCAGCGAGATATCCAACCCAACCTTTAGTTCCTGATGCTGTGGAGCCGACTGTGAGATTGGTGGATGCGGAACTAAGCGTTTGAGGGACAGAATTGACGGTGCACTCTTGACGACCGTTGACAAAGAAGCTAGCGCTGCTCCCATCGATAAGACCTGAGATAAAATTCCACGTTGAAGACGAAAAACCTGAAGTGCTGGTACAGGTGGCGCCGTAGGTGCCGATGCCTGCGTTATACATAGTCGCTACTTCCGCTGACGTTAGAGAGCTGCTAAATATCGTTACCTCGTCGATTTTCCCAGAAAACCAATAGTTCCCGGTCGCCGTCGCGGCACTGTAGGTGCCGATCCGAGCTTTATTGGTCAAACTGTGTACCTCACTTCGACTCGCGATAGATCCAGAATGCAGGCCGCTCGTAGTAACTGGTGCCCCATTGAAATATGCCGATATTTGCGAACCCGATCGAGAGCATATTACATGACCCCACGTTCCAAGCGTATAGGAAGTGAGTGGAAATTTGTACTCGGTGTAATTGTTATCGGTATAATGAGCGAAGCAATGAAGCTCAGTGCCGCCGTTGTTGTCTATTATAACTCCTAGACTTGATGCGCTTGCACTTCCATCGCCGCGCAAGTCAAGTAAGTAGCTCCGCCCAACGGCATTGTGCGCAGTCAGGTTAAACCAAATAGACACAGTATAATCTGAAAGTGTTGTAGGATTTGTAAACGCAGGAATAGCAATATATTGAGAGCTTCCATTGAGGGTAACTGCTTTGTCAGAGTCCGCTGTCATGGCACCCGAGCTACCCATGGTTGGTGCATTTTTATAACTAGCATTATTTCCATACCCAGAAATATCAGCGGCAACTGTCCCTGAGGACTCGCCAAGACGCCAGTATGCGATAGGATTTTTCGCCATCACTACATCTTGATAACTTTTGCCGAGGACGAAGTCCATTTTTTTGCCAGTAGTGCCGGCTCGGTAAAGGGTTGCAACTTGTGCGGCTGATAGCACTGAACTAAAGACACTCGGCTCGTCAATTTTTCCAGACCAGCACTCACTTACGAAGTAATCGGCATCGCAGCCAATGGAAACATTTGTCCTCGATGTGTACAGAATTGATGTGCCGTAGGCGGTAACATCTTTTGTACTATCAAGAACGCCATTTACATATAGTTTGATAATTCCGTTATTAAAAGTGCCCACTACGTGGGTCCAAGCATTTAAACTGTACGATGTACTGCTGGTTAAAGAGCCCCGAGTGTAATCGGCGTTCACATTGAAACCTACGTGCGGCTTTCCACCGTCTGCTCCTAACTGATATGAAAAGTAAGGCGCGGTCCAGTTGGATGCTCCATAGGGAAATATCAATGCCTTATTCCAAGAAGAAGTCGCCGTAGGATAAACCCATGCGGAGATCGTAAGAGCTGAAGTTTGCTTGAGCGATGAAGTACCCGCTATATTAACATAGTTTGATCCAAAGCTAGCAGCGGTGTCGCTATCAGAGGTCAACGCCCCTGATTGTGCTAACGTAGGACCACTCACGTAGGTTCCGTGACTTCCGCTTGAACCTATATCTGTTGCTGTTGTTCCACTCGTCTCTCCGAGCCTCCAGTACCCCACAGGATTTAGACTCATCACCACATCGCGGTAACTAGGCTTTTGCCTGACAGTAAATCCGTTACCTGCGGCATTGCCGCTATTACCTAAAATCACAGAGTCACTGCTAGAGCTTACATTTGATGGATTCACCCAACTAGAAAACATCATCTTCGTTGAATTATTTCCAACGGTGCTGCCGAAATCAATTCTGCCACTGCCATTGAAACTTAAACTATGAGGACTAGAGTAAGTCCCTGCTCCTACCCACGTCACATGAGCGCTAGAGCTCATCGTTCCATCATATCCATTGCCGGACAAATCGTTCCACGTCAGGACGCTGTCGGATACTGGACCAGTAAGATCTGCAAACTGGGCATCCCAGTTGCCAATCAAGTTGCTCGTAGCATAAGCGGGTCTGACATCGATTACAAAAATCCTGGAGCCACTTCCAGACACGTTGGTACCAATCACCTTAAACTCAAACGGTCCAAACACGCTGTAATCAGGCGTCCAGCTCAAAGCTCCCGTTGCGGTGTTAAAACTGGCAGTGCCGACAAGTGAAGAACAGTTAGTTCCTGTTGCAACAACGCCATCGATGACCTGATCAAAGGTGCAGGCGTAGGTCATGCCTGAGTCGCTGCTTGTGTTTGTGTTGTCAAAGTCTTTGGTGAACGTTGCACCTTGATTGATATAATTCGAAGGAAAGTTTTGGTCGCTTTGAGTGCTGATGACTGGTGCTAGCAAAGTAATATTAAAACTAGTGCTATCCGCGGTGAGAGCTCCGACACCGCCGCTGCCGGTGGTCGAAGATTTAGTTGCCCGCAAAGTTTTAGCTCCAGCATCACTTAGGTTTAGACCCTTACCGCTGAAATTGGCAATACCAGCCACTGCAGCCATAGAAACATTCCCGCCCAAAGATCCTGTGCCGTATTGTAGTGTCATTGTTATTGTGTCAGTAGCATCCGCGCCAGTAGTGACCGTGTTGCCGTTCGCGTCCAAGATGGAAATCACTGGTTGCGTACTCAACGCAACAGACGCGTAGCCATCCGGTGGTTGTGATGTAAACACGATGCTTGCTGCCGGGCCGTTTTGAAAGGTCACGCTGCCGTCAGCTTTGCTGATCGGTGTCGCGATACTCAAAGTCTTCACTTCAGCTTTTGTTGACGTCATTGTGCAGGTTGACGCGCCAGAACCATCGGTCGCTGAACATGTGGCATAGGAGTTAGTCGTTCCAGTGTTGGTCGCAGAAAATGTTGGGATGACCCCGACGATGGCATTGTTATTGGCGTTCTTTAGAGTGATAGTCACTGTCGAGGTGGCCGTGCCGTCCGCAGTCACTGGCGATGTGCCGGTGATCGTAGAATTTGCAACGACGGCGGTCGTTGCAACAGTGATCGACGATGAACATGCGGATACTGTGCTATTGCCAGCTGAGTCAAAGGAGGTAATCTTGTAGCTATAGTACCCTTCGCCGCCTGCAGTATAAGATGCTGTCGCTATAGAATTTGAGTTAATATTCGTTGAGCTGCCTGACGTGGTCGTACAAGTAGCGTCGCTATAAAACTGAATGGCCTGTGATGCGAGATCACCGGAATTTGAAACAGTCCATGCCGCAGTCAAACTCGTCGCGGTAGTTGGTGATGATTGACTCCATCCTAACGACGCAGCCGCGTTGGGTGCAGTTATGTCTTTGGTCACGACTATGTTTGAAGAAGTCGTAGAGTTTCCTGCTTCATCAACATGCGTTGCAGTGATTGAAACGCTGCCGCTGTTGATTGTGCTGGCATTGACCGTCGTTGTCCAATGAGGGTTTGACGGCGTAGAGCATGTCACTGCTGAAGATGGATTTACCGTGATGGAACCATCGGTGATAGCTACCGACACTGCGCGAGTGTTTTCAGAACACGATCCTGAAATTGTGATGGAACTCACATTTGCGTTATTGATGTATCCACCCGATGAAGGCGTGGTAACAGAAACTGTGGGTGCGGTGCCATCGTACGTTTTAGATAGTTGCGAGGCGGCCGTGTTGGTGTTGCCGGCACCATCTTGTGCAACCCCTCCTGCGACGTTGACTGTGACAGCGCCATTACCAGACGGCGTTACGTCTAGCGTATAAGTCGTGGCTGACCCTGCAAAGTTCGAAGCTAAGGCGTTTGTGAGTGAAACATCTCCAACCACAAAATTGGTCACAGCTTCATTGAATGTTATTGTCACTGGTATCGTGGTTTCGTTGGTGACAGAGGCAGACACTGACGACGAAATCGCTACTGTCGGTGAAACTGTGTCAAAGGTGCGAACAAGCTGAGCGGCAGCAAGACTGATACTTCCCGCGGAATCAATAGCAACGCCCGATGTTACATCAACCGTTACCGTTCCTTGCGCTGCTGGAGTCACATCAAACGTATAAGTTGTCCCAGATCCTGCAAAATTTGAAATGCTCGCGTTACCGATAGTGACATCGGTGGCGACAAATTCCGACACGGCGGCACTAAAAGTGACGGTGACTGGAATTGGGCTCGTTGCTGTCGATGACGATGATGTCGAAGTGATGGTTGCTATTGGTGCTGCACTGTTAAATGTCACTCCGAGGGTGTTGCTTGCCATACTATTGTTCCCTGCTCCATCTGCTACAGCGCTAGCGGTAACTGTTGCTGAAACAGCACCGTTAACGATTGGATAAAGATTAAATGTGTAGGTGCTTCCCGAACCGGCTAGATTTGCTGCGGTTGCATTGACTAAAGTCAGATCGCTGAGACTAAACTCAGATACAGATTCACTGAAAGTTGCAGTCATCGGCACGGGAGATACGTTGGTTGTTGAGTTAGAAGTTGTTGTCAACACCGTGCTCGGAAGTGATGTGTCTTTGGTGAGAGTGATGCTTTGCTGCAAAGATTTCTGACCAGTGTCAGCAAGATTATCGGCGTAGAGCGTTAACGCTCCTTCGCTTACGGAACTAAAATCCAAGTCTGCGGACCATAGGCTATTGGTACAGGTTGCAGAATTGGAATCCGGCAAAGCAGTTTTTGTACCGCTAGAGCCTGTCGAAACGCTGAAACTGATAATAGACCCTTCGACAGCGCAGGTTCCTGCAACGGCGAATCGGCTGACATTGCCAGCGTTGATATAGGACGCACTTGTCGGCGAAGTAATCGACATGGAGATGTAAGCCGATACGCGTTCTAAGGCGATCACCCCCCATTCGCGAAGATTTATGACGACCCCACTGTCGAGTACAGAGAAATCTTTGCGCGAAAGATAGCGACTCTGTCCGGTTGTGCTCGACGTGAATTTAACGAGCACATCTTCTAGACTGGTCAGAGAAAGTCCATCAGACAAGATGCTCGGCAACACCAGACTCATCGAAGTGCTAATTTTTTGGTTGCCAAAGATGCTCATGGCGTATGACGAATTCATGAGGGAGAGCTGATCGCCAATATTCATCGTGATCAATACACTTTCGCCCTCAACTGCCTTCAACGGAATTCCTAATGCAAGTCCGGTAAACATGGCTTTTGATTTTTCGGCTGAATAACTCACTTCAGACGAGAGGTCAAATTGCTGTACCAATGTAAAGTCATCTATCGATGAGTTGCGCAAGTTTGAAACTTTGAGATTGATAGAGCTATTTTGCTGACAAGACAAAGCAAGTACGATGGTGGCAAACAGTATTAGTTCAAGCATTGAATTTAATGGTGAAAACGCAAGCGACACTGTGAAATCATTCGATTTTTTCAGTGTGACATCTACGTTAGCTGGTTTTTCCACCGTGTTCACCGGTTTAAACTCCTAAAATTTCATCCGCACCTGATCATATATCTCGGAAGAAGTGGGTTGAAACTTGAGGTTTTTAATGAATAATAATCCAGTAATTACGGATGGTTAGATTGAATGTGGTCCCGTGAATTTACTCCGCGCGCCTTCTGGTCATTGGACTTTCGCCAGTGAATTCCGACCAGGGAACAGCGACCGAGCTCGCATTGATGCCAAGTTTCCGCAGGAAGACTATCAACGACTTCTGATCGCGCAAGAGACTGGTGACCAAGAACTTGCGAAAGAAGCAACAAAGGCACTTGAAGAGCATTTCCTCACCTATCCACGCCCGCCAACCTACCGCACCACGGGGTACTTTGTATCCGCCTAATCCACCCCACGTTGACTGCCCGAGCTAATGCACTTTCGGAATCGGCAGCAGAGCTTCGTAATCTTCGACTGTGGTGCAGCACGGTAGACGTTCAAAAGTTTCGGAGAGGTATTGGTGCGGGTTGAGTCCGTTGGCTACGGCTGTGCGTAGCACGGTGTAAATGACAGCGCTGGATTCAGTACCGATTTCAGCTTCCGAGAAGAGCCAGTTTTTTTTGCCGAGAGCGAATGGACGAATTGCGTTTTCGATGAGGTTGTTGTCGAGTTCGATTTGGCCATCTTCTAGGTATCGTTCAATGAGCGGCAGTTCTTTCGACGCATAGCTAAGGGCTTTGCCGTAAAGAGAGCTTGGCGCATTGCGCGAATGTTCGCTTTCGACGTATTGCTTTAGTTGTTCAAAGATCGTTTTGCTTTGCTGCGCGCGTGTGGCCCTGCGAATTTTGGGAGCGCTCTGCCGCACCGAATCTTCAATTTGATACAGCTTCGCGAGTAAACGGATCACGTTTGCTGCTGGATGTTTTGGTTGTTCGGACTTTGCAATAGCATCCAGCAGGCTTCACGAAGAGTTCTCAACTTCTGAAAATGCATTAATTTATATTTGTTTCAGCAACGGTCTTTGCGACGTCTCTTAATTCAATTCCGTCGCGCCCTTTCCCGTACACTCCTCTGCGAAATCCTGCGCTTCTCAATTTGACGTAATCCTCCGGAACATGGTCTTCCCGTGGATTGGCTGGCAAACTGTACGTTCCCGGAAACAGCCCGCGTTCAATTCCGTAAAGGGTCAGATAGTCATTAAGGTGCGTCCACCACGCTTTAAACCGCTCGTATTCAGCCGGCTGCAGATATTCAGCAGGCCATACTAAATGCCAATGAAATCCATTTTCTTCGCC
>Ga0255089_1000321_pt1 | contig 19167 bp, 17 predicted proteins | sample Colum_Miss_RepC__2_FD_188468 | JGI IMG/M metagenome (GOLD analysis project Ga0255089, IMG submission 188468) | Freshwater microbial communities from Columbia River, Oregon, United States - Colum_Miss_RepC_8d | ecosystem: Environmental > Aquatic > Freshwater > River | place: USA: Oregon... | reverse complement strand
TTCTCGTACAGCTCGGCAGCCGCCGTTGCGATCGGCGCTGGCAAATTCAGTCGCCCAGGCAGCGTCTGGTAATACTCCTTGAGGAGCGCGTTCACATTGCCGGGCGACCCGGTGCCGAGAAGCTTGCGGATGCCTTCGACCGTGGGTCGCTCGCCATCGGCCAAGAGTTGGTCCGCCGCACGGGTAACGTCTACCAAATTGACGCCAGTTCGCATCGCCAAAGTCTCCGTGATTCCGTTTTCCGCGATTTCAGCGTATACCTACGTTAAGGGTTCCTTTTCGTCGATACGGTTTCTTTATCGTAATAAAATAAACGTAATACGTTATAAATTAAACTATCTATGACGAAAGAATTTCCGACCGCTATTGCCGAAGTTCCTGTTGTTTTGCACCTTGAGCCTGCAGCGCTGGCAGAACAAGTCGAAGCGGCCATTCTCGATATCCGCTTGGCGGCCACACCATCGTCGACCTGGAACGCCTACATGAAAGCGCTGCGGTACTTCAGCGCGTGGACCCAGGTTCGATTTGGCGAGCCTCTGACGCTCCCGGTATCTGAACACCGGGTCCAACTGTTCGTCATCGATCACTTCGGCCGACCGGAGCGGCAGGCCGACGCCGAAGCACGCCTGATGATTCATCACGTCATGCCCGAATCGGTCGATCAAGCCCTGGTCGCGGCCGGCTTCAAAACGGCGCCGGGCCGACATCGAATGACCACTATCGATCAGCGTCTGGCCGTCCTGTCTTGGGCTCATGGGGAGAAAGGCCTGGATAGCCCGTGCCGGGCACCTGCCATTCGGCGACTCCTTTCGGACTGCCGCAAGCTGGCGCTTGAGCACGGCGAAGGCCCTAAATCCAAGAGCGCCGCCACACTCGACGCCCTAGACCAGATGCTGGCCACTTGCGACGAGAGCTTGGAAGGATTGCGAGACCGGGCGATCTTGCTGTTCGGCTGGGCCAGCGGCGGCCGCCGACGCTCGGAAATCGCAGGCGCAGAGTGCCGGGACTTCGAGTGGCTGGGAGCCGATCAGGCTGTCTTCCGCATGCGACGATCGAAGACCGGCGATTGCGGCCCGAAACCCGTAAAGGATGAAACGGCCGCGGCCCTTCGTCGCTGGCTGACTGCCGCGAATATCACCGAAGGAGCCGTTTTTCGGCGCCTCTGGGGCGCAAAACTGGGGCCTCGCCTGTCTGCCCATGCGATTGCGGCCATCGTCCAACGTCGCTCCCAGCTTGCTGGCCTGCCCGGCGATTTCGCCGGTCATAGCCTGCGGCGTGGATTCGTAACCGAGGCCAGCATGAGCAATGTCCCCCTGGCAGAAACCATGGCAATGACCGGGCACCGCATGGTGAAAAGCGTGATCCGGTACTCAGAAGTTGGTGATGTCCTTAAAAGCAAAGCCTCTGATCTGTTTCGCCGCCGCCCTTGAGCCATAAATTCTGCTAGAACTTCCACATCGCACGCAGCCTGCTATGTGTTAAAAAAACCCGGGGGGGCCATGTTTCTGACGTCCGCAACGATTCACCCATTTCGCTCGATCAACTCGAAGCAGACCATTTCAATCGATGAGCATGAAACCGTGCTGGTCGGCATGAATGAGGCCGGTAAGACCGTTTTCCTGAAAGCACTAGAGAAATCGGCAGACGCAAAAGGCACAACGAAGTTTGATGCCGTCGAGGACTACCCGCGCAAAGACTTGCCCACGTACCTGAAGCGCTACGAAACAAACCCAGACAGCACGACCCAACTGCATTACCGGCTCTCGGAAGCGGAGCGTGCTGCGCTCAACAAAGCGCTGCACGTCAACGTGCCGGCAGATTTCAGCTTTTCCGTGATCCAGCATTACAGCAACGCTGCCACGATCATTCTCGACGTGGAAGAACAGCCGGTCATCAATTGGCTGGTGGCCAATACAACGCTCAGCACGGACGCCAAGAGCGCTCTGAAATCCGCCAACACTTTGCGGAAGGCCGTTGAGACGCTCAAAAGCTTGTCGGGCTCGCTGACCGAAGAAGATCAAAAGTTCTTGTCAGCGCTGGAAACACGCATCGGCAAAACAAAATGGGATTCGGTGGTTGAATGGGAAGTTTGGGTCTGGCTGAGCGCGCGGCGCCCGAAGTTTCTTTACTTCGGTGACTACGAAGTCCTTCCGAGCAAGGTCAATTTGGCCGATCTGTCGGCGCGTTACGATCGCTCCAAAAGCGATCCCAAGGCCCTTGAGCCCGAACACCTTGGCGTACTCGGACTGCTGCGCATGGCGGATATCGCAGTGTCCGACTTCACGGCTGACGTTGGCTACGAAACGCTGAAGGCCAAGATCGAAGGCGTCTCGATCCAGCTCACCGATCAGATCATGGAGTTCTGGAAGCAAAACGAGGATCTGGTCGTTGAGGTGGATATCAAGCCAGACCCCAAGGATGCTCCGCCCTTCAATAACGGCCCCAACCTGTATCTTCGCATCAAGAACATGCGGCATCGTGGCGTAAGCACGCCATTCAAGCAGCGCAGCCGCGGCTTCATCTGGTTCTTCAGCTTCCTGGTCTGGTTCGACGACGTACAGCAGCAACTGTCTACCGCGGGGTTCGAAGGCGAGCGCGGACTCGTGCTACTACTCGACGAACCCGGCTTGAGCTTGCATGCGCTGGCTCAAGCCGACTTTCTGCGCTACATCCACGAGCTGTCCAAGCGCTACCAGGTGATCTATACGACCCATTCTCCCTTCATGGTTGAAATGGAGCACTTGGATCACGTTCGTATCGTGGAGGACAAAGCCAAGGAAGGCACGCTGTTATCAGAAAATCTGGTCGGCTCCGATCCGCGCACGATTTTCCCGCTACAAGCAGCGCTGGGCTGGACGATGGCTCAGAGCCTCTTCATTTCGAAACGCAATCTGCTCGTTGAGGGGCCAGCGGACCTGCTGTATCTATCGGCCATGAGTTCCCTGCTCGAAGCACAAGGCCGGGAAGGTCTGAGAGACGATATTACGATCGTACCCACGGGCGGTCTGGATAAGATTGCCACGTTCATTGCGTTGCTCAGCGGCAACCGCCTAGAGATGGCGATCTTTCATGACTATTCAGGCTCACCGGAGCAACGGCTGGCTGAACTGGTCAAGCAGAAAATGGTGGCGGCCAAAGCCGTGATACACGCCGGCGAGCTTCGACCGGCCGGAGGCGCCGGATCACCGGCTACGGACCTGGAAGATTTGCTCGATCCCGTCGCCTATCTCGAATGCTTCAATCGAGCCTACGCCCAAGCACTTGGTGGCACCACCGTGACCTTGGCGGCGCTTCCGCCAGGTGATCGCATCATCGCGCGCATCGACGAGTGGTTGGCCGGTTCTGGTATCAAGCTCAAGAAAGCTGGGGGGTTCAACCACTATCTGCCGGCGGTGGCCTTCTCACAAAATCCGGGGACAACTCCGGACCCGGCTGCGTTGACGACTTTCGAGGGTCTGTTCGCGCGGATCAATCAGCTCTTTCGCTGACCCCTGACTGGGCTTGAGGAACTCGCCCGGCGCAGTTCCTCTGCCGTTTGAGCGACGAGAAGCTCCGGCGGCACGCCGAGCTGCCCAGATAGGGCGAACAAGGTCCCGAGCGTCGGTTGCCTTTCACCGCGCTCCAGCAGGGACACATAGGTCCGGTCGATGTCGCAGGCCAGTCCCAGCGCCTCCTGGGACTGGCCCGTTTGGGTGCGAGCTTCCCTCAGCACGGCGCCGAACGCGATTGCTACAGGGTTGCGTTGCTGGGACTTGGCCGCCATCCGGCGGACAATGAGTTCCCGACGACTATTGATCTACCGACTATAGTCTGAGATTCTATCGGGATATCTGGGCCTTACGGCACTAGCGGGTGACATTTCCGCATGCGGCTGGGGCCAAACTCTCGATGCACAGCGGACAGTCCGAATTGCGAGAGAAGTACGGCGGGTGCGTGCTTCGTGAACTTTCGACAGGACTGAGGGCAGCGCGTGTGTTTTCGATTGATGTATGAGGATTCCGAGCTTCATCTGGCCCTTCCATTTGAGGGGCACATCGAGGAGCGCCTGCTGCAGGTGATCGGCAAGGCCGAGCCGCCGGTGGCGGCCGAGCGTGGCCGGAACGATCTGGCCAGGCGCATCGTCGATCTGGTCACTGCTCTGCTTGAGGGCGAACTGCTTCCGCCTACCAACAAGCAGCTCAAATATGCGGTCGCGATCGCCCAGGAACTCAATCTGGAGCTTCCGGCCGAGGTGCTTCAGTACCGCGAGACCATGAAAGCATTTCTCGGCACCCACGCCGAGCAGTACCGTCGGCGCAAGGGCTATCCTGGGCCGGTCGCGGTATCCCGGCCATGAGCGACGAATCTCCAGAACAGATCGCGGCGCGGGTCAGCGCCGCCCTCCTCAGCGAGGCGGCCATCGATTACGGCTCGGGGCTCACCGACAAGGAATATCCGGAGATCGTCTGGTCCATGTATGGACTGCCAAGCACCAACGAGGTTGCGGTCATCGCCAAGGTCGGCAGCCTCGAACTCGGGCTGGCGCACGTCTCCAGTCTCGTGTGGCCTGCCATGGCCGATCGCATTTTCGGTATCGATATCGACGATCAGCGCTTGGCCCTTTGGCTCTCCAAAGAGCTGTGGGATGCCCAGTCGGATCGGCTGGCAGCGGAGGCCGTCCGGGTGCGCCAATCATCATCCCACTGAACCGGTGCCATGAAGCGCAGTCGCCCAATCGTGCGCGTTACCCTCACCGACGTCAGGCGGCACTGGAGTTCAGTCATCAAGCTGACGAAGAGAGCCGATGTTCTCGTGTGCAAGCGCGGCACACCTATCGCAGTCCTGTTGTCTATCCGGCGATACAAGCAGCTGGTCCGGGCGCATCAAACGCATCTGGAAACCGGCCAGCAGACCTGAACGGTCTGCTGGCACTGTCCCAAGCCCTAAATGTCGTGCGTTTGCTCAGTATCGGCCTCTTTTCCAAGGTTCTGGAGGGTCGGACCGCCCTGCATCGGGAACCGATACAGCCGTTCATGCTCTGCCTCCGACGGGCTCACATAGGCGAAACCTTTCGCGAGTGGGCGCTCTGCCACGATGCGCTGCAAGTCCCCGGGAGCGACGTGCCCCACGACGAAGTACGACAGTAGCTCGCCGGTATGACAGCCATGCAGTGATTTCGGCACTTCGAGCCGGGCACGCACTCCTGACAACGAGTCCAGCTCGAAATCCCGAACCGCGAAACCCGCGGCGCGGAGTTCTGTCATCCAATGAGCTACACAATCGCAATCGTGCGTCCAGTACACCCGGACCGTCTTCTCAGGATCATCGGGGAACGCGACCGGCCACAGGATCGTCGCCACTGCGCCAAAGGCAAAAGCGACACCGCCCCACAGCACGATCTTCAGTTCCCTCCTAGACCGGTCCCAGCGCCGACGCCTGGGCCGAGCAGACGTCTTCACGTCTGCTCCCCGTGATGATGCTCGTGCTCCTCTCCATGATCATGCGCCTGCCGATCGAACGAGCAACCTTCGGAACCACAGGGCCGATATTCACATTGGATCGTGGTGTGATGAATCCCGAAATCTCGTTCCAGACGTTCGTTCGTTTCTTTGAGGAATCCATCGACCTCGGTGCCGGGCTTGAGCAACACATGCGCGGCGAGACTGAGCTTGCCGCTTCCGATCTCCCAGACGTGTAGATCATGTACATCGAGCACAGAGGCATCGTTGGCCAAGCTTGATTCGACCTTCCGAAGATCCATTCCCTGTGGCACGCCTTCCAGCAGCACGTTGGTGCTCTCGCGCAGCAGAATGTAAGTGCGCGGCAACACCCAGAGCGCAATCGCCACCGCAATCAGCGGATCGAACCAGGCCCATCCCGTGAAGTAGATGATGCCGGCTCCAAGGATGACGCCGAGCGACCCCAGATAGGCGCCTTTGAGGTTGAGGCTTTTGTCTTTTCCCGACATCAGCAACTTCATCGAGGCGAAGTTGACGATCAAGCCCAGCACCGCAATGACGAGCATCGGCACCGATTGGATTTCAGGTGGCCGCAAGAGCCGCTGCCAAGCTTCATAGAAGATGTAAATCGCCACCACGAACAGCATGCCGGCATTGAAAGCCGCGGCAAGAATCTCGAACCGGCCGTAGCCAAAGGTGCGACGTCGGTCCGCTGCCTTCCGGCCCATGCGGATCGCGAACAGCGCAATGCCCAGCGCCACCGTGTCCGTGAGCATGTGGGCGGCGTCCGACACCAGCGCCAAGCTGCCGGTCAGCCAGCCACCGACGGCCTCGGCCACCATGAAGCTGCCGGTCAATCCGAACGCTATCCACATCGAGCGTTCGTTGGCTCCGGCACTGTGATCATGTCCTGCGCTCATGGCGAAGTTGCCTCCGTGGCTTGGACGTGACGTCGGCGGACCGTCCGCCCATGTGCGAGCCGATAAAGACCCGGCAATACCAGCAGGGTCAGGATCGTCGACGAGATGATGCCGCCGATGACGACGGTCGCCAGCGGACGCTGGACCTCCGCCCCGGTACCGGTGTTGAGAGCCATCGGCACGAAACCGAGTGACGCGACCAACGCAGTCATCAGTACCGGCCGCAAGCGAGTCAAGGCGCCCTCGATGATCGCCTCGTCCAGTCCGACGCCGCCTTCGCGTGTGCTGCGGATGAAGCTCACCATCACCAGGCCGTTGAGCACCGCGACACCGGACAGTGCGATGAAGCCAACGCCGGCAGAGATCGACAGCGGAATATCCCGCAGCCACAAGGCGATCACGCCTCCGGTCAATGCCAGCGGCACGCCGGAGAAGATCACCAGCGCATCCTTGAAACTTCCGAATGCCAGGATCAGCAGTCCCAGGATCAGGGCGAGCGTCACGGGCACCACGATCGACAGACGCTTGCTGGCGGACTCAAGTTGCTCGAACGTGCCGCCGTAGTCGAGCCAGTACCCCGGTTTGAGTTGCACCTTCTGGACCGCCGTCTGAGCGTCGGCGACGAATCCGCCCAAGTCGCGTCCGCGAACATTCGCAGTGACCACGATCCGGCGCTTGCCGTCTTCCCGACTGATCTGGTTAGGGCCCGGCGCGATCACGAGATCGGCCAACTCCGCCAGCGGCGCGGTTCCTCCATCGGGCAGTGCAATGGGCAAGCGCTCCAAGGCCGTGAGATCGCTGCGCTGAGCCTCCGGCAGTCGTACCACGATGTCGTAGCGTGCATCGCCCTCAAATACCTGTCCCACTTCCTGTCCACCCAGCGCCGTCGACACAACCGACTGCAACGTGGCCAGGGTCACGCCATAGCGTGCCAGTGCATCACGCTTGGGCTGGACCGACAGTACCGGCAGTCCGCTGACCTGTTCGACCTTCACGTCAGCGGCGCCGGTCACGCCCCGCAGGGCCGACGCCAGCTTGTTGCCGGACTGCAGCAGCGTCTCCAGATCATCGCCATATAGCTTGACTGCGAAGTCCGAACGAACGCCCGAGATCAGCTCATTGAAACGCAACTGAATGGGCTGGCTGAGTTCGTAAGCGTTGCCAGGGAGTTGTTCCAACGCTTCCTGCATCTCGGTGGCGAGATCGGCCTTCGGCTTGGTCGGATCCGGCCATTGATCGCGAGGCTTGAGCATCACGTAACCGTCCGAAATGTTTTGCGGCATAGGATCGGTAGCGACTTCCGCCGTGCCGGTGCGAGCGAATGCCGTCAGCACCTCGGGGAATTGCAGCAGCCGCTGCTCGACCTGCTTCTGGAAGTCGACGGACTGGGTCAGCCCAGTAGCCGGGATGCGAAGCGCCTGCACCGCCAGATCGCCCTCATCGAGGTTCGGGATGAACTCACTGCCCATGCGGCTGGCCATCCACCCGCACAAAATGACCAGCACCACCGCTCCGGTGGCGAGTAGCACGCGCGCTCTGAGAGCGAACCGCAGCAGTGGCTCGTACCCACGTCGTGCCGCGGAAAGCACGATGTTGTGCTTTTCCTTGACCGGGCCACGGAAGAGCAGCGCCACGCCGGCGGGCACGAAAGTGACCGACAGGAACAAGGCCGATACCAGCGCCATCACCACGGTCTGCGCCATCGGATGGAACATCTTGCCTTCGACTCCCTCCAGCGCAAAGATCGGTAGGTACACCGCGGTGATGATGAAGACGCCGAACAAGCTCGGTCGAATCACCTCCGCGGTCGCGTCATACACCACATCGAAGCGTTCGCGAACGGACATCGATCGATCACCGGCGTCTGACAGCCGGCGCAAACAGTTCTCGACGATGATCACCGCGCCATCGACGATCAGGCCGAAGTCCAGAGCACCCAGGCTCATCAGGTTGGCGGAGACCTTGGTCTCGACCATTCCGGTGATGGTCATCAGCATCGCCAGCGGGATCACCGCTGCGGTAAGCACTGCCGCGCGCAGGTTTCCCAGCAGCGCGAACAGGATCACGACGACCAGCAGTGCACCTTCGAGCAGGTTCTTCTGAACCGTCGCGATGGCCTTGTCGACGAGCACGGTCCGATCGTAAGCCGGCACCGCTTTCACGCCCTGGGGTAGCGAACTGTTGATCTTGTCCAACTGGCCCGAAACCGCTGCTGCGACTGCGCGGCTGTTCGCGCCAATCAACATCACCGCCGTACCCAGCACGGTTTCGTGGCCGTCCCGCGTCGCCGCACCGGTACGCAGCTCTTTTCCGAGCCCGACTTCCGCGACATCACCCACCGTGATCGGCAGTCCATCGCGTGTCGCGATGACCAGGCGACGCAAGTCCTCGATACCGGCAACTTGTCCGGGAATGCGGACCAGTAGCTGTTCCTTGTTGCGTTCCAGGTAGCCGGCCCCCTGATTCGCGTTGTTCTGCTCAATCGCGGTGGCGATCTGATCGAAGCTCAGCCCATACGACAGGAGCCGGCCTGGATCGGGCATAACGTGGAACTGCTTGGCGTAGCCGCCGATGCTGTTGACCTCGGTGACGCCAGCGACGTGAAGCAACTGCGGCCGGATCACCCAATCTTGCAGCGAACGCAACGCCATCGAGTCATAGGGTTTGCCGTCGGGTTGTCGAGCCTTGGGGTCTGCCTCCACGGTGTAGAGGAAGATTTCGCCGAGACCGGTCGCAATCGGCCCCATCGCCGGCTCCACGCCGGCAGGCAGTCGGCTTCGTGCCTGCTGCAGGCGCTCGTTGACCAGGTTGCGTGCGAAATACAGGTCAGTGCCGTCTTCGAACACCACGGTGACCTGCGAGAGACCGTAGCGGGACAGCGACCGGCGATATTCCAGGCCCGGCAAGCCGGTGATGGCGGTTTCGATCGGAACCGTGATGCGCTGTTCAACTTCCAGAGGCGTGAAACCAGCTGCCTGCGTATTGATCTGCACCTGTACGTTGGTGATGTCGGGGACGGCGTCGATCGGCAGTCGCTGGTAGCTCCAGACGCCGAGTGCCATCACGGCCAGCATCGCGGTCATGATCACGCCGCGACGATGGATGGAGAATCTGAGGAGGGCTTCAAGCATGGTGGCGCCCTCCAACTTCATGGCGCAGGCCGCGCAGGGGTTTAGTGGTCATGTTCGGCCTCGCCTTTGCCCATCTCGGCCTTGAGCACGAAACTGCCTTCGCCGACGACCTGATCGCCCGCTGCCACACCTTCCAGAATCTCCACGAACTGCCCATCGCTACGACCGACCTTGACGGTCTTGGGCTGCAAGCCCTCGGCGGTCTGTACAAAGACGGAGGTGCCCTCCTCAAGCTCCTGCAATGCCGCAAACGGCACGACCAGCGCCGCCGCGATCTCGCCGATCGTCACTTCACCTCGGACATACAGCCCCGGCGACCATTGCCCGTCCTTATTGTCGAGCAGCACGCGAGCCGCGAGGCTCTGCGTGCCGGCGGAACCCAGCGGTGAAACGAACACGATCTTTCCGTCGCGCTGGGGTCCGCCGTCGGTGGTCTGGATGCGAACGATTTGGCCGGTTTGCACGCGGTTGCGATCGCGCGGGAACAAGGCCAGCTCGACCCAGACGCTCGACAGGTCGGCAACGGTGAACAGCGGCTGCTGCTCGGCCTGCTCGCCTGGGTTGGTGAAGCGCTCGGTCACCACGCCCGCTTGCGGGCTGGAGATCGAATAGACCTGCAGGCTTTCATTGCTTTCGACGGTTGCGAGCGTGGCTCCCTGAACGACGGTGTCGCCGATCTTGGCGTTCACGCTGCGCACGATGCCGGGAAACCGAGCAGTGACGCTACGAACGCGCTCGGCATTGGGCTTCACCACGCCGTAAAGCGGCAAGGTTTCGCGGATGGTGCCCGGTCCGGCGGCGGTGATGCTGAGATGGGCGGCCTTGAGTGCCTCGGGCGACAGCTTCAGGGTCTCGTCGTGCTCTTCGCCTTCTGAACCCGCACCGGCTTCGTGGCGGTCGCCTTCCTGGTGACCTTCCTTTTCGTCGTGAGGCGCATCCTCGCGATGGCCCTTGGCGTCGTCGTGGGCGTGGCCTTTCTCGTCTTTGTGATCAGAGTCGGTCGATGATTTACCGCAGGCCGTCAGCATCGCGAGGCTGATCAGCAGAACGGCGACAGTGGTCGATGGAATACGCATGTCGGATGTCCTTCAGCGGCTCAGGGCGTTGCCCGTGAGCCGTTCGATTTCGATGAGGGTGAGGTGGTATTGCGAAGCGGCTTCGATGACGTCTCGTTTGAGCGCCAGCATCTCGCGCTGGGCATCCACCCATTCCAGGTAGCTGTAGCGGCCACGCTCGTAGGCGTATTCGGTGTTGGCGAGCGCCGACTCCATCCGTGGCACCGCGCGCTCGCGCAATGCCGCGACTTCGCGTTGACGATCTAGCAGCTCGCGGTAGTAACGAAATAGCTGCGCGCGCGCCTTGACCATGGCGGCTTCGCGCTCCGCAGTCGCACCTTCGCGACGCGACTCGGTTTCTGCGATGACCCCCTGGTTGCGATCGCGCAGGGCCAGCGGCATCTGGAACGAGAGCACCAGGCCGGTGTCGTTGGTGGCTTCGAGCCTGCGGATGCCAGCGCCGACCTGAAAGCCTTGCTTGCGGCTGGCCAGCGCCAGGCTGATCTCGGCATCCCGCAACCGAGCTTCGTTGAGGAAGCGGCCGATGTCTGGTGTCTTTTCCAGCGCCGTCAGCAACTCGTCGTAGGAAGTCGTACCCGGCAGCTGGTAGAGATCGGCCGAAGCGGTTTCGAAATCGGGCTGATTACCACCCCACGATGCTGCCAGTTCGTAACGGGCCGCGAGCAGCTCGTGTTCGGCGTGGGCATCGTCGCTGCGAGCGCGTTCGAGCGCTACGGCCGCGCGGTCACGTTCTGCCAGCGGAGCCTTGGCGGCGGCGACGCGGCGCTCGACGGCCGTGGAGGTCTTCTCGGCGAGTTCGACGGCGAGATGCGTAAGCTGGTGCTCTTCCTGCTGCTCGACCAGCGAGACGAAGCGACGCGCCGTCTCGGCGATCACGTCGAGACGGCGAATACTGCCCTCGACTTCGAGCCCCTCGCGTTCGCGCCGGGCAACCGAGAGCCGGTTGTCTCGCAAGCCGCCCAGTTCGATGACCTGACTGATGGACAGCGTGTACTCGGCGTAGTCGAAGCCCTTGGTCTGGCCGGTGCCCAGGACGTTTTCGACCTGACCGGACAATGTGGGATTGGGCCGCAGGCCGGCCTGGGTGATCCGACCATCCTGTGCCTTCAGCACATATTGGTAGGCGGCCAGATCGGGGTTGGATTGCAGGGTGCGCGACAGGGCTTCGCGCAAGGTGATGGCAGGCGCTTCCGCTGGAGCGGTTGCGGAATACGCCATCGATAACAGTGCCGCAGCCATAAGCGGGCCGCGACAGGCGATGACAGACATGGGAACTCCCAAGCGACAGGAACGACCACCCGGTGCCGGGTGGAACGAAGGTTCAGGTCAGGGAGAGCGCAGGCGGCCCACGCAGCGGCGGGCTAAGGAAATCGGGTCGAATGGCAACCGCGACCGGAGGGCCGCGAACCGGGCGGGCCGTGAGCCAGCCGATCGAGCCGGACAAAAACAAATCGGCAGCGGCCACGATGCCGGGTTCATCGTCCAGCACCTGGACCTTGGCGGTGATGGTCGCCAGCGCCAGATCGACTTCGCGGTCATCCGCATGATCGGCGTCGTGGGATTCACCAAAGATAAGTCCGCTGTCGGCAAAGTGCGGCGCCTCGTGTGGATGCGTCGTGCCTTCCAGGCCCGCGCAAGTATGGATATGCACGCCGAGCAGCCTCGTGAGAACGAGGCCGACGACGAGCATCCAGACGGCGGGGGCGCGGGACATGGCAATCAGGGTATCACTTCAGTTCCGGCATCAAACGACCATCGCTCGTGGCACAGCCCGGGGGCGACAGTTCCAGCCGCGCCTGGACGATGACACGGCGGGCGGCCGTGATGCCCAGTAGGCCCATGATTCCGGCGACGATCAGATCGGGCCAGGCGGTGCCTGTGTCGAACACACCGACGGCGGCAAGCACCACGGCGATGTTGCCGATGGCGTCATTCCGAGAGCATAGCCAGACCGACTGCATGTTTGCGTCGCCTTCACGGAAGGCATACAGCAGCACGGCCACGCCGCCGTTTACCATTAGCGCCAGCGTTCCGACGACACCCATCGTCAGGGCTTCCGGCGTCGAACCCGACCAGGCGTTCCAGCCGGCCTGCCCGAGTACAAACAGGCCGTAGCCGCCCATGGTGATGCCTTTGATCAACGCAACGCGCGAACGCCAGACCAGCGCCATCGAGAGCACGACCAGGAAGAGGCCGTAGTTCACGGCGTCGCCAAAGAAGTCGATGGCGTCGGCCAGCAACGACACCGAGCCGGCGTTCCAGCCGGACGCCAGTTCGACGACGAACATCGCGAGATTCGCGGCCAGCGCGATCCAGAGGATGCGGCGGTAGCGACCGGAAATATCGGTTTTGGGCGGCGTGGAGCCGCAATCACAGCACCCGGACATGGCAAGACCTCCAACAGTGGCCACCATTGAACACCTTGTAGTAGCTTGAAGGTCAAGCCCCGAAAGATCAAAAGCCATGCAGCTACGAATCGGCGAACTCGCCACCCGGCTGGGCGTGCAGACGGAAACCATCCGCTACTACGAGCGCGAGCAGCTCTTACCCAAGCCACAGCGGACCGAGGGCAACTACCGGCTGTACGGCGCCCTGGAAGTAGAACGACTGACGTTCATTCGAAACTGCCGCAGCTTCGGAATGAACCTCGACGAGATTCGTACCCTGCTATCCATCCGCGAAGAGCCAGAGCGTGAATGTGGCAGCGTCAACCAGATGCTGGACGGGCACATTCAAAGCGTCGGGCAACGCATTGCAGAGCTTCAGCGTTTGGAAGCGCAATTGCGATCGCTTCGCCAGCGTTGCGGCAAGGAAGTCAGCGTGGGCGACTGCCAGATTCTCAGCAAACTTTCCGGCGCCGAAAGCTCGACCGAGTAAGTGCAGCCCGACCGTAAGGCCAGTCGGACTGCACATCGCGACGGTAGTCTCAGCTCAAAACCGGCAGCAGAAACGCGAAGAACGCACCCAGGCCGAAGATCGCCAGCGAGACCAGATAAACCGCAAGACTCGTCCGACGGGCGCGCATGCAGGCGGCGGCAAGCCGCGGGTCTGCGGGACAGGGCGCAAATCGGGCGCGGTATTGCAAGCCTCCAGCGAACGCCAGCATGACGCCCGCTGTGCCGAACACCAGGGCCTTGTGCGTCGATAGCCATACCAACTGCGGCACAGCCGACACCAAGCCTGCCAGAGTGGCGCCAGCACCCAGCGCCACCAACAACGCCGGCAGCGCGCAGCAGATCAGCGTCGAGCTGCTGGTCGCGATCGAAACAAAGGCGGCCCAGAAACTACCTCGCAGTTCGGGATGCAATTGATCGATCATGGCTTGCTCCCCAGGCGGGCGCGTACATCCGCCAAAGTTTCGGACTTCCGCTCAATGGTTTTGAGCGAATAGCCGGCATCGGTCAGCGTGTCGCGCAGGACTTGATCATCAACGTCCTTGCCGGGCTTCAACGCAACGGCGACCAGCCCGTTTTCGAGACTGACCAGCACGTCCGCGGTGGCATCCATTTTCCCGAGTTTCTTGGAGATGCCTTGGGCACAGAACGCGCAGACCAGCCCATCGACCTTCATTTCGATGGTGCGAGGCTCATCGTTTGCCCAAACGCTAAAACTCAGAACGGCTGACAGCAACGCAGCAAACAGAAAACGAATCATGGGAAGCTCCTAGAAATTGATCATGAACATGGATTGGAGATGGCCGTCGATGGTCACGCCGGCCTCGATCCAGAACGCCGACGCGCGGCCGTTCTTGAACAGGCGGACCAAGGCGGCGGGCTCCACGCCGTTGTAGAGACCGCCGGTGTAGTCCCGCGCCTGCACGACCAGCCAGGTCGCCAGCCTGTCCCAGTCGTGGGGATACGGTGCCCAGCCGAGTTGTGCCGTATCGATGCGGTGCGAGAACCCATCGTGCGCGTACTGCCAGTCGGTTCTCAACGATGAGTAGAAGCGCAGCGTCTCGTAGTCGAACTGACCGCCGGCGTTCCAAGCCAACTTCCGGCCGGTCGTATCGCTACTGTCGGCGCTGCCGATTCCGCCCCAGCTGAAAACATTGGCTTGGGCGTGCGGCAGGTTCCAGCGCTTCAACAAGACGTTGCCGCGCAGATAGGTGATGTCTCTTGAGAATGCGCCATCGCCGGCATCGAGTCGGAGATGGCCCACTCCCGCCGACCAGCGATAGCTGGGGGCGTAAAAGGCCTGTACTTCCTGCATGGTGCCGGCACCGTATTCGCCCATCAGGGCGGTGCCGCCTTGGTAGGCAATCGGTTTGGCTAAAGCGGGGGCGGCCAGCAAGCACGCTGACAGGCCCCATATCCGTGATAGGGACATGGTGTCCTCCAAAATTGAATTGGGAAGCGCCGCAAAGCGACGCAGCAGCTCAACTCAGGAGGGCAGCAGGCGGCCTCAACAACTGATCGGTGAAAGCCGGCGGATGAGCGGTGACAGCTGGAATGGCGCCGAAAGACGTCCCGGCGAAGCTATCGACCACGGAAAACGGTGGCACCAGTGCCGTCAATGAGCCCAAGCAGTTGGGGTCGCAATGGTGGCCACTTTGATCGTCACAACAGGGCATTTTGGCCGGCGCTGGCGTGTCGTGGTGGCACGGCATTGGCGCCATCGCCATCGGCTTTTGCTCGATCACGCCCGCAGTCGGCGCCACCGCCCACGCGCTACCCAGGCCCTCGACGAGGACCATGAGAATCAGGAGGAAAGCTCTGACCGACTTCGTCATACCGTCACGATAGACCAAATCAGGGGGCGGCGCCGACGACCTTGAGCCGAGTCGGACCTTCAACCAGCAGCGAAGAGCGGAAACGGTCCAGCGGGAAGCGGAAGGTGCCGCGGAAATTGATGCTGGCGTAGCGGACCGGACTGATATGACGCAGGACATCGTCGTTAACGCCCACTCCGCGCGAGGCTATCGCCTTGATCGCCCCTTGCATCCTCTGCGCATTCCAAGCGATCACCAGATTCGACAGTAAGGTGAGCGCTGCCGAGATGGCGACCAACTCGTCAGGGCGGCGCCCCCGATCATGTCGAACGGCGCCCAGATGGATCGCGTGCTGAAGAGTGTGGATAGACTCCCCGCGATTCAGTACGCGATGAATCTCGCGGCGGAAAACGGGTTTCGTGAAGTAGTCGCACAGGTAGATCGTGCGGAGCAACCGGCCTAGTTGCTTGGCAGCACGGTAAATGGGATCGCCTTGAGCTGCCGACCCGAAGCGCTGCAGCGCTGTAACGGCGCTGACGGTTCCGTTGTTGATGGAGGCCAGAACCCGCACGAGGTCGTCCCAATGGGACCGAACGAAGTCGAGGTTCAAGGTCTGATCGACGACGCTCGAAATATTGTCCGGAACAGCCATGTCGCGTGGCACTGTCAGCCGACGCTCTCTCAGGTTGCGCAGGCGGGGGCAAAGATCAAAGCCCAGTCCATGTGAGATCGCCATGCCGACATCGGTGTAGCCGTGCGTATCGACGGCCAGCCGCTTGAGATCGAATTCGGTTTGCCTGACGACGCCTTCGATCGCAACACCGACTTGGCGTTCGCCGAGCACGATGGGCTGGTGATGAATGATCGGCCAGCGGTCTGAGACGTGCGTGTACATGCCAACGGAGGGCGTCTGGCGCCGCGGGTCGATTCGCGCGTTCCAGAGGTGGCGTGATGTGGTCAGGCTCATCATGTCGGACGACGCCGATTTGTCATCACCGTATAGCGCCATTATCGGCAGCTGCTTCATGTAATTGAGCAGCTGTTGATTGGCGCGATCGATCGCGCTCTCGAACTCCAGCGACTTCATCGCGCCGGACACGTCAGCCGTGCTCAGCTCGGTCATCATCAGGGAAATACCCGAGGCCGTCATATCAGTGCCGTGCCCAACCAGACCGGCATACGACAACAATAAATCGCGATCGCTTCGCGGAAGGCGACCCAGCAGTTCCTTGGAGAAACGGACATGCACATCCATCTCCAGAAGCAGCTCCGGAAACTGGATCGTGCCGATTTCGTCGTCGATAAGATTGCGTGCAGCGATGACTTCCGCCGAATCAGGCTCGGCTTCGAGTCGATCGAGGCTGATGTCGTTGTCCTTGATGTCCAGCAGTCCTTCAGCCTGCGCTTTGGCCACAGCTTTGAGGCCTCGTTCTGCCGCCTTGATTAAGGGGTCGAGATAGCGATCCACATCCATCGGCAGGCGCAGCAGATCGTAATGCCGTTTCCGCTGGCGCTCCCAGGCTTCAGCAGAAATCAGCAGGTGATCGCGATCCCGATAGGTGTCGCTGTAGTCCACCCAAACACTTCCACGTCGAAAGCCCTTGCGGAGTTCCAGAAGCGTCGACATTTCGAATGCGCGCAGGGCACGCTGCCGGTCTTTGTCGTCGATCAGCGACTTCCACGTCTCGGGGCATTGGTAATCACCCTCGGGTAGCTCGGTCATCTGCTTGGAGTACAGATCGCGAAGCACGCCGAGGCCGCTCATGGCGCGGTCGTTTTCGACACCTTTGACGTCGAGCTGGCTCAGCCGGCGTAGCAAGGGGCGCACATTCTTCGCGCTGTCGGAGAGTTCCGAACGAACGGCGGCCGATCGAGTCGGGAATACCTGCACGCCAAAAGAGCCATGAATTTCGACGATCTTTTTGCGTACCGCCTCGGCGTCCAACTCCTGATTGTTCGCCAAGTCGAAGATTTGGGTCAGCGCCTCCCGGAAGGTCATGACGGCCGCCGCATCCGCTTTCTTGACCTTCTCGTGCGCCCGACTCACGGTGTCCGATGCGACTTTGCCGCTGAGCTGGATGACCGTGTCGGTGGCTTGGCTGAGGCTGAGCTTGAGAAAGGAAATCAGCTGAAGCGCCTGTGTGACAGGAGCCAGGCGCTTGAACCGTGACGGGCTGCGGTGCTGCATTGAGCGTGAATAGTCCTGCAGCCGCTCGGTAGGCACTCCCTCCAACTTGATCTTGTTGACGCCCAGTTCCGTGAGAAAATCGATCTTCTCGAAAATGGCCTTGAGATTATTGGGCGAGCGGCGCTTCGGCGACTTCTGCAGCCATTCGAGAACGGTACGTCCGTCCTTGCGATTCGACAGCAGGGTGTCGGTCCACTGCTGACGGTGTTCTTCGGTTGTCTCGGCGCAGATCGCGACGTAAATCGACTGCTCGGTGTCCTTGGAAGCCCGGACACAAATCTCGCGTAAGGTCGATAACGCCGGGATGACCAGCTTTCGGTCGTGCAACCAGATCGCTGCGATGGAGATCAGGCGATCGATGGAGCCGGTGCCCTGACTCGCGGCGCGGACTGCGGCAAGCAGCATTCGCTCCTGGCGCTTCGTGTGGCTACTGAGATCAAGCCACTTGAAGACCAGAGCCTGATGTTCCAGGCGGGTGTTGTCGCGCTTACTGTACAGCGCGCGAATTGAAGCGATAGTAGGCGCCGGCAGCTTGAATTGGTCCGCCACAAACTTCAGGAGGGGACGAGGTAGGACCTTGAAGGTGTTCAAACCTCTGCCGGACATCCGAACGAAGCCGAGCTGGAGTGCAATGGCCAGGCGGAACTTAGGCCGAACCTCGCCAGTGATCGTGGCCACATCACGCTTACTAAGCCGGAAGAACTGCTCCATTTCCGCATCGGAAAGTTCTTCAGGTAGTTCGCTGATACCTAGGAAGCGCTCCTTCCATTGCGCCATCTGAAATTCCCCGGAAAAGTCCCTGTCCGAGGCTAACATCGCGTCCTGTGCAACGGTTTACCGACTTAAAAAACCATAAGCCATTGATTCATCTAAATAAAATCAGAAAATAGCGGCTAAGTGTTTGATTTATAAGCCTCGGCTAATGTGTGTTTTTCCGCTACAGGTCAGATGACCCCTGGTCGCGGGCGTCCTTGACGTCCCATTTGAAAATGCCGGTTCTCGCCATCGTGACCTGCTCCGATTATTTCGTACTTAATTACGTACCATCATATTACGTATTAATTGGCCGATACAGCCCCAATAATTTCGGTTATATCTAACAGCGGATAATGTTGGATTATCCGGTGTGAGCAGCGTTTTCACGCCAGACGGCCCGTCATTAGACGTACTGCGCACTCTGCCGCACGTGTTCTGTTGGAAGATGCGCTCTCCGGCAGCCACATCTGCCTGCGGTATAGCCCCCCCCGTAAATCCATCTGTCGGCTTGACTCTGGACTATGGTCAAAGGTTTACCGTTCAACCAACGCAAAGCGACGGGTTGATCTGCGCGGCGGCGATACGCAACCGCCTCACATCGTGAGCGTCGTTGCACACCCCACCGATTTCAGTTCAAACTAATTCAATGCCACTGTTTCGCATCTTGTTGACTGTCCTGCTGGCCTTGAGCTTCTCGCTTCAGGCAGTCGGCGGCATGGCCCGAGGCAAATGCGATCACACGTCGAGAACGTCGCACTACGGAGCCGCGAGTCATACAGCTATTGACTCGGCCGATGACCCTCATAAGGGACATCACATGGCCGGTCATGTCATGTCCGGTGACAGTACTGACAAGCCATCAACAGAAAAGGGCCCTAGCTGTACCTGCGACTGCTCGTGCCAGGTCGGTCATTGCGCCAGCCATGGCACGAGCAGTCGCAGGTACAGCT
>Ga0255089_1000308_pt1 | contig 19679 bp, 17 predicted proteins | sample Colum_Miss_RepC__2_FD_188468 | JGI IMG/M metagenome (GOLD analysis project Ga0255089, IMG submission 188468) | Freshwater microbial communities from Columbia River, Oregon, United States - Colum_Miss_RepC_8d | ecosystem: Environmental > Aquatic > Freshwater > River | place: USA: Oregon... | reverse complement strand
CCATCGCCGGATTCTACTAGCGATGGCCATCGCCGCGACCGTAGCGGGTCAGTCGTTGGCGTTGTCGGGCGCCTTTGCGACCAGCGTCTTCCACGCAATGATGGCCATCACCGCCATCACGATCAGCACGCCGACGTAGAACATCAGGAAGGCTAGGCTGTTGGTCCAGGGTCCGCCCATCGCCAGCCCGCGGCTATTCGGAAACAGGGCATCGATCAGCGAGGCGAGCGTAAACAGCCAACCGACGGCGATCATGCCGTTGGCGACGCGGCGGCTGGCGACCCACGAAAACGGCAGCAGCGGTAGCAGCAGCGCGGTCAGCCACAGGATCAAGCCGTTGATGACACCTTCGAGGTGCGCCATACGCCAGGCTTTGACGGATCCAGGTAGCTGCAAGGCGATCGTGCCGGGGAACGGCCACAGGCGAATCTCGCCGAGCAAGAAGAACAGAAAGCCGAAGCCGATCGTGCCGGCGACGAAAATCAGCGCCGCACCGTTACCGATCAGCCGACGCTGAATCGGTTTGAGGCTCGTCGTCGCCGTCATGACACGCGGCTCGGTTCGACCATCGGAAACGGTACCGGCATCGCTGGATCGTTGGTGTCGATCAAGGGGACCGGCGCGGCGTCGCCGAGCGCGATCGAGCGGCGCAGCCATTCGACGGTCCAGGGCTGGTCTCGTACCTGACGAGGATTGTGTCCCGGCACCATCGCCGCCAGCAGCGATGGCGTCGTGTGCGCGAGGAAGCGCCCGAGCTGCCAGGCCAGGCGCAGCCGTGAGCGCAAGTTGTTCCATAGGCCGTCGGTGCGCAGCAGCTGGTGATAGGCGCGTCTCGAAAACCGCATCACGTCCAGCGAGCCGTGCAGCACGCCGAGCACGCGCAGCCAGTAGCCGCCTTGAACCGCTTGGTAGACGTCGAACGCCACCGTCTTGTGCTCGGTCTCCTCGACCATGTGCCACAGCACAAACGAGGCGATGCGCGAGTCGGCGCCCGCAAACAAGCGGTGCCGCTGGCCGACCAGCCACTGGGTCAGGCCGATGGTCATCGACTCGAACCCGGCCGCGTAAGCCAGCTTGCGCGACAGCGGCAAGCGGTCGAGCCGGGCATACGCGGCGGTCATTGCATCTTCGATCTGTGCCAGTTCGGGGTAGCCCTTGCTCTTGAGCACCTCATTGAAGCGGCGATGCGCCCGGAAGTGTTGCCCTTCCTGTGCCATGAAGGCCTGAGCGTCGGCGATCAGGCCCGGATCGCTCAGCTGCGGCAGCGCCTGGCGGATGGTGCGGATCAGAAAAGGCTCCAGATACGGCATCACCAGCGACGCACCGTTGATCATCTGCGACAACTCCGCCTCACCGGGTATCCAGTGGGGCGCGATGTCGTCAGGAAACTCGAAGGCAATGCGACGCGGGACGATCGCGGAGCGTGACAAGGACTCGGACGGGTTCATCGGTTCCCCCTGCAACAATGCGCGGTAGCGCTGTGGTCCAGCGGTGCTGACGACACGGGCTCAGCGCGAGACATCCGCCAGGCCGGCGATCAGCGTGTCGATCATCATGGGCGTCAGCGTGGCGATGTCGCGGCCCATCATGAACTGGCCACCGACCTGCAACGACACCAATCCGTGAGCGCCGCACCAGAACAAATGGCTGGCGCTGAGCGCGTCGACGCGCAAGCTCAGCTGCCCGGCCGCCTCGGCAGCGCGGACGACCTGCGTGCAGACGTCCAGCGCGGCGCGTTTGGCTTCGACCAGTTCGGCCGGCGGCTCGCGGTCGTCTTCGCCGATGTCGAAGAACATCAGCGCATAACGATCAGGCTGGTCGAGCGCAGCCTCGATGTAGGCGCGCGCCAATTTGCGCAGTTGCTCGATCGGGCTGCCTTGCGAGGCGATCGCCGCCGCCATGTGGCGCTCGATCCAGCGAAACGCTTGCGCGCGCAGCGCGGTCAGCAGCTCATGTTTGCTGGCGAAGTAACGATACGGCGCCGTGTAGCTGCACCCGAGTTGGGCTGCGATCCGCCGAAAACTGACGGCCTCGATCCCCCCGTGCTCGAACAGCGCCAGCGCCGCTTCGAGAATCTCGTCGCGACGCAGCTCGACTTCGGGTTGGGTCATTGCGGTACGGGCCATGACGTCGAGTTGACACCATTAAGTTAACAGCGTCAACACACCCACATCGGCGCTGCTGCCCGCCGAGTCCGGGGAACGGCACCCATGACATCACCGCCCAATGGCAATGGGCGCTGATGTAGCATTCGGCTGGCATGACACCCCCTTCCCGCCCCTGGACCGACCGCCTTGGCCGTGCGTTCGCGCTCGACCTGCGTTCGCTGGCCGCGCTGCGCGCCGGGCTGGGCCTGGTTCTGCTGCTCCAAACCTTGATGCAGCTGGCCACCCTGGGCGACTTCGTCACCGACGCCGGTGTCTGGCCCCGGTCGCTGCAGACGCTGGAAGCACCCGCTGTCGCACTGTCGCTGCACTTGGCCAACGGCAGCTGGGTCTACGCCGCCGTGCTGCAAATGCTGCTGGCAGGCGCGGCTGTGGCGATGGCGCTGGGCTGGAACGCGCGCAGCGCCAATCTGCTGGCGTGGGTGCTGTCGGTGTCACTGATCCATCGCAACGATCACGTCGTTGGCAGCGCCGATCTGCTGATCGCCGCACTGCTGCTGTGGTGTTGGTTCCTCCCGACGGCAGCACGCTGGAGTCTCGACCGCGCACTGAGTCCATCGGCGATACCCGCCGATCACCGGCATACGTCATGGGCCAGCGCCGCACTGCTGCTGCAGGTACTGACGGTGTTTGCCGTCGGCGCCTGGCTCAAGCCACCGCCGTCGGCCGGCCTGACCAGCGTCGGCCTATGGCTGCAGGGCTATCCCGAACTCGCCGATGCGCTCGGCCTGTTCGAGCGTTACGCGGTACTCAGCGCCGGCTTGCTGCTGACGTGGCGCGAGGGCCGTTTTGTACACGGCATGCGGATCGTCCTGCTGCTGCAACTGCTGGCCGTCACCGTGTTGACGGCGCTGACGCAGCGCACGGGTCTGCTGCCGCTGGTTCAGGCCGTGAGCCTGCTCGCCTTGGTTGGCCCGCGCTTCTGGGATCAGCGCGAAGCCCGGCTGCGCCGCGACAGTGGCCAAGGCGAATTGCGCGTGTACTACGACGGTGACTGTGCGTTCTGCTTCAAGTGCGTGCGGGTGATCGCCGTGATGCTGGCGCTGCCGCATGCGCAGTTGCTGCCGGCACAGCAGAACCGCCGCGCTGATTCGCTGATGCGTGCACAACAATCCTGGGTCGTGATCGACCATGACGACAGTGCGCACCTGAAAGGCGTGGCGCTGTTACGTCTGATGCAGCGCTCGCCGCTGCTTGGATGGGCGCGCGGCGCGCTGCGGGTCCCGTTCATCGAACGATGGGCTGACGCGGCCTACGAAGCGGTCGCCCGCCAACGACCGCTGTGGGCCCGACGCGCCGAGCGCTGGTTGCCCGAACGGCCCCGGCGGTTTTCGCCGGGCATCGGCCTGCAGCGCACTGCTGGGCTGATCGCGACGCTGTTGCTGGTCTGGAACCTGTTCGATTTGAGCACCGCATCAACGCCACTGCGGCCGCTACTCGGCACCCCGCTGCAACTGCTGCGGCTCGATCAGCGCTGGGATGGCTACTGGCCGGCGTCCGCACCCAGCGGAGACTACTGGATCGCTGCGGCCCATCTCGCTGATGGCCGCGAAGTCGATGCATTGCGCCGCCGCGACGCATTGCGCTTCGATTTGCGCTTGCCCGCCGACGACGACAGCCTGCGTTGGCAAACCTGGCGTCAGCACATGACCGAGCCTGGGCTCGACGCCGCGAGGGCGCGCTGGGCCGAGCGGCTGTGCCAGCGCTGGAACGCGCCGCTGCCAGCCGAGTCGCGCGACCGCATCGTCGATCTCAAGCTGATCTCGATCCCCGGCAATGCAGCCGAACAGCGCGTGCTCGGCCGCTACAACTGCCCTGCTCCATGACGCTGGTCGACATCGGCGCCAATCTGGCCCATGAAAGTTTTGACCACGATCGCGATGCAGTGCTGCAAAGAGCACGCGATGCTGGATTGGGTCGTATCGTCGTCACCGGCAGCTCGCTGGCTAGCAGTGAAGCCGCCGCGGCGTTGGCTCTGGCACATCCCGGCTTTCTATATGGCACCGCCGGCCTGCATCCGCATCACGCCAGTGAATGGCAGCCCGATCTGTCGGCGAGGCTGATGTCGCTGGCGCAGCAACCGGGCGTCGTCGCCGTCGGCGAATGCGGGCTCGATTACTTTCGTGACCTGTCGCCGCGTGACGACCAACGTCGAGCCTTCACCGCTCAACTCGATCTGGCCGTTGCGTTGCGCAAACCGGTGTTTCTGCATCAGCGCGACGCGCACGACGACTTCGTCGCGATCCTGCGCGAGTATCGGCCGTCACTGGTGGACGCCGTGGTCCACTGCTTCACCGACACTGCGCAGGCCCAGGCCGATTACCTGGCGCTCGACTGCCACATCGGCATCACCGGCTGGATCTGCGATGAGCGCCGCGGCCGGCATCTGCTGGAATCGGTTCGTGACATCCCCGAAACACGGCTGCTGATCGAGACCGACGCGCCTTATCTGTTGCCGCGAACCGCACCCAAGGTTGCGCACCGACGCAACGAACCCGCCTACCTGCCCTACGTGCTGCGCACGATTGCAGCAGCACGCGGCGTCGACGACGCGACACTGGCCGCATCGACGACGGCCAACGCGGTCCGGTTCTTTCGCTTGTAACCGACCCGGCAGGCGCTAGGCGGTCAGATGCCGCGGAACACGAAGTAGACCGCGCCGACCATGCACAGCGCCGCCCACAGAAAATCCAGGCGCAGCGGCTGCTTCATCACCACGACCAGAAACGGCACGAACACCAGCAGCGTGATCACCTCCTGCATGATCTTCAGCTGCGGCAGGCTCAAGGTGCCGTAACCGATTCGGTTCGCTGGCACTTGCAGCAGGTATTCGAACAAGGCGATGCCCCAGCTGATCAGCGCCGCGATCAACCAGGGCTTGTCGCGCAGGTCCTTCAGATGGCCGTACCAGGCCATCGTCATGAAGATATTGGACAGCACCAGCAGGCCGGCCGTCTGACCGACGATGGACCAGTTCATCGTGAGCTCCGTGTTGACGTGAGGCAGTCGACGCCGCAAACAAAAGGCCCCGCCGTAGCGGGGCCTCGTCACCAGCGGCAGGCGATCAATCGTCGCTGTTGGCGTATCCGAGCAGCTGCAGCAAGCTGACGAACAGGTTGTAGATCGACAGATACAGGGACACGGTCGCGAGCACGTAGTTGGTTTCGCCGCCGTTGATGATGTCGCCGGTCTGATACAGGATCATGCCGCACATCAGCAGCGCGAACATCGCCGAGATCGCCAGCGACAGCGGCTGCAGGTAGACGCCGAACAGCGAGGCCACCAGCAGGCCGATGCTGAGCACGAACGCCAGAATGATGCCGCCGACCAGGAAGCCGCGCATGAAGCTGAAGTCGCGACGCGTCTTGACCGCGTAGGCGGACAAGCCAAGGAAGATCGCACCGGTCAGGCCGAGCGCGGTCATCACCGTCTGCGTGCCGTTGGCCATCGCCAGATAACGATTCAGGATCGGCCCCAGACCAAAGCCGAGCAGGCCGGTGACAGCGAACACGACCCAGATGCCGGCTTCCGAGTTGGCGGTGCGCGGCACAACAAACCACAACAGCCCCATCGATACCAGCGAGCAGACCAGGCTGAGCCCATAGGGCGCGCCGATCGCCATCGACACCCCGGCCATCGCCGCGCTGAACAGCAGCGTCATCGACAGCAGCAGATAGGTTTGACGCAGAACCTTGTGGGCCGAAATGGCCGAAACGCCTTGCCCGAATCCACCGATCGTGGACGGACTACGGTACTGGGTCGGTAGTTGCTTCATGACATCGTCTCCAAAGCTGGCCAAGTGGCAGATGGGGCCGGACGCTCGCGGTCCGGACCCAGCGGCAGTCTAGCAGCCGGCACAGCGCCGTACTGCCGAGACCCATAGACCATGGTGGCAGCTCGCAGTTCATCAAGACGCGCGCGCTGCGACAGCAGAAGCGGGCGATCGACGGCGGGTTAGAACGGGATCAGCGACCGCTTCAGCGTGTAGTGCAGATAGCCGATGCTGGCGCCCGCGCGCAAACCGACGCCGGTGCGGATTGGGGCCAGCGTAATCTCGCCGCTGCGCTGATAGTTCACCCCGATGCCGCCAACGACATACAGGCTGCCGTCCACACCGGGAAAACGCTGCAGCATCTGATCGGTGGTGCGCAGGTTGTAGACCAGCGTGAACACCTTGCTCGCGTTGCCGCCGAAATCCCAGCCGGCCGACGGTCCCTGCCAGAACAACGGCAGACCGCCACCGCCCTTGTAGTTCAGCGTGCCCTTGCCGTAGCGCAAGCCGACGATGACGGCGCCGCTGCCCTCTTCACCCAGGATGTAGGCGTTGGGTTGGCCCTGCTCGGCAAAGACCTTCTCGATGGCCTTGGCCAGACCCTCGGTTGTGGCGCCGAAGAAGTCGCGGCCCTTGGATACGATCTCCTCGGCGCTGTAGGTGTCCTGGCTGACCGGCTGGCCAGCGGCACGGGACGGCTCGTCCGACGGTGATTCGACCGGAACCGGCTCCGACTGCGCACCGGCCACCACGGCCGCGCACACCAACACCGTCGACATCACGGCCAGCATCAGCTGTCTCATTGAAAAGCTCCCCAAAAAAAGGTGGCTCAGTCTTTCCTCGACGGATGAGCGCCGACTGAACATGCGGCAGCGCTGGTAAGGCTTCATACAGCCGCCAGTGCGCTGTTACATTGTCGCACCGCCGACAACAGAAGGAGATCCGGTGCAGGCAGCCGCGCAGACGCCTCAAGCCACGGACCCCGCCGACCTGGTCGTTGATCGCTATATCGCCCGTCTGTATCGATCCGGGCTCGCGGTTCCGCCGGAGCGTTATCGCGCTTGGGCGCTGGAGACGCTGGCGCGGGTGATCCCACACGATGGAGCGCTCTGGGGAAGCGGCAGCGCTGCGCTCGGTCGGTTCTACACGCGCACCGTCGTCGGTCTGCCGGAGGAGTTTCCGTCGCAGTTGGAAGCCACCCACCAGATCAACCCCTTGCTGCCGAGGATCATGGCCAACCTGGAGCGGCCGGTGGATATGGCCAGCGTGCTGTCGGACGAGGCGTTCCATCAGACCGAGGTCTACCGGCGCGTATTCCAGCCGCTCGGCATCGAGCGGATTTTGTCGACCGGCCATCTGGAGCGACGCAGCGGGCTCTATAGCCTGGTCACGCTGTACCGTCGCAACCCGGACGAGCAGTTCACCGATCAGGAAAAGGAATGGCAGCGGCGCATCACGTTTCATTTGTTCAACGCCGCATCGCATGTGTTCTTCGTCCATGAGTTGCATCGCAGCGATCGGCCGCCGGGCAGCGGTGCCGCCGTCGTCGACAGCGCAGGCCAGTTCCACGAAGCGCAGCCGCGCTTTCTCGACCTGCTCGAAACCCACTACCCCGATCCGCAGCGGCCGCAAGCGCTGCCGTTCGCACTACCCGAAGTCGGTAGCAGCGGCTTGATCGGCGGGCTGGGCGTCAAGTGCGAAGCCTTGGGTGATCTGTACCTGATTCATATCTGGACCGCGGGTCCACTGGACCGGCTGACCGTGCGCGAGCGCGAAGTGGTCAACGCCGTAGCACAGGGCCTGTCGTTCAAGCAGGCCGCCAAGAAAATCGGTGTCGCGCCGTCGACGGTCGCCAATCATCTGTACCGGGTCTATCGCAAGCTCGGCGTCTGCAGCCGCACCGAACTGGCCACCTTGGTCCACCCGAGCGACCGCCCGTCCTGAACGCCGCTCAGGCGCGGTGGTAGGGATGCCCGGCCAGCAGCGTCGTCGCGCGGTAGATCTGCTCGGCGATCAGCACGCGCACCAGCGCGTGCGGCAAGGTCAGCGGCGACAGCGACCATTTCTGGTCGGCGCGCCGGATCACGTCGGGCGCGTGGCCGTCGGGCCCGCCGATCAGCAATGCCACATCGCGGCCGTCGAGTTGCCAGCGTCGCAGCTGCTCGGCCAGATCAGTGCTGCTCCAAGCGGCGCCGCGCTCGTCCAGCGCAACGGTGCGCATGCCGTCGGCCACGGCCTTGAGCACGCGCTCGCCTTCCTGCTGGCGTGCCCGGGGAATGTCAGCGTTCTTGCCGCGCACCGCCAGCGGAATCTCGACCAAGTCGAGCCGCACTTCGCGCGGAAAGCGTTTGACGTAGTCGTCGAATCCGGCCTGCACCCAGTCCGGCATGCGGCCACCGACCGCGATCAAGCGCAGACGCATGCCGGGCGGAGCCGCTCAGCCGTTGGCAACGCGCGAACGCGGCTCGCTCATGTCCCACAGCTTTTCGAGCTGGTAGAACGCGCGCGTCTGCGTCTGCATCACATGCACGACGACATCGCCGAGATCGACCAATGCCCACTCGCCTTCGTCAAGGCCTTCGATGCCGAGAACCGGATGGCCGGCTTCGCGCACCGTGTCATAGACATGGCGTGCCAGCGACACGACATGTCGGTTCGATGTTCCCGTGCAGATCATCATCACGTCGGTGATCGTGGTCAGCCCACGGACGTCGAGAATCTTCAGGTCGATGGCCTTGAGATCTTCAAGGGCGCTGCGGGCGAGGTCAGTCAATGGCGGGTTCTTCATCGTGTGTGAGAAGGCTGATGTCCTTATGGGTGAATGAAGCGATCACGGACTCGGGAACGAGCCCGCGGACGGAACGGCCCGCCTTGAGCAGACGGCGGACGCGGGTGGAAGAAATCGCCAGCGGCGGAATGTGGGCCGACAGCCACAGGCCGGCCGGCTGCATATGCAATTGATCGATCTGCGCAGCCCGACGCCCTCGCAGATGCGCAACCAGCTCGGGTGCCGGTGCTGGCGGCTCATGCGGACGCTCGACAAACACCAGATGCGCCAGATCGCTGATCTCGCGCCAGCGGTGCCAAGTGTGAAACTGGTTGGCGGCATCGTCGCCGAGCAACAACACCAATGGTCGCGTCGGATGCTCGTCTCGCAAACTCGCCAGCGTGTCGTAGGTGTAGCTGGGGCCGGACCGACGCAGTTCGCGATCGTCGGCTACCAACGACGGCTCGTGCTGCAAGGCCAAGCGGACCCAGTCCATACGCCGTTCGGCGCTGACTTGCGGGCGGTCGCGATGCGGAGGCTGCGCGCTCGGAATCACGTGCACGAGCGCAAGGCCTAGACGCTCCTTGAGTTCCAGCGCCAGACGCAGATGCCCGTTGTGCAGCGGCGCGAACGTACCGCCAAAAATGCCGAGCGCGGTGTTCAGCGCAGCCGCTCCGGGCCGGTGGCCGTCATCAGCGGCCAAGCCCTGCGGTCATCGCCCGCTCAACGTACGTTGCCATCACCGAGCACAACCCACTTCTGCGACGTCAGGCCTTCGAGCCCGACCGGGCCACGAGCGTGGAACTTGTCGGTGCTGATGCCGATTTCGGCTCCCAGTCCGTATTCGTAGCCGTCAGCGAACCGGGTCGAGGCATTGACCATGACCGACGACGAATCGACTTCGCGCAGGAAGCGGCGCGCGCGGGTGTAATTCTCGGTGACGATCGCATCGGTGTGAGCCGATCCGTAGCGGGTGATGTGGTCGATAGCCGCATCAAGCCCGTCGACGATCTTCACGGCCAGCACCGGCGCGAGGTATTCCTCGCTCCAGTCGGCATCGGTCGCGGGCCGCGCTTCGGACACCAAGCGGCGCGTGCGCTCGCAGCCGCGCAATTCGACGCCGGCTTCACGATAAATCTGCGCCAGCTTCGGCAGCACGCGGTCGGCAATCGGCGCATCGACCAGCAGCGTTTCCATCGTGTTGCAGGTACCGTAGCGCTGCGTCTTGGCGTTGACGCAGATCGGGATCGCCTTGTCCAAATCCGCATCGGCGTCGATGAACACATGGCAGACGCCGTCGAGATGCTTGATCACCGGCACTCGCGCCCCGTTTGATACCGCGGCGACCAGCCCCTTGCCACCGCGCGGGATCACCACGTCGATGTACTCGGGCATCGACACCATCGCGCCGACAGCACTGCGATCGGTGATCGTCAGCACTTGCACCGCATCTTCGGGCAAGCCCGCATCACGCAGTGCGCGCTGGATGCAGCGCGCGATCGCCTGGTTGCTGTTCATCGCCTCGGAGCCGCCGCGCAGAATCGCGGCATTACCGGACTTCAGGCACAGGCTGGCCGCGTCGGCCGTCACATTCGGGCGCGACTCATAGATGATGCCCACCACGCCCAGCGGCACGCGCATCCGTCCCACCTGGATGCCGGAGGGACGCAGCTTCATATCGGTCATCTCGCCGATCGGGTCGGGCAAGGCCGCCACTTGGCGCACACCGTCGGCCATCGCATCGATGCGGGCGTCGTTGAGTTCCAGTCGCTCAAGCATCGCCGCGTCGAGCTTGGCCGCGCGACCGGCACGCATATCTTCGGCATTCGCGGCGAGGATCGCCTTGCGTTCATCGAGCAGCAGCTGGGCCAACGCAAACAAGGCAGCGTTCTTGGTGCCGGTATCGGCACGCGCTACGTGACGGGCCGCACCTCGGGCCCGCTCACCGCGTTCGCGCATGTAGTTCAGCACCTCTTCCGGTGAGGTTTTGCCTGCCTTGTTGGCGACCTGCGCGTTCATGCTCGTTGACTGCTGCCTGTGGTGGTGAGACGGGGCGCCGCGCCAGCGGCGGCCATGAGCAATGTTAGCAACTCTTCCCAGGCCTGTTCCTTGCCCCCGGTGGACTTCGCGAGTTGGTCGATCAGCGCGGTCTTGCGCATCCAGCCGTAGATCTGCGGGAGCCGGGTGCGGCGCAGCGCCTTGTGGTACGGCGCCTGCCGCGGGCGCGGCACATAAGCGGCCTCGCAGGCACGCTGTACATCGCCGCTGCTGGCGAAGGCGGTCTGCACGTTGGCCCATTGGCGCAGGCCGTAGGTCAGAGCGCCAAGCAGTTCGAGCACCTCGACGCCCTCCTCGCGCAAATGCGACAGGCTGCGGACGACGCCGCTGGCATCGCCAGCCAGCATGCGCTCGGTCAGATCGAACGCGTCGAAGCGGGCACTGTCGGCAACGGCCTCACGCACCTGGTCGACGCCGATCGTCCTGCCGGGAAACAGCAGCGACAACTTGGCGATGTCCTGCGCTGCCGCCAGCGTGTTGCCCTCGGTCCGCTCGGCCAGCAATTGCAGCGCATCAGCGTCGGCGATCAGTCCGGCCGCACGGATGCGCTCATCGAGCCAGCCGGCAAACTCGCCGCTGGCGATCGGCCAGGCATAGACGCTGGCGCCAGCGCCTTCGAGCGCGGCGAACCACGCGGAATTTCGTTGCTTGGTCTCCAGGGGTCCGCAAACGACCAGAAACAGCACATCCTGCGGCGGCTGTTCGGCCAGCTTTTGCAGCACGGCAGCGCCCTCGGTGCCCGGCGCGCCGTTGGGCATCCGGAGCTCGACGATGCGCAGGCTGGCAAACAACGACAGGCTGCCGCAGGCCTGGCTGACGCGCGACCAATCGAAGCTGCGGTCGACGTCGAGCACCTCGCGCTCGCTATAGCCGCGCTGGCGCGCGGCCGCACGGATCTGGTCCAGCGTTTCCTGGATCAACAACGGCTCGTCGCCGGCAACGACGTAGACCGGCGCCAGCGTTCGGGACAGATGGGCGGAGACCTGCGCGGGATTGAGCTTCATGCCCGCATTGTCCCAGACCGGCCGACTCCTGGCACCCGCCCGGCTGCGCCGGACGACAAACGCAAAAATACGGCCGGACACAGGCCCGGCCGTACGCAGGATGAGAGGCCCTGCGACAAGGGGTTGGGCACCAGCGGGCCGGGCTGATGGGGCCCGGTCCGCCGGCATCGCAACCTTGTGACCGCCTTAGAACGAGTAAGCGATGCTCGCGTCCAGGTAGTCGCGGTCGGCCAGCAGGTTCTGCCGATTGCCACCGAAGTAGTTGACGTAGCCGACGCTGCCGCTCCAAGCCGCGTGGTACGTCCAGCCCACCGAGACACTGACCAGGCGCCGGCCTTCGACGAAGTTACCGATCGGCGTCGGCGTGTAGCCGTGCAAGTCGTGGTCGAAGCGGATCGTCGGGTTCAGCGCCACAGCGCCGATGGCGTTGTTGTAGCTCAGCCGGGCCAGCAGCTTGTAGCCATACGATGCGGACGTGGCGTAGCTGTTGGTTTCGAACGGCAGATCATCGCGACCGTCCGGATCGTTCGGATTGACCTTGCCGCGATTGACCACGAAGCCGGCACGCGACGGACCGTCGGTTGCCGGGTCGTAACCCGGCAAGAACGTGCCGGGTGCGTCATAGCGCAGCTCGTTGGCCGACGGCAGACCGTGGATGTAGTCGTAGGCGAATTCGGCGACCAGGATCGTCTGGTCGTTGAACAGCCATGGCGTCGGGCCGAGCAGCCGGCTGATCGAGAAGTCGAACTGCGACACGTCGTGACGGCGATAACCGCGCAGCGGCTGGCTGCCCGAGGCCCCGCCGAGCACCGGGTTGAGCTGGCTCGGAATGCCCAGACCGGTCAACAGGATTTCGACGTCGTCGATCTGCAGCGGCTGTCCGACCTTGTAGCTGTACTCACCCTGCAGCGCCAGGCCCAGCGGCAAGGTCGAGCTGAACGACATGCCGTACATGCGGATGTCTTCGGGGTACTCGACGAAATAGTTACTTCCGAACGGGCGCAGTGGCTCGGCGCCGGATGTACCGCTGATCAGCGGCGTGCGGCTGTGATAATTCGCCGCGTACAACGCCATGTCGATGCCGTTGAGCTGCGGGATGTAGAAGCGCAGCGCACCACCGTACTGGCCGCCGTCAGACGGATTGCGGTCGGCGACGCGTGGGATCGTGCTGCCGATGTCGTTCTCGCCGGGGATCGCGAACGAAATGTTGGCGCGCGTGCCGCCGATACTGGCGAAGTCGTTGGTCGACAGATAGCCGCCGGCAACATCCGGGTCCGTGCGGCGCCACTCGAACTGGTAGAAGGCTTCGGCGCTGACGTTCTCGATCAGGTCGTAGCCGATGAACAGCATGCCGGCGGGGCGCACCACTTCGTCGATTTCGAAGCCGGGCACGCGCAGCTGGTTGGCGTCAGCGGCGACCAAACTGTTCAAGCCGTTTTGCACCAGCGTCGACTCGCCCCAGTTCAGGATCTGCCGACCGAGCTTGTAGGTCAGCGTGCGATCGAACACCTGATTGCTGCCGTAGACGTACGCGTCGAGCAAGTCGAAGTCGTTACCCAGATGATTGCGCACGTCCTGGGTGCGCTGCTGGTACTCGGACGTCGGCGCTTCCTTGCCCGGACGGCCGTAGTTGTCCGGGTTGAAGTAGCGCTTGTTCTTCTGCGTGTGGTCGTACAAGTAGCTGCCGCGAACAAACACGCCGTAGTTGCCGTAGGTCAGTGTCGCGTCACTGGTCAGCTTGAGCACCGAGGCGACCATGTCGCCACGATCCCAGGCCAAGTTGCCGTCGTCGTTGTTGGTCGAATACGCCTCGCCACCGTTGCTGATGCCGATGTTGCGCTCGTCCGGCCTGCCCATGCGCCACGCGGCACCGGCCGTCAGCTTGCTGTCGACGCGCAGTTCGACGCCGTGTCCGGGTTCGAACTCCAATGCTTGCGCCAGCGGCGCCCAGATGCAGCCAAAGCTCGCAGCCGCCACGGCCAGCGCGGTCTTGCGGATCAGATTGATGCCGTTCATGTGCCTGTCCTTTTGAGTGCGGGAGTCGTCGGTCGTCGGGTGTGCGTGCGTCATGGGCACGACCCTCCGATCGGAAGGCACAGGCCATTGCTGGCCAGGAAGCTCGCAGTTTCACGCTGCATTTCGGTCGTCGCCGCTGCCGACGCTGTCGGACTCAGGATCGAGCCGTGATCGCCGGTGGTGAACTGAACGACATTGCTGCGAGCCGCGGCACCGAGCAGCACGTTGGCGGTGCCGGTGAACACTTGCGGCGTCAGACCCATCGTCTGGAACAGCGGATCGGTACCCGACAGGAAGCCGGTGATCGTGACCTTGTCGTTGGATGCCGTCGCCGGGCCTGCTGGCGCGTCGTTGGGCACGACCTGATCGGCCGGCGAGGTGTCGCTGCCGACGACTTCGATCATGTGGATCGGATGCTTGGCGCTGGCCGCTGCGGCGTAGTTGATCGGGTCACCGGAATCGAGCAGCGTCTGTGCGAATCGCTGGAAGGTCTCGTAGTCATCGCTGCCTTCGATCAAGCCGCTTGCCGCAAGACCGGCCGAGATCCGGGGGCCAAACGCCACCGATGCATCGAGTAGCTTGGCGATACCGCCACCGGGCATCGCCAACGTGGCCGCGCCGATTTCGGTGTTCACGCCCAGCAAGGTGCCGCCGACGATGCCGCCGAGTGAATGGCCAACCAAGCGGATCTGAGAACCATCGAGCTTGTTGCCGTCCGGCGCACCACCGGTGCTGACCAGAATCGTGCCGCCGACCGACTTGGACATCACGATCAGATCCGACACCGCCTGACGCACGTTGTCGCGGCTGGTGATCAAGCTGGACAAGTTGATGAAGTGCGTACCCGACGGATCAGCGACGCCGTCCGGACCGGGCGCCGACGTGGTGTTGTTGACCAAGTCCAGATTGAACGTGCGCTCGTTGACGCCGTTGATGTGCAGCGGACTGCTGTCCGGCACGCCATGCAGCGGCAAGTCGATCGACACGACGGCAAAGCCGGCCAGCGACAGCGCCGGCGCCAGTGCCAGGGCCAGCGAGCGATTGCCGGTGATGCCGTGCTGGAAGATCACGACCGGCCAACCATTGGCCGGCATCGTGCGGCCGCTGTTGGCGTTGGGCAGCGTGATGATCACCGGCACCGTCACATCGGTGCGCTTGACCGGATCGGGGAAGCAACCCGTGGTCGACACTGGCGCCGATAGGCCCGTGCCAGCGGTGACGAACGCGCCGCAGGGCACGCGGCCGAGGAAGCTCTTGCTGGTGTCCGGACGCGTCGCATCGGCCAGCCAGAACTGCGTCAGCGGCGCGGCAGATGCGGGGCTGTCGCCAACACCGAGGTAGTACGGCAGGCTCGCCGTGCCGAAGTAGACGTTAGCAATCGGCGGTAACGCCGGATTGAACGTGGCGAGCGTGGCGCCGGTGTTACGCGCTGCGACCTGTGTGGCCGCTGCATTGGCTTGCAGCCGCTCCAGCGTATTGGTGATCGACTGCGTGGTGAAGCTCCACGTCAGCACGACGTCGGTCTCCGCCAAGCCGAAGCCGGCAAGCTGTTCGACGATCGGGCGGATCAAGGTGCTGCGCAGCGTCTCGAGCGTTGCCTTCTGCGTCGGCGTCAATGCGCTCAGTACCGGCACGGTCTGCTGGTCGACCGGCGTTGCCGATCGAACGACACGGAACAACTCGCTGGGCTTGGCAGCCTGCCCGCTTTCCGACTTGACGCGGTTGGTCAGCACGACGACATAACGCGTCGCCGGCGCCAGCGGCTTGAGCGGCTCGATCAGCACGCGCGAACGGAATGCGCTGATCGGCTCAACCTGCCCCGACAAGGGATTGCGTGACGTCGCAACCGAAGGCTGCACGCGATAGTCGACGCCGGGGACCAACACCGTACCCGTGGCGCTATTGACCACGAGCATGCCTTGCGCGAGCGAGCTGTAGTCGAGCTTGCCGAGCAGGTCGGTGAATGCCGAAGCCGATGTGGAAAAACCGTCTTGCAGATTCGCCTGCGTGACAAACGGTGCATTGCTGCCGTTGGGAATGTTCAGCGTCCCATCGGTCGAGCCGGAGAAGAAACCATCAAACGGGAATGGGACCGTGGCGCTGGCGGCGACCGGATCGAACAGCGAGAACACGCCGCTGCCAACCACATCGCCTGCCCCATCATCGCCACCTCGTCCGCAAGCGGTCACCGCGAGCGAACCGCACAGCACCGCAAACGCGGTCAAAGCGTTTCGTACCAACATTGAGCCTCTCCTCGATCGCTATTTAGGACGTCCTGTCCATTTAGGTCGCACGAACGTGCGGCCGCTTATGTGAATCTGTCGCGCAGTCTCAGAGGTAAGCCTACTGTCGGCAACTGAAAAAAATCACTCACGACTGGCGCGTCATGATGCTACGCACAATCAGATCGAGCACGGGAAATCTCGATTGTGCGGCGCAAGCTTTGCTGCTACCGCACTTCATCGACTGATCGACGCCGTCGGTCGATTCGCTACGACACGGCGCTGGCAAATAGCGTTGCGATTCGCGCTTGTTGTGCCTCGGAGGGCGTGCGCAACAGCGTTATCGGCATGCGGCGGCGCAACAAATCGTCGAGCGACAAGGTCATCTCGTCACGAGCCGCCAACACGACTTCGGCATCGATGAACGGGCTCTGCGGCAGCACGGCGCCCGACCACGCTGGATTCTCTTGCAACAACTCGATCAGGCGCTCGATGCGGGTGCCATGACGCAGCGCCAACTGACGCGCCGTCGGCTCGTCGACAACGCCGTGCTGCCGAAGGCGCGCTATCGCGCCGATCAGCCAGGCATCGAAGTCCTGCGCCGGCGGCGCACCGGGCAACGGCTGCTCGTGTGTTCTCGATGCCACGCGACTGCGGCCAAGCACTTGATAAACCGCATCCACGATATCAACCGCGTCAACACGCGCCGTCGTGTACTTGCCACCCACCGGAACCACTAGGCCAGGCGCAGGCCGTAGCACGACAAATTCTCGAGTCACCGCCGACAGGCTGTCTTGATCATCGGCTTGCAGTGTGCGGACACCGGCAAAGCTGCCCAGCACATCCTTCGACGACCAATTAAGTTGCGGCATCGCATGGCGAACCGCGTCGAGCAGATAGCGCACGTCGTCATCCTTGACGATCGCCTGCTGCGGATCGCTAACCTCGGATTCGGTCGTGCCGAGCAGCGTGCAGCCGTACCAAGGAATCAGAAAGTACACACGCCCGTCCTGCGGCGCGGTCAGCAAGAAGGCATCGGTACATCCTGGGATCGGCGGCATCACCAGATGCACGCCTTTGACCAGCTTGACGCGCGGCGCCTCGCGGCCGATCAGCGAATGCGACCACGGGCCGGCCGCCACGACGACCGATGCAGCGCCGATATCAAACTCCTGCCCGGACTCGGAATCCCGTACCGATGCGCCGACCACGTCCTTGCCGGTCTTCAACAGACTCGTCGCGGCGATACGGTTGGCCACGACCACGCCCGCCGCCTGCGCCGCAGCGACCACGGCCAGCGTCATCCGCGCATCGTCCTCCTGACAATCGCCGTACGACAGACCGCCCTGCAAGCCTGCGTCGTTCAAGTACGCGTGCCGCTGCAGCAGTGCGTGACGCGAGTAGCGGCGATGCGGCTCGACCGGTTGATCACGTCCGGCGAGCAAGTCGTACAGCATCAGACCGGCCGTCAGCTTCAAGCGGCCCGCACGCGCGCCTTTCCAGACCGGCACCATGAAACGCAGCGGTCGAACCAGATGAGGCGCGATGTCGGTGAGCACGCGGCGCTCGGCCAGCGCATGTCGCACCAGCTTGAACTCGAAATGCTCCAGGTATCGCAAGCCGCCATGAATCAGCTTGCTCGATGCGCTCGACGTGCCGCTACCCCAGTCGTTCTTCTCGATCAGCGCCACACGCAAGCCGCGCTGTGCGGCGTCATAAGCGGTCCATGCGCCGTAGATGCCACCGCCGATCACCAGCAGATCGAAGGGCGCGCCGTTACGCAACGCCGCGATGTCACGGACCAACGGATAGGCAGCGGCCATGCGGCGATGTTCTCCCGCGTCGAGCGCGTTGCGCGGGGACGTCAGGCGGCGTCCGCGAGCAAGCCGTTGTGGCGCAACAGAGCGTCGACCTGAGGATCACGACCGCGGAACTCGCGGAACAGCACGCGCGCCTCACGAGAGCCACCGTTGGCCAGGATGGTGTCGCGGAATCGACGGCCGGTCTCCGCTGCAAAACCACTTTCTTCAAAAGCGGCGAATGCGTCCGCCGACAACACTTCGGCCCACTTGTAGCTGTAGTAGCCCGCCGCATAGCCGCCGGCAAAGATGTGCGAGAAGCTCATCGGCATGCGATTGAAGCTCGGCGGGCGCAGCACCGACACTTCGTCGCGAACGGCATCGAGCGTTTCCAGCACGCGAGCACCGCGCGCTGCGTCGTAGTCGCGGTGCAGACGCAGATCAAACAGCGCGAATTCAACTTGGCGGACGGTCGACAAGCCAGTCTGGAACACGCGACTGGCCAGCAGCTTCTGCAACAGTGCGTCCGGTAAAGCGGCGCCGGTCTGCCAGTGGCGCGCAAAGCCACGCAACGTCGCCTCGTGATAGCACCAGTTCTCCATGAACTGACTCGGCAATTCGACCGCGTCCCATTCCACGCCGTGAATTCCAGCCAGCGCCGCTTCATCGACTTGCGTCAGCAGCAAGTGCAGCCCGTGACCGAACTCATGAAACAGCGTCACCACTTCGTCGTGCGTCAGCAAGGCCGGCTGATCGCCGACCGGCGGACGGAAATTGCAGACCAGATACGCCACCGGCGTCTGCAGCCCGTGCGGGGTGCGGCGACGGTTGTGGCACTCGTCCATCCAGGCACCGCCGCGCTTCTCGTCCCGGGCGAACGGATCGAGATAAAAGCGGCCGACGATGTCACCCTGCTCGTTCTTCAAGCCATACAACGCAACGTCGGCATGCCAGACGGATGCGCCGTCGATGCGCTCGGCGCGCAGTCCGTACAGGCGATGAATCACGCCGAACAAGCCTTCGAGCACCAAGGGCAGCGAGAAATAGGGACGCAGCTCTTCGTCGGACAGGCCTAGCGTGGATTCCTTGAGCTTCTCGGAGTAGTACGCGATATCCCAAGGCTGCAGGTCGTCGAGGCCATCGAGCTGGCGGGCATAAGCGCGCAAATCATCCAGCTCGGCCAATGCACGCGGACGGGCGCGCCGCGCCAGATCGAGCAAGAAGCGCTCGACCTCATCGGCGCTGTCGGCCATCTTGGTGGCCAGTGACAGGTCGGCGTAATGCGCAAAGCCCAGCAACTTCGCTTCCTCGGCGCGCAGGGCCAGAATCTCGGCCATCAAAGGACCGTTGTCGTATTGGCCCGCAAGCGGGCCTTGATCGGAGGCGCGCGTCGTGAACGCGGTGTACAGCTCTTCACGCAGCGCGCGGTTGCGCGCGTAGGTGATCACGGCGTCGTAGCTCGGATAGTCCAGCGTCAAGCGCCAGCCGTCCTGTCCTTTTGCAGCCGCTTTCTCGCGCGCCTGCTGCTTGCCGGCCTCGGTCATGCCGTCGAGCAGCGCTTCGTCGGTGACCAGCTTGCCGTAGGCCTGGATCGCGTCCATCAAGTGTTCTTCGAAGCGCGTCTGCACTTCGGATAGACGCATCGCGATCTCCTTGTAACGCGCCTGCTGCTCGGCGGGCAGGTCGATGCCCGACAGCCGGAAGTCGCGCAGGGCATCGCGGATCACTTTCTGTCGAACCGGCGACAGCTCGGCGAAATCGGCGCGTTGCTCGATGGCGCGATAGGCAGCACACAGCGGCGCCGACTGCGACAGCTCCAGGCCGTATTCGGTCATCTTCGGCAGGCAGGCGTTGAACGCCGCACGCCAACCCGCGG